>OIWU01000049.1_pt1 | contig 155969 bp, 133 predicted proteins | sample 1587711 | NCBI WGS metagenome assembly OIWU01 (sample SAMEA3888909, study PRJEB22519) | human gut metagenome | biome: human gut; feature: human-associated habitat; material: faeces | place: Denmark | collected 2010 | reverse complement strand
GCCGCCTCGTTGCCGTCCATCGTCTTGTACCTTCTTGTCATATCTTTTCCTCCCATAGGTTAATGGTTTTGAAGAATTATCGTACAATTTTAAGCCGTTATGATTGCTTTGAGTTTATCACTAAAAAAATGAACTGTAAACATCAAAATTATTGCTTGTACTTTTTGAAATGGTGTATTATACTATTGTAGCAATTTTATAATTGCCGCATATTTGATGAAAGGAGCCTTTCAATATGGTGAATATCAGCACCGAGCTTGGAAGCATAAGCATCACCAGTGAGGTCTTTACGAATATTGCCGGCGCAGCGGCCACAAGCTGCTTCGGCGTAAAAGGCATGGCAGGACGCAATAAAGAAGGCGGTCCGCTCCAGCTTCTGAGAAGAGAGTCAATGTCCAAGGGCGTCATGACGCACCTTAACGATGACGGTACTCTTTCGCTTGAGCTGCATATCGGCGTTGATAACGGCGTGAACATAAGCGCCGTATGCCGCAGCATTATTAAGGAAGTGCGCTATAAGGTCGCAAAGGCGACAGGCGTTCCTGTGAAGAGCGTCGATGTTTACGTCGATACCGTTATAGTCGGTTAATTACAGATAAAATCCCTCCCGGAGGTGCTTTTGCTTTGAGAGAATATTTAGACGCTGCGGTGTTCAAGGACATGATCCTGTGCGCCGATGCCGCACTTGCTGAGAACACTCAGCAGATAAACGAACTTAACGTATTCCCCGTACCCGACGGCGATACGGGAACCAATATGGGCCTTACTATGAACGAGGCCGCAGCCCAGCTTAGAAAAAAAGAGTTTTACGCTGTCGATGCCGTTGCCGACTGCGTTGCCGGCGCGCTTCTGCGCGGTGCGCGCGGAAACTCCGGCGTTATCCTGTCGCTTCTGTTCCGAGGAATTTCGCGCAGACTCAAGGGCATGGAGACCGTTGGCGCAAAGGAATTTGCCGCCGCTATGGAAGACGGCGTTGACGCAGCCTATAAGGCCGTCATGAAGCCTGCCGAGGGCACTATACTTACAGTTGCCCGTATGGCGTCGGCAGCTGCTGTCGAATATGCCAAAAAGGGCGATGATATCGAAGAGCTTCTTGATACAGCTATCAGGATAGGCAAAGAGGCGCTCGATAACACAGTTAACCAGAACCCCGTTCTCCAGAAGGCCGGCGTTGTCGATGCCGGCGGCATGGGATATATCGTCATTTTCTCCGCTATGCTCGCATGCCTGCGCGGCGAAGTGACCGCTCCGACGGCGGCGGTTCAGGCAGGCGTTATAGCAAATGAGAACAATGCGTTCGATATGTTTGGAACAGATGAGATAACCTATGCGTTCGATACGGTCTACATCGTGCGCAAGCATGAGCCGAACGTTGACCTCACGCCGCTGCGCGCCTACCTTTCGAGCATAGGTGACTGCCTTGTTATCGGCGAGGACGACGAGGCGTTCAAGGTGCATGTCCATACGAATATTCCCGGTGAGGCGCTCACGAAGAGCCAGCAGTACGGCACCCTGGAGCTTGCCAAGATTGAGAATATGCGCACGCAGTATGATGATATAATGGCAGGCCGCAAGGCTCAGACGACCGACGATCTGGAAAAGGTCGAGCAGGAGCTTGAGACTGCCGAGGATCTGCATGCAGCGCCCACAAAGCGCTACGGCATAGTTGCCGTCTGCGCAGGCGAGGGAATTGCAAACCTGTTCAAGGAGCTTGGCGCCGACACCATCGTGACAGGCGGCCAGACCATGAACCCCTCAACTGCGGATATAATTAAAGAGATAAACCGCACTCCGGCGGAGATCGTGTTCGTTCTGCCCAACAACAAGAACATCATCATGGCCGCCGAGCAGAGCATTCCTCTGTGCGAGGATAAGACCGTTGTGGTCGTTCCCACAAAGACCATTCCCCAGGGAATAACCGCAATGCTCAATTTCGATCCCGAGGGCGAGGTTTCGGATATAGTCGAAGCTATGAACGAATCTCTCAGCGATGTTCACACGGCGCAGGTCACCTATGCCGCGCGTGACTCGGACTTCGACGGCTACGCCATCCACGCAGGCGAGTATCTTGCGCTGCTTGACGGCAAGCTCATCGGCAGCTTTACCGAGATGCCGTCAATGCTCGGCAAAATGTCCGAGGCTTTCGGCGATCTCGATCCCGAGATCATCACCGTTTACTATGGCGAGGATGTAACTCAGGACGATGCCGAGACTACGGCCGCAGCGCTTGAGGAGGCCTTCCCCGACGCTGAGGTCACGGTCGTAAACGGCGGACAGCCGGTTTACTACTATATGATATCGGTCGAGTAATTTAATATAACAAGCTCTCGTCAGCTTAAGCTCACGGCAGTGCGGTAAGCGCTGCCGTGATTTTTTTGTTTTCAGACACTTTACAAAATAGCTGTTGACAATTTTGCAATCGCACTGTATGCTAACTGTGTTAGAACAAGCCACACAGTTACATAAGGAGAGTGCCATGGAAACAATAAAGCTTATTAACTTTATTATTGCAACGGTGTTTTTCGTTTGCTACTCATATCAGTTTGCATATATCCTCGTGCCGTATCTGAAAAAGGAGAAACCGCACAAGCCTGCGGAGCTGCACAGATATGCGGTTTTGATATCCGCCCGCAACGAGGAGCTTGTGATAGGCAATCTGCTCGACAGCATATCGGCGCAGGATTATCCCTCGAGCCTTGTGCGAGTGTTTGTCGTCGCCGATAACTGCACGGACAAAACCGCAAAGGTTGCCCGTGCACACGGAGCCATAGTGTACGAGCGCTTTAACGATAAGCTCGTCGGCAAGGGCTATGCTCTTGAATATCTGCTTGACAGGATAGGCGAGGAATACGGCGACGTATTCGACGCATACATGGTGTTCGATGCGGATAATCTTCTCAGCGAGGACTACATAAGCCGCATGAACGAGACCTTCTCCGACGGCTACAGGATAATCACAAGCTACCGAAACTCGAAAAACTACGGCGATAACTGGATATCCGCAGGCTACGCGCTGTGGTTCCTGCGCGAGGCAAAATACCTCAACAACGCCCGTTATCTGCTCGGAACGAGCTGTGCCGTTTCGGGAACGGGCTTTATGTTCAGCCGGGAGATACTGAAAAGCTGCGGCGGCTGGCCGTTCCATCTGCTCGTTGAGGACATTGAGTTCACGATACACAACATTGTGTCCGGCGAAAAGGTCGGCTACTGCCCGAGGGCTGTTTTGTATGACGAGCAGCCGACGAAGTTTTCTCGGTCGTGGAAGCAGCGCATGCGCTGGGCGCGCGGATATATTCAGATCCTGCGCAAATACGGCGGCCGGCTGCTGCACGGCATATTTGCAAAGCGCAGCTTTTCCTGCTTTGATATGACGATGAATATCGCTCCGGCGGTCATCCTATCGTTCCTCGGTATAATTATAAATGTCGGAGCGGCTGTTTACAGCGTGCTCAACGGCGGCGGAACGGACGTGCTGCTTCAGTCGTTTGGGCAGCTTATACTCAACACCTGTCTTATGATGTTTATTATCGGAGCGATAACCACGATAAGCGAGTGGAAAAACATCTATTGCAGCACGCCGAAAAAGATATTGTACGCATTCACTTTTCCGCTGTTCATGCTCACATATCTGCCGATCTGCATTGTAGCGCTGTTCCACCCCGTCAAGTGGGAGCCCATCGTTCATGACCGTGTGCGCACCCTCAGAGAGGTCAGGGGAGAGGGAAACGCGGCGTAAAAGCCTTATTATAAGAAAACTGTCCGGAAATTTTTCCGGACAGTCAGTCTGTCGAAAAAGTCCAGCAACGGCTGGGCTTTTTCGACACGCTGCGCACCGCAGTTCAAAGCAAACTGCGGTGTTAATTATGTTCTACTGAATGATGCGCTTTGCGCCGGTGTAGTGATTTGCATAATAGCTTGAGCTGAGTGAGGTTATAACAACGCAGCCCTTGCCGGAGGAGGCGTGGATGAACTGATTGTTGCCGATATACATGCCGACGTGGCCGATGGGATCGACGCTGTCGGAGAAGAACACGAGGTCGCCCGGCTGCAGGTCACTTTTATCGACCTTGGTGCCGTTGTGGTTCCACTGTCCGCCTGCGCCGCGCCAGAGCGAGTAGCCGTACTGGCCGTAAAGATAATACATGAAGCCCGAGCAGTCAAAGCCGCGCGGCGAAGAGCCGCCGTAAACATAGGGCGTTCCGAGATATTGCTTTGCGGTGGAAACGATCTTGTCGGCAACGGCGTTGCCGGTGCTGAGCTTGACATAGTCTGCGCTCATATATCCGCTCAGGCCGTTGTAGCTCACGGCATACCATGAGCCGGTCTTGCCGGTGACCTTGACCTGAATGCCCTTGTTGTAGTAGCCGATGGTGGAGTAGCTTGTGCCGGCACCGCTTCTCATGCGCACTCCGTCGCCGGTGACGATGCCTATCTTGTCCATCTTCTCAAGCGATGCGGAGGAGGCGGTGGAGACGATCTTTATGTAGTCCTTGCTCATGTAGCCGTATTGGCCGTTTGCGCTGACCTCGTACCACGAGCCGGTCTCGCCGGTGATTTTAACGCTTGTGTTCTTATTGAGCGTTGCAATGGCTGCAAAATCCGTGCTCGGCCCCATTCTCAGGCGGACGCTGTCGCCGGAAACGGTGCCGCTTTTTGCGGCGCTGTAGCTCTCCGACGGGGTTATGCGCACATACTGCGCGGCCATGTAGCCGGTCTTGCCGTTGTAGGATACCTTGTACCAATCCTTGACCGAGCCGAGCGCCGTGAGGCTCACTCCGTTGGAGTAGTAGCCGAGAGTGTCGCAATTGGTGTTCGGCTGGCTTCTGAGCCTTACGCTCGTTCCGATGACCGAAGCCTTGAAGCCGCTGCCTGTAGAGGTGCTCGTTGCGGTCGAGGCGGTGGGCTTGGGCGTAGCGGTTGACGATGAAGCGTTGCCGACCGACAGCTTCATATAATCTGCGCTGACATAGCCGGTCTTGCCGTTGTAGCTGACCTCATACCAATTGCCCGATGCGCCGATGACGCTCATTTTCGTGCCCTTGTCCAAGGTGGTTATGACCGAGCTGTTCGTTCCAGCTCCGCTTCTCATGCGGACATCGCTGCCGGATACGGTGCCTGTGCCGAAATTGCCGCTGACCTTGCTTACGGTTTTGAGGTAGTCTGCCGAAGCGTAGCCTACGGTGTTGTTGTAAACAACCTTGCACCAGCCGTTCTGCGTCATGCCGACGATGACCTCGGCGCCTGCCGGCATGGTCATGATTATTGACTTACTCGTGCTCGCGCCGCTTCTGAGATTCAGAGCCGACGTCGTTTTCGCGCCGCTTATGCCGGCAGCCGAGGCCGGAACGGCGAGCAGCGAAACGCACATTATCACTGCAAGAAGTAAACTTAAAAGCCGTTTTTTCATTTTAAACTCTCCGTGGAATATTTCAAAGTGTAATCAAATTGTAACACAGAAGTCGTATTATGTCAACATTGGCGGCCTGCAAGGGGCAAAATACGGCGTAAACAATCTGTAAACAGCGCATTTTAGCATATATTGTGTTTGTTGCCGATTTCAACAAATAGTTATTGTGTAGCGGCGTTTCGCAGAACACAAATTTTCGGTTTTCAATTGGTTTTATATATGGTATAATTACAAAATAAATAAAAAATCCCGAGGATAAGATATGAGTCGATTTTTTACCAAAAGAATGATCGCCGCGGTGCTCTGCGTCTGCATGGTGCTGCCGCTTTGCGCCTGCTCAAGTGACAAGCCCGAGCAGAAGCAGATATTCGCAATGGACACGGTGATGACGCTGACCGCCTACGGCAAATATGCCGGCGAAGGAATAAACGCGGCAGTCGGCGTGATAAACGCCATGGACGATATGCTCGATCCCGATAATGAGGGCAGTTACACGTCGCTTATTAACAACGCCGAGGGTAAGGACGTCATAGTAACGCCGCAGGTAAACGAGATGCTGTCTACCGCGCTGAACGTGTATGATCTCTCCGGCGGCGCGCTTGATCTTTCGGTGTATCCGCTGTATGAGGCATGGGGCGAGTTCAAGGACGAAACCGGCCGCATCCCGTCCGATGACGAGATAAAGGAGCTTCGCAAAAACCTTGGCTTCGGCAGCACCGAGATCACAAACTTTGAGGGCGAGGCTAACTACTCGGTGCGCATGCCTGCCGGAACGCAGATAAGCTTTGGCGCCGTCGCCAAGGGCTGCGCGTCAAAGTACGCGATCGACGCTATGCGCAAAAGCGGCGTTACAAGCGGCATAGTTTCCCTCGGCGGAAATGTGCAGACTTTGGGCACAAAGCCCGACGGCTCGAATTGGATCGTCGCCGTCGAGGATCCTAACGATACAAGCAGCTATGTCGGAACGCTCTCCGTCGGCGAGACCGCAATAATAACAAGCGGCAGCTATCAGCGCTATTTCGTCGGGCCGGACGGCATGAAGTATCACCACATCATCGACCCGAGCACCGGCAGACCTGCGGATAACGACCTTGTTTCGGTCACGATAGTCTGCCCCGACGGTACGCTGGCCGACGCGCTGTCAACGGCGATGTTCGTCCTCGGCGAAAATGCCGCGCTCAAATACTGGCGCGAAAACGGCGGATTTGAGATGATAATGATAAATAAGGATAACGAGATAATGTGTACTACCGGTCTGATCGAGGTGTTCACGCTCACTAACCGCACAGATTACACGCTCAAAATGGTAGAGTGATGCCGAACAGAGAATTTTTCCGCCAGGACGCATTGACGCTTGCTCGGGCTCTGGTCGGAAAGCTCATTGTGCGCAGCTTTCCCGACGGCAGCGAAAAGCGGCTGAGGATAAGCGAGACCGAGGCCTACTGCGGAGTTGAGGACACGGCATGCCATGCGCATAAGGGCAAAACAAAGCGCGCCGAGATACTTTGGCGCGACGGCGGCACGATATATGTCTATCTCTGCTACGGCATGCACAACCTTATGAATATCGTATCCGGCAGGGAAGGCGAGCCGCAGGCGGTGCTCATCCGCTGCTGCGAGGGCTTTGAAGGTCCCGGAAAGCTGACAAAGGAGCTTTCCGTTGACCGCAGCTTCAACGGCCTGGATATTCTCGAATGCAGCGAGCTGCGCATTGAGGATGATGGCACAAAAGTTGACATAATACAGCTTCCGCGCGTCGGCATTGCGTATGCAGAGCCTGCCGACAGGGAAGCATTGTGGAGATTCAAACTCAAAAAATGAATTATCTTGATACCGATATACGATACTGCAAGGGCATAGGCGAAAAAAAGGCGCTGCTTTTCAATAAGCTCGGCGTCTTTAACGTCCGTGACCTTGTTTCGTATTTTCCGAGGAAATATGAGGATCGCAGCAGCTTTAAGCCGATCGCGCTGACCTGCGATGGGGAAACCGTGTGTATAAATGCTCTTGCGGCGGAGGATGCCCGCCTTGTGCGCATACGCAGGGGACTTGAGCTTGTAAAGTTCCGCGTCGTTGACGAGAGCGGTTCGGTTGACATAACATTTTTCAACCAGCCGTATATCAAAAACAATATCCATCGCGGCGACTGCCTGAATATATACGGAAAGATCATCGGCGTCGGCGGAAAACGCACGATGACAAACCCGGTTATCGAGCGCGAGGGTACGGTCGGCGGAGTCACGGGGCGCATAGTTCCGGTGTACAGGCTCACGACGGGTCTTTCGCAGAAGCTTATTATATCCGCCGTGCGTCAGGCGCTTGACGCAAGCGCTGCCGAGCTGCCGGAGGTGCTGCCCGAGAGCCTGCGGAAAAAATACAAGCTTGCGCAGACGGGATACTCGTATGAAAACATTCATTTTCCGGCGAGCTTCGAGGATCTTGAGCTTGCGCGGCGCAGGCTCGTTTTTGAGGAGCTGTTCCTTTTGGCCTGCGCGCTGGGCAAAATGAAGGGCAGCCACTCAAAGCAGAGCGGCATACCCATGCGCGAGCAGAATATAGAGGAGTTTTTCTCAAGCCTGCCGTTTGTGCCGACGGGCGCGCAAAAACGAGCGGTGTCGGACGCGGTGCGCGATATGCAATCGGGAAAAGCGATGAACAGGCTCGTACAGGGTGACGTCGGCAGCGGCAAAACGCTTGTGGCCGCCGCGCTTGTGTGGTATGCGTGGAAAAACGGCTATGCCTCGGCGTTCATGGCGCCGACGGAGATACTTGCAAATCAGCATTTTGAAACGCTCAGCGGTTTTCTCAAGCCGTTCGGCCTGCGTATAGGAAAGCTGACAGGTTCAATGACGGCAAAGCAGAAGCGCGAGGTCAAGGCTGAGCTTGCCGCCGGTGAGCTTGACCTTATAATCGGCACCCACGCGCTGTTTTCGGAGGATGTTGAGTACAAAAACCTTGCCCTTGTCATAACCGACGAGCAGCACCGCTTTGGCGTAAATCAGCGCTCGAGCCTGATATCCAAGGGCGAAAAGCCGCATGTTCTCGTCATGTCCGCAACGCCGATCCCGCGCACGCTTGCGCTTATAATTTACGGTGATCTTGATATATCCGTAATTGACGAGATGCCGCCGGGCAGACAGAAGGTCGACACCTTTGCCGTGACAGAAAGCTATCGCACGCGCTTAAACGGCTTTATACGCAAGCTCGTATCCGAAGGCCGGCAGGTGTTCGTCGTATGCCCGATGATCGAGGAAAACGAGGAGCTTCCGCCGAATGTTAAATCCGCGCAGGAGCATGCAGCCGAGCTTCAGAAGTATTTCCCCAATCTCAAAGTCGCCTGCGTCCACGGCAAGCTCAAGGCCAAAGAGAAAAATGAAATTATGCAGAGCTTCGTTGCAGGGGATATCGATATCCTTGTTTCCACCACGGTCATCGAGGTCGGCGTGGACGTGCCGAACGCGGCGCTTATGATAGTCGAAAATGCCGACCGCTTCGGCCTGAGCCAGCTGCACCAGCTGCGCGGCCGTGTCGGCCGCGGCGAGCATAAGAGCTATTGCGTGCTCGTCTCCGATAACGATAACGAGGCAACTCAAGCGCGCCTGAAGGTCATGACCAAGACTAACGACGGCTTCAAGATATCCGAGGAGGATCTGAAGCTGCGCGGCCCGGGCGATTTCTTCGGCTCGCGCCAGCACGGACTTCCGGCGATGCACGTTGCCGATCTAGGCTCGGATATGAACGTGCTGCAAACCGCGCAGCAGGCGGCGCATGAACTTTTGACCTCAGACCCTGAGCTTTCCGCGCCGGAGCACGCGCAATTAAAGACAGCCGTCGAGCGGCTGTTTACCGTGAACTCGGATACATTGAATTAAAAAAGACTTGCCTGTTGGCAAGTCTTTTTCAGCTGAGAGGGTCTTTCATTGCGCCTCTTATCGTGACATTACGGTGCAAAGCAACAAAAACTAATCTTCAACCGGCGGCTTTATGATATCCGGCAGACGCAGGGCTATAAGATCGTCTACAGATATTTGAACGGAAATATCTCTTATCGAGCCGATATCAAGCGTGATAGGGGAGATGTCCTGGATAAGGTGTTTTCTGACGCGCCCGTCGGCATCTGTTATTGTTTCATTCTCGTCCAGCAGGGCTACCCTCATGCGCATTTCGTTTTGCCACGCATAGCTGTCATGCTTGCAGAACTCGTCAAGCTCGCCGTAGTAATCGGGTGGGTAATAGTGAACCTCATCCAGCTTGAAATTGCAGTTGTCGCCATACTTATTATAGAGTGCATGCAGAACGCGGTTTAAAAACTCATTTGGGTCATAAATGATGACCGCGCTGTCGCCAAATTCGCGCAGACGCTCGTCGGGCTGTTCAAATCTCCGTTCATCGATTAAATACGTCAGACCGTACATACAGTATATTTTGCAGAATTGAAATATGTCCTCTTCAATGTAGAACATACCTTTAATGGCTGAGCGCACCTCCGGATCAAAGCTGTTGAAAAAATCATCTCCTACCTTGGGATCGACGCGCCTGACTATCCCTTCGCCAATATCGCCCTGAACTCCGTCCTTCATCTGACTGTCGGCGCGATTATGTCGTTCTATTGCACTCCACGAGCCGAAGTCATACAGAGAACGCATGAAAACAGAACCATCCTGTAGCTTGTCGGCCCACTTCTTCGCCGTTATTTTTACCGGCAGACATGGCATCTTATCCATACATAACCTCCAATACATATAAATTACATGCTCCGGGTCCAGTATAGCACGATGTTGCACAAAATGGAAATAAAAAAGCAGCACGGAAATTCCGTGCTGCTTTGAAATTTTGCCTTACTTAAAGTATCTTGCCAGCAGGCCTTCGAAAGCCTTGCCGTGACGGGCTTCGTCGCGAGCCATCTCATGGACGGTGTCGTGGATAGCGTCGAGATTGTACTGCTTTGCAAGCTTTGCAAGCTCAAACTTGCCTGCGGTTGCGCCGTTTTCCGCGTCAACGCGCATCTCGAGGTTCTTCTTGGTGGAGTCGGTCACGACCTCACCGAGGAGCTCTGCGAATTTTGCGGCGTGCTCAGCCTCTTCGTAAGCTGCCTTCTCCCAGTAAAGGCCGATCTCGGGATAGCCTTCACGGTGTGCAACGCGAGCCATTGCCAGGTACATACCGACCTCGGAGCACTCGCCCTCGAAGTTTGCACGCAGGCCGCTAATGATCTCTTCGCGGACGTTTTCGGGAACGCCTTCACCGAAAACCTTGCCGACGCCGACTATATGTTCTGCTGCCCAGGTCTTTTCCTCGGCCTGCAGGGTGAACTTCTCACCGGGGACATTGCAGATGGGGCACTTCTCGGGGGGAGTGTCGCCTTCATGAACGTAACCACATACGGGGCATACCCATTTTGCCATAATAATTTACCTCCTAAAATAATAAATACACTTTTGCACTTGAAATCTTTTTTTGATTGACGTTTTTCGTCTTTCTGAGCTTATTATAATAGGATTTGCGCGCAATGACTGTGGTATATGCTACACTCTGCGGATGTTTTTAGAAATTTCACATAAAGCTTCCGCAGCTTCCGTGTCGCAGTCGGTGTTTCGCGCAAGATCGGCCAGCGACAGCATGCCCACAAGGCGCCCGTCGCGGCACACGGGCAGCCGCCGTATCTGCGCATCGGCCATGAGCCGCGCCGCGTCGCCGACATAGGCGTTGTCGTTTATCGTTATAACGCCGCGTGTCATAACGTCGCCGGTCTTGGTCTCCATGGGAGACAGGCCGTTTGCCGCGCACCTGACCGCAATATCGCGGTCGGTTATCATGCCGCGCAGATTACCTCGCTCGTCGCAAACGGGTACGGCGCCGATGTTATATTGCTTCAAAAGCCGCGCCGCCGCGGCGACCGGCTCTCCGAGTCCGACCGTCACTATATGCTCACTCATGATATCAAACACTTTCATAATATTACACCTCCTGTGGTATATGATAAGATCATAGCCGCAGGAGGTGCGTTCTATACATTATAATAATACCGTCACTCGATAAGCTCGGCAAGCGCCGGACCTGCCGTCTTGCCGAACAGCCGTATTGCGGCGAGCGCTTCCTGCAAGGTGTTCCCGTTGCTGCCGACCTCGATTATCATCGAGCCGGGCGTAAGATGCTGATTATAGCGGTATTTTGTCAGTGTTATTGGCCGCATGAGGCTCGGGTAGCTTTGGCATACGGTGTTTTGAAGATATATTGCGAGGCTCAGATTCTGCCGCCAGTTCGGATGCTCAAGGCCGCTTGCGTCGCTGCCGACAAACAGCATTATCTGACTTGCGCACACGCCCTGTTCGGTCGCCGTCGTCTTATATGTCACGGTATCGGAGCACAGCGCGTCACGGTGCAGGTCAATTACGATTTTTATGCTCGGATACTCGGCGAGGTACTTTTCTATGGCCTCGCAGCTCCGGTTGTACGAGCCTGTATAACTCGGGTAGTCGAACACCTGCGTATCGTGAATGACGTTCAGGCCGCAGTCCTGAAGTATTTGCGTAAGCTCGGTGCCGATGCGGATAACATTAAGGTTTTGATCGAGCGTTCGATTTGTGCCGAGGTCATCGTATTTGTCAAGCCCGGCAGGGGAGTAGGCTTCACTCGAATGCGTGTGCAGAATGAGAATCTGCGGCTTATCCGCTTCGAGCCGTATTGGGCATCCGGCGCTGAGGACCGCATCTATATCAATGTCATAGCCGGAAGTGTTCTTTATGGACATGCCGCCGGATATGGTCGTCGGTATGATAGTCGGCGTTGCCGGAGCGGCGCTCTGCACAGGGGTTTCCGTTGCAGCAGCGGCTTCGGTCGGACAGGCGGTTTCCTGCGCGTCATCGGCAAGGGAGACGGTGTTCTTTATAAGCTCGCCGCCGTCTGTGCGCAGGTATAAGGCAAACAGATACAGGCAGCACAGGGCAAGTCCGCCCACGATGATCGCTCTTAGTTTTTTCAGCATTTCGGAGCCTCCCTTCGTGCAAGTATATTGCGCTTCGCGGCAAATTATGCTGTACTTGCAGCCGGTGCTGTGGTATGATTTATTTGCAGGTGGTTACTGCGTTATGTTAACCATGAATATTCAAAAAATGAGGTGTGATTATGCATATTACTTACCATCCGAAGGGAGTATGTTCGCAGCTTTTTGAGATCGATGTCGAAAACGGGATCATCGAAAAAGTGGAGGTAAAAGGCGGATGCAGCGGCAATCTGCAAGGCATTTCGCGGCTGCTTGTGGGGATGAAGGCCGAGGATGCCGCCGCCAAATTGGAGGGTATACGCTGCGGATTCAAGGCAACATCGTGCCCCGATCAGTTATCCAAAGCACTGAAAAATTGCATATAAAAACAGCGATTTAGTTTACATAATATTATTTCATAACGCGCTTGATTTACATAACGTTATACATGTGATTAATATTTGTAATAATTTTTACGAATTTTTAAGGAATTGTTGTCGAATTTCGGCTTTTGTGCAAGATGACTAAGGCACAAAATCATGTGCTTTGTATAGTAAAATCCCCTAAATCTTGCGGTTTTTGAAGCACATATGTGAAATATGCACAATTCGACACGGTCTCGCTTGTGCAAAATTACTATTTACTTGCTCGTAAATGTTCCGCTATAATTAATATGCCCGAGAGTTATAGGGCGCTGTTCGGTGTTTTGCCGAATATATTTTTTATGACAGGAGCGTTATATGAGTAAACTGAAAAAAAACAGTCTTGCACTCGTGTTCGTTATCTGTCTGCTGTGCGTTTTCCTCTGCGGCTCTGCGCTGGCCGAGGAAACTGACAACGGTGTCGGGTATACCGAAACTCCGGTATACGTAGACGGACTGCTTTCCTGCCGCGGCTATATGATAGGCGACGATTCCTATGTCTCGCTTGAGGCTGCATGCGCGGTCCTCGGCTACGACGCCGATGTTAATTATGACAAAGAGATAAATAAATTGACCGTCGAGGTCGCCGGCATAACGATCGAAGCCGGTTTTGGTGATAAATATCTGTGCGCAAACGGCAGATACTTTTATCTCCCCGACGGCTATATGGAGGTTGACGGCTCTTTCATAATCCCGACGGAGGCACTGGCGAAAATATTTACGCTTGGCGTTTCGCAGGATGATGAGCAGGGAGCTATCAATTTCAGCACGGCAGACGAACAGATCCTCCAAAGTGGGGATGAGTTTTACAACGAGGATGATCTCTACTGGATGAGCAGGATCATCACATGGGAGTCCGGCAACCAGCCTGTAGAAGGACAGATAGGTGTCGGAAACGTTATCCTCAATCGAGCGGGCGACCCACGATTCGGAGAGACGATAAAGGACGTCATCTTCCAGCCGGGTCAGTTCACGCCGGCATCGACGGGCGCAGTGTACGGCGAGCCTTATGCGATAAGCGTTATTTGCGCAAAGCTTGCATTCGAAGGCTATAACACCGTCGGCGATGCGCTGTTTTTCCAGGTCGGACGATACTGGGGCAGCGGAATGATCGAAACGACGTGGCTCGGAAAGATCGGCGACCACAATTTCTTTATGTGATTGCTAAAAGAAAGCGAATATGCTAAAATGAGTTGGGTCATACCCAACTCATTTTTTTCGGAGAACGTATGGAAAAGATTTTAAATGACGGCTTTGCCGCGCTCGGGATCGCGCCGGATACCGAGGCAGTCGGCAGACTGCAAACATATTACGAATATCTCGAAGAGCGCAACAAGGTCATGAATCTTACTGCGATAAACGGACTTGAGGATGTTGCGCGCTTGCATTTTCTCGACTGTGCGGCGCTGCTGACGGTGTGCGATTTTGCGGATAAAAAGGTCATCGATGTCGGAACCGGCGCAGGCTTTCCCGGCCTTGTTCTGAAGATCGTGCAGCCGAGCATGGATATCACGCTGCTTGACAGCCTGAATAAGCGCATCGACTTCCTCGGCGAGATGAGCGAAAAGCTGAAGCTTGAAGGGATATGCTGCGTCCACGCGCGCGCGGAGGAAATTCCCGAGGAGCGCCGCGGCGCATATGACATTGCCGTATCACGTGCCGTGGCGCGCCTTGGAACGCTCTGCGAGCTGTGCCTGCCGTATCTGCGTGTCGGCGGCAGATTTATCGCCATGAAAGGCCCCGACTGCGATGACGAGGTCGCAGAGGCCGAAAACGCCATGCATCTGCTCGGCGCACGCCTTGAGAAGATAGAACACTATACGATCCCCGGGACGGATATAACCCATGCCGCGGTAGTCATCGAAAAGATCAAGCCCACGCATCCCAAATATCCGCGCAAATGGGCACAGATAAAGAAAACTCCGCTTTAGAAGATTGTGAAAAAGCTCAGGCCGTTTGGCCTGAGCTTTAAACTTTATGCTGATTTATACTGCATAGAAAAATCCGAGCATCGGATCAAGATTGTCCTCGAGTGGGGAAGACAGAGTGACAACTGCAACATATTTGCCGACCTTTACATAGGTCTGAAGCTGATACACATCGCCGCCGTTCACGGTGCTGTGCGTGAGTATTCCGTCGTGATCTGCGCCGGCAAACTCAACCGTGACGTGTTCGCAGGACTGAACGTCCATTGAAGCTGCCGCAAGCTGGTCGGGAAGAACCTTTATCGTTTCATCGACCATTGTTTCCTCGTCAAGCAGTGCGCCGTATGCAGCGCCGATGTTCTGGACAACAACATTCATGCTCGTTACGCCGTCGTAGTAAACGGCCATCATGTCATAGAACATGTCGGCATCAAGGATATCGTCCTTGAAGTTTTCGTCATCGATAAGATCGGCGGTCGCCTGGATCATGCTCAGAAGCTGATCCTCATCTGCGTATGTCCACTGATCATCCAGCTCACAGCCGAAGCCGAAGTAGTCGTTTGCGTATTTTCCGCCGCTGAGTGTGCCAAGCTCAAGCGTTTTCTCAGGCTCTGCGGACGGAGCGCCGGTTTCAACTGTTCCCGGCTCGACCTTACCCTTGGCGTCGTCATCGTCCGAGCAAGCGCACAGAGCGAAAACCATGACAAGCGCCATGATAAGAGCGGCTATTCTCTTTGTGTTTTTCATTTTGCCCTCCAAAACAAATTGATGTCACAGAGAGCATAGCTTAAATATATTTAACTGTCAACAAGTATTAAATGTCAGTCGAAATCTCCGCCGCCGATGAATTCGCGGATCAGCGCGTCGGGAGCAACGAGCTTCTCGTCGATAACGCCGAAAAGCTGGAGCGCGGGAAGCACGGTGCGAAGCTCGTCATAGCGTTCGATGCCCTCGGGGATGGAGGAGAAGAGGTTTGTGGCCGTTTCGTTCATGACGGCCATTTCATAGGGGAATGCCGAGTCGAACAGGAAGTTGGCTTTGTTTTTAAACGGCGAGATATAGGACTTTTCGCCGCGGCGTACATTTGCCCACATTTTGAGGGTCTGTGCAGGATCCGCGCCGCGGAAGTTGAAGTCGCGCACCGTGCGGCGGACGAGTCTGAACCATGTGCCCTTAAAGCATACTTCACCGTTGAACTCAACGTTGCTGCGTGCGGAAATATAGAGCTTGAAGGCGTTGGGGTGCTGCTCGGTTATTATATCGTTAAGTGCGTGTATGCCTTCGAATACAACGATCTCGTCCTTTTTGAGCTTTATGGACTTTGACGGTTCGAGTACACGCATCTGACGAGAAAATTCGTATTTGGGAATGTATATCCGCTCGCCGGCGGCAAGCATTGTAAAGTGCTCGTTTAAAAGCTCCATGTCAAGGCACAGGGGCGACTCAAGGTCTATATCGCCCTCGGGCGTTCTGGGAGCCGTGGCAGGATCGACGGACTTGAAGTAATCGTCCATGCCTACATAGTATGCATGCACGCCGCGGCGCTCAAGCTCCTCACTTATCTTGCGCGCTGTCGTGGTCTTACCCGAGCCGGAGGGCCCGGACATCAGAACGATGGGGCTTATGCGGCTGTTTTCAATGATTTTCTCCGCCGCGTCCTTCACGCGGCTTGCGTACACATCGTCGCACTCCTCGATGAAGCCCTTGGGGTCGGCGACTGTGCGGAAATTGATTTCTTTAAGATCAAATGCCATTACTTTTTGCTCTCCTTACTGTAGAAGTCTATTATACCCTGCTTATCCGAGCAGGTCTTTTGTATACCGGATATGTATTCCGCCGGGTACTTGGGCGCGAAAAAACGAATGTTGCGTCCGCCGGCAGGGGAAATGAGCTTTGTCGATCCGCCTCCGCCGAGGGCGACGATGGAGCACAGCTCCTCCATGATGCACACATTGTAGATATTTTCGCTTCCCGGCTTTGACCAGCCGACGTTTTCAAAGCCGCCGGACATAAATTTCTGCCTGTACAGATAATACGGCGCCCAACCGCCGCGGCGCAGCTTATCCTGCGCAATATCGAGCATTTTGCCTACCTCGGCATCCGACGGTATTGCACTGCCCTCAAGCGTTATGCGCGAGCCTTTTTTCAGCGACAGTGTGTGGACGGTTATGTTCTCCGGATCAAGGGCAATGACCGTGTCGAGTGTTTTCTCAAAGCCCTCGGCGCTGTCGGCCGGAAGCCCGGCTATGAGATCCATGTTGACTTCCATGCCGCCGACCTTGCGCACCTTTTCCAGCGCCTCGACTATATCGTCTGCCGTGTGCCTTCGCCCGATAACGTTCAGCACCTCGTCGCTCATCGTCTGGGGGTTTACGCTTATCCTGTCAACACCGTGAGCGCACAGAGTGCGCAGTTTATCGTCCGTTATGGTGTCCGGCCGGCCGGCCTCGACGGTGTATTCGCGCAGTGCGGAAAGATCAAAGCGCTCGGCAATTTTGGCGCAAAGCCTGTCAAGCTGCTGAGCGGTGAGCGTTGTCGGCGTTCCGCCGCCCATGTAAATTGATATGACCGAAAGCCCTAGCTTATTTACGGCTGCTGCCGCCGCGTCGATCTCCTGCATGAGCGCATCCATAAACGGAGGAATGAGCTTCATGCTCTTTTCAACGGACTGGCTCACAAAGCTGCAATATGAGCACCTTGTCGGGCAAAACGGAATGCCGACATAAAGGCACACGTCGCGCTCGCCGAGACTGCTTATCACGCTTTCGGTGACAAGCGCCGTATCGCGGCACAAAATTGCGCGCGGCTCTGTCACGTCGTAGTCAGAGATGAATTTTTTCAGTGCGGCATCCGGCGTTTTGCCCTCAAGCTCTTCGCGGAAGAGCTTTCCCGGGCGAACGCCGGTGAGCATGCCCCATGCCGGCCGCTTGTGCCCGGCACGAACGGCGGCGCGGTAAAACGCCGTCTTTATTATGCGGCTGCACAGCTTGTCGCGCGAGATATCATCGGTCATAAGGCCTGTTTTTACAGAGCTTTTTGCGTTATACTCAACTGAGTTTAAAACAAGGCGGCAGCTTGCCGTCGTATATATGTTTCCGTTACTGAGTCGCAGCTCGACCCGGTCTCCTTCCGGCTTGCCCTCGGGATATTCCGGGCGCTCGGACGGATAGAGCGAGAGCATCATCTGCTCGGTTGCGTATTTATAATCATGTCCGTAAAGATAAAGTTTCACGGCGCGGTCTCCTTGATAATGATATTTAATCAGTATAGCACAACGAGGTGATTATTACAACGAAATGAAAGAATTCCTGCAAAAACAATTTTTCGGATAATTACAGTTGTAATCGGACTGATACTTTGTTATAATTTAATATCTATAAGTCTCAGGAACGGAAGCGAAAAATGAAGAACTCACAGAGATTGTTTGAACCGAATACACGGCCGTTTGTGTTTTTCCTGATCGCGTTCGCGGTGGCGACGCTTATCACGAAAAACTTTTATCTTGCCGCGGCCGAGGGCGTTATTATCCTTGCACTTATAATTTACTCTCTGATCATGCGCTCGCGCCGCAGAAAGGCGCTGCTTGCGTATATCGAGTCTGTGACGTATGACGCGGAAACGGCCAAGAACAATACGCTGCTTAATTTTCCGCTGCCGATAGTCGTTTTCAGGCTTGATGATTCGCGCATTATCTGGGGAAACGAGATGTTTTTCTCCATAAGCGGTTTGTCCGGAACGAGAACGGATATAAGCCTTGCCGAGCTTATACCGGAATTTTCGGGCAAATGGCTCATGGAGGGCAAGACCCAAAGCCCGGATCTTTTTGAGCTCAACGGCAAAAAGTATCAGATCTGCGGCAACATTGTTCGCTCCGGCGGAGATGATGCGAGCGATCAGCATTTCATGGCAATAGCCTATTGGATCGATGTTACAGAATATGAAAATATCCGCGATGAGCATGAGCTTTCAAAGCCCGTTGCCGCGATACTGACTATCGATAACTATGAAGAGCTTATGAAAAACCAGCCCGAGCGTGTGCGCAACGATCTGCGCGACGCTGTAGGCGATAAGCTCGATCAGTGGGGAGCAAATACAAACGGTATCATTATCCGCTTTGATCGCGACAGGTATCTTTTCCTGTTTGAGGACAGATATATGCAGGGCATTTTGAGTAAAAAATGCGATATCCTCAATGACGTGCATCAGGTCGTAAGTCCCAGCGGTATCCACGCAACGCTGTCGATCGGCATAGGCAGAGACGGCGCAAACCTCAGCGAGGCGCTCCAGTTCGCGTCTCTTGCGGTCGAAATGGCGCTCTCCCGCGGCGGCGACCAGGCGGTTATCAAAAACAAATTCAGCTTCGACTTCATCGGCGGCAAGTCCGGCGAGGTCGAGTCGAGCAACAAGGTCCGCTCGCGTGTTATGGCAAATGCGCTTGAATCGCTCATAAAGGATGCCTCGCGTGTCCTCGTTATGGGGCATAAATTCAGCGATATGGACAGCATCGGCGGCGCGGTCGGCATATGCAGCCTTGCACGCAAAAACGGAAAGAGTGCGCTGATAGTTGCCGACACGGAGAAAAGCTCGGCAAAGCCGCTTATTAGGCTCCTGCGTGAAAGCCCGGAGTATAAAGAAGCGTTTATAAGCGCTCAGGAGGCTATTATGATAGCCGACGGAAAGACGCTGCTTGTTGTTGTCGATACCAACCGTCCCGAGCAGGTCGAGGATCTGCGGCTTTTGCAGTCGTGCAACCATGTTGCCGTCATCGACCATCACCGCCGCGCAGCAACGTACATAGACAGGGCAGACCTCAGCTTCATCGAGCCGTACGCCTCGTCCGTGTGCGAGCTTATGACCGAGATACTTGAAATGTGCAGCGACGAGCCTAAGCTTCTGCGCTGCGAGGCCGAGGCGATAATGGCCGGCATAGTGCTCGATACCAAGAGCTTTACAATCAGAACCGGCGACCGCACGTTCGACGCCGCGGCATATCTCCGCCGAGCGGGAGCCGATACGGTCGCAGTCAAGAAGCTCATGCAAAACGGCATGGAGCAGACGGTTGCAAAGTATAAAATCCTTCAGCGCGCACAGCTTTACCGCAGCATGGCCGTTGCCGTGCCGGAAACGCCGCAGAACAGAATAGTTGCCGCGCAGGCGGCAGACGAGCTTCTCAATGTCGCCGGAGTTGACGCATCCATGGTGATGTATCCGACCGAGGACGGCGGAGTGTTCGTCTCGGCGCGCTCGATAGGCGATGTTAACGTCCAGCTTATAATGGAAAAGCTCGGCGGCGGCGGAAACCGCGCGGCTGCCGCGGCTCAGATAAACGGGCTGACGCTAAAGCAGGCGGTGGAAAAGCTGTACGCCGCCATTGATGAGTATATTGATTCGTGATCATTCACGGGAAAGGAATAAGTTATGAAAGTCATATTCAACGTTGATGTAAGAGGTCAGGGCAAGAAGGGCGAACTGAAGGAAGTTTCCGACGGCTATGCACGCAACTACCTTCTGCCGCGCAAGCTCGCAAGCGAGGCAACGACCGACAATATAAATGCACTCAAGCTCAAGGAAAAGGCAAGAGCGGCACAGATGGCGCGCGAAAAGGCCGAGGCAGAGGCAAACGCCAAAAAGCTCGGCGAGATAACAGTCACTGTGCGTGCAAAGGCCGGCGACAAGGGTAAGCTCTTCGGCTCTGTCACCTCGCAGGAAATAAGTGACGCTCTCAAGGCTCAGCACGGCATTGAGATAGAGAAAAACAAGATCGTTCAGCCGGAACCTATCAAGACCTTCGGCTCGTTCCAGGTCAAGGCAAAGCTCGGCTATGAAATTTCCGGCACGATAAACGTGCTTGTTATCGAGGCATAAGAAACAGTAAACGGCAGGAGATAAAGCATGGAAGAATTATTGGGCAGACAAGCGCCTCATTCGGCAACGGCCGAGCAGGCGGTCATAGGCTCGATGCTTATAGACACGCGGTGCATACCCGACGTTATCGAGAGGCTGCGCGGCGCGGAGTTCTATGTCAAGCAGAACAGAGATATATTTGAAACGATCTATGCCATGTTCTCCTACGGGCAGACCATCGACCCCGTCACGGTCCTTGACCAGATGAAGGTGCGCGGCGTTTACACGGATGCAAGCACCGAGTATATCGCCGAGCTTATGCGCATAACGCCGACGGCGGCAAACGTGCTTGAGTATGCCGCCATCGTGCGCGACAGGGCGCTGCTGCGAAACCTTGCCACGGCGGCCGACGAGATAAATAACCTCGTCTACGAAGGCTCGGGCGAGGCGGAAAACATCCTCGAAGCGGCAGAGAGCAAGATATACGCTCTCCGTCAGGGACGCAATATAGGCGGTCTGCTTCCGATATCGACCGTTGTTCAGAACGTTTATGAGAGTATATCCGAGGCCGCATCCAGCGGAAAAACCATCCCCGGACTTTCCACGGGGCTCAAGGATCTTGACAAATTCATCCTAGGCCTGAACAAGGGCGAGCTTATACTCATAGCCGCGCGCCCTGCAATGGGCAAGACGAGTATCGCGCTGAATATAGCAATGGACGTTGCGAAAAATTCGGACAAGACCGTCGCCGTGTTCTCACTGGAGATGAGCCGCGAGCAGCTTGTAAGCAGGCTTCTTGCGCGCGAGGCGTCCGTTCCGTCGCAGAATATGCTGACAGGGCAGCTCAGCCCCGATGAGTGGCGCCGCCTTGCGTCTGCCGCGCAGATGGTAAGCGCAACGGATATGCGCATTGACGATAACTCCATGCTGACCGTTGCGGATATGAACGCCCAGTGCCGCAGACTTTCAAACCTCGGCCTTGTGGTCATCGACTATTTGCAGCTCATGCAGTCGGCCGGCGGTAAGAGTAGCTATAACGAAAACCGCCAGCAGGCGGTCAGCGATATAAGCCGTATGCTCAAGATCATGGCAAAGGAGCTTAATGTTCCAGTCATTTGCCTCAGCCAGCTCAACCGTGCGGCCGTCGGCAGAAGCGATAAGCGCCCGATGCTCAACGACCTGCGTGATTCCGGCGCTATCGAGCAGGACGCCGACGTTGTTATCGGTCTGCACCGCGAGGGATATTACGATCAGGAAAGCTCGGACCCGTATCTGGCCGAAGCCATAGTCCTTAAAAACCGCAAGGGTCAGACAGGAACCGTGTATCTGCAATGGCTGCCCGAGTTCACCAGCTTTGGCAACCGCTCGGCAAAAACCGATGACGATTATTGATTTTATCAAAGAAAACCGGCTCATTTCTCCGGGTGACAGAGTATTGTGTGCAGTCTCGGGCGGAGCGGACTCAATGTGCCTGCTGCACTATTTGAGCGAAAACGCGCATAGGTTTGGAATAAGCGTGTGCGCTGCAAGCTTTGACCATATGCTAAGAGGCGCGGAGTCGGCATCCGACTGCCGCTTTGTTGCCGATTGGTGCTCGCAGCACGGCATCGAATGCCTGACCGGCAGCGGAGATGTCCGCCGCCGTGCGGAGCTTGATGGCATGGGCGAGGAGGAAGCCGCGCGCGCAAGCCGCTATGAGTTCCTCGAAAGTGCGGCCAAAAAGCTCGGCTGCAGTGTCATAGCAACGGCGCATAACGCAAACGATAACGCCGAAACGATGCTGTTTAATCTCACTCGCGGCGGCGGACTAAAGGGGCTTTGCGGAATACCACCGAAACGCGGCAATATCGTGCGCCCACTTTTGGGAACGACCCGGCAGGAGATAGAGGCGTATAACGCCGCAAACGCGATCGAATATGTAAGCGATAAGACAAACGCGAGCGACGACTACACGCGCAATGTGCTGCGCCACCATGTCACGCCAGTGCTTGAGGGCATAAATCCTGCGTTTTTCGAGGCCTGCACGCGAACGGTGCAGCTTCTGCGCGAGGATGAAGCCTGCCTCGACGATATGGCGCTTAAAGCGTATAACGAGCACTACAGATCCGGCGCTTTCCCGGCAGATAAGCTCCTTGAGCTTCCAAAGCCTGTTGCTATGCGCGTTCTGCGCATGATATGCGGAAGGTCGCTGAGCTTTACCCATGCGCAGGCTGTCTACGCCATAGCATCGTCGAGCGAGTATAGATCCGCAGATGTAAGCGGCATGCGCGTTGAATGCGACGTGGGAGTGCTCTATTTCGGCAGGGAATATTCCGTTCCGGAGTCTGTTGAGCTAAAGCTCGGCACACAGCAGCTCATTCCGGGCAGCGAATTTGCGGTAAAAAGCGAGATAATTGCTAATTACGGCAAAAAAAACGAATCATTTAATATTTTATACTTTAATTACGACAGTATTTGTGGTAGCATATCCCTTACGTCGCGAAAGCCCGGCGATAAGATAAAGCTTTGCGGCAGAGGGTGCACAAAAAGCCTCAAGGATCTGTTTTCCGAGGCAAAGCTCAGCCGCATGGAGCGTGAAACAACTCCGGTGCTGAGAGACGAAAAGGGCGTCATAGCAGTTTACGGCTTTGGCGTTGCCGAAAGATGTATTGCACGACCCGGAGACAAGGTCATCCGGGTAACAATAAATAAAACCAAGCTTACGGGGGACAATTGAAAGATGAGAAACGATATAGAGAGAGTGTTATTTACGGCAGACGAGATCGAAGCAAAGGTCGCTGCTCTCGGCGAGCAGATATCCAAGGATTTCGAGGGCAAGAACCCCTTGTTTGTCGGCGTCCTGAAGGGCTGCTTTGTTTTCATGGCCGACCTTATGCGCCATGTAAGCATTCCGTGCTCTATGGATTTCATGGCCGTTTCGTCATATAAGGGCGGAACAAGCTCCACGGGCGCTGTCGAGATCCAAAAAGATCTCGGCCAGAATATCGAAGGCCGCCACATTATAATTATCGAGGATATCCTCGACAGCGGCAACACACTCAATTATCTGCAAAGCTATCTGATGACGAGAAAGCCTGCATCCATAACCATCGCAACGCTTATGGATAAGCCCTCGCGCAGAACAGCCCCCGTTTATGCAAAATATTCTTGTTTTGAAGTGCCCGATGAATTCGTCGTCGGCTACGGTCTCGATTATGACGAGCTTTACCGTAACCTGCCCTTTATCGGCGTGCTCAAGCCCGAGATATATACGAAATAATTCAGGCACGGATGAAATGCTTCCTGTCTAAAAGGACGTGATTAATTGAAACCTCAGCGCAACAGAGCGAGAGATATAGGCTTTTATGTTCTGATACTGGTGCTGCTTGCATGCACTCTGTTCACTCTGCTCAACCAGGAACCTGAGAATGAGCTAAGCTATGCTCAGGTAAAGGATCTTTTCAAGGAGGAAAAGGTTCAGGAATTCACTTATAACGGCTCGAAGAATCTTCTTGAGATGAAGGTTAAGGACTCGAGCGCAAAGGACGGCTATAAGACCGTATACTATAAGATGTACAGTTTCTCGCTGTTCTATGAAGAATTCGGCGAGCTTATAGACCAGCAGTACGACAAGGGCATAATCAAGGATTATCAGATTGAGCCCGTTCAGTCAACATGGTGGCTGCAGCTTATACCGTATGTCCTGTTCATCGGCTTCATGGTGTTCTGGATCGTCATGATGCAGCGAGCACAGGGCGGCGGAGGCGCAGGCGGCGCGATGAAATTCGGCAAGGCCAGAACGCGCCTCGGCAGCGAGGAGAAAAACCGCAAGACGTTCAACGATGTCGCAGGCGCCGATGAGGAAAAGGCAGAGCTTCAAGAACTTGTTGAGTTCCTCAAGGATCCCAAATCGTTTACCAAAATGGGCGCAAGAATACCTAAGGGCGTTCTGCTCGTAGGCCCTCCGGGAACAGGTAAGACGCTGCTTGCAAAAGCGGTTGCAGGCGAAGCCGGCGTGCAGTTCCTGTCCATTTCCGGCTCGGACTTTGTTGAGCTTTATGTCGGCGTCGGCGCATCTCGTGTGCGCGACCTGTTCGATCAGGCAAAGAAGGTCGCCCCGGCTATCATATTCATCGACGAGATCGACGCTGTCGGTCGTCAGCGCGGCTCCGGTCTCGGCGGCGGACACGACGAGCGCGAGCAGACCCTCAACCAGCTGCTTGTCGAGATGGACGGCTTCGGCAACAACGAGGGCGTCATCGTTATGGCGGCAACAAACCGCGCCGATATCCTCGATAACGCTCTGCTGCGTCCCGGCCGCTTTGACCGTCAGGTCTATGTCGGCATGCCCGATATAAAGGGCAGAGAGGCCATACTCAAGATCCATGCACGCGGTAAGCCGCTGGCGGACGATGTTGACCTCAAGTCCATTGCAAAGGGTACTCCCGGCTTCTCCGGTGCAGACCTTGAAAACCTGATGAACGAGGCCGCTCTGCTGGCAGTGCGACGCAAGCATCGCTTTATCACGATGGAGGATTGCGACGAGGCAATACTCAAGGTCGAGATGGGCCCCGAAAAGAAGAGCCGCAAGATGTCGGACAAGGCAAAGCGCCTTACAGCTTACCACGAGTCAGGTCATGCCATAACTTCGAAGTTCCTGCAGCACACCGACCCCGTGCACTATATCACCATCATTCCACGCGGAATGGCCGGCGGCTTTACGCTCTATCGCCCGGATGAGGACACGGAGGACTTTACCTCCAAGGCACAGATGTTCGAGCGCATCGTATCCTGCCTCGGCGGCAGAATAGCCGAAAAGCTCTTCCTTGACGATATCTCCACCGGCGCGTCCGGCGATATCCAGCAGGCGACGAGCATTGCGCGCAATATGGTGACGCGCTACGGTATGAGCGAAAAGCTTGGCCCCATCCAGTACGACAGCTCCGACCACAGCATCTTCATCGGACGTGACTTCGGCCAGACCAAGAGCTATTCCGAGGAGACCGCCGCACTTATCGACGAGGAAGTCAAGCACATTTTTGACGAGGCTTCCGCCCTGTGCGAAAAGATACTCACCGAGCACCGCGATACGCTCATCGGCGTTGCAGAGTATCTGCTTGAAAACGAGTCGATGGATCGCGAGACCTTCGATTACTACTGCGAGCACGGCACGTTCCCCGAGCCTAAGCCGGCACCTGCCATGCAGGATGATACGATCGAACGCCCGGCGCGCAAGATCGCCCGTTTTGACGATCCTCCCACGGAGGACGCATCAGCCGGTATGGCCGACGAGCCGGATGACGGCGATAAACACTAAACAGGTAAAAAAATCTCTCCCGACAGGGAGAGATTTTTTGATTCATAGCAATTTACAGCAATTATTTTTTACCGAGCTTTGCGAAGAATTTGAAGGTCATCGGCCATACGATCCCGGCAAAGAGGATAACGATGAAATACCTCACGCCGTGCGCTATGCTGTGTCCTCCGAACAGGGCAAGCAGCGGCGCTTTGAGCACCGACTTTAATGCAAGCAGTATAGCCAGACCGACAACGACCTTGATTATCTGCGCCCACCACACGGCCTGCGTGGGGAAGTGGACATACTTTGTGTCGATGAAGAACGTCAGCATAAGTCCGATCGCGCAAAACAGGATCATGTAAGCGTTTTTAAGGCCCGAGGCGTAGTTTTCCGCGTCTATATCGGCAGGGAAGTCGTACAGCTCGACGAAAGCAACAAATGCCGCCGCGAGAACTATGAAAATGCTGAATATTATGTAAACCTTTTTCGGACTCTTGTCCATATCGCGGAAGAACGGATATATGACGAAAACCAGGATAGTTCCGACGATGATCGAGACGCCGACATCCAGCGGAGTATGAACTCCGACGTACATACGGGAAAATGCCGTGAGCGCAATGAGAAGAATAAAAATGATCCTCAGCGCGGTGTTTTTAAAAAACCTCGCCGGTGCGCCGAAAACGGCAAAGGCATTCTGCGTGTGGCCGCTGGGGAAGGAGTAGCCGGTTGCCTCGGCGCGTGCGCTTTCGACTATCGTGAAGTTCGGATCCTTGACCCAGGGGCGCGGAATGCGAAACCACAGCTTCAGAAACTGGTTGATGATCGTTCCGGCAAAGCCCACGGTCATCATGTAATAGCCGCAGCTTTTGTTCAGACACCAAAAAACGATGATGGCGGCCACGATAAACACAGCCTCGCCTCCGAGATTTGTCACAAGCCCCATGAGCTTGTCGAGAAAAGGAGTACGTATGCTTTCAAGTGCGTAGAGCAGTTCCATGTGTCACCTCAATATTATAGATGAAAAACCGCCGTCGGGAGGCGGCGGTTTCAAAATTTTATGCTTCGTCCCTTATGCGGCGGATCACCTTGGTAAAGCGCTCCTCGTTGTAGATAACGGGGACAGGGTAGACGGGGTTTGCCTCTTCCATTGCCCACAGGCACATCTGATGGATATCCTCATCCTTGATGAAGTCAAAGCCGGATGGAATATTCATGCGCTTATTCATTGCGCGTATCTCGGCGATGAATGCCTTTGCCTTTTCCTCGTCGCTGCCGGTTGTTTTAACGCCGGTCAGTTCTGCAAGATGCGCAAGCTTTGCGTAAACCGCTTCGCCGTAGTCCTCAAGGACGATGGGAAGTATAACGGCGTTTGCCAGGCCGTGCGGCGTATTGTATAGGCCGCCGAGCGTGTGCGCGATAGCGTGGACGTTGCCGACGCCGGCACGCGTGAAGGCAAAGCCGGCCTTGAACGCGGCCGTGAGCATCTGCTGACGTGCTTCCATGTCGTTTCCGTCATTGTAAGCGCGCTCGAGATACTTGAATATTGCAACCGTTGCCTCTTCGGCAAGACGGATGGATTCTTTTGTGTTGTATGTCCAGCAGACATAGGCCTCAACTGCGTGGGTCAAAGCGTCCATACCCGTTGTGGAGGTCGTTTTCTGCGGAAGATCGCGCGTAAGCTCGGGGTCGAGTATCGCGTACTTGGGAACAAGGCACAGATCCATTATCGCATACTTGTGATGCGTTTCGGGGTCTGTGATAACTGCGGCAATCGTAGTCTCGGAGCCGGTGCCGGCGGTCGTGGGAACTGCGACAAAGGTCGGGATCTTGTGGCGGACCTTGAGCAGACCGGCCATTTTGTTCACGGGTGTGTTCGGGTGTACGACTCTTGCCGCTGCGCCCTTGGCAGCGTCCATCGGAGAACCGCCGCCGATGGCAAGGAAGCCCTTGCATCCGGTCTCAAGGTATTTTTTCTGAATTTCGTTCACGACGGTTACCGTAGGGTTTGCGGAAACCTCGGAGTAATGCTCGTAGGCGATGCCGGCCTTGTCCAGAGCGGCCTTCGCAATGGGGGCTATCGTCTTGCCGACGGTGCGGCCGGTGACGATCATGACCTTCTTGACGTGGTTTTTCTTGAAAAGCTTGGGAGCCTTGCTCAGCGCGCCCTCGCCCTCAACGGTGATGGGCTTGCGCCAGTAGAGGCAGCGGGCGGCAACGTTGAAAACGGCCTGGAACGAGCGGTAATATGCGTTTTTAATGGCATCCATATGTAATTCCTCCCTACATTTAGATACTTTATTTTAATATAGATACAGTGTTTAGTCAAGCGAAATGCGGAGTTGACAAATATCGAATATCGATATATAATATAGCAAACATCGATAATCGATATTTGGAGGTGAGCCGATGGCGAGAAAGAAATTTTCAACGCTGACAGAGCCGATGTTCTATCTTTTAATGTCGCTGCACAGCGGCAAAAAGTGCGGCATCGACATAAGCGAATATATCTCCCGCCGCAGCTCGGAGCGTGTTAAGCTCGGACCCGGCACGCTGTATGCGCTGCTTTCGGAGTTTGAGCAGGAGGGACTTATAAAATATGTCGGCGTTGACGGAAAGCGCAAGCTCTATGAGCTGACGCCGACAGGGGAGAAGGCATATAATGATGAGCTTATGCGGCTGAGGCAGTGCCTTGCCGACGCGAAGGAGGCGGAGAATGATGAGTAAATTTGTAAAACGTGTAATACCGTTTGAATCGTGCGATATCCCGGCGATACAGAACTGGCTTGAGGATATGGCCGAAAAAGGACTGTTTTTCAAGGAATGCGGTGTGTTTTTTGCGAAGTTTGAAAAAGGCGAGCCTAAGGATATGCGTTACAGACTCGATTTCTGCGATGTCGTTGCATGCGATATCCCGGAAGAGAAAAAGGAGCTGTATGAACGGTCGGGCTGGAACGTTGTAGGTGACTTCAAAAACGACTGCGTTGTCATCTGCACCGATGACCCCGACGCGCCGGAGATATACACAGACTGCGAGCTGCTGGCTAAGCCTTTAAAGAGCATAATATCAAAGTACAGGATATACCTTGCGGCGTTGTGCGTTATGCTGCTGACGGCGCTTGCGCACTGCGGCCTGCCGGATTCTGTCGGTGTGATACGTTTTCTCTGTAACATCACAACACCGTATCTTGCTGCGGCGCTCGTTCTTATCGTGTTGCTTGCTGCCGAGATCATATTCGGCGCAGCACGGCTGATCAAACTGAAAGCAATGGCAAGACGCATTAAAAACGGCGCGGATATACCAAACGGAGAGAAAGGCGGTTTTAGCCGCGCTGTAGGCAAGGTACTCATTCCTCTGGCAATACCGATCACCGTAGCATGGGCGGCATTTGTGCTGCTGCCTGACAATGCGGCCGATTCGGATGCGGAGATCACGGACTTCTCGGCTCTGCCGTTTCCGACATGCGAGGATCTCGGCTGGAAATACGATGAACAGCGCTCGTCGGCTTATGGCAGCGATAGTGTAGATTCGACGATAGTAAACAAAAGATACTTTCTCAGCCAAAACGGAGATGTCAACTTCCAAACCGAGTATGTCGATATGAACAGCGAGCATGCAGCCAAGCTGCTGAGTGAAGATAAGATCGAGCGGCTTAAACAATACGATGAGGCTTCGTATAACACGGCAATGCAGCGCAGATATGAGCTTGAGCGCGACGGATACGAGATAAATGACGCGCCCGAAGAGCGCATGCTATATGAATACGATGCCGACGGCGCACATGTGTTCTATTTAAGAGCCGACCACAGAGGCATGGACTTCCACAGGCAGTATATTATTATACGATATAAAAGCATATATATTGAAGTCAGCTGCGAGAGCACGGACAGATACTTGGGCGATCTCATACCTCAGTATATCGACTTGCTAAAAAGTGCAAAATAGACAAAGTAGGGAGCTCACAGCCTGAGCTCCCGTTTCGATTTCGGTATTATTCACGATTGACTTTTGCTTATATTGCTTTAAAATATCAATATAAGAACTTATGACTAAAAGAGGGATTAAATTTGAAGAAGATAACCAGAGTTGCCCTTATAACCTCCGGCGGCGACTGTCAGGGACTCAACGCGGCCATGCGCGGCATCGGCAAGGCTCTGCACAATAAAGTTGAAAATCTTGAGATATTCGGCATGTATGACGGCTATCGCGGACTTGTTGACGGCGACTACAAATTTATGGAGCCGAAGGATTTCGCAGGCATACTCACCCAGGGCGGAACTATTCTCGGCACCTCGCGCCAGCGCTATATCCCGGGAAAGGACATCGTTGACGAAAACGGAAACAGCCTAATCCCGGCTATGAAGGATACTTATAACAGGCTCAATCTCGACTGCCTTGTTATCATGGGCGGCAACGGCACGCAGAAAAGCGCAAAGCTCCTTATGGACGCGGGCATGAACGTCGTGACCCTGCCCAAGACCATTGATAACGATATCTGGGGCACGGATACAACCTTCGGCTTCCAGAGCGCCGTTGACATCGCAACGAATGTTATTGACTACATCCATTCCACGGCATCATCGCACAGCCGAGTGTTCCTCGTCGAGCTTATGGGACGCGACGCAGGCTGGCTTACGCTGCATGCAGGCATCGGCTCGGGCGCGGATATAATCCTCATCCCTGAGATACCGTATGATATAAATGCAATTTTGAAGGCAGTCGATCACCGCCGCCGCCACGGCAGAAGCTTTTCCATCCTCGCCGTTGCCGAGGGCGCAAAGAGCATCCACGATCAGATACTCACCGAAGAGGAAAGCCGCAGACGCCGCGAGCAGTCCAAGCACTCGACGATATCTTATGAGATCGCGGCGCAGATCGAAGCAGAGCTCGGACAGGAGGCGCGCGTCACCGTTCCCGGCCACTATCAGCGCGGCGGCCCTCCGTGCCCTTATGACCGCGTTCTGGCAACCCAGTTCGGCACCGCTGCCGCAGACCTCATTGTCAACAAGCAGTACGGCCGCATGGTCGCCATCCAGAACGGACACATTGTGTCCATTCCGCTTGAGGAGGCCGCGAGCAAGACGAAATTCCTGCCCATCGACCATCCTCTTATTCAGGTTGCGCGCGACATCGGAATATGCTTCGGAGACTGATAACGCTAAAAAAACCGCCCATCGGGCGGTTTTTTTCATATCTATAACTGATTTAGTATTTAAACGGTTTTTTCTGCTGCTTGCACCAGGTTTTCAGAACAAAACGCGTCGGCAGGAGCTTAACGCCGAGAACCTGCAATCTCTCCGGCAGACCGAGGATGGAAACCGGTTTGTTGCGGTGCATGTCCTTCACGGCCTTTTCTATAACTTCCTTCGGGCCGTAGTAGCGGTTAAAATAGCTGACGGTGTTGTCGTGTATTGCGTGGCTGAAAAACTCTGTTTTTATCCAGCCGGGGCAGACCGCCATGACGCGGATATTGCGCTCGGCAAGCTCAACGCGCAGCGCCTTTGAAAAGCTCAGAACGTATGCCTTGGATGCGCCGTAAACGTTAATGTACGGAACGGGCTGGAACGACGACATCGAGCCCATGTTGTATATCTGTGCCCCGTCCGGCATGTAGGGGAGGGTGATATACGTCATGCCCGTCAGCGCACGGTCATTAAGGTCTATTATCTCAAGCTGCTTTTCCATGTCCATCTCGGTGTAGGTGCCGAAAAGGCCGAAGCCGGCCGCGTTTACGAGGACTCTTACCTCGGGCTTTTCGATATCGAGCAGCGCCTTGAACTGACTGAGACTGTTGCGGTCGAGCAGATCGAGAACGACGGGACGTATCTTAGCGAGAACCTTCGACTGAAGCTCAAGCAGCCTGTCCTCGCGCCGGGCAATGACCCACAGCTCGTCAAGCTCCATGTCTTTATCTATTGCGTAAACAAATTCTCTGCCCATGCCGGAGGATGCTCCGGTAATAACTGCTATTCTTTTCATAACTGACTCCCTTCGTAATTAAAGGCACAGCAGACGCTGTGCCTTTGCTGCTATTGCTTAACTTCAAATGCCTTCAGGCCGTTGACGAGGATGTTGCACAAGGCTTTTGCAAAAACCTCTGCCGTAACTTCAAAATCCTCAAGTATCCACAGGTTGTATGCGTGCATGACGCCGCCGGAGATGAAGCGTGCGTATATTGTTGCAGCCTCCTCGCCGCCCCAGCGCTCAACAAGCTCTTTGTCCGAAAGAATATACTTCGTGAGCCATGTCTTCAGGTTAATGCCGAGATCGTAGACGTTTACAAACTTAAAAAGTCTCTTTGCCGGGTCGCGGCTTGCGATCATCATATCCGCAGCCATCAGCATGATGGGATACGGATCCTTCTCTAGCTCGCTTGCTGTGTAGTCGCCGAAAAGATAGTCGGCATGATCAAAAAGATCGTTAATAAGCTGCTGGCGCACATCCTCAAGATTTGAAAAATGCGCATAGAAAGTGCCGCGGCTGACATTGGCGCGCTTTAGCAGCTCATTAACGGTGATCTGCTTGAAGTCTTTCTCGTACATTATGTCCAACAGGGCATCTTTTATCGCTTTCTTGGACTTCTCGACCATTCGATTGTTTGTGCTCATAAATAATTTCCACCCCTGAAAATCGTTTATTTGTTCAATATTATATTGATGGTCTAATTGTAACCGAAGAGTACAATAATTTCAATAGCTAAAGCGAAAAATGTTTAAAAATATATTTTTAACATAATGTCGTATAGCTATATACAAAATACCGAAAATTGTACAAACTGCAAAAGAGAAACGGAGTAAATTTGTTAAAACGTACAAAATTAAACTTATTGGTTAGAAAAGTATAAAAATTTGATTGACAAAATGGCGAGATGAGTTTATTGTTAGACAAAACAAAGCGAAAAGTTTATTTTGATTTGCATAATGTGAGGAGGAAGGACAATGTGCAAACTGGTAAAACCATCGGTCGAGAAACCGTGGCTGAAGTATTTTTCGGAAGAGGCAAGGGGGGCTTCCGTTCCGCAGAACACCATCTATCGTCACCTGCGCGAGAATAACGAAAACGGACGCGGCGACACGGCGCTCAACTACTTCGGCAGAAAGATCAGCTACGGCATGCTCCTCGACGAAGTTGACAAAGCAGCCGGAGCTTTTGCGGCAGCCGGCATTAAAAAGGGCGATATAGTCGCCGCGGCGACCGTAACGATTCCCGAGATGGTATATGCGCTGTACGGCCTTAATAAGATCGGCGCAGCTCCGCTGATGATCGACCCGAGGACGACCGCCTCCGGCGTGTGCGGCTTTATTAAAGAAACCGGCGCGAAGATATTCATCGTGATCGACCTCTACTATGAAGTCCTCAAGGATGCGCTGTTCGAGTCCGGCGTTGAGAAGATCGTGGTCATTTCCGCCGACACCTCGCTGCCCAAGTCGATCAGGTTCTTAAAGCAGCTCAAAATGCCGGCTCCGAAGATCGCGACGAGCGATAAGGTGCTGACATGGCCGCAGTTTTCCGCTACCGGCGTTGGCGTTGAGACCGATACCGTGGAATACGGCGAGAATGATCTTGCCGCAATTACGCTCACCGGCGGAACGACCGGCGCACCCAAGGGCGTAATGCTCTCGAACGACGGCTTCAATGCAATCGCTTTTGACTTCAAGCACTGCGGCGTTTCCTACAAGCGCGGCCAGCGCTTTATGAACATCATCCCGATGTTTGCGTCCTACGGCATCGTTTCGAGCCTGCACATGCCGCTGTCTCTCGGCCTTGAGGTCATAATCATTCCCAAGTTCGATGCCGAGAAGGTCGGCTACTACGTTAAGAAATACAGACCCGAGCACACGCTGCTCGTTCCTGCGCACTATGAAAAGCTCATGAACAGCAAGGAAATGGCCGGCGGCTTTGACCTCAGTTTTTTCCGCACCGCCGGAAGCGGCGGCGACACGATGAACGCCGGTCTCGAGGCAAAGCTTAACAGCTTTCTTGAAAGCCGCGGCTGCCGCTATCCGCTTTCTCAGGGCTACGGCATGAGCGAGGTATCCTCGGCAGCATCCTGCTGCTGCAACGGAAACTTCAAGAGCCTGTCGGTCGGCTATCCGCTGCTGACAACGACTATCGGCATATTTGAGCCGGGCACGGATAATGAGCTTGACTACGGCGAAGAGGGCGAGATCTGCATAAGCGGCCCGTCGATCATGCTCGGCTACCTCAACAATAAGGCCGAGACCGAAAACGTCATTCGCCGCCACACCGACGGCGCTCTGTGGGTCCACAGCGGCGATATCGGCCACATGGATTCCGACGGATTTGTCTACATAAAGGGCAGAATAAAGCGCATGATCACACGCTTTGACGGACACAAGGTGTTTCCTACCCATGTTGAGAGCGTGCTCGGCCGCCATCCTTCTGTTATAAGCTGCGCCGTTGTCGGCGTGGACGATAAGGACCATGCGCAGGGCAAGCTGCCGGTAGCGTTTGTTGAAGCAAAGCATACCGAGCAGGAGAAGCGCTTTGCACTTAAAGCGGAGCTGCTTGATATGTGCCGCAGGGAAATTGAGTCACGCGCACTGCCCGATGATGTGGTCTTTGTTGACGCCATGCCCCACATGGGAATGGGCAAGATCGACTACAACAAGCTCGCGGACGATTACAATAGCACGAATAAAAACGAAACTGAAGCTGTCTGAACGACAGACCGGAGGGTAAACAGATGAAATATACAAAAAGAATACTGAGCTTCGTGCTCGTTCTGATAATGGTTTTTGCACTCTGCGCGCCTGCACTGGCCGACAGAAGCTACGAGCCGTATAAATACTACATGTGCGTCGGAGACAGTATCGCCGCAGGCTGCGCGCTCACCAAAGACGGCAGCGAGACCTACTTCGATCAGAAGACCGACGACTATACCACGGTTTATAATCTTGACTACATTTATATAGGCTATGACTACGAAACGGTTCCGACAGCATATCACAGTCTTGTTGCCGATTCGCTGGATGCAAAGCTTTTGCAGTATGCTCGCAGCGGACTGCGCGCCGTGGAATTCAGATACTTCCTCGAAGGCGTTTACAACGACTATGACAAGGATCGCGTTTGGGACAATACCTATTTTGATAACGACGGCAACGGCTTTACCCTCGCAGACCTCGACGCAATGAACGCAAAGATGAACTATCCCGAGGCTGTTAAGAAAACGAACGTCATCAGCGTAAACGTCGGCTCAAACGATGTGTTCTCGTTCACCCTGAACGTTGTCCTTCGTGAGATGACCGAGGATACAAACAACGATGCCCTCAAGGATATTAAGGACTTCCTCAACAACGGCGGCGCGCTCGGAACGGCTTTCGGCAAGCTCATTGAATACTGCCAGAGCGTCGGCCAGATGGCAAAGCTCACAACTCTTATAACCACGACCTTTGCAAGAGCTTATGAGCAGTTTGAGGAAAACTACGATGCGGTGGTCAAGAAAGTATATGAGCTTAACCCCGATATCACCTTTGTCGCGGTGGGCGTATACAATCCCTTCAAGCACTTCCGCCTTTCCGACGGCAGCAATCTTGACCTGAGCGGTCTGGCAGCTCCGATAGTCGCGAGAATAAACGCTCATCTCAAACAGCTTTCGTATAAATACGATAACTTCTATTATTCCAACGTCGTCGGCACCGAGACCTACGACATGAATTACAACGACAGATACTTCTGGGAGTACTTCTCCCTTAAGGTTCACCCGACTCTGGGCGGCCATCAGTATATGGCTGAGCAGATCCTCAGCGTGCTTCCCGAGCGCGGAACTCTGCCGTTTGTGGATGTTCCGGCAGATGCATGGTATTATGACGAGCTTTACTACGCATGGTTCAACGGCCTCATAAAGGGCACGAGCGAAACTACATTCTCCCCGGCGGCAACAACGACTCGCGCCCAGCTCGTGACGGTCCTCTACCGCATGGCAGGCTCGCCGAACGTGAGCGGCCTTACAGAGCCTTTCACCGACATTTCCGACAACCACTGGGCAAGAGATGCGATAATCTGGGCGTATGAAAGCGCGTTCATAAAAGGGTATAATGCAACTACCTTCGGGCCAGAGGACGGTCTTACTCGCGCTCAGCTCGTAACGATATTGCACAGATACGCAGGCTCACCGACGGCAAGCGGCGACCTCGGCGTGTTCTCCGACTCTGCCGACATTGCATCGAGCTACCGCAATGCTGTCCGCTGGGCAGTGGCAAACGGCGTAGTCAACGGATACAACGACGGCACCTTCCGCCCGGATACGGTTATAACGCGCGCTCAGCTTGCGGCCATCCTCGCAAGATTTGATCGTATGTGATGCAGCGAAAAAGCTGATAATCATAATCCCCCCACAGATCCGCGGTTCTTCCTGCCATAAAGACTTCCTTTTCTTCCTCACAATGCCGCGGATTAGGCCGGCCACTCATGTGGCCGGTCTTTTCAGCGTATCAAAAAAGTCTGTGACTTTTTTGTACGCTTCAAAAACGCCACATTTTTTGTGAAAACAAGTTTTCACGAAAAATCTCGCTACGCTCGTCAAAAAGTCCGTACCGGACATTTTTGATGGCTATAATCCAATCACGAGTGGGGCCTTTGCCCCCTCGTGCTCCCCTGCTGCTCTATTATCTTTAATTCGCAGCATAGCTTTTCAACGGCCATTTTATATGTGTATTTTACCGCTCGAGGTATCATATACAGTGCGAGCAAGCCGGATGATCACAAATCACGCAAAATGCTCCGCGTAAGGCGCTCGTTGGTGCACAAAAGTAGCAAAAATGTCTATCGGCCGTATAAATTACGGCTGATTTTTGTTTGTTTTTCATATATGGCTTGTTAAATGTGCTTTTTTCTGTTAAAATAGAAAAAGTCATGTTATGGGAGGCAGAGCAATGCCTGCAAAAAAGCGAAGCAGAAGCAACTCAAAACAGGTTTACATAATATGCGCGATAGTGACGCTTGCGGTGCTTGCCGTGATATTCGGAATACACGAATATAAGATCGCACAGATAGCGCCGGTGTATCAGATCCGCGTTGACGGGCTTGATGCGGCAACGCCTGCCGAGGCGCAGGCCGCCTGCCGCGCGGCATATACGCGCTTTGCCGAGCAGAGCGAGAAACACTCGGGCTGCGCTTGGGTGTGGGCAGGAAAAAAGACGCTTTACCTCGTCAAACCCGAAACGTTGGAGATCGACGCTTCCGCCGAAGAGACAGGGTTTACAGCCGTAAGCTTTCTCAACGCAAGCGGAAAGCGCCTGCACGGATATATCATCGATCCGGTCACCGCGCCGGTCGAGCTTGGCAGGATAAAGATAAGCAACGCAAAAGAATACACCTATGATAATGTCAGCATGACCGTGCGCGTCGGTCTGCGCAGCGGCGATATAAAATACGAAAATGCCGTGTACCTTTGGGAAAAGGACACGGATATTGTCCTTGCCGTAAGGCCGGATACTTATAAAACTGTCGAGGGCAGCATCGTCAGCTTCACCGATGACGGAAACGTGACCCACACATGCTATGTCCTTGATACTGAGATCTGAAGGTTGGAAAACAGATGGCAAATGCCGTGATGGAAACGGGAGCGGACGCAAAGCGCCTGCTTGAAATCGTAAAGGTAATATCAAAATATAAGGTAACGCAGGGCATAAGCCCGGAAAAGCTGTGCGACATGTTCAAGGAGCTTGGCCCGACCTTTGTTAAGCTCGGGCAGCTTCTCTCCATGCATCCGGAGATCATCCCGATGGAGCACTGCAAAAAGTTAGAGAGCCTGCGCACGGATGCCTCGCGCCTTGTGACGGCGCAGATACGCGAGCTAATCACCGAGGAATACGGCCGCCCGTGGAGTCAGGTTTTCAGGCAGATCATGCCGTATCCATTGGGCGCCGCGTCGATCGCGCAGGTACACGAAGCCGTCCTGCTTGACGGAACGCATGTCGCCGTAAAGATCCAGCGCCCGGAGATATACTCGGTCATGGAGCGCGACGTTCGGCTTTTGAAAAGCGCTCTGAATGTCGTCAAGCTCAAAAAGATCAATAACGTCATGAATCTCGGCGAGACTATCGACGAAGTGTGGGCCGTTGCGCAGGAGGAGATGGACTTCGAGCGCGAGGCTGCGAATATCCGCCGTGTGCGCGAGAATATCGAGGGCATAAAATATGTCTATTGCCCGAAGGTGTATGACGAGCTTTCAACAAAGCACATCCTTGTCATGGAATACATCGGCGGCTTTGAGCTGACAGATAAGGCAGCAATGGAGCAGCAGGGCTACGATGTGCAGGAGGTCTGCACTAAGTTCATAAATAACTATATAAAGCAGTTTGCCGAGGACAGGTTTTTCCACGCCGATCCGCACCCCGGCAATGTCCATATCTGGGATGGGCGCATAGTCTGGCTTGATCTCGGCATGATGGGCACGCTGACCAAGGCCGACGCGGAGCTTATCAAGGTGTGCATGAAGGCGATATTCAGCAACGACTATGTAAGCTTTGCCGACGCCGTCCTGAACATCTGCGAGCACGATCCCGAGCTTGACCGCGAGGCGTACTATGCGCGTATGCAGGCGTATTTGGACAAATACAGGGTCCTATCCATGGCGCAGATGAGCAGCACGGTCGATATTTTTGCCGATCTTTACCGCATCGCGCGTGACTTTGGCATCAAGGTGCCGAAATCATTCACGATGTTCTGGCGCAGCCTGTCGATCATGGAAGGAACGGTTTCAGACCTGTCGCCGAAAACCGACCTTGCTGCGATCATCGGCAGGCACATGGCGGCTCAGGCGATGGTCAAGGGTGTGGCCGGCAGCATAACGCGCAAAATATCCCATCGCAGACTCGTATCCGGCAGTGCGCTGCATTATAACGGAAACGACCTCGAGCCGGATGAGGAATTTGAAGAAGGTATTAACGAGCCCGAAGAGTGGCTCGATGGAGATACGGAAGAATAGTAGATGGAATGGGGGAGTCCTCCGGTCGCGGACCGGGGGACTTTCTCTGTCCACCGAAAAAACACACAAATGCAGGCCTGCAAATTTGGCGAGTATCACTATTTATCAAATGGATAAAAGGTGGTATAATAATTTATGGAAGAGGGCAATTGACGGTCACCGTCCCACCCTGCCGGCGCGAAAGCGCCGCGCCGTGACCTTCAATTTGGGAGAATATGCCCCACAAAATACAAACGCACCGCACGGTTATCCCCCGTGCGGTGCAACTTTTTTGCCCTTTTTAACTCTCAAAACTATCAAAAGGTGTACTTTTTGATAGTTGCTGTCATTACATGCTATGATAACAGAATGTTCACAAAAATGCAATACATTACCGCCTGTTTTGTCTAAAAATACTTGCATTTTTGCCAGTCGTTAGCACTTCCAAACTCGTTTTTCGTGCAAGAGGTTTACTATCAAAAAGTACACCTTTTGATACCTGCTCTTGTAAAAATTGAATTTTTGGGAGGAAAAGATGAAAAAACGAGTATTAAGTCTGCTGCTCGTGCTGCTAATGGTCATGAGTCTGGTACCTATAAGCGCACTGGCGGACAAAAGCAGCACGGATGTTGCCTATGCCGTAGAGCGCGGCAATATCTATTTCGACAAAGCAACCGGCACAATAACAGACTGTGATGAATCGGTAACGAAAGCGAGTATACCGGCTGAAATTGACGGCGTGGCAGTGACGAGTATCGGCGAGGATGCATTCCGAAGCTGCACGAGCCTTGCGAGCATCGACATCCCGAACAGCGTGACGAGCATCGGCTATAATGCATTCGGCGGCTGCACGAGCCTTGCGAGCATCGATATCCCGAACAGCGTGACGAGCATCGGCGATTATGCATTCTATCGTTGCACGAGCCTTGTGAGCATCGATATACCAAACAGCGTGACGAGCATAAGCAGTTATGCATTCGGAGGCTGCACGAGTCTTGTGAGCATCGATATACCAAACAGCGTGACGAGAATAGGCGATAGAGCATTCCGTGACTGCACGAGCCTTGCGAGCATCGATATCCCGAACAGCGTGACGAACATTGGAAGTAATGTATTTAACTACTGCGATGGTCTGGAAAATGTTGATGTTGAAAATGATAATCCTAAATATATGTCACTTAGTGGAGTGCTGTTTACTAAAGACATGAGTACGCTGATGAAATGCCCAAGCAGAAAAAGCGGGACTTATAGAATTCCGGAAGGCGTGGTCAGCATAGATGATGGGGCATTCCAATCCTGTATGAATCTTACGGATATATATATTCCGAACAGTGTGAAGAACATAGGAAGCGGCTCGTTTCAGGGATGCGAGAGCTACAAAGAATGGAAATTCCAGACGGAGTAACAAATATTGGCGATGGCGCTTTTAATATTTGCAGTAGTCTTACTGAAATAATAATTCCTAAGACTGTAACAAGCATTGGAGAAGGTGCTTTTCTTAGCTGTGTTGGGCTGAAACAAATAGATGTGGAAGAGGGAAACCAACAATACACATCAGTAGCTGGCGTTCTGTTTGATAAAGAGAAGACGGTGTTAATTCAATATCCAACTAGCAAACCTGAAGTATCATATGCAATTCCAAATGGCATAACAAAAATAGAATACTATGCATTTTTTTACTGCGAGAACCTTGATAGTATAAGTATTCCAAGTAGTGTATTGTACATTGATGAAGGTGCATTCTTAGATTGCAAAAACATTAAGGACATATACTATTCGGGTAGTGAAGCTCAGTGGAAAAATATATGCATTGAAGAACACAATGAATCAATAACTAACGCGAATATTCATTACAATCACACCCACGACTACAAAGCAACAGTGACGGAGCCGACCTGTACCGAGCGCGGCTACACGACCTACACCTGCTCGGTTTGCGGCGACAGCTACAAGGGCAGCTATGTTGATCCTCTCGGCCACGACTACAAAAACGGCACATGCACACGCTGCGGTGTGAAAGACCCCAACTACAAGCCGCAGGCAAACTTCATCGACGTAGCGGCCGGGTCGTACTGCTATGACGCGGTGCAGTGGGCGGTGGCAAACGGCATAACCAAGGGCACGGACAAGACGCATTTCTCTCCGAACGCAGGCTGCACTCGCGGCCAGGTCGTGACCTTCCTCTGGCGCGCCGCCGGTGAGCCGACCGTCGGCGGAAACGTCGGATTTGTTGATGTGGCGCCCGGCTCGTATTGCTACGAGGCTGTCAAATGGGCAGTGGCAAACGGCATAACCAAGGGAACCGACGCAACGCACTTCTCGCCGAACGCGACCTGTACTCGCGGTCAGGTGGTAACGTTCATGTACCGCGCCGAAGGTGAGCCGGCAGTCGGCGGAAGCGTCGGATTTGTTGACGTAGCGCCCGGCTCATATTTCTACGAGGCCGTCAAATGGGCAGTGGCAAACGGTATAACGAAGGGCACGGACGCAACGCACTTCTCCCCGAACGCGACCTGCACGCGCGGTCAGGTCGTAACATTCCTGTACAGAGCACAGTAAGCGCAAAGAATACAAACGCACCGCACGAAATTCGTGCGGTGCGTTTTTTTGCAATCTATCTCTTGACAAAGGTACGAAATCGTACTATACTTTGCAAGTATGATTTCGGACTAAAGCGAGGTAAACATGACACAGCAATCAAAACAGCTGCGCCGCTTCAACCGTCTTGTCGGCGAAACGGACGCGGTATACCACGAGCTTGCAAATCGGCTCGGCCTTTCCGACAGCGCGTTTCAGATACTTTATACGCTCAGGGCAGAGGGCGGGGCCTGCCCGCTGCGCGATATCTGCGCCTTTTCCGGGCTTACGAAGCAGACGGTAAACTCCGCCCTGCGCAAGCTTGAAGCCGAGGGCAGCGTCACGACCGAAAGCAGCGGCGCCCGGCACAAGACGGTCACGCTCACGCCGAAGGGAGCGGAGCTTGCGGAAAAAACCGTGGCAAAGGTGATCGAGATAGAAAACGAGATCCTTGGCTCATGGCCGGCAGAGGATCTTGAAAAATACATTCGGCTTACGGAGGAATTTCTTGTTTCCGTGCGTGCAAGGGCGCAGGAGGTGCATTCATGAACATAAAGCTTTCGGATCATTTTGACTATAAGCGACTGCTCAGGTTTGCGCTGCCGTCGATAATAATGATGATCTTCACGTCGATCTACTGCATAGTAGACGGCTTTTTTGTATCAAATTATGCCGGCAAGACGGCGTTTGCGGCGGTCAACCTGATAATGCCGCTGCTGCTCGTGCTCGGCTGCGTCGGCTTCATGTTCGGAACCGGCGGCGGAGCGCTCATCGCCAAAACCATGGGCGAGCGAAAGCAGGACAAGGCAAACGAGATATTCACGCTTATAATCACAGTGTCCGCGCTGTGCGGCGTTGTGCTTGCAGTGCTTGGATTTTTCCTGCTGCGCCCGGTCGCGGAATTCATGGGCGCGGAGGGCGAGCTTTTAGAGCAGAGCATAATTTACGGCCGCATCATCCTTATTGCGCTGCCGTTTTATATTTTGCAGTTTGAGTTTCAGTGCCTGTTCGCAACGGCCGAAAAGCCCAAGCTCGGCCTGTACGTCACCGTTGCGTCCGGCGTAGCGAACATGATACTTGATGCGCTGCTCGTCGGCGTGATACCGCTCGGCGTGACCGGTGCTGCGGCGGCCACCGCGATAAGCGAATTCATCGGCGGAGTCATTCCACTGCTATATTTTGCACGCAAAAACGACAGCCGTCTGCGCCTTGTGAAATTCAAATTCGACGTCAAGGCGCTGCTCAAAACCTGCACGAACGGCTCGTCGGAGTTTATGAGCAACGTTTCCATGTCAATCGTGAGCATGCTGTATAATATGCAGCTGATGAAATACGCCGGAGCCGACGGCGTTGCGGCATACGGCGTGCTGATGTATGTCAGCATGATATTCCAGGCGATATTTATCGGATTTGCTGTCGGAACGGCGCCTATAGTCGGCTTCAACTTCGGCGCGCAGAACACGGCCGAACTCAAGGGTCTGCTGTCAAAAAGCCTGCGCATAATAGGCGTATGCGCCGTATTCATGTTCGCTGCCGGCGAGCTTTTTGCAAGGCCGCTTGGCAAATTGTTCGTCGGGTATGACGATGAGCTTCTTGAAATGACGGTCCACGCATTCTCCATATTCTCGTTCTCGTTCCTGTTCTCGGGTTTTTCGATCTATGGCTCATCGTTTTTCACCGCGCTCAACGATGGCCTGACCAGCGCGATGATATCGTTCCTGCGAACTTTGGTGTTCCAGCTTGCTGCGGTGCTTCTGTTTCCGCTCATCTGGGAGCTGGACGGAATATGGCTGTCAATCGTCGGAGCGGAGGTCATGTCGATAACGGCAACTGTGCTTTTTCTTATCGGAAAGCGCAAGCGATACGGCTATTAATTCTAACATTTCTTGCCCTGAACTGCGTGTTCAGGGCAATTTTGCGTAGATTTACTTGCAAATATGCAAAGTTTGTGTTATTATTGGTATACATACCAATAATAACACAAAGAAGGAAGGGATCAGTATCACTATCACACATACGAGCATGGCTGCAAAGAAGCGAATACTCACTGCCTGTGTTCGCCTGTTTATCGAGCGCGGCTATAACGGCACGACGGTTGCCGAGATAATCAAGGAAGCTGACGTATCCGCCAGCTCGTTCCAGAATATTTTCCGTTCCAAGGACGGAGTGCTCAGCGAGCTTGCGGCGTTCATGTTTGCCGGTCAGTTCAAGGCTGCGCGCACGGTGGCTGATCCCGGCGATTCTCCCGCAATGCTATATGCGATCGAGACCGCGCTTCAGCTTACGATAACCGAGCTTAACGACAATCTGCGCGATATTTATGTCGAGGCATATTCGCACGAGGCGACGATGGAGTATATCTATCAAAGCACGACGGCGGAGCTATACCGCATCTTCGGATCTTATCTGCCCGAATATACCGAGAGCGATTTTTACGAGCTGGAGATCGGCTCGGCCGGCATAATGCGCGGCTATATGTCGCGCGGCTGTGACATGTATTTCACGCTGGAAAGGAAGCTCGAGCGGTTCCTGAGCATGAGCCTCGGCGTTTATAACGTGCCCGAGGACGAGCGGCGGCGGATAATCGACCGCATTCTTGAGCTTGACATGCGCGCGATAGCGACAAACGTTCTGCACGAGCTTGTGCAGATGCTCGCCGACCACTTCGACTTCGCGCTCGACGACGAGATCGAATCGGCTCTTGTGCAGTGAAAAAATAATTATTTAATAGTATATGAAAGCCGGGCGTTTTTGTTGAACGCCCGGTTTTTCGCGCTGTTTCAAGCAAAAATCGGGCAAAGCCGCATGCTCATAACGGAGGCTTGTATCTTGACATGTCGGGCAAATATGTTATAATCTAACTATCATTTGCCGATTTGGTATGATCGGTGCAAAAATTCAATAAAAAGGAAAAATTCAGGAGGAAACATGAAAAAGAGACTGATTAGCATGCTGATGGCGGTTCTCATGATCGCGTCCCTGCTGCCTGCTGCCGCTGTCTTTGCGGGAGCGGAGGAGGCGGCACCGGATACTCATGAGCATAAGTATACCACCGTTAGCATCAAGAAAGACGCTGAGAAGAAAACTCCCGGCGTAGAGTACAAAGTCTGCAAGGAATGCGGCAAGATAGACCCTGCTTCTATCTCTATCAAAATCAAAGCATTTGCTCTGCTCTGGAACCAGTGCGGGAAGTGCGAGACCGGCAAGACCATGATCGTCAAGGCTGCAAGCTGCCGCAACGAAGGTCTTACCATAAGCTACTGCGAGAAGTGCGGTAAGGCTTTTCCGATCAAAGAATTTGCTGATAAGGCATATAAAGTAGATGCTGCTCTTGACCACGTTTATGATAACTTCAGTGTTGAAGTTAAGCCCAGCTGCACCGAAGACGGTTGGGGATATGTTACCTGCAAGCTCTGCGGCGATCCGCAGTTTGTTGCAGACGCAGGAGCAGCCGTTAAATTTGTCAAGGCTGATAATTTTAACAGCGTTAAAGACTTTGAAGCTCGCGTCCGCGAAGTAAATGCAATGTTTGCCGCAGTAAACCCCGAACACAAGTATAAGACCATGTTCGTAGCTGTTACAGAGCCTATGAAAGCAGCGGACGGCACGATGCTCAAGCCTGCTGAAAAAGCAGCCCATATATCCACTGTAAATGGCAAAGCATATGTGTTTAATGCGACAACCGGCGAATATGAAATAGATGATAACGCGGAGACCTTCCATGCCGGGTACAAAGGTGATACTGTCTGCCCATACTGCAAGGGAGCATGCAATGAGGCATATGTAATTGGTGGACCAGAAGATCCTCACACTTGGAATGTTGCCGAAAAAGGTAACGGTGGATTCCCCGAAGATAACAGCTATGGTAAGGCTGATATTATCGAGTGCAAAGATTGCAACTACACAGGCGGTGCTTATATTTACAGTGTAAATAGCTGGTACGATGAGAGCACGGCAAAAGATCCAACTTGCACAGAGCCGGGTAATTATGCTACCTATTACTGGAGAGACAGCAACGGCGAGATCCAGCATAAGGATGGCGATGTAAGGCCTGCAACCGGACATAATTATGTTGCTGCACCTGGTAAGCCTGTTAATGGCCACGAGGACGGCTATATCTATGTTGACTATGAGGTCTGCACAAAATGTGGAGATCATAGAGGCGATGAAAGCAAAAAGGTCGAGCTTAAAGCTCCCAGTGCTACATGCAAGTATGAACCCGAAGTTCTCGTTCCTGCAACATGCAACAGCTACGGTCTGAGTATCAGCAAGTGCCCTGTTTGCGGCGCATACGAGAAAACCGAAGCTGGCGCATATGTTACGGCTACTATTGCTAAGGAGAAGAAGCACGTTGCATCCGACAAGCTTGCCAATGTCAAGGAAGCGACCTGCACCGAAGTCGGCTACACCGGCGATGTCGTCTGCAAGTTCTGCGGCAAGGTCATGAAGCCCGGCGAGAAGACCAAGATGGTCGATCACACCCCCATGGACGTTGATGCAAAGGCTCCCACCTGCACCGAGCCCGGCGTTACCAAGGGCACTGTCTGCAAGGTCTGCGGCACCGTCCTGAGCGCTCAGGAGACCGTTCCCGCACTCGGCCACAAGACCGAGCTTGTGAACGCTAAGGAAGCGACCTGCCTCGAGGCCGGCTACACCGGCGATAAGGTCTGCACCGTCTGCAAGCAGACCATCGAAAAGGGCACCGAAGTCAAGGCTCTTGGCCACAACTATGTTAAGGGCGTCTGCACCCGCTGCGACGCAAAGCAGCCCGGCTACAACCCGTTCACCGATGTCAAGAAGGGTCCCTACTATGATGCGATCCTGTGGGCATACTGCAACGGCGTTACCAACGGCATTTCCGACACTGTATTCGGCGTTGACAACGGCTGCACCCGCGCTCAGATAGTCACCTTCCTGTATCGCGCGGCAGGCCAGCCGAAGGTCGAGAACGTTAAGAACCCGTTCACCGATGTGAGCAAAAACAGCACTTACTACAACGCGATCATGTGGGCTGTCGAAAACGGCATCACCAACGGCAAGACCGCTACCAGCTTCGACCCGAATGCAGTCTGCACTCGCGGCCAGATAGTCACCTTCCTGTGGCGCTATGAGAAGGCCCCCATCGTGAGCAGCCTTGCAAAGTTTGACGACGTTGCTGCAGGCTCCTACTGCTACAATGCAGTTATGTGGGCTGTTGAAAACGGCATCACCAACGGCAAGACCGCGACCACCTTTGCACCCAATGATACCTGCACCCGTGCACAGGCAGTCACCTTCATTTACCGCGAGTTCGCAAAGTAAAAAACCAATTATGATAATAACTCCACGTCCTCGGATGTGGAGTTATTTTTTTCCTTGCAATGCATCCGTTTGTATAATATACTTTATAAGGAAATTGCGCAAGAGGGGGAGACCATTATGAAAAACAGATTTATCGGGGCGATATGCGCAGCGGTGATGCTGCTTGCGCTTTTTGCGCCCATGGCGATGGCGGACGGTGTGTGCGGCGAGTCTGTCAGCTGGACGCTGACTGATGCCGGAGTGCTCACAGTGTTCGGAACAGGGGAGATGACGGACTTTGCCGCCGGTGAAGCGCCGTGGTATGCCGAGCGCGGCGCTGTGCGGAAGCTCGTTGTCGAAAACGGTGTGACTTCCGTCGGAAGCGGCGCATTTTCCGGCTGCGGACTGATCGAGACCGTGACATTGCCGCTCACGCTCGGGAGCATCGGCGACGGTGCGTTTGACGATGTGTACGCACTGAAAAACATCTATTACGCAGGCTCGATCGCGCAGTGGAAGGCGATAGATATCGGCCTTGACAACAGCTTCGGCAGCGCAAAGCTCGTCTGCGCCGATAAAACCGAACCGTTTTCAGATATCTCCGGATGGTATCACGACTATATCATCACATGCTACATGGCCGACATCGTAAACGGACGCCCGGACGGGACATTTTGCCCGGAGCAGAACGTGACCCGTGCGCAGTTTGTCATGATGCTGTATAATATGGGCGGCCGCCCCGAAATTTCGGACACGTCCCTCGGCTTTGCCGATGCCAATGCCGTTTCCGCGGTGTATGCCGCGGCCGTAAAATGGGGAGTGAAGGCCGGCATAGTAACCGGCTTTACGGATAATACGTTCAGACCGAATGCCGAGATCAGCCGTGCGCAGATGGCGACGTTTGCGTATCGCTTTTTGAAGCTCGGCGTGAGCGCGGATGTGCTCGGCGAGCTTTCCGGCCGCAACGACTTCCGCGATTACGGCTCAATCGCCGAATGCTACCGCGAGTCGGTTGACGTTATGGCGAACATCGGAGTCATTCAGGGCTACCCGAACGGCAGCTTCGTCCCGAACGCAACGGCCACGCGCGGCCAGTCCGCCGCCGTTCTGTCGCGCCTTTTAGCGGCGCTGACGGAACTCAGAGCATGAAAAAAAGACCGCCTCGGCGGTCTTTTTTGTTAGCGTTTTTCCTGTGCACGGATGAGATTTTTGTAAAAGCTCACAGCGCCGGGCAGGCAGTTGTATTCGATGTTTTCGTTCAGCCCGTGCATGCCCTTCATCTGCTCCGGCCCATAAATAACGGGTGCAAAGCGGATGCAGCTTTTGCATACCGGCTGATAAAACTGCGCGTCGGTAGCGCCGGTCATGACGTATGGGCTGACCGGCAGTCCTGGGAAGGTATCGTTTATGACGGCCTCGACCTGGCGGAACGCAGCTCCGTTTATATCGACCGCCGGGGTGTAGTCGTTCGAGTGGATGACCTCAGTCTCAAGCCCGTGCTTTTCCGCGATTTTGCGGATGATCTCAAGGCTTTCCTTTTCGCCCTGATGCGGAATGAAGCGCATGTTAGCGCTGACCGTCGCCTCCTGAGGCAGAACGTTGCATGCGTCCGAGCCTGACTGCATCGTGAACGCGACAGTCGTTTGCAGCATTGCGCCTGCCTGAGCGCTTATCTTGCCGAGAACGGGCTTGAGCACCGGCGCAAACAGCCACAGGTTGCCCATGACGAGCTTCAGCGGAAACGCTGCATACGGTGCGAGGCTTTTGAACATTGCGGAGACCTCGGGCGGAAATTTGCGGCGGAAATAGTTGTGCGTCTCAACGTCGTTAACAAATGCTGCGAGCCGCGCTATCGGCGTATTCTTCGTCGGAGCGCTTGCGTGGCCGCCGGATGAGCGCGCGGTGAACTTGACGTCGCCCTTGCCTTTTTCAAAAACGCCGACCATGGCGAAGTTGCCCTTAACGCCGCCGATCGGCTCGGAGATTATGCCGCCGCCCTCGTCACAGACGAGGAACAGCTCAACGCCGCGGCGCTGAAGCTCTTTTACGATTTTCGGTGCACCGTCGCCGGCCCACTCCTCCGTGCAGGACGAGGCGAGATATACGTCGCACTTGGGCGTGTAGCCCTCCTTCAGAAGCTCCTCGACCGCTTGGAAAAATGCCATGACCGAGGCCTTGGTGTCAGCCGTTCCGCGACCCCAGACCTTGCCGTCGGCAATGTCGCCGGAAAACGGCTCGTGCTCCCATTTGCCCTCGGCAGGTACAACGTCCTGATGGCTCATGAGCAGTATCGGCATGCCGTCGCCCGTGCCCTTCCATTTAAACAGCAGATTGCCGTCAATGACGGTCTTTTCAAGCTTTTCATGCACAAGCGGAAACAGCCTTTCGAACACCTTGTGGAAGCCCAGGAATTTCTCGGCCTCGTCAACGTTTGCGTGCGATACCGTCTCGTACCGCACCATTTCCGACAGCTTGCGCGCAAGCTCAAGTGCGTAGTCGCCGGCTTCGGGCGCTGCGTAGTCCGAGTGCTTGCTCGGCGTCAGAACCGTGCGCACAACTGCTGCGGCAGGCAGCGAAAGCGCCGCCGCGGCCGGGATCAAAAACAGTGATTTTTTCATTATCAAGCACCGGCTTTCCTGTAAAATTTATATGCTATGCCGATGGCGAGCGCACCGGCAGGGATTATCATGAAGCTCGTCGAGCCCGTGAGCGAGGGCACGAGAATAAACAGAATGCTCATAACGATAAGCGGCGCCGCGGCGATCTTCATGTTGCCGCGGAAATATTTATACGCCATTGCGCCGAACAGCGCGGGTACTACATTTTCAAACGCCGGCTGGAGAGTCGGGCTTTGCAGCACCGGCTGAAGCGGAACGAGCAGCGCAACGCCGAGCGCCAGCACGATTATCGTAACCAGCGACGAGGTGGCGATAGACAGGGTGGACACGATCTCGTTTTCGGGCGTGCCGGTCTTTGCGCCGACGATGTCGCGCGCGTTCACAGCGCAGGGTATCTTCATGTTGATAAGGTTGCCCGTTATGAAGGCAAGATAGCCGCCACCTGCGCCGAGCATCGGGGTGTAAACAAGAAACTCGACAACGCTGCTGACTGTCCACACAAGGCCGACGGACAAAAATGCCTTGCCCACGGCGCCGATATCGGGCATCGCGCCGAGCATCCTGCCTATGAGAAACGGAGCGCCCACGAGCATGACGAGCACTATCGCCGAGCTAATGCGGCCGATAACGTGCGTGCGCTTATTGTAGCTTTCAAAATAATTGTTGTTCATTGTGCGCCTCCTTACATAAACAGCTTGACCACGACCGCCGCTGCCATGCCGATAAGCATGCTTCCTGCGATCGAGAAGCTTTCGACCCATGCGAGATTTTTCTTCTCGGAGAGGTATATGAATCCGGCCATCACCAGTCCGGAAACGAACACGACTATCAGCGGCATAAAGCTGCCCGAGAACGAGAACAGACCGCCGCCGGAGACAAAGCCGCCTATGTAGCTGCCGATGTATGCCGACACAAGACCGATAAACATCGCAGTCATTGCGGTATCGCCGAAGCCCGCGCCGCCTGAGCTTTTCTTTCCGCTGCCGAGCCTGCCGAGATAGCGCTTGTTGAAGAATATCGAAAGCACCATGCCCCACATGATGCAGATGCTCATCAGCAGTGCGATAGTCGCAAAGCCGGATGGAGTCATTTCGGCAGCTGAGAGGGAGGACATGCCGACCTGCTCGGCCGCAGCCTGAGCCACCTGCGTTTCATAGTGCAGCGCTCCGATGACCGAAAGCCTCAGCCACGGCCACGGCGTGCCGAGGCTGCCCGAGAGGGCGATAACGCCCAAAAGAATGCCCACGCTGGGCAGAAGCGAAAACGTTGCGCTCGAGGTGATGGCGCGCTTTAGCTTAACGCGGTCGATGCCCATGGCAAGTCCGGCGCGGTAGGCGCGAACCATAAACACGGCGCACACAACGGCTACGAATGCGATAATGCCGCCGCATATGGCGTACATCGGCGCACTGTTGAGCAGCGATAAAATGTTCATAGTGTCTTCTCCTTTTTGCTGTTTAATTAACATTATATTTCCTGCCGGCAAATAAGTCAATCGGAGGAGAAAAAAAGAACAACCCTCGATTGAGACATCAGCCTCTTCGAGGATTGTTTAAAGCCGGATATAAATGCGCGGAGAGCTTAGTAATAAAATGTCAGCCGCATTTTATTCCTGCCTGCAATTTCTACGCATTCTCGCCCTTGTATTTTCTGCGTGTAGCCATGCCGCCGCGGATATGCCGCTCGGCCTTATTGATATCAAGCAGCTCGCGCACCTGATGATACAGTGCCGGGCTAACCGTTTTCAGCCTCTCGGTGAGATCCTTGTGTACGGTGCTTTTTGAGATGTTAAATTGCTTTGCGGCGGCTCTGACCGTTGTCTTGTTTTCGATTATGTACTCGGCAAGATCGCAGGCGCGCTCTTCAATATTAGTATACACATGCACCACTCCCCAAACTCACATAGTCAATATATATGACGGGGACGCGGAGCTTATGCAGAGGTCAAACTATACCAAATCGGCCGTGCATTACTGTTTAAAATAACGGAAATGAATTACTTGCCATTAAACTGACAAAATAGTATAATTACTGTGTGTACAGCCGCGCAAGCGGCACGGTGGAGAAATCAAAACTTAGGAGGAACATAATGAAAAAACGCATTATCAGTTTGCTGATGGTGGCGCTGATGCTCGTTTCGCTCGTGCCTATGGGCGCGCTGGCGGCAGGTAATACCACTATAACAAAGCAGCCGTCTGATAAAAGTGCAGCAGTCGGCGAGACGGTTACATTTGAGATCGCTGCCACAAATCCTAACAGCACGGACCTTGAATATCTGTGGTTTGATGCAGATGAGGTCAATTCGGATAAAATCAGTATTGCATACATTAAAGATGTTCTTGAGAAAGCAAAATTGGGCGAAGGCCAAACGCTGACTCTTACAGCCGAGCAGAATATGAAAATCCGCTGTGCTGTGTACTATAATGAGGCAAAAACAATTTTGGGTATTACAGTTAATGTTCCCAAAGATCTGGCTCTCAGCAACACCGTGACCCTCACAGTCACCGGCGGCACGGTAGACCCCGATCCCACGCCAAGCCCCGGCCCGAGCGTTGAGCCGACTCCGACACCTACACCCACGCCGACTCCGACGCCGAGCACCGATCCCACGGCGTGCGAGCACAAAAAAACCGAGCATTATCCCAACACGGACGGTACCTGCGATCCGCACATCGAGTATTGGTATTGTCCCGATTGCAACAGCTATTTCACCGATGCTGCATGCACCAAGCAGACCACCAAAGCAAAGCTCGATAACGGCCTGACAAAAGACAAAACCAAGCACACCGACCTCAAGCACTTCCCCTCAAAGGCGGCGACCTGCACCGAAAAGGGCAACATAGAATACTGGTACTGCTCCGGCTGCGAAAAGTATTACTCCGACGCTGCCGGAACGGTCAAAACAACATTGGCCAAGGTCTCCACGTCGAAAAACGACCATGATTATTACTGGGTGGCCGACGAGGTCGCAGGTGTGCACTATCAGAAGTGCAGAGTTTGCGGCACTACCACGGGCACAAGCTCCCACAGCGGCGGCACGGCCAGCTGCAAGGCTCAGGCCAAGTGCGCTAAGTGCGGCGCAAGCTACGGCGAGCTTGACCCCAACACCCATGTGAATTTCGAGCTCAGAAATGAAGTAAAGGCAACCGAAACAACTCAGGGCTACACCGGCGATAAATACTGCAAGGACTGCGGCGCGTTTATTGAAAAAGGCAGCTATTACTCTGCCCAGTGCGCAGGCGGCTGCAAGGATATCGAGCTTGTCAAGGGCACGCCCAAGACCTGCACCGAGGACGGCACAACAGATTACTATCGCTGCAAAAAGTGCGGCAATATGTACAAGGATGAGCGCGCAAGCATACTCATCACAAAGGATGACCTCGTCGATAAATGCACCGGCCACGATCTGCACCCCGGCTCCGATCTGGTCGGAAGCATAAGCCAGGATAATCTGAAGCTGCTTGCCAAGACCATCGGCCTGAGCACGCCGCAGATCGTCCAGATGATCCGCGACGGCACGTTTGACCTCGATCATATCATCGGAATGATAAAGATCAAGGATATTGACCATTGCAGCGACGATACATATCATTGGCTCGGCTGCCAGCGCTGCGGAAAGACGCTGGAGGATCTCAGAGACGAGCTGAATTCGGCAGGCTTTGAGATAAACGAAAAGTGGTATGAGCTCAGCCGCAAGACCGCCCACACCGGCGGAACTGCCACCTGCACCGAAAAGGCCGTCTGCGACGAATGCGGCGATGCCTACGGTGAGCTTGGCGCTCACAGATACGACGCGGTCGTGACCGCGCCGACCTGCACCCAGAACGGTTACACGAAGCACACCTGCTCGAGCTGCAAGGACAGCTATACTGATAACGAGACCGTGAAAACCGGACATATTATCAAGTACGGCGTGTGCGAAAAGTGCAATATGCGCTTTTCAAATCCGTTTTATGATGTAAACGGCACCGACTGGTTCTACAGCGCCGTTATGTGGGCATACTACAATACGCCGCAGGTAACCAACGGCAAGGATGAAAGCCACTTTGCGCCCAAAGCATCCTGCACACGCGCACAGGTCGTGACATTCCTTTGGCGTGCAGCAGGCAGACCCGAGCCGAGCGGCAGCGTACAGCAGTTTTCGGATGTTCCGAAGACCAATTCCTATGCATACTGCTATGACGCGATCCTCTGGGCTGTTGAAAACGGCATAACCAAGGGCACGGACGCGACGCACTTCTCGCCGAACGCAACCGTTACGCGCGCCCAGTTTGTCACCTTCCTCTGGCGCTATGCCGGCGAGCCTGCGCCCAAGAATATGAGCTGCGGCTTCAACGATGTGGATGCCAACGCATTTTACTACAAAGCGGTGCTCTGGGCCGTTGAAAACGGCGTTACCACCGGCAAAACGGCAACGCAGTTTGCGCCCGGTGCGACCTGCACCCGCTGTGAAGTCGCGGCATTCATGTTCCGCGCGTTCAGCAAGGGGATCACTACAGTAAAATAAAGCAGGGTCTAAGGCGCGGATTGCCGCGCCTTTTTAATACATTTGTGTTGAAATATGATGCTTGGGATGTTATTATATTAATGACATTTTGCAGCTAAGGAGTGGGCCGATGAGAAACGAATCGATGAATCTTTCAAAGAACGAAATGATGATGGTCATGCACGATCAGGAGCAGGAGATCGAAAAGCTTAAGTCTCAGGTCGCGGAGCTTCAGGCAAAGCTCGACGGATATGAGATCAAGGTAAGCGAGAGCGGCAATCTTGCCGAGGCTGCCGCGAAGGTCAGCGGCCTTTTTGAAGCGGCGCAGCGCACGGTCGATACATATCTTGAAAACATGAAAAGACGCGATGAACGGGCCGAGGCTGCTTTTTCCGACGTTCAGAAGCAGGCCGAGCAGATAATTTCCGAGGCAGAGGACGTTGCGAGCAAGCGACTTGCTGCCGCCGACGCCGAGATCGAGGAAAAGTGGGCGGTGATCGAGAGCCGGCTTCTTGTCATGTACGAGTCGCATAAGGGCCTCAAGGAGCTTGTCGAGTCCGGCATCTTCACCATCCCGGGGAAGGAATAAAACGCCGCAAACCATTGATAAACAAAGAAAATCCCGAAGTTTCAATGACTTCGGGATTTTGCTATGTTTGGAGCGGATGACGGGAATCGAACCCGCGTCGCCAGCTTGGGAAGCTGGGGCCCTGCCATTAGACGACATCCGCAATTGTTTTTATGTAAAAATTATTTTACACCAACAGGAGAGAATATGCAAGCGAAAATACTGCGTCGCCAATAATGCAGGCAAACAGTTGACCGGCAACTCATAATATGATAATATAAGAATAGACTTTTTGTATACTTAACGGGAAAATAATTTACAAGGGGGAGAAAAATGAAAAAGTCAAAAAAGCTTCTGAGCCTGCTGCTCGCGGCGCTGCTGCTTTGCAGCCTTGTGCCGGCCGCGGCGTCGGCTGACAAGGCAAATCCGGAGGATGACTATCCGTTCGTTTTTGTTCACGGCCTCATGGGCTGGGGCGAAAGATCGATGCTCGATCCGATCATGCCGTATTGGGGCATGACAACGGGCAATCTCATGAAGTACCTGAACTCAAAGGGCTACGAGAGCTATGCCGCTCAGGTCGGACCTCTCTCCGGAGCATGGGACAGAGCGTGCGAGCTTTATGCGCAGCTTGTCGGCGGAACGGTTGACTACGGCGCTGCGCACTCGGCGGCCAAGGGTCACGATCGCTACGGCATAACCTATGAAAAACCGCTTTTTGAAGGCTGGAGCGCGCAGAAGAAGATTAACCTTATCGGACACAGCTTCGGCGGCGCGACAACGCGCCTGTTCCTCGAGCTGCTTGCAAACGGCAGCGCGGAAGAGGTCGCGGCCGCAAAGGCGGCAGGCACAAAGGTATCTCCGCTGTTTGAGGGCGGCAAGGGCGACTGGGTGTATTCGCTTACGGCTGTTGCTGCGCCGCACAACGGAACTACGTTTATCGAAACCTGTGATGTTTCGACCAAGGTGGTAACCGATGCAATCTATAATTTCGGCGCAGCTCTCGGCCTTACCAAGCTTAAGGGTGTGTACGATCTCCAGCTTGAGCATTTCGGGATCTACCGCAAGGACAGCGAGACTGATATGCAGTATCTCATCCGAGTCCTCAACAGCAGCAACTTCATGAGTCATAATGACAATGCAATATACGACCTCACCATAGACAATGCGCTGAAGATAAACGACGGCATCGAGATGCAGAACAATGTTTATTACTTCTCCGTCTGCGGCGACGCAACGCACCCGAGCAGCGTGAGCGGAAACGAAGTGCCCGACTCATCCGTGTTTGCGCTGCTTAAGCCCTTTGCCGCGATGATTGGTAAGTATTATGACAAATATACTGCCGGCGGCGTTTATATCGACAGAACGTGGCTGCCTAACGACGGCATGGTAAACGTCGTGTCCGGCCTGTATCCTGTAAACAGCAAGCTCAAGTGCGAAAAGTCCGACGGAAGCCGGGGCTTTGTCGTCTGCGACGGATACAACAAGGAAAGCTATGCGAAGGGTATATGGAATGTCTTCCCGACTCAGCCGTATGATCATCTTAGCATCATCGGCGGCATTCTTTCAAACACCGTTTCAAATACCCGGCATCTGTACATGGAGCTTATAAGCAGGGTTACGAGTACCTATGGCAGCAGCACTCCGGCCGAAGAACCTATCGGCAAGACGATGTCATTCACTGATGTTGCGAAGGATCGCTGGTCGTATGATTACATCCTCAAGATGTATCAGCTTGGTGTCGTAAACGGCCGTTCGGACAGCATATTTGACCCGACCGGCAACGTTACGCGCGCAGAGTTTGTGAAAATGCTCGCCTGCCTTGACGGCGTGGATACGAGCGCTTACGCAAAGTGCCGCTTCACAGATGTCAGCGATAAGAGCGTTTTTGCGCCGTATGTCGAGTGGGCTGCAAATAACGGCATTGTCCTCGGCCTTGACGCGGCAACCTTCAAGCCGAATGACAACATAACGCGCGAGCAGATGGCGGCCATAATCTGCCGCTATGCCGACTATGCCGGCATAAAGCTGTCCGACGACACGCCGGCTGTTACCTTTGCCGACAGTGCGCAGATATCAAAGTACGCAGTCGATTATGTCACGGCGCTCCAGCGCGCAGGCATAATATGCGGAAAGCAGAACGCCGACGGAAGCTTCAGCTATTATCCGAAATCGTTTGCAACGCGCGAGCAGGCATGCAAGGTGCTCAGTCTTATATAAAATCGTTGAATAATATGTTAAAAAACCGTGGGAGACCACGGTTTTTTATTGCAAAGAGTATAGACGTTTAGTATAATATATCTAATAAATATATTTAAGGCAGGTAGGCTATGGCGTACGTTGAATTTGAAAAAGTTAAAAAGACATATCACATGGGCGAGGTGAGCATCGAAGCACTCAAGGATGCGACTTTTGAGATCGAAAAGGGCGAAATATGCGTTATTGTCGGCGCATCCGGTGCAGGAAAAACCACGCTTCTGAATATTCTCGGCGGTATGGATAGCCTTACATCCGGCCGCGTTGTGCTCGATGGGAAAGAAATATCCTCGTATAACGCAAACGAACTTACGACCTATCGCCGTTATGATGTGGGCTTTGTGTTCCAGTTTTATAACCTTGTTCAGAACCTCACGGCCATTGAAAACGTTGAGCTTGCCGCACAGATATGCAAAAACCCGATGGACGCTGCGGAGGTCATTGACCTTGTCGGTCTGCACGACAGGGCGCAGAATTTCCCGGCGCAGCTTTCCGGCGGCGAGCAGCAGCGCGTTGCGATAGCGCGTGCGCTGGCAAAAAATCCGAAGCTCATGCTCTGCGACGAGCCGACCGGCGCGCTTGACTATAACACGGGCAAGGCAGTGCTCCAGCTTTTGCAGGATTGCAGCCGCAAAAACGGCATGACCGTTGTTATCATAACCCACAACCAGGCGCTCACCGCAATGGCGGACAGGGTGGTTTCCGTGAAAAGCGGCGTAGTCACCGACGTAAGCCTGAACGCGCACCCGATCCCCATCGAAGACATAGAGTGGTAAAGCAATGAACAGATCCATAATCAAACTCACAAAACGAGAGATCCGCAGCAGCCTCGGACGCTATCTTGCGATATTTGCAATAATAGCGTTGGGGGCCGGCTTGTTTGTCGGCCTGCGCCTGTCGCGCCCGGATTTTCTCGAAACGTATAATAATTACACTAATAAGACGAATTTTTATGATTTCCGACTTGTCTCAACGCTCGGACTTACCGACGAAGATATTGCCGAGGTCAAAAAAATGGACGGGGTGAAGCTTGCCGAGGGAGCTGTCGGGGCGGATTTTCTGTTTAACACTGCCGATGAGGATAACCTCATCATGATGGCGCAGAGCATACCCGAAAATGTGAACCAAATTAAGCTGAAGGCAGGCCGCATGCCGGAAAAGGCAAACGAGTGTCTCGCCGACCCTGATATGTATTCAAAAGACGATATCGGAAGTACAATAAAGCTTTCGAAGGATAACAGCGAGCAGACTTTTGATACCTTTGCGTATGACGAGTATACGATCGTCGGGCTTACAGACAGCGTTTTGTATATCAATATGGAGCGCGGCTCCAGCACGCTCGGAAACGGAAGCGTGAAGGGCTATATCTATATCCCGGCGGACGGCTTTTCGACGGATTACTACACGGATATCTATGTCTGCGTCGAGTCCGAGGGCTATGTTTACTCCGATGAGTACGAGCAGAGCACGCAGAAATATGTTGACGGGCTTGAAAAATTCATGTCCGAGCGCGCCGTGATACGGCGTGACGCTATTATTGACGACGCAATGTCGCAGCTTGATGATGCAAAAAAGCAGTATGAGGACGGCAAGGCGCAGTACGATGCAGCCAAGGCGGATTACGATGCCGGCTATGCCGAGTATACAAAAAAGAAGAGCGACACCGAGGCTCAGCTCGAAAAGGCGCGTAAGGAGATCGAAAATGCCGAGAGCATGATGGGAGATACGTCCGTTATTGATCAAAAGCAGGCGGAGCTTGACGCGGCAAAAGCGGAGCTTGACAAGGGGCAGGCCGAATACGAGAGAGGCCTGCAACAGTTCAATGCCAAGGCAAAGCTCGCCTACGGCGCGGTGGATGAGCAGATAGCTTATTACGAAAACCGCATAAGCGATAAACAGAACGATATTGCTGCGCAGAATGCCGAGATCGAAAGCCTCAATGCGCAGCTTGCCGAAGCTCAGGCAAACGGTGATAGCTTAAAGGTAAGGCTCATAGAGTGGAAGATCAAAACTGCAAACGACCGTATCAGCCGTGATAATGCGGATATTGAGCGCTATAACGAGCGCCTTGAGGTTCACCGTCAAAAGCGCGCCGAGGTCGATGCCGAGCTTGAGCCGTATCGCAAGCAGCTTGAGGATGCCAAGGCTCAGCTTGACTCGGGCTATGCACAGATCGCTGCCGGTCAGGCCGAGCTTGATGCAGCGCGCGAGATGATAAGCAGCGGCGGCGCTCAGCTTGAGACGGCAAAAAAGCAGTATGAGCAGGGAAAGGCAGAGGCCGAGCGCGGCTTTGCCGAGGCGGAAAAGGAGCTTGCCTCCGGAAAGGCGCAGCTTGACGCTGCCAAGGCGGAGCTTGATAAGGGCGCAGCCGAGCTTGACTCTGCCGAAAAGCAGATAAAAAATATAAACCACGCCGATACGTATGTGCTCGACCGCGATACAAACGCGGGATATGTCTGCTTTGAAAGCGACACAAACGTTGTCCAGAGCGTGGCGTCCGTGTTCCCGGTGTTCTTTTTCCTCGTCGCGGCGCTCGTGTGCCTTACGACGATGACGCGAATGATAGCTGACCAGCGTACTCAGATAGGCATTATGAAAGCGCTGGGCTATTCCTCCGGCGCGATTATGGGAAAATACATGTTTTACTCCGGCAGCGCAACCGTGTTGGGCAGTATTTTCGGCATTGCGGCAGGAAGCTTTGCGTTCCCTGCGATAGTCTGGTTCGGATACGGGCTGATATACAATCTTTCCGGACTTACGTTCACAATGAACTGGCCGTTGGCAGCCGGGATAACGGCAGCAAACCTTGCAGTCACGCTGCTTGTTACATGGTATTGCTGCGCCAAGGAACTCAAATGTGCTCCGGCGGAGCTCATCCGCCCGAAAGCGCCCGAGGCCGGAAAGCGCATTCTGCTCGAGCGTATACCCACGGTGTGGAACGATATGAGCTTCATGCAGAAAGTATCGGCGCGCAATATCATGCGCTATAAAAAGCGCATATTCATGATGCTTCTGGGCATCGGCGGCTGCACCGCGCTTGTGCTTACGGCGCTCGGACTCAACGATACTATCCAGAATGTCGTGATGCGGCAGTATGATGATATAATCCTCTATGATTATGAGATCACGATGGCGTATGACATGAATGAGGAAGAGCAGGAGATATTCTTCAGTGACGCAGGAGACGATATAAAGGATGCAGTGTTTCTCTATCGTGGCCTTGCGGAGGTGTCCGGCGGAGACGCTATCAAAAACGCAACGCTCACCGTGACCGACGGCAAGAAGCTTTGCAAGTACATTGACCTTAGCTATGACGGAGAACCCATCGACTATCCCGGCAGGGGCGAAGCGGCAATTAACTATAACCTTGCCCAGCAACTCGGCGGAATTGAAGTCGGCGATGAGATAAAACTGACGACCTCCGAAAAAAAGGAGCTTAAAGTTACGGTCAGTGCCCTGTTTGATAACTATGTTGACAGCTTCGTTTTCATCTCGCCTGAAACCTGTGAGGAGCAGCTCGGCGAAGTGCCGGAGTATAAGTCCGCGCTTGCAAACGCACCGGACGGAGCGGATATAAACCGCTGCGCCGAGGCTCTTACCCATGATGTGGACGGCGTTCGCGGCGTGACGATGAGCGTTGACACCAAGGCGCGCATGAGCAGCATGATGGACGGCCTGCTCGTTGTCGTTGCGGCGATCATCCTCTGCGCCGGACTTCTGGCGTTTATAGTGCTTTATAACCTGACGAATATCAACATATCCGAGCGCATACGCGAGATAGCGACGCTCAAGGTGCTGGGTTTTTACCCCAACGAGGCGGCGCACTATGTTTTCCGCGAAAACCTTATCCTCACCGGCGCCGGAGCGGTGTTCGGCCTTGGCCTCGGCGTTGCGCTGCACGCATTTGTCATGAATGCGATAAAGGTCGATATGATGTATTTCAAGCCGCACATAAGCTTTTTGAGCTTTGCCGTTTCTATCGCCATAACCTTTGTGTTCGCCATGATAGTAAACGCCATCATGCGCCGCAGGATAGACAATATCGATATGGCCGGCGCGCTGAAATCCATAGAGTAATTTGACAACGCGCGGAGAATATATTATATTTAAATGTGATTAATTTATAATATCAGGGATGCATGATATGGAAAATTTGCAAACTTCGCTGCCCGGCTGGGAGATAGTGCGCTGCATCGGCAGCGGCAGCTCCGGCAAGGTATACGAGCTGAAGAAAAAAGATGAATACGGCGGCGACTTTCACTGTGCGCTCAAGGTCATAAGCGTTCCGGGCTCGCAGAAAGAGTATGACGAGATGCTCGAGAGCATGAGCGAGTTTGCCATGCGCGCAAAGCTCCGCGAAAAAGTCGAGGAGATCAGCAACGAGTATCGTCTGCTCGGCGCTCTGCGCGGCCACCCGAACGTTGTCAACTGCGAGGATCAGATGATCATTCCGCACGAAAACGACATGGGCTGGGATATTTATATCCGCATGGAGCTTTTGCAGTCTCTGCCGGATTACGTCCGCGAAAACGGCATGACGGTCGATAGCGTTATCAAGCTCGGCAGCGACATGTGCTCGGCGCTTGAGCTTTGCCGCGAGAATAATATAATCCATCGCGACATTAAGCCGCAGAATATCTTCGTCAGCCGCTATGGTGTGTTTAAGCTCGGCGACTTCGGCGTGGCTAAAGCCTCCACAATACGCACCTCGGCCGATAAGGTCGGAACCTATTCGTACATGGCGCCCGAGGTCTATAAGGGCAAGGGCTATGACGACCGCGTGGATATATACTCGCTGGGCATGGTGCTCTATTGGCTGCTGAACGATCGGCGCGGCCCGTTCCTGCCGATGCCGCCCCAGGTGCCGACGCCCGAGCAGATTACCGATGCGCAGATACGCCGCTTCCGCGGCGAGATCCTGCCGCAGCCGAAAAACGGCAGTGCTGCACTAAAAAAGGTCGTTATGACGGCGTGCAGCTATAAAATTGCCGACCGATATGCAGGGCCGACGGAGCTGAAAAAAGCTCTTTCGCTCGCAGCGTCGGGCAGGGCAGAGCCGGAGCCTGCTCCGGCCTCGTTCGGCAGCGACGATATGACCGTGCGCGAGGATTTCAAGGCCGATCCGCGCCCGGAATACATACCCGAAACACCGGCTGAGCCGCGACCGCAGCCAAAGCCGAAGCAGCAGCCGCGTCCCGAGGCTGCGCAGCCGAAAAAAACCCCACCCAAGCAGCCAGAGCCTGAGAAAAAGCCGAAAAAGTCCATGTTTGGATATATACTTGCGCTCGTGCTCATCCTTGCGGCCATGGCGACGGCGGTGATCGTTTTTGCCCTGTCCGGCAGCAATGACGGAGGCAAGGACGATACGCCGACGGCAAGCGCCGCCCCCACGCCGACGGCAACTCCGGAGCCTGAGAAGCTCGACGTAAAATCCGTCGTTCTCAGCTCGCCGAGCCTCACGATGACGGTCGATGACGAGGCTCAGCTCAAGGTAAGCTGCATGCCCGAGCCGTCCGCCGGGCAGAAAGAGCCGGAGTATATCTGGAAAAGCAGCGATACGAGCATAGTCACCGTTTCGCAGGATGGCGCGCTCAAGGCCGTGAGCGAAGGCTCGGCCACGATCATGGTCTATGTCAGCGACAAGATGGAGGTTTACGATCAGTGCACCGTCATTGTCGAGCGCCCCAAGGTCACGGAGCTGAGCATCGAAGAGATGCCCGTCAAAACCGTGTACACCGTCGGCGAAGAGCTTGACACTACCGGCCTTGTGCTCAGAGCGTATTACAATAACGGCTCTGCAAAGCGCATAACCGACCCGAGCGAATTTACGGTCGAGTGCGACATGACCGGCCTCGGAAACCGCGAGGCAACCGTCACTTATGACGGCAAAACAGTCACCTACACCGTAAGAGTCAGCCTGTTCGGATGATTTTAGCTCATTTAAGCTGACGAGCGTCAGAACCGATATGTGGTCGACTTTTGTCAGTTTAAGTCAATGTGCACTAATAAATGCAGCTAAAATTTGTTTAGTATCACCATTTAACATATGGGAAAAATGTGGTATAATGGCATAAAAAGAATAAAAAATGAGCGTTTTGACAAAAATCCGGTTTGTTTTCCCGGCTTGTCGTCGCCCTCAAACGGAAACGATATGCCACAAAATACAAACGCACCGCACGGTTATCCCCCGTGCGGTGCAATTTTTTTAGTCTCTGTTAAATTCCCTAAGCTCAAGTCCGGGGTTTTTGGTGAGCGCCCAGTTAACGCACCATTCGGAGGTGAACAGCAGCAGGTTATTTCCGCGGAAATCCTGAACCCACTTCGTGTCGCTCGTTAGATTGAGGTCGTTGGGGTTTATGCCCTCGTTATCTATCCAGCGCACGACCTCATACGGCATGCTGCGGCGGCGAACGTCAACGCCGTACTCGTTTTTCAGTCTGTATTCAAGCACTTCGAGCTGAAGTATGCCGACGACGCCGACTATGATCTCTTCAACTCCGGTGTAAGGCTCGTGGAATATCTGAATTGCGCCCTCCTGCGCTATCTGCATGATGCCCTTTTCAAACTGCTTGCGCTTCATTGTGTCGATACGCTCAACGCCGGCAAAGATCTCGGGCGCGAAGGTCGGTATGCCCTCAAACTCCACCTTCATGGACTTGTCGCATATCGTATCGCCGATCGAGAAAATGCCGGGATCGAACACGCCGATGATATCGCCTGCGTAGGCCTCGTTTATTATCGCGCGCTCCTGCGCCATGAGCTGCTGCGGCTGCGCAAGACGTATGGCCTTGCCGCCCTGAACGTGGAAATATTCCTTGTCGCGCTCAAACTTGCCCGAGCATATGCGCATGAAGGCGATCCTGTCGCGGTGAGCCTTGTTCATGTTCGCCTGAATTTTGAAAACAAATGCGGAGAACTTGTCGGTGAACGGATCGACGATCTCGTCGCCTGCCTTGCGCGGCAGGGGAGGCATGGTCATGTCAAGAAAGCTCTCCAAAAACGGCTCAATGCCGAAATTGTTGAGCGCCGAACCGAAGAACACAGGGCTGAGCTTACCGTCGCGAACCTGATCGATGTCAAATTCATAGCCTGCACCGTCGAGCAGCTCAACATCGTCGCACAGGGTCCTGCGCAGCTTTTCACCGATAAGGCTGTCGAGCTTTTCGGTGTCGTCAAGGCTGCATTCGATGGCCTTGATCTTGTCCTGCCCACGGTGGAATTCGCTGAAGGCGAGGATCTCGCGTTTTTCGCGGTCGTAAACACCCTTGAAGTCGATGCCGCAGCCGATGGGCCAGTTCATCGGATATGTGCCGATGCCGAACTCCTGCTCCAGCTCCTCCATAAGATCGTAGGGGCTGCGTGCCTCGCGGTCAAGCTTATTTATAAAGGTGAAGATGGGGATATTGCGCATTGCGCATATCTTAAAAAGCTTCCTTGTCTGCGGCTCGATGCCCTTTGCCGCGTCGATGACCATGACTGCGCTGTCGGCAGCCATCAGGGTGCGGTAAGTGTCCTCGGAAAAATCCTGGTGTCCCGGAGTGTCGAGGATGTTTATGCAGTAGCCGTTATACTCAAACTGCATGACCGAGGAGCTTATTGATATTCCGCGCTGCTTTTCAAGCTCCATCCAGTCGGACACCGCGTGACGCGCCGTAGCCTTGCCCTTTACAGAGCCTGCCAGCTGTATAGCCCCACCGTAGAGCAGCAGCTTTTCGGTAAGCGTTGTTTTGCCGGCGTCAGGGTGCGATATGATAGCAAACGTTCTGCGCCGTTCGATTTCCTTTCTTATATCAGCCATATACGCTTCTCTCCAAATATTTTTTCACATAGAATAATATACTATCATATATACGCTGCAAAAGCAAAGCTTTTGTGCATAATAAAACCGGCCAGGCCGGCTGACACAAGAAAACATACGCCAAAAAAGGCGGAGCAAGCACGAATGTCTTCGTTGCGACGGCTTGGTATACACAAAGTATGCCTGCGCCGCCGCGCCTTGACCTCGCACTTGCTCCGTCATTTTTGGTGCTTTGCAGTTTTGAAGCAGAGATTTTTTGTTCCTGCAAGGACAAAGTTGCAGAGCATACCGTCGTATTCTCAAGACTTTGGACGCAGCAGGGGCGAAAAAGATCGTTTCAAAACCGTATGTTTTCTTGTGCCAGCCGGCCTTAATGACCGGTTTTAATCATTTTCGATCACGCTCACGATTTTCGTCGGGGTCGGGTCTAACTTATGCCGTGCGCGGCTTAGAACGATGGCAATCACTATGCCGAGTATCGCAGCGCCGAAGGCCACGGCAATACATACCGATTCACTCAGCGAGAAAGCGGCGGCTATGACATAGCCCAAAATGAGCATAACAAGCGGCAGAACGTAGATCGCAAGCGCGCCCTTCACGACGCCCTTAGTCGGCGTTTCGATCATAACATGCTGGCCGCGATGCGCTCCAATGGGATTCTGCACGACGGATTTCATGAGGTGCTCGTACTTGCACTCGTTGCAGCCGTTGCAGTCGCCGCCGCATATGCCGAGCCTCTCGACGACGACCTCGGCAAGCCCGTCATCACGATTCTTTGTTATAATTGCTTCCTGAAACATTAATCATCACCTTTACAAATTATACACCCTATTATCACTTGTAGCAAGTGGGGGTTTATGTTATACTTACAGGTGAAGATAAACAGGAGGTGGCTGCTGTGCCCGGTGTGCTCAACCTTAAAAAATCAAACTGCAAGAATTGTCACAGATGCATAAGAAAATGCCCGGTCAAGTCTATCCGCTTCACGGGGCATCAGGCACATATAATAAGTGACGAGTGCATCCTGTGCGGTCAGTGCTTTGTTGTCTGTCCGCAGGAGGCAAAGGAGATCATTGATGACCGCGAGAGGGTCGGCGTGATGCTTCAGGGCGAAGCGCCCGTGATAGCGAGCTTTGACCCGTCCTTCTATGCCTGCTGGGAGGGCTGCGGAGCAAACTCCGTGCGCAAGGCGCTCATCGAGCTTGGCTTCACCGACGCCGAGGAGACCGCCATAGGCGCGACGATAGTAAAGCGCGAATACGAGCGGATGCTGCGAGAGGCAAAGCAGGATGTTATCATAACCTCGGCCTGTGCGTCGCTGAACCTTCTTATTGAAAAGCACTTTCCCGAGCTGCGGCGGTATCTGGCTCCCGTCGTGTCGCCGATGATAGCTCACGCGATGGATATAAAGCGCCGCATGCCGGAGGCAAAGGTCGTTTTCATCGGTCCCTGCGTCGCAAAAAAGCAGGAGTACGAGGGAACGTGCGTTGACGCGGTCCTCACGTTCGAGGAGTTTGACCAGATGCGCATATCCGCCGGCATTGAGATCGAGCACGAATTCGGCGAAAGCTTCCCCGGCAGGGCGCGCAGCTTCCCGGTCACGGGCGGCATAATAAGAAGCATGGATATACCCGACACGGGCTATCAGTGCATTGCGACAAACGGCCCGAAAAACTGCATGAATGCGCTAAACGACCTCCAAAACGGCAATATCCACAAGTGCTTTATCGAGCTTGCCATGTGCGACGGAAGCTGCATAGAAGGCCCCATTATGGAAAAGTACATAAATTCCCCGATCCGGCATATATACTCTGTCTGGAGCAATGTCGGCAAGGAGGATTTCGACGTTCCGCAGCCGGAGCCGGAACAGCTCAGGACGCAGTATATCGGAACCCCGGTGCATAAAAAAACTCCGAGCGAGGCCGAGATACGCGAGATATTGTCCAAGCTCGGCAAAAACACAAAGGGCGATGAGCTCAACTGCGGCTCCTGCGGCTATAACACCTGCCGCGACAAGGCTATCGCGATCTACCGCGGCACCGCCGACTACAGCATGTGTCTGCCGTTTATCATGGATAAGGCCGAGCGTTTCAGCACCAAAATACTCAACAATATGCCCAGCGGCGTTGTTGTCGTCAACGAGGATCTTGAGGTGCAGCAGCTAAACCGAACGGCCATGCGCATGCTCAATATCAGCCACGAATCCGACGTTCTGGGCGACAGCGTTGTAAGAGTGCTCGACACGGCGCCGTTTTTCACCTGCCTTGAGACGGGCAAAAGCGTAAAAAAGCTGCGCGGATATTTTTCCGATTACGAAAAGTACTTTGAGCAGACCATAGTGTACGACCGCTCGTCAAAGATACTTATCGACATCATCTCCGACGTCACCGAGGAAGAGGAAGAGTCCATGCGCCGCAAGGCCATAAGCCAGAAAACGGCGGAGATCACCAACAACGTCATTGAAAATCAGATGCGCATCGTTCAGGAGATCGCCTCGCTCCTCGGCGAGACTACGGCCGAGACGAAGATTGCCCTGACGAGGCTGAAGGAGTCGCTGAGCCTTGAAGAAGAATAATCTTTGCAGCGAGATAGCGTATATGAGCCTTAACCACGACGGCGAGCAGCTGTGCGGCGATCATGTCGAGATCGTTGAAAACGAAAACTCGACCATTGTTGTTCTTGCCGACGGACTTGGAAGCGGAGTTAAGGCGAGTATACTCTCAACGCTCACATCAACGATAATATCCACCATGCTTGCCGCAGGGCTTGATATCCGCGACGCTGTTGAAACCATTGCCGACACGCTGCCGATATGCTCCGAGCGGAAAACGGCTTTTTCGACCTTCACGATAATAAGGCTTGAGGATAATGCCCATGCGGACATAATCCAGTACGAAAATCCGAACGTTATACTCATCCGCAACGGAGTGCAGTATGAGTTTCCGCTTTCGACGATGAAGATCGGCGAAAAGACGATATACCGCTCAAGCTTCGAGCTTGCCGACGGAGATATGTTCATTGCGCTCAGTGACGGCATGCTGTACGCAAGCGATAACGGTGTGCTCAACTCATCCTGGGACAGGGATGCGATAGCAAAATTCATGGAGCCGCTGAGCGAATCGGGGCTTACATCGAACGTGCTCGCAAACCTCCTGATGGAGGAGACCAACAAGCTGTATGGCGGAAAGCCCTTTGACGATGCAACGACGTGCATAGTTAAGATCCGCCAGCGCCAGACGGTCAATATAGCCATCGGGCCGCCGGAGAATATCAGCGATAACCACCGCATGATGGCGCTGTTTTTCGCAAAGGAAGGCAAGCACATCGTCTGCGGAGGAACTACCTCGAAGATCGCCGCGGAATATCTGCACACAACGGTGCAGACGGAATACACCTCGCCCGATCCGGATATACCGCCGATATCTCATGTTCAGGGCATTGATCTTGTGACCGAGGGCATTATAACCGTTGACCGAATTCTGGCCTATTCGAAGGACTATGTGAAGGATAACCGCAGCTTTGAAAAATGGTGCTATAAGAAAGACGGCGCGTCGCTTGCGGCACGCATACTTTTTGAGGATGCAACGGATATAAATATGTTCATCGGCCATGCCGCAAACCCGGCGCATGACGGACTGCCCATTAACTTCAATGTCAAAATGCAGATACTAAAGCAGCTTTCGAAAAATCTGCAAAAGATGGGCAAGCGCGTTAAAATACATGATTTTTAATGTAAAAACGGCTCTCACAGAGAGCCGTTTTGCTATAGCTATATGAGTATATCGGCTTTGCTGACATTTCCCCAGTCAAACTCGGAAACGAGCTCTGCGGCTGAATGCGGTGATCCGTCCGAGATTCCCAAAAGCCCGGCGATATAACCGATGATCTCATCGGGAGCGTGCGTTTTCAGAAGTGCCTCGGCTCCAAGCTCGCCGTATCGTTTTGAAAGCTTCCTGCCGTCGGCACCGACAATAAGAGGAGCGTGATAATATTTCGGCGCATCGCCGCCTAATTCGGAAATGAGCCATATCTGCCGCGCCGTTGACGAAAGCAGATCGCGGCCGCGCACGACTCGCGTAACGCCCATGTCCATATCGTCAAACGAAACCGCAAGCTGATATGCATAAACGCCGTCCGAGCGCTTTATAATAAAGTCGCCGCCGTCGGCGAGGTTTTCGGAAAACTTGCCGTAATGCCCGTCGCAAAAGCTTATCGTTTTGTCCGGAACTTTTATCTTCCATGCGGCCTTTCGCCCGGCTGCTTCAAGCTCACGCCGCGCCGCAAGGCTCAAATGCCGGCATTTGCAGCCCGAATCGCTGCGGTGCTCGCCGGGGTGCGGAGCGGAGGCGGCGAGCCGCTCGCTGCGGCTGCAATAGCATGGGTAGAGCATGTCCCGGTGCAGCAGTAGGTCAAACACCTCGTCGTACTTAGAGCTTCTTTGACTCTGCGAATATTCACTGTCCGGGTACCCTGCGTCCCAGTCAAGGCCGAGAGCCTTCAGGGCAAGAGCAATGCTCTGCTCGCTTTCCTTGCTGCTGCGGTCGGGGTCGAGATCTTCCATGCGGAAGATAAGTCTTCCGCCCACGCTGCGTGCATCGAGCCATGCCAAAAGAGAGGACGATAAATTCCCGATATGCAGCTGCCCGCTCGGACTTGGTGCAAACCTGCCGGTTTGAATTGGCTGTTTATACATAATTGAGCCCCTGAGTATAGTTTAGTACAGACTTGGTACTTATATATAAGCACATTTCGACAAAAAAATAAATATTTATCTATCTTTTTTCCTGAACATGTGATATAGTAAATGCAAATAATATTGCATACAAGATGCTATGAGAAAGAGGTAACATAATGGCGAGTTCAACAAAAGAGGCATTGGGGAATGCCCTGAAGAAAATGCTGTCGGTAAAGCCTATCGACAAAATAACCGTCAAGGACCTTGTTGAGGAGTGCGGCGTAAACCGCCAGACTTTCTATTATCATTTTGATGATGTTTATGATCTGCTCGAGTGGGTGTTTGAAGAGGATACGAACAAGGCTCTTCCGCATGAAATATTCTACGATAAATGGCGCGAAAACGTCATCGAGTGGTTCCAGTATCTTCAGGATAACCGCAGCTTCGTTCTGAACATCTTCAATTCGCAGAACCGCGCGTATCTGCTGAGATACTTCAAGGGACGCCTGCACTACTGCGTTCACAGCTTCGCGGCCATCTGCGCTGAGGGTAAAAACATCGAGTGGTCAGACCTTGAGTTTGTGTGCGAGTTCTATGTCAACGCAGCCATCGGCTGGATATCGCAGTGGTTTGACATGGGCATGCCTCCGCTTGACGAGCACGACAGAGAGCGCTATATCAAGATCCTTGACGGCAGCACCGAAAACCTGCTGGCAAGATTCCAGAAAGATTGAAATTATTATTAAATTTGGCCTTCCGAGCATTCGGAAGGCCTTTTCGTGTTGAAAGATATATAATTTCGCGATATAATATTCTATTATGCACAGCGATAGGAGCACTAATATGAAAGAGCAGAAAACCAATGTAATGCGTCTGCTTGAGCAGAAGAAAATAAAGTATACGCCGCACGAATATCCGCACGGCGACGATGCCGTTGACGGAGCAACGGTCGCCGCGATATGCGGACTTGACCCGTCGCAGGTGTTCAAGACTCTTGTTGCGCGCGGCGCGAGCAAGAGCATATATGTCTTTGATGTTCCCGTTACAGGCGAGCTTGACCTCAAAAAGGCTGCAAAGGCGGCAGGGGAGAAGTCGATAGCAATGATCCACGTCAGCGAGATCAATGCGCTCACGGGCTATGTCCGAGGCGGCTGCTCGCCGATAGGCATGAAAAAGCAGTACAAGACCTTTATAGACATAAGCGCGCAGGATAAAAAGACGATAATGGTAAGCGCAGGCAAGATCGGTTATCAGGTCGAGCTTGACCCAAACGCGCTTGCGGATATGGTGCGCGCAAAATTTGCAGATCTGGTAAGCGAGAATGAATGATTATATAAGAATTAAGGGCGCAAGAGCCAATAACCTGAAAAATGTTGATATCGAGATTCCGAGAAACAAGCTCGTCGTCATGACCGGCGTTTCCGGCAGCGGCAAATCAAGCCTTGCGTTCGACACTATTTATGCCGAAGGCCAGCGCCGCTATGTCGAGAGTCTGTCATCCTATGCGCGGCAGTTCCTCGGTCAGATGGACAAGCCCGATCTTGACTACATTCAGGGCCTTTCCCCGGCAATATCCATCGATCAGAAAACAGGCTCGCGCAATCCGCGCTCGACCGTCGGTACGGTCACTGAGATATACGACTATATGCGCCTTCTGTGGGCGCGCATAGGCAAGCCCCACTGCCCCAAGTGCGGCAAGGAAATTAGACAGCAGACGATAGATCAGATAATCGACCAGCTCATGCTTCTTCCCGAGGGAACAAAGCTAATGATACTTGCGCCCGTCGTTCGCGCGCGAAAGGGCGAGTATGTCAAGGTGTTCGAGGATGCGCGCCGCTCGGGCTATGTCCGCGTGCGCGTTGACGGCAGCATGTACGAGCTTTCCGAGGAAATTAAGCTCGATAAGAACAAAAAGCACACAATCGAGGTCGTTGTCGATCGCGTTGTTATAAAAGACGGCATCATGCGCCGCCTTGCCGATTCCGTGGAAACGGCAGCCTCGCTTGCAAACGGCCTTGTCATTGCAGATGTTGTCAGCGAAAACAGGCAGATACTCTTCTCACAGAATTATGCCTGCCCCGACTGCGGAATATCCATCGAAGAGCTTACTCCGCGCATGTTCTCGTTCAACACGCCTTACGGCGCATGCCCCAAGTGCGATGGCCTGGGCATGCAGCTTCTTGTTGATCCCGACCTCATCATCCCCGATGACAGCCTGAGCATCAACGGCGGAGCCATCAAAGCCACCGGCTGGGGCTCAGGCTCGGACTCCATCGCGGCAATGTACTATAACGCGCTTGCCAAAAAATACGGCTTTACGCTCGATACGCCGATAGCAGAGATGCCGGATGGCGTTAAAGACATTCTCCTTTACGGAAGCAAGGGCGAAAAGCTTGACCTCAGCTACGAGCGCGAGCGGAAAAACAGCTCGTTTGCAGGCAAATTCTCGCGCCCGTTCGAGGGCATATGCAAAAATCTTGAGCGCCGGTATTTCGAGACGCAAAGTCCTGCCATGCGCGCCGAGATAGAAGAGTGCATGTCCGAGGTCACCTGTCCGGAATGCCATGGTCAGCGTCTGCGCAAGGAGGCGCTTGCCGTCACGGTCGGCGGCATTAATATAGCGCGCATGGGCGACATGTCCGTGATCGAAGCGATAGAATTTGTAGAGTCGCTCGAGCTGAGCGAAAAAGAGCATATAATTGCAGACAGGATCATTAAAGAGATAAAGGCGCGCCTCGGTTTTCTCAAAAATGTCGGACTTCAGTATCTCAGCCTCTCGCGCGGCGCGGCGACGCTCTCGGGCGGCGAGAGCCAGCGCATAAGGCTTGCAACGCAGATCGGCGCTGCGCTCACGGGTGTGCTGTATATCCTCGATGAGCCGAGCATCGGCCTGCACCAGCGCGATAACGAGAAGCTTTTGAAAACGCTTGAGGATCTGCGCGATCTCGGCAATACGCTCATAGTCGTCGAGCACGATGAGGACACCATGCGCGCCGCCGATTACATCGTTGATATAGGCCCCGGAGCGGGCGTTCACGGCGGTAATGTCGTCGCGGCAGGAACGGTCGAGGATATCTGTGCCTGCCCGGACTCGCTCACCGGCCAGTACCTGAGCGGAAAGAGGAAAATCCCCGTTCCGGCCGAGCGCCGCAAGACCGATAAGGGCTTTATACAAATAAGCGGTGCGGCCGAGCACAACCTTAAAAACGTTGATATAGATATCCCCAAGGGCGTTATAACCTGCGTCACCGGTGTTTCCGGCAGCGGCAAATCGAGCCTTGTAAACGAGATACTGTACAAAACGCTTGCACTCAAGAAAAACCGCGCAAAGGTAAAGCCCGGCAAGTGCGCCGGAATAAGCGGCATTGATGATATCGACAAGGTCATTGACATTGACCAAAGCCCTATCGGCAGAACGCCGCGCTCAAACCCGGCGACGTATACAGGGCTGTTTAACGATATCCGCGAGCTTTTTGCCTCCACCGAGGACGCAAGACTGCGCGGCTATAACTCCGGGCGATTTTCCTTTAACGTCAAGGGCGGCAGATGCGAGGCCTGCAAGGGCGACGGTGTGCAGAAGATAGAAATGCACTTTCTGCCGGATGTGTATGTACCCTGTGACGTGTGCAAGGGCAAGCGCTACAACCGCGAAACGCTGGAGGTCCGCTACAAGGGCAAGAACATTAACGACGTTCTCAACATGACTGTTGAGGAGGCCTGCACTTTTTTTGAAAACCTCCCGAAGCTCAAAACAAAGCTCGATACGCTTTATGAGGTCGGCCTCGGCTATGTCACGCTCGGTCAGTCGAGCACGACGCTCTCCGGCGGCGAGGCTCAGCGTGTGAAGCTTGCAACCGAGCTTTCGCGCCGCAGCACAGGCTCAACGGTGTATATCCTCGACGAGCCGACCACCGGCCTGCATATGGCCGACGTTCACAAGCTCATAGGCATAATCGACAGGCTTGCCGACGCCGGAAACACCGTCGTTATAATCGAGCATAACCTCGATGTTATCAAAACGGCCGACTATATAATCGACCTCGGCCCCGAGGGCGGCGACGGCGGCGGAACGCTCGTGTTTGCAGGCACTCCCGAGGAATGCGCCGCCTGCACGGACAGCTACACGGGGCAGTTTCTCAAGAAAATGCTTTAACACATCCGCACCTTTCCCGTAAAATGAAATGGGAGGGGATCGCATGACGGTATACATAGCCGTGGGCTTTGCCGCGGCAGCGGTGCTGTGGCTGATAATTTGGTCTGTAAAGGGACTTCTGCTCACGCCGGTGAAGCTCGGCAGGAGCACAAGAGCAAGCGTGCTGCTGACGGTGAGCGGAGCCGAGCCGATGCTGGAGTACACTCTGCGCAGTCTTGTGTGGCTGCGCGAGAACGGAACGCTGAAAGCGGAGATAGACATAAAAGCAATTGACACGGACGACGAAACGCGCAGCATTCTGCGGCGCTTTGAGGCACAGTACAGATTCGTAAACTACACAGAGGAAATAAGTGACGATGCAGGAATTAAGCGAAATTAACGGAACGGTTGCCGCCGTTATATTCAGAAACGACGAAAACGGCTACGGCGTTGTGAAGCTCGAGCTTGATAACGGCGAGACGACCACGGCGGTCGGCTGCCTGCCGTATGTCGCCCCGGGCGAAATGATATCGGCAGAAGGCTCATGGATGACCCATGCGCAGCACGGCAGGCAGTTCAAGATCGAGCAGTGCAGCCGCATGCTGCCGACCTCGGCCGAGGCGATCTACGAGTACCTTGCCGGCGGCACCGTGCGCGGCGTCGGGCCGGCAACGGCGGCGATGATAGTTGACCGCTTCGGCGACAAGGCGCTGGACGTTCTGGAGATGCAGCCGGATAAGCTTGCCGAAATTAAGGGCATAAGTGCATCCAAGGCAAAGGACATAAGCGCAGGCTTCAAAAAGCAGGCCGGCGTGCGAAGACTTACCGAGTTTTTGTGCTCCTACGGTATCCAGCCGATATTCGCCCTGCGCATGTTCAAATTTTACGGTAATTCCGCAATAGAGGTCGTTCACGAAAATCCGTATATACTCGCATCGTCACACATCGGTGCGAGCTTTGCCGAGGCAGACTCCCTGGCGCTCGCCCTCGGCCTTGACGGCGACAGCTTAAACCGCGTATGCGCCGCCGTTGTTTTTGAGCTTGTGCATAACTCCGGAAACGGGCATTGCTTTGTTCCGCGCGGAAAGCTCACGGCGGCAACCTCGCAGCTGATAGGCGTTGCACAGGACCTTGCTGAGGATGCGGTAGATAAGCTTTGCGAGACAGGCGAGATAGTCTGCTGCACCGTCGCAGGGCTTGACGCCTGCTATCTTTCGCACCTTTACGAGGCCGAGACTTATACCGCCGACAGGATCAAAGCCATGTGCCGCGCAAAGGACGGCGGCAGGGTGAACATTGACGCGCTTATCGACCGCCTTGAAACGGCAAACGGCATTAAATATGCCCCCATGCAGCGCGAGGCGATAGCTCTGGCGGCCAAAAACCGCATGCTTGTCATAACCGGCGGACCCGGTACGGGAAAAACGACCATACTCAAAGCCGTGCTTGCCATGTACGACGAGCTTGAGCTTGAAACATACCTTGCAGCCCCCACCGGGCGCGCGGCAAAGCGCATGAGTGAGCTGTGCGGCATGGAGGCCTCCACCATCCACCGCATGCTCGGCGCGAAAATGTCCGAGGACGGCGAGACGGTCGTTTTCGGCAAGGACGAGGAGGATAAGCTCGCCTGCGACGCGCTTATCATTGACGAGTGCTCGATGGTTGACATAACGCTCATGCACGCCATACTCAAGGCACTAAAATCCGATTGCCGCATACTCCTTGTGGGCGACGCCGACCAGCTCCCGTCGGTCGGCCCCGGCAACGTTTTTTCGGATATCATCCGCAGCGGCGTTGTTCCGACCGTGCGCCTGACGGAAATTTTCCGCCAGAAGGCCGACAGCCGCATTGTGCGCAACGCGCACATGATAAACAGGGGAGAGCACCCCGACTTCAACGAAAACAGCGGTGATTTCTTCCGCCTCAGGCGCATGCAGGGCGGCTCCTGCGTTGAAACGATTGTGGAACTGTGCAAGCGCCGTCTGCCGGAGAATATGAAGATACCCTCCAATCAGATCCAGGTGCTTTCGCCCAGCCGCAAGGGTGAAACGGGAACTGCAAACCTCAATAAATGCCTCCAGGCCGCGCTCAATCCGCCCGATGAGAGCAAAAAGGAAAAGCTTTTCGGCGAGACAGTGTTCCGCACCGGCGACAGGGTCATTCAGATAAAAAACAACTACGATATCGTGTGGAAGGACAAGCTCGGCAAAAGCGGCATGGGCGTGTACAACGGCGATATCGGAACGATCGTGGAGATCGACACGGCCTCGGAATATCTCAAGGTCGATTACGAGGACAAGATCGCCCTTTACGGCTTTGAGATGCTAAACGAGCTTGAGCATGCCTGGGCGCTTACGGTGCACAAGTCGCAGGGCAGCGAATACCGCGCCGTGATACTTTCTCTCAACCCCGTTGCCCAGATGCTGCTTACGCGCGGTGTGCTGTACACGGCGGTCACGCGCGCAAAGGAGCTGCTCATCATGGTCGGCGATGACAACGTTGCCCACAGAATGATAGACAATCACAAGCAGTCGCGCAGATACAGTGCGCTGAGGATCAGGCTTGCCGATGAAAATACTTGATCTGATCACCCATCTGCTGTATCCGTGGAAATGTGTTTTCTGCGAAAGCGTCCTGAAGGACACGGACATATGTCACGAATGCGAGGAAAAGCTGCCGTATACGGTGGGCGACAGTGTGGCGCAGAAGTTCCCGTTTATAGATAAATGCGTCTCGCCGCTTTATTATAAGGATAAAGTGCGCACCTCCGTTCACCGCTACAAATTCGGCGGCTGCTCGGCCTACAGCCGGCGTTACGGGATCCTTATGTCCGATTGCGTCGAAAATAATCTTGATTGCCGCAGTATTGATGTGATATCATGGATACCGCTGAGCAAAAAGCGCCTGCGCCAAAGAGGCTACGATCAGGCGCGGCTCATTGCCGAGGAGATATCGTCAAAAACGGGGCTGCCATGCCGTCAGCTGCTGCAAAAGGTGAAAAACAACGGTGCGCAGTCGCTCACGCGCGACGCAAAGCAGCGCCGTGAAAACGTCGCCGGAGTGTACGCTATGTGTGGGCAGACGGATGTTTCCGGCCTGCGCATCCTGCTCGTTGACGATGTTGTGACCACCGGTGCAACAATGAGTGAGGCAGCAAGGATCCTGCGCAAGGCAGGCGCAAAAGCGGTTTATGGCGCTGCTCTTGCGCGGCATGAAGATTAGCATAATTGGATAGAATTATAGAAAAACTCAGCCGCGAGGCATTTTCGCGGCGGATCGGAGCATTTTATGGTCATATACGAAAGAGATATAGCAGTTGATATGGGAACATCGAACACACTTGTTTTCTCGCAGGGCAAGGGACTTGTTCTGCGCGAGCCTACGGTCGTTGCGGTCGATAAGGTAAAGGACAAAATGCTCAAGATAGGCGAGGAGGCGAAAAAAACGCTTGGCCGCACTCCGGCAAACGTTATCGCCATCCACCCGATAAGAGCGGGCGTTATCTCCGATTACGATATGTCCGCGCTCATGCTGCGTGAGCTTGTCAGCAGAATAACCTCGTTCAGCCTGTTCAAACCGAGGATACTCATGTGCGTTCCCAGCAGCATAACCGGCGTTGAAGAGCGCGCGGTGATCGATGCAGCCATCGAGGCCGGCGCGCGCAGAGTGTATCTTGTCGAGACCGCTGTTGCGACGGCTATCGGCGCCGGAGTTGACATCAAAAAGCCCGACGGACACATGGTCGTCGATATCGGCGGCGGCACGACCGAGATCGCGGTCGTCTCCATGGGCGGCGTTGCCGAATGCGAGTCCATAAAAACCGCAGGTAGTACATTTGACGAGGCGATCATCCGCTATATCAAGAAAAAGCACAATATGCTCATCGGCGCAATGACCGCCGAAGAGGTGAAGATAAACATCGGCGGCGTGTATCCGCGCTCGGATGCGCCCGAGAGCATGGAGGTCAAGGGCCGCGATCTTATCAAGGGCCTGCCCAAAACGGTCAGCGTCACTGCTGAGGAGCTTGTCGATGTTCTGCGCGAGCCTGCGCGCCTGATCCTCGAAAATGTCCACGCCGTGCTTGAGCGTACGCCGCCCGAGCTTATCGGCGACCTCGGCGTAAACGGCATGATCCTCTCCGGCGGCGGCAGCCTGCTGTACGGCATCGACCGCATGATAGAGGACAGCACGCATATAAGAACCATGATCGTTGACGATCCTCTCGCCTGCGCCGCCCACGGCGCCGGAAAGCTGCTCACAAAGCTCGACTCCATGCAGGACGGCATGATGAACTTCCTGCGCAACCGCGAAATGAGGAATTGAATAGGAATTCAATGACCGAATTGTGATATTAGTACAAATTTTGCAAACAATATATATGCGTTCTCTGCGAAAGTGACAAAATGCACAAGCAGCAGAGTAACTATTTATTTACTATTACTATTTAAGAAAAGCATGAGATGTGCTATAATACCTGTTGAAGGGCGATTGATGGTCACCATCCCACCCTGTCGGCACGAAAGTGCCGAGTTGTGACCTTCAATTCGGGAGAATATGCCCCACAAAATACGAACGCACCGCACGGTTATCCCCCGTGCGGTGCAACTTTTTTGCCCTTTTTAACTCTCAAAACTATCAAAAGTGTACTTTTTGATAGTAAACCTGTTGCACGAAAAACGAGTTTGAAAGTGCTAACGACTGGCAAAAATGCAAGTATTTTTAGACAAAACAGGCGGTAAAGTATTGCTTTTTTGTGAATATTCTGTTATCATAGCATGTAATGACAGCATCTGTCAAATAGTATACCTTTTGATACCTGCTCTTATAAAAATTGAATTTTTGGGAGGAAAAGATGAAAAAACGAGCATTAAGTCTGCTGCTCGTGTTGCTAATGGTCATGAGCTTAGTACCCATGAGCGCACTGGCGGTACAGAATTACCAAGCAAATGAAGAGCCTGCATGGGAGCAGTACACAGTCAGTGCTGTTGACTATGAGCATGCCTGTTTTTCTTTTGTGGCTGTGTTCGGGAAAACGGTGAATATTTCCAAAACCGGTATTGATCTTTATAATAAGGATGGAAAGCTCACTTAATCAGCCGAGAAAACGATTAGTATATCCTCGTCTCGGATAAAGCTTGATTACACGGTGCCGTATAAAGGAAAAACCTTGATGACTGCCGAGCTTTATGTTGTTGCCGATGGTAAAAAATATGTATACAGCGAGGAGTTTAATATGATTCACATCCATGATACGGGCGATAAGATCATAGACCCAACATGCACCGAAGGAGGCTATACGCTGCACGGCTGCACATGTGAACCAAACGCCTATAAAGATACCTACACTTCAGCTCTCGGCCACGAGTTCGCCGACGGCAAATGCACACGCTGCGGCATTAGTGTGCTCGACGCGTTTACGGATGTGAAGAAAGGCTCGTACTGCTACGAAGCCGTCAAATGGGCAGTGGCAAAAGGCATCACCAAGGGTACGGACGCAACGCATTTCTCCCCGAACGCGACCTGCACACGCGGTCAAGTGGTAACATTCATGTATCGCGCCGAAGGTGAACCGGCAGTCGGCGGAAGCAACGGATTTGTTGACGTAGCCGCCGGTTCGTATTGCTCCGATGCGGTGCAGTGGGCAGTTGCAAACGGCATCACCAAGGGCACGGACGCAACGCACTTCTCTCCGAACGCAACATGTACTCGCGGCCAGGTCGTAACGTTCCTGTACAGAGCACAGTAAGCGCAGTAAACAAAAAATAGCACCCCATCGGGGTGCTATTTTTCCAGACTGTCGAAAAACTATGCGGCAAATGAAAAGTAATAGAGTAGCAGGGGAACTCGAGGGGGCAAAGGCCCCACTCGTGATTGGATTAATAGCCATCAAAAATGCCTGATTTATCAGGCTTTTTGACGAGCGTAGCGAGATTTTTCGTGAAAACGTGTTTTCACAAAAAATAGCACCCCATCGGGGTGCTATTTTTTTTGACTTTATTACTCTTCCCAGTTGTGCCACACGTTCTGGACGTCTTCATTATCCTCGAACATGTCGAGCATTTTCTGCATGTTCTTGATATCGTCCTCATTGGTGAGCTTTATGTAGCCGTTCTGGGGCAGCATTTCGACCTGAGCCGAGAGAAGCTTGTAGCCTGCTGCACTGATCTTCTCGGCAACGGGGGAAACATCGTCGGGAGCGGTGTAGACAACGAAGGTCTCGCCGTCGGGCTCGAAATCGTCAGCGCCGGCATCGAGAACTTCCATCATCACTTCGTCCTCGTCAAGATCTTCGTCCTCGTTGTCGATGACGATGACGCCCTTCTTATCGAACGACCAGGAAACGCAGTTTGCAGCGCCCATGTTTCCGCCGTACTTATCGAAGTAGTGGCGGATCTCGCCCGCCGTGCGGTTGCGGTTATCGGTCATGGTTTCGACAATGACTGCAACGCCGGAGGGGCCGTAGCCTTCATAGACGATCTTCTCGTAGTTATCGGTGTTGCCTGCGCCCAGCGCCTTGTCGATAGTGCGCTTAATGTTATCGTTGGGCATGTTTGCGGCCTTTGCCTTGGTGATGACCGCGGCCAGGCGCGAGTTGTTGTTGGGATCGCCGCTGCCGCCCTCTTTAACGGCAACGATCATTTCACGGGCAATCTTGGTGAATGCCTGCGCACGCTTTGCGTCGGCTGCGCCCTTAGTTTTCTGTATATTATGCCATTTGGAATGTCCGGACATATAAAACAGCTCCTCTAATAGTATTATTGCGAATTAACGGCAATTATTTTACCACAATTCCTTGCCCATTACAAGGGTAAATTACCTGATTTCGCGGCACTCGAGATAATAGCGCTTATCGTTGCCATGACCGATGGAAAAGCTTTTCTTCGGGAACGGGCCGCTTTTCATGACCGAGGAAAACAGCTCCGATTTTTCCATGCGCGGCAGGAGAATGCCGGCGCAGCCGAAGCGCTGCGACATTTCGACGCACTCGCAGTCACCGTGGATATAGTCGATATATCCGCCGTGACGCTCTGTGTATGCCTTGCAGAAGTCCTCGCATTTTCCGATAAGCTCGCCGATCGTAAGGCCGGATATATTAAGCCGCTCGATGCCCTCGCCGGTGACAAGATCAATGCTCCGGCCTTCGCCGATGTTGTCGGCAAAAAAGGCCTTTGCCTCGGCAAAAAACATTTCGGCTTCCGTATCGAATATAACCTTGTGTATCGGTTCGAAGGTTATGGCGTCATCGTGGATGTTAACAAGCTCGGCAAGTGCATAGCGCGCAGGTGCAGTTTCATATTCAGACTCCGGCAGCGTCTTTTTCACCTCTTCCCAGTGCCGCTTTGCGGCGGCAAGGCTGTGATTTCCGTCGCCCATTGCAAAGACTATCGCGTTATCCGCCGAGCCGTATTTGCGCTGCAAAACGGCCTCGTCGCCAAGCTTTTCGGCAGCCTTTGCAAGCTTTTCGGTGTCGGCTACGAGCCAGCCGGTGATGCTGCCGCCGTCCTGCATCAGCTCAAAGTCATAGACCTTTTCGCCTTTCGTGACGGAGGAAAAAACGATGTTATCCGCATCATCCATGAATATCATGATGTGCGGCATCTCAAGCGGAGCGTTCCGGCGGATGCGGATGCGCGGCGGCAGTCTATCCTCAACGGTGTGCTCTGTTGCGCGTATCGGGCTGTGCGTTCCCTCGGCCCAGTCATAGGCCTCAAGATCGAACATGCCCATTATGCCGCGGCGCACCGCACCGTTTTTTAGCGTGCGCTCAAGGTAAATATAGCTGTCGGGATATGTTTTGAAAACTCCCTCGTCAATATAGCGCTGCATCGCTGCGTTTATCTTAATGCTTTCAGTTTCCGGATCCTTTGTGCCAAGCTCGGCCTCGGGCAGCATCATATGAAGCGTTGACGGTGCGTCGCCGACTATGCTGCGCACCTGCTGCCAGTATTCCGGCTCGGAGGTGAACTGATCGCAGGCAACGACGCTCCAGCGATGCATGTCGCAGTTCGGCAACATTATATCCGCCGGTTTGAATATCTTCATATCACAGCACCTCCAGTGCTATCTGCGTCCAGGTCTCCATGCTGTCGTAATTTTCCTGCAGCTCGGCCCCGGTCATCCACAGTCCCTCAAGCTTTTCGGTCTCTTTAACGGAGACATCGCCCTCGACGGGGAGGGTAAAGCATGCGCCGAGATGAACGCTGCCGACGGCGTTCGAGTCGTCGTTTATAAATCCGCAGGGGCTAAGCTCACCGTGCTTGTCAAGTGCGACCTCCTCATGGATCTCACGCCAAAGGCCGCGCATGAGAAGATCACCCTGCTCGTCAACGGGGTTTATATGTCCGCCGATGCCGATGGAAATTTTCCCGTGCAGGCGCGCCTCGCCACCTTTGCTGAGCCTGCGTGTGACGAAAACCTCATCGCCGCGGCGCAGGATAACATAGGGGATTATCTGCTTATAGTCCGGGCGCTGCTCGGCCTCGTCGCGCGGCATGAACTCGTGCTCGGCTTTTATGATCTCGAAAAGCTCCTGCGCGCACTCTGTTATAAGGCCGTTGCGGCCGGATATGTAACGCTCAATTTTTTTGCGTTCTACAACCAATACCTGTTCCATTATTCTTCCCACTTTGCAGCTCTTTCAACTGCGCGCAGCCACTTTTTGTGCAGCGCGGCAGCTTCGGTGACATCCATCTCGGGCGTAAACACGCGGTCGGATTCGCGAATGCTGGCAATGTCGCCGATGTCCTTCCACACGCCCACTGCAAGACCGGCGAGGAACGCCGCGCCGAATGCCGTGGTCTCGACCATCTTGGGACGGTCAATGGGCTTGCGGAGAATATCCGACTGGAACTGCATCATAAAATTGTTTACCGATGCGCCGCCGTCAACGCGCAGAACGCTCAGCGGCTCTCCGGCGTCCTTCTCCATTGCGTCGAGCAGATCCTTGACCTGATAGGCGATGCCCTCGAGCGCCGCGCGTGCGATGTGCGCTCTTGTTGAGCCGCGAGTCAGACCGACTATCGCGCCGCGCGCGTACATATCCCAGCGCGGTGCGCCGAGACCAGTGAACGCCGAAACGAGATACACTCCGCCGTTATCGGGAACGGAGGTAGCAAGCGTTTCGCACTCGGAGCTTGTGCTCAGAAGTCCGACCTCGTCGCGCAGCCACTGAATGGAGCTGCCGGCATTGAATACGCTGCCCTCAAGCGCGTAGGTGGTTTTGCCGCCGATCGACCACGCAACGCTCGTAACAAGGCCGCTTGCGCTGCGAACGGACTGATCGCCGGTGTTGAGGAGAGTAAAGCAGCCTGTTCCGTAGGTGTTCTTTGCCTGCCCCTTTTCTATGCAGCCCTGGCCGATGAGCGCTGCTGCCTGGTCGCCTGCGCTGCCGCAAACGGGAACGCCTGCGAGCATCTCAAGCCCGGTTATTCCGGGCGCGACCTTGCCGTAGATCATCGAGGACGGCACGGGCGTCGGGAGCATCGACATGGGGATGCCGAGCTTTTCGCAAAGTATCTCGTCCCATTTGAGCTCGTTTATGTCAAACAGCATCGTGCGCGAGCAGTTGGAATAATCCGATACATGCGCCTTGCCGCCGGTGAGGTTCCAGATAAGCCACGAATCAACGTTGCCGAACAGCAGCTCGCCGCGCTCGGCGCGCTCGCGCGCACCCTCGACGTTGTCGAGTATCCACTTTATTTTCGTGCCTGAAAAATATGCGTCTATGAGAAGCCCGGTTTTGTCGCGAACATAGTCGCCGATGCCGTCGGCCGCGAGCTTATCGCAGATAGGAGCCGTGCGCCTGCACTGCCAGACGATGGCGTTATACACGGGCTTGCCTGTGTTTTTATCCCAAACGATCGTAGTCTCACGCTGGTTTGTTATGCCTATGCCGGCTATGTCCGTAGGGGAAAGCTCGCTTTTTTCAAATGCCTCGGCAAGGGCGCGAAACTGCGTTTCCAATATGACCATCGGGTCGTGTTCGACCCAGCCGGGCTTGGGATATATCTGTGGAAAAGGATACTGCGCTATAGTTACAGGCTTACCCTTTGCATCAAAAATTATCGCTCTTGAGCTGGTCGTTCCCTGATCGAGTGCGACAACATAACCGTTCATATGATTACCTCCATACTGATTTTGCTAATTCCGTTGCATTTTGCTGCAAGTATGCTATAATTCATATAATAACATATACGGAGGTCGTTTTCCATGCCTAGTTTCAATGATTTTTATTTTAATTCAAGCACGGGCAAAAACCGCATCCATGTTCGCAGATGTGTTCCCGACGGGCAGGTGCGCGCGGTCGTGCAGATAATGCACGGTATTGCCGAGCACATAAGCCGCTATGATGATTTTATGGCGTTTCTTGCGTCTAACGGTTTCGTTGCCGTCGGCACAGACCATCTCGGCCACGGTCAGAGCATTGAAAAGCCCGAGCAGATGGGCTTTTTCGCCGAGAAAAACGGTTGGGATTATATCATAAAGGACGAGGAGATACTTCGTCTTGCAATGAAGCAGACCTATCCGAACGTTCCGTTTGTCCTGTTCGGACACAGCATGGGCAGCTTCATGGCGCGCACGCATCTTATCCGCTATCCCGGCGGCTTTGACGCTGCGATAATAAGCGGCACCGGCAATCAGGGCGCAGCACTCGTAAACGGCGGCCTTTTCATGGGAAATCTCGTCACGGCTCTCAAGGGCGCGCATCATTACAGCAAGTTTCTCAATAACCTCGCCTTCGGAAGCTATAATAAGATATATGAAAATCCGCGCACCGAGTATGATTGGCTCACGCGCGACACTGACGTTGTTGATAAATACATTGCCGATCCGCTTTGCGGCTTTATACCGACATGCAGCCTGTTCAGGGATATGATGACCGGAGTTAAGTTCATTACAAACGTCAACAATCTCAAGTCGATGAAGAAGGATATGCCGGTTTACTTTATGTCCGGCGATAAGGATCCCGTCGGGGAATGCGGCAAGGGCGTAAAGCTTGCGTATGAAAACTTCAAAAAGGCCGGCATGAAGGACGTTTCCATAAAGCTGTATAAGGACGGCCGCCACGAAATGCTCAACGAGATAAACAAGGCTGAAGTCTATGCCGATATCCTCGCTTGGATAAACAGCAGGATCTGATATTTTATTATAAATTAATATGCAAACACCGCACGGTTCATTTTCCGTGCGGTGTTTTTTTACTTTCTGCGCCTGTTTCTGCGCTTTCTGATCTTCCTCGGATCGGGGATGAGCACGCCCACGGCAACATAGCCTATAACAAACAGCAGTATGACTGATATAACAAGAACAACACTTTCAATGTCCATAACGGCACCTCATCTCTTGGTCCAAAGCTGCGGCGACAGCAGCAGAAGCAGGGGGTATATCTCAAGCCTGCCGAGCAGCATGGCAAATGACAGAACAAGCTTTGAAAACGCAGAATAATCGGCATAACTCAGGCTCGGGCCGACTTGCCCGAAGCCGGGGCCAATGTTGTTCACGCAGCTCACGGTAGCCGAGAAATTGGTCTCTATCCCGAACGGCTCAAAGCTTATGAGCAAAAACACGGCTCCGATAACCGCAATATACAGTGCAAAGTAAGAAAGAATCTGCCTTTCGCCCTGTGCGTCAACGCGTCGGCCGTTTAAAATGACTGTGCTTACCTCGCGCGGACGCAGAGCGTGACGCAGGTCGTTGCGCGCTATCTGCGCAAGCACTGTAACGCGGCTCATTTTAAGACCGCCTGCCGTTGAACCCATGCAGCCGCCGAAGAACATGAGAATGAGCAAAACGGCCTTGGCAAGACTCGGCCAGGCATCAAAATCCGCGGTGGCGTAGCCTGTCGTCGTGACGATGGAGGATACCTGAAAAGCGGAAAGCCTGACTGCGTCGGCGATGCTGCCGTACAGGGGCATGATGCTCAGCACGACGATTATCATTGCTGCAAGGCTTATGCCCAGGTAGCATTTAAGCTCGTTTGATTTGAGCACCTCGCGCCATCTTTTGATAAGCAGCAGATAGTACATGTTAAAGCTCACGCCGAACAGCAGCATAAACACGGTTATCACCCATTGACAGAAGTGTGAGTACGATGCGATGCTGTCGGCCTTTATTCCGAAGCCTCCCGTGCCGGCTGTGCCGAGCGCGTGAACGATGCTGTCAAACAGCGGCATGCCGCCGCACAAAAGGAGCACGGTCTCGAGCACGGTAAGGGCAAGGTATATGTAATACAGGATCTTTGCCGTTCCGCTTGCCCTGGGAGTGAGCTTATCCACATTGTGCCCCGGCATTTCAGCGCGAAGAATGTTCACCGAGCGCTCGGGCGTTTTTTCCATGACGGCCATTATGAACACAAGCACACCCATGCCGCCGACCCAATGCGTGAAGCTGCGCCAGAACAATAGACCGTGGCTGAGCGCTTCAACATCCGTGAGGATAGATGCGCCCGTTGTCGTAAAGCCGGAAACGGTTTCGAAGAACGCATCTATAAACGAAGGTATACTGCCGCTTATGACAAACGGCAGAGCGCCGAACAGCGATATTCCGATCCACGACAGAGCCACTATCGCAAGTCCGTCGCGAGTGTACAGATTTTTGCTGTCACTGCGGCAGAAAAACTTGAGGGCGGCCCCCACAGCGGCAGCCGCAGCAGCCGATATCACAAAAGAAAGCGAGCAGCTTTCGCCGTAGATCAGCGAAACGGCAAGCGGAAGCAGCATAAGCGCGGCTTCCAGAAGAAGCACTCTTCCTACTGTATGAAAAACGAGCTTTATCTTCATTTTGCTATCACATCCGAAAGATCGTACAGCTTTCTGCCGGCGGCGATTATTATCACGCGGTCGTCGGGCAGTATAACGTCGTCGCCGCATGGGATGATGTTTTTGCCGCCGCGGATTATTCCTGCCAGCAGAATGTCGGGCTTGAGGTCAAGCTGTTTTACGGGAATGCCCGTGTAGCCGAAATCCGGAGAAACGATAAACTCAAGCGCCTCGACCTTGCCGTTCATGAGGCTGTAGAGCGTTTCGACCCTGCTGCCCATGGAGTTTTGCAGCGCGCGGGCGTATCTTAAAAGAACGTCAGCGGTTATGTGCTTCGGTGACACGGTGCATTCAACGCCCAGATGCTCCGAAAGCTCATGGTAGGCGTCCTGATTGAGCTTGGCGATGACCTTCGGCACGCCGCGGTCGAGTGCGTAGTACGAAAGCAGCAGGTTTTCCTCGTCCATTCCGGTGAGTGCCACGAAAGCATCGGCGCCGTCAAGCCCCTCCTCATCGAGAAGCTCGTGCTGCGAGCCGTCGCCGTGAATGACAACAGCGCTGCCGCCGAGTGCGGCGGATATATCATCGCAGCGCTTTGCATCCTTTTCGATTATCTTTACGCCGTTTCCGCTGCGGATAAGCTCATCGCTCAAATATTCCGCTATGCGGCTTGCACCGAGCAGCATCACATGCTTTGTGCGCTTTTGCAGTATGCCCATGTTGCCGAGCAGCTTCTGCATATCCTCGGGCGCGGCTATAAGGCCGAGCTTATCTCCTGCACGCAGAACAAAGCTTCCGCGAGGAATGTACGCGGTCTTGTCACGCAGCACTGCGCACACAAGAAATGATGCCCCGCTTTTTGCTCTCAGCGCCGAAAGCTCAACTCCATCGAGCGCAGAGCCGGGCTTGACGCTCATTTCGGCCATCTCAAAGCGGCTTCGCGTAAAGCTCTCGGATTTTACGGCAGACGGAAACTTTAGAATGTTATATATGGCCTTTGCCGTAAGTCTTTCGGGATTGATGACCATCGAAAGCTCAAGCTGATTCTTAATAAAGTCAAGGTTTTCGCTTGTGTATTCGCTGCCGCGTATGCGCGCAACGGTGTGCTTTGCACCCATGCGCTTTGCAAGAAAGCAGCTGAGCATGTTTATCTCGTCCGAGCCTGTTGCCGCGATGAAAAGCTCGGCGCTGTCGGCGCCTGCGTCCGACAGAGTTTTAAAATGCGTGCCGGCGGCGCATATGCCCATGACATCGTAGTTTGTGCTGACACTGTCTATGACCTCACGGTTGGAGTCAACAACAACGATCTCATGTCCCTCGCTTATAAGGCTTTGCAGAATGCTTTGGCCAATTTTACCGCAGCCGACTATAATGATTTTCATAAATCGCGCCTCGTTTGATCTTTTTATGATTAGACTATAATACCGATTAGACTATAGCACCGGCGGCATTATAATGGGATTAGAGGATCGCCTAAAACATTAAAGTTTCATTAAAACACAGACTAAAAATGGGAAAACGGTTTTCTGGCGCCGTTTAATATGCTATAATTGCGGCAGAAATGAGGTGGAAGAATGCAGCGCGAGGAAAAAATACTTGTATGCCTGTCCGGTTCGCCGACGAATGCGCGTGTCGTCAGAGCGGCTGCCAAAATAGCCGAGGCATTCCACGGAACGCTCACGGCGCTTTTTGTTGAGCCTGCAAATTATGCTGCCGAGCCTGACAGCCGCCTTGCGGAAAATATTCGCCTTGCAAAGCAGCTCGGAGCACAGATCAGAACGCTTTACGGAGATGATGCCGCGGCAGTCATAGCCGAGTATGCGCGTGTTTCAGGCTCAACAAAGATAGTGATAGGACGAAGCCCGGGTAAGCGCGGCTTTTTTTCAAAAAAGAGCATAGTCGATCGCTTGGGTGAGCTTGCGTCCGATATAGACATATATATAATCCCCGACAAAAGCGAGACCTCGGATACGCCGCGCGGCTCGGCACGCAGTCAGGAGCGGCTCAGTCTTCGCGATGCGCTTATAACCGCCGTTATGCTTGCTTTCTGCACAGGCATAGGCTATTTGTTCTCCGATCTTGGATTTTCTACGGCAAACGTTATAGTCATTTATATAATCGGCGTTCTCGGCATTGCCATGCTCACCGCCGGACGCAGCTACAGTCTTGCCGCGTCAATACTCTCGGTCCTGATATGCAACTTCTTTTTCACGGAACCGTATTTTTCGCTGTTTTCGGACCCGAGCCATATTATGACGTTCATCGTCATGTTTGCAGCGGCGTTTTTTATATCGTCTATAACGGCAAGAATAAAGCGCCAGACGCATCAGACGGCGCTCAGAGTCTACAGAACCGAAATACTTCTCGAAACAAGCCAGAAGCTTCAGCAGGCGATCGGCACAGAGCAGATACTTACGGTGACTGCCGGACAGCTTGTCAAGCTGCTTGAGCGCAGCGTTCTGATATACCCGGTCGAAAACGGCGCATTGAGCGAGCCTATGCTGTTTCCCGTGAACGAAAACGCCGGCTTTGACGATTATCTTACGCAGTATGACCGCGACAGCGCACGGTGGGTGCTCGAAAACGACCGCCGCGCCGGAAACGGAACTGACACACGTCAGAAGTCAAACGGCATCTACATGGCAATTCACGCAAACGGCAGAGTGTTTGCCGTTGCAGGTGTAGCAATGAAAGCCTCCCCGATGCTTGAAAGCTTTGAAAAGACATTGACTGTTGCGATACTTGACGAGTGCGGCCTTGTGCTTGAAAATGAGTATAATCGCATCGAAAAGCGCAGGATCGAAGAAAAAGCCAGAGCTGAGGAGCTGAGATCAAACCTTCTGCGAGCCATATCTCACGATCTGCGCACGCCGCTGACGAATATATCCGGCACTGCGGCGCTGCTTATGGAAAACGAGCTTCCCGAGGAAAAGCGCAGACAGATGTATGTATCGGTATACGATGACGCGCACTGGCTCATAGACCTTGTTGAGAATCTTCTTTCAATAACTCGCATGGAGGGCGGCAGCAGAATCGAGGATCTGCAGCCGGAGCTTCTGGACGATATCTTCCGCGAGGCGGTTTCACATTCGGACAGGCTGCTGTCGGAGCATGAGCTGGAAATCAGACTTGACGATGAGTTGCTGATGGCGCATATGGACGCAAGGCTTATAGTTCAGGTCGTAATTAATCTTATAAACAACGCAGTGAAATACACGCCTCGAGGCTCACATATCTGCCTTGAAGCGTCGGCACGGGATGACAGAGTGCTCATAAGTGTTGCCGACGACGGAAACGGCATAAGTGACGAGGCAAAAGGAAAGATATTTGATATGTTTTACACAGGAAACAAAGCAAGCAGCGACGCAAGACGCGGCCTCGGACTCGGGCTTGCACTGTGCAAGAGCATTGTCCAAGCGCACGGCGGCAGCATAGCGGTTTCCGACAACACACCGCACGGCGCAGTGTTTACATTTGATCTTAAAAGGGCGGAGGTGCAGCCTGATGAATAAACCGCAGATACTTATAGTTGAGGATGATAATGCCGTTGCAAATCTTATCTCGGCAACTCTTGAAACGCAGGACTACGCCTATAAGCGCGCAGCCACCGGAGCGGTTGCTGTTATGGAGGCACTGTCGTGCAAGCCGGATGTTGTTCTGCTTGACCTCGGCCTGCCGGATATGGACGGGGTCGAGATAATCAAAAAGATCCGCTCGTGGAGCAATATGCCGATCATAGTGGTCTCGGCGCGCAGTGAGGATTTTGACAAGGTATCGGCGCTCGACGCCGGAGCGGACGATTATCTGACAAAGCCGTTTTCCGTCGATGAGCTGCTTGCGCGCCTGCGCGTTGCGCTCAGACGTGTCCGGTACGACGGTGACAGGCTCGGCGAGGAGTCCAGCACATACGAAAACGGCGATATGCGTATCGACTATTCGGCCGGCTGCGTGTATATATCCGACGCCGAAATACACCTCACTCCGATAGAGTACAAGCTCCTGTGCCTTCTTGCGAAAAACACCGGCAAGGTCCTCACGCACAATTACATTTTAAAAGAGGTATGGGGAAGCCCCACCGCGTCTGACGTATCGTCGCTTCGCGTTTACATGGCAACACTGCGCCGAAAGCTTGAAAAAAACTCAAACGGCGTTCAGTATATCCAGACTCACGTCGGCATCGGATACAGAATGCTCAGAATAACGAACAAATAACTTGAAAGTGTATGCTAATGCATAAAACTATTAACAAAAATTTCGTGAAATATTGCTGCCTGCGGTGTTAAACTATACACAATATATATTTTGATGGGAGTAAGGCGTATGAACGAAGTTAAATCCCCCAAAAAGCCGCTGATGTATTACTATACGATAGTGCTCATCCTTTTGCTGGTGTTCAATTTTGTTGCAATGCCGTGGATAAGCGAGCATCAGATCAAGGAAGTTGACTACAACACTTTTATCAATATGGTAGATAACGGTGAGGTCAGCACAGTTGAGATCCAGCAGCAGAACAACCGCATTCTTTTCCAGGGAAATGACAACAGAAAAATTTACAAGACTGCCATGCTGCCTGATAACGACCTCGTTTCTCATCTGCTTGACGCAAATGTTTCCACGACCGGCGAGGAGATCGAGCAGACCTCGGCATTGGTGAGCATCCTTGCGTGGGTGCTGCCGATCATACTGTTTGTCGCTCTCGGGCAGTTTATGTCACGCAAGATGATGGAAAAGATGGGCGGTGGGAACTCCATGATGTTCAACATGGGAAAGTCCAACGCCAGGGTCTATGTAAAATCTGCGGAAGGCATTAAATTTGCTGATGTCGCAGGTGAAGACGAGGCAAAGGAAAACCTCTCCGAGATAGTTGACTATCTGCACGATCCCGGCAAATACCGCGAGATCGGTGCATCGATGCCAAAAGGTATACTGCTTGTCGGCCCTCCGGGAACGGGTAAAACCATGCTCGCAAAGGCCGTCGCCGGCGAAGCGGATGTTCCGTTCTTCTCAATGTCCGGCTCTGAGTTTGTCGAGATGTTCGTCGGTATGGGTGCAAGCAAGGTGCGCGATCTGTTCAAACAGGCAAAGGAAAAGGCACCCTGCATAGTTTTCATCGACGAGATCGACGCTATCGGCAAAAAGCGTGACGGTCAGCTCGGAGGAAACGACGAGCGCGAGCAGACATTGAACCAACTTTTGACCGAAATGGACGGCTTTGAGGGCAATAACGGCGTAATAATCCTTGCCGCAACCAACCGCCCCGAGTCGCTTGACCCGGCGCTTACGCGCCCGGGCCGCTTTGACCGCCGCGTTCCGGTTGAGCTTCCCGACCTCAAGGGCAGGGAGGAGATACTCAAGGTCCACGCCAAAAAGATAAGAATAGCCGAGGACGTTGACTTTAACAAGATCGCGCGCATGGCCTCCGGCGCATCTGGTGCGGAGCTTGCAAACATCGTTAATGAAGCGGCTCTGCGCGCCGTGCGCGACGGACGGCGCTTTGCGACTCAGGCAGACCTTGAGGAGAGCATCGAGGTCGTCATAGCCGGCTACCAGAAGAAAAATGCTATTATGACCGACCACGAAAAGCACATAGTTGCATATCACGAGATAGGGCATGCTCTTGTCGCCGCAAAGCAGACTAATTCCGCGCCCGTGCAGAAGATTACGATCGTTCCGCGCACCTCCGGCGCGCTGGGCTACACCATGCAGGTCGAAGAGGGCAACCACTATCTCATGAGCAAGGCTGAGATAGAAAACAAAATAGCTACCTTCACAGGTGGCCGTGCAGCCGAGGAGGTCGTGTTCGGCTCAGTAACGACGGGCGCATCCAACGATATCGAGCAGGCGACAAAGCTTGCCCGTGCGATGATAACGCGCTACGGCATGAGCGAGGATTTTGACATGGTCGCAATGGAAACGGTAAATAACCAGTATCTCGGCGGCGATACGTCTCTTGCGTGCTCTGCCGATACTCAGGCCGAGATCGACCGTCAGGTGGTCGCGCTTATAAAAAAGCAGCACGATAAGGCGATAAAGATACTCACCGATAACCGCGATAAGCTCGATGAGCTTGCACGGTTCCTGTATGAAAAGGAAACCATAACAGGCGAGGAATTTATGGACATATTAAATAAGTAAACAGCGCGTGAAAACGTAAGAAGCCGGGAAGTCCCGACTCCTTGCGTTTTCACCGTTTTTTCGGCTTTCGATGCGGATGCAAGGCAAATGCAGACTGTCAAAGTAATACGCAGAGGGAAACCGACAATCACACAGAAATTGTGCAATTATTAAAAAATGCTGAAAAATGCGCAAAAACACGTTGCATTTCGCGTTAATTTGTTGTTAAATAATAATGTTATAAAATAGTTTGACTTGTTGCTCTAATGAGGAAGGCGTATGAACCTTACAGACATTTTATCGGTGCTCGGCGGTGCCGTGCTCGGCGCTGCGGTGGCGTATATCAACATGCGCATAAGCAAAGCGAACATGAACGCGTCAAATATGGCTGCCGTCATGGGCGTTAATATGCTGCGGCTGCTGCTTGATGCGGCTGCTCTTGCCGTTTGCTTCTTTGTCTGCAAGGCATATGATCTTCCGATGATGGCAACCCTCATTGCGGCGGCCGTCGGTCTGTCCGGCGGCGGAATGCTGTTTTTGAAGATGATGGTCAACAAAACTCAGCCGCAAAGTAAAGATACGGCGGACGGAGGTGAAAAATAATTGAAAGAATTCTTTGAAAACTTTTTGATGCCGACCAAGACTATCTATTCTATGTGGGTGATAATGGCGGTCATTTTGCTGTTTAGCATAATAGCGACGCGCAAGATGAAAGACGTGCCCGGCCCGCTGCAAAATATTGCGGAAATGGCTGTGGGCGGACTTTTGAACTTCTTTGCCGGAGTCCTGGGAGAGAAGAAGGCACGGCACTATTTCCCGATGCTGGGCTCATTTTTTGTCCTTATCATTGTGTGTAACTATTCCGGACTTATTCCCGGATCGGGAGATCTGTTCACGGTCCCTACATCGGTGCTGACGGTAACGGCGGCGCTGTCGACCATATCTTTTGTCGCCATCCAGTCGTCCGGCATAAAAAAGCGCGGCCTTGGCAAATACCTCGGCACGTTCTTCAAGCCATTTGCGTTCCTGTTCCCGATCCTGATCCTCGAACAGTTTACGCGTCCGCTTTCCATGGCATTGCGACTTTACGGCAATATCTACGGCGAAGAGCTTGCAGCGGAAACGCTGTTTGAACTGTTCCCGGCAGGATTGCCTATAGTCATGCACATACTTAGTCTTCTGTTCTGCTTCATTCAGGCAATGGTATTTACCATGCTGCTTGCAGTATTCATCAATGAAGCGACCGAAGACGAAGAATAAACAAGTAAACACATACACAATTATAGGAGGAAACACAAATGTCAATAGCACAGGGTCTTATCGCAATAGGCGTTGCACTGGCCATCGGCCTGAGCACGATCGGCGTCGGTATCGGCCAGGGTCTTGCAGCCTCGAAGGCACTTGAGGGTATGGCACGTCAGCCGGATATGAAAGGTCAGCTTCAGTCTGTCATGATCCTTGCAATGGGCTTTATGGAAGCGCTGGCTATCTATGGTCTGGTCATCGCATTCATGCTTATTGCCAAGATGTAAGAATAGAAATAGCATCTTGAAAGGGGGAGACCAGATTGATTTTAGACATAGTTGGACTGCAGATCAGCGTACCTGAGTTCATACTTACTATTATCAGCTTCTTCCTGTTTATGTTCCTGTTGAACAAATTCCTTTTCAAGCCCGTTCTCAGCTTTATGGACGCGCGCAAGGCACGCATTGACGAAGGCCTTGCCGAGGGAAAGAAAGCCGAGAGCGCACTTGAAGAGAACAAGGCACAGCTTGCACAGGAGCTTGCTCAGACCGGCGCTGAAGCCCGCGGCGTTATAAACGCGGCGCGCAGCGATGCCGAAAAGGCAAAGGGCGAGGTGCTCAATGCCGCCCATGCCGAAGCCGAGCAGCTTCATAAAAACGTCCGTGAGCGAGTGAAAAGCGAGGAAAAGGCCGCCGTCGGCGAAATTGACGGCAGCATGCCCGAGCTTGTTGCTCTGCTGTCCGACCGTCTTGTCGGCAGCGGTGCGCAGGATAACAAGGCGCTCATCGACGATTGTGTCAGCAAAACCAAGGAATGATCCCGATGTATAACAGGAATTACGGGAAAGGAGGGATAGTTCTCAAGTGGATATCATATGGAAAATAGTTAACTTTATCATACTGTTCGGCGCTTTGTATCTCATCTGCCGAAAGATGAATCTTTTCGACAAGATGTTCGGCAGCCGCAGACGCGGCATAGGCGAGGAGATCGAAAACTCCGAAAAAGCCAAGGCTCAGGCCAAAGCCCTCGGAGAGGATATCGAAAAAGCCAGAGCCGAAAACGAAGAGCGCAAGCAGCAGCTTCTCAAGGATGCCGAGGCCCAGGCCGAAGCTGACGGAGCGGCAATAGCGGCTGCCGGAGAACAAGAGGCAAAAAGCCTTGTCGAGAATGCTGAAAAGAGCGAAGCTCAGCTTATGGCTCAGATGCGTGACAGAGTGTCGTCCGACGCTGTGCGCCGCGTAGCCGAGATAACCGCAGAGGTACTTCGCAACGGCAATTTTGAGGACTCCAAGCAGGCGCTGAATGATAAGTTTATCGAACAAATTAAAGAATTGGTATCGGCAATGCCGAGTGACATTTTGAACATGAACGAACTTAAAAAACTTGACATTTCAATAAAGAGCGCGCAGCCGCTGAGCGACGAGGAAATGAAGAAGCTCACGCAGATAATATGCGAGACCTTTATCTCATGCCACAATGAGGTCGATTCCGATGTTATAGGCGGCGTGCGTATGCAGGTGGGCGATACCGTTTATGACGGAACGCTTGCCCACACGCTCGACAGGCTCAGCCAGGATGTTGAAGACAACACCCGCCAGAGCGACAGTCAGATGAGATCTATCGCCGACGGAATCAAGCAGCAGCTTGAGAAGGTAAACGGCGATATAGACGTATTCCAGACCGGCGAGGTCATCACCCTCGGCGACGGTATCTGCCGCGTATCCGGCCTTGCCGACGTTATGGCAGGCGAGATGCTCGAGTTCCCCGGCGGACTCAAGGGCATGGTGCAGGATCTGGACAAGAACAATGTCGGCGTAGTCCTGCTCGGGCCGTTCGGCCATCTTCAGGAGGGCGACAGCGTCCGCCGCACAGGCAGGATCGTCGAGGTCCCCGTCGGTGACGCGCTCATCGGACGCGTTGTTGACGCAATGGGCAGCCCCATCGACGGCAAAGGCCCCATCAAGACAGACTCCTTCCGCCCGGTCGAGAGCCCCGCTCCGAGCGTGCTTTCAAGGCAGCCGGTTTCAGTGCCTCTGCAGACCGGCCTGAAGGCTATCGACGCGCTTGTTCCTATCGGCCGCGGCCAGCGTGAGCTTATCATCGGCGACCGCCAGACCGGTAAGACCGCGATCGCGCTCGACGCTATCATCAACCAGAAGGGCAAGGATGTTATCTGCATCTACGTTGCCATCGGCCAGAAGGAATCTACCGTATCGAGCGTTGTCGAAAAGCTGCGCAGTCACGGCGCTATGGATTACACGATCGTTGTTGCCGCAACGGCATCCGAGCCTGCTCCCATGCTGTATATCGCTCCTTATGCCGGTGCTGCAATGGGCGAGTACTTCATGTACAACGGCAAGGATGTTCTTATCGTATACGACGACCTGAGCAAGCAGGCCACCGCTTACCGCGAGATCTCTCTGCTGCTCCAGAGACCGCCCGGACGCGAAGCATACCCCGGCGATGTTTTCTATCTGCACTCCAGACTGCTTGAAAGAGCGGCACGTCTTAATGAAGAATCCGGCGGCGGCAGCATGACCGCACTGCCGATCATCGAGACCCAGGCAGGCGACATCTCCGCTTACATCCCGACAAACGTCATTTCCATTACCGACGGTCAGATCTTCCTCGAGAGCGATCTGTTCCACTCCGGTGTCCGTCCGGCAATAAACGTAGGCCTCTCGGTATCCCGTGTCGGCGGTGCAGCCCAGCTCGGCGCCATGAAGCAGGTCGCAGGCCGCCTGCGCGTTGACCTCGCTCAGTATCGCGAGCTTGCATCGTTTGCACAGTTCGGATCGGATCTTGACAAGTCCACCCGCGATACGCTGCATCGCGGCGCACGTATGACCGAGGTCCTCAAGCAGGGACAGTATGTTCCTATGAGCGCTGCCGATCAGGTAATTGCGATCTTCGCAGTTTCCGAGGGCTACGCCGACGACCTTGAGCTTTCTGATGTTGCACGTTTCGAGTCTGAGCTTATTGATTATGTAAACCGCAGCTACCCTGAATTCCAGGGTGAAGTGCTCAGCGGCAAGAAGCTGAGTGCAGATCAGCAGGCAAAGCTTAAAGAATGTATCGTAAATTTCAAGAAGACTTTCTGATAAACGGAGAAGGGAGGGGCATTAATGGCTAATATGCGCGCCATTCGCACGCGAATAAAAAGCGTGAAGAACACCGAGCAGATAACCAAGGCTATGAAGATGGTCGCGGTGTCCAAACTGCGCAGAACGCAGAGCAGCATGCAGGCAATGCGCCCCTTCTCTGAAAAGAGTCAAGAGGTCATGGACACGCTGCTGTCGGCTTCGTCAGGACTGGAGAATCGCTTCATAAAGCCCCATAAGGAAGTCAAAAAGGTCTGCTATGTCCTGTTTTTGGGCAATCGTGGGCTCTGCGGAGCGTATAACAGTGCGATTTTGCATTATGCAAATTCGGTCATCAAGCAGGCCGGTAAGGAATATGGCCTTGTTGTCTGCGGCCGCTGGGGCAAGGATGTTCTTGCAAACAGCAAGCTCAATGTTATAAAAACCTTTGCCGAGCTGAGTGATACGCCGAATATTGACGAGGCACTTGAGGTCGCAGATTATCTCAAGAGTCTGTATACAAGCGGCGAATACGACGAGGTCCACCTTGTCTACCAGCACTATGTCACGGCGCTGAGACAGGATGCTACCTGTGTGCAGTACCTTCCGGCTGTGCCGGAAAAGAGCGATAGTCAAGGACATGGCAGAATATTTATCTTTGAGCCGGATACGAACAGCGTTTTGGAAAGCGTAATGCAGCTTTACCTTAATAACAAGATAATGAGCGTTCTGCTCGACTCCAAGTGCGGCGAGCACTCGGCACGCATGACCGCGATGACCGCCGCTGCCGACAGCACCAAGAGCCTTATTTCCGAGCTTGATCTCAAGCTCAACCGCGCGCGCCAGGCCGCGATCACGACCGAGATATCCGAGATCGTCGGCGGTGCATCCGCGCTTAAAAAGAAAAAGTAATCATCCCTTTAAAACCCCTTAAACAGGAGGTATGTCAATGGAAAACGGAATAATCAGAAGGGTCATAGGCCCCGTTGTTGACGTCCAGTTTCCCTCCGGCAAGCTGCCGGATATCTATAATGCTATCGAGGTAAACCTCGATGACCATAAGATCGTCATGGAGGCTGTTCAGCACATCGGCGATAACAGCGTAAGATGCATCTCGCTGTTTTCGACCGACGGACTGTCCCGCGGCTGCCCTGCGGTCGATACGGGAGCACCCATTAAAATGCCCGTCGGCGAGGCAACGCTCGGCCGCATGTTCAATGTCGTCGGCGAGCCTATCGACGGTAAGGGTCCTGTAAACGCCGAAGAGTATATGCCCATTCACAGGCAGGCACCTGCGTTTACGGATATTGCCCCATCCACCGAAATACTCGAAACCGGCATCAAGGTCGTTGACCTGCTCGCGCCTTATTCCAAGGGCGGCAAGATCGGCCTGTTCGGCGGCGCAGGCGTCGGCAAGACCGTGCTTATCATGGAGCTTATCCGCAACGTAGCTTACGAGCACGGCGGATACTCCGTTTTTGCCGGCGTCGGCGAACGCAGCCGTGAGGGTAATGACCTCTGGCACGAAATGACCGAATCCGGCGTTATCAACAAAACGGCGCTCGTGTTCGGCCAGATGAACGAGCCGCCCGGAGCGCGTCTGCGCGTTCCTCTGTCAGGACTTACCATTGCGGAGAACTTCCGTGATGAGTCCGGCCAGGACGTGCTGCTGTTTATCGACAACATATTCAGATTCACTCAGGCAGGCTCCGAGGTTTCGGCGCTGCTCGGACGTATGCCCTCGGCCGTCGGCTATCAGCCGACTTTGGCGACCGAAATGGGCTCGCTGCAGGAGCGTATAACCTCCACGCGCAACGGCTCTGTAACCTCGGTCCAGGCGATCTACGTTCCTGCCGACGACCTTACCGACCCTGCTCCGGCAACGGCGTTTGCTCACCTTGACGCGACCACCGTTCTGTCAAGAAGCATCTCAGAGCTCGGCATTTATCCGGCGGTCGATCCTCTGGAATCCACCTCAAGAATTCTCGATCCGAACATCCTCGGCAAGGAGCATTACGAGACCGCGCGCGCGGTTCAGGCTGTGCTCCAGAAGTACAAGGAGCTGCAGGATATCATCGCAGTTCTCGGTATGGACGAGCTGAGCGTTGAGGATAAGGCTACCGTCAGCCGCGCAAGAAGAATTCAGCGATTCCTCTCGCAGCCGTTCCACGTTGCCGAAAACTTCACCGGCGTCAAGGGCGCATATGTCAAGATGGAGGATACCATCCGCGGCTTCCAGGCTATTCTGGGCGGAGAGTGCGATGACCTTCCCGAGCAGGCGTTCCTCATGTGCGGAACGATAGATGAAGTGCTCGCAAAGCGCGATCAGTTCAGGTAAGAGCCATGGCAGATAAGATCCATTTTCAGATTGCAACGGCAGACGGTGTGGTCTGCGATTCGATGGTATGCTATGCGCTTGTACCGCTGTCAGACGGCGACGTAGGCGTGCTTTCCGACCATGCTCCCATGATCGGTGCGCTCAAGGAAGGCGTCGTGAAGTATGTCAGCGAGGGTGATGACCATTTTGCCGCAATAAGCGGCGGAGTTCTCAGCGTAGCCGATAACGAAGTTATCCTGCTTGCACGCACGGCAGAGAGAGCCGAGACCATTGACCTTGCCCGCGCCCAGGCGTCCGAGCGCAGAGCGCGTCAGCGCCTTGAGAGCAGAGCAGCCAATGTTGACCTTAAGCGCGCAGAGCTTTCGCTCCAGCGTGCCATCGCCCGAGAAAAAGCATATACAATGCTTCATAAGTAAACAAAAAAGCCGCCGGCAGGCGGCTTTTTCGTGCCTGAAAAATCCCACGTTCCGATCGGAACGTGGGATTTTGATTTTATTCGGTTCGCAGGGCGACGACGGGATCCTTGTTTGCCGCAACGCGGGATGGGATAAGTCCGGCAACGACAGTCAGCAGCATGCTGATGGCAATCAGCACAATGGCTGCAAGCGGCGGCAGCACGGCGTTTATTGAGTAAATGCCGGTCAGATGATGGACGACGGCGTTTATCGGGATGCACAGAAGTATGGTAGCCAAAATTCCGATAAGTCCTGCTCCGAAGCCGACGATGACGGTCTCGGCATTAAATACGCTCGAGATATCCTTCTTCGAAGCGCCGATAGCGCGCAGAATGCCGATCTCTTTCGTACGCTCAAGGACGCTGATATAGGTTATGATGCCGATCATAATGCTCGAAACAATAAGGCTTATAGCAACAAATGCTATGAGAACATAGGATATGACGTCGATTATCGTAGTCACAGAGCTCATTATAAGCGCTACATAGTCGGTGTAGTTTATCTGATCCTCGGGATCGACTGTCGAGTTATAGTCCTCAATCACCTCGGCGACGGCATCCTTTGCGGCGAATGTTGCAACGTAGATGTTAACGCCGGAAGGTGAGTCGAGATCAACATAGCCCAGTGTGCGCAGATTCTTTTCATAGCTTGAATCGGAGAATGTCTCCGGCATAAGCTCATCGTATATGAGCTTGTAGCCTTCATCGGTGAGATAGCAGTTATCAAACGCCTCGGCAAGGGAAGCGGTCGAGAGCTGGCTCATCTGCTTTTTCACCTCGTCGGCATAGGCTGTTTTTATCTGCTCGGTCATCATCTCGCGCATGTAGCTGAACAGCGTCTCGTCGTCCATTGCCGAAAGCATATCGGCATACTCCGGATAGCTTTCAACGACCTGCTTTTCGATATCCTCGCGTGATACGCCGTCAAGCTTTTCATCAATCATTGAGCTTACATACGAATCCGGAGCAAGTGACATATAAGCTGTATAAAGCTCGGCCTTTTTTGCCTGATCTATGCCGGCGCAGTAGTCCTCAACGGCTTTTTTTATATCGTCTGAGGACAGCGTCTTGTCGTTTTCTTTAAACGGCAGCCCGGTGAACACATCGTGCTGCGCATCGTCAAGCTGCTGCTTGACAAGCTCCTTCTGCGCCGTCTGCTCGACGACGTATTTTGTCAGCGCGTTTGTATAGCCTATCGCACCGTTCATCATGCCGGTTACGGCATCCGCGCTCTGGCGCACAACGCCGACTATTTTAAGCTCGATCCCGTTGGCGTACAGCGTTTTAAGTCCAAGCTCATCGCTGCTGATGTCCTTGTATTTGCCCGTTTCGTGATCCTTCTGCCAGCAGTCGGCAGGGAGGATGAGACTGAAGGTCTTTTTGCAGACGTCGGCATAGCTCCAGCTTTCAAGCTTTGTTGTGTCAACTTCTTCGCCGCTCATGTAGCCCGTCATGGCCGACAGCATGTCGTTTGATGACTTCAGTCCCAGCGCATACAGCACCATGTCCGATACCTCATTGTTTTCGTCAACGATCAGAACAACCTCGTCATAGTTTTTCGGCCAGCTGCCGTACAGCACGTCGTACTGGTTTTGCAGCATGGGGCTTATAAGTCCGTCATCTCCCGGCAGCATCTCCTGCCAAACGACAAACTGGCTTTGCGTGCTGCTCATGCCGGAGGAGGAGAACATATTGTTCATCGACTGGCTTACAGATTGCTCTGCCTCGTCGCCGATCACGCCGGCGCGCATTTTGCTCATAAGGCTCATGACGTCGGATTTGACGATCTTGCCGTCGGCATCCTTCGTGTAAAGGTTCATCGGCAGATTGTAGGTATACTGGATGTTTGTTGCGTTCTGCCTGAGCTTTGAGTCCTTACTCATTTGCTCGTCGAGAAACACCTTGAGATCTGTTACGTTGTTTTCCTGGATCTCGGCGCTGGTCATGGCATTCATCATTTCGTACATGATGGTGTTGCCGTAAACCGCGTCCTTGTCGTGTTTATTCTCCGCATTTTCGGAGTTTATGCCCATGAGCGTCGTCATGAGCGACGACATGTCAACCGACTCTGCCTGTATCGAGATCGGGTAGGATGACAAGGTGTCCTCCTGAACACGGTCGATATAGTTGTTGACGCCGGTCGAGATCGACAGTATCAGCGCGATGCCGATTATGCCGATGCTGCCGGCAAAGGCGGTGAGTATCGTGCGGCCCTTTTTGGTCATGAGGTTATTCAGCGACAGCGAGAGTGCGGTGATATAGCTCATCGCGGTTTTGCGCTGCACAGGCTCCGCAGCCTCGTCATCCTGCGCAGAATACGGCATCGTATCGCCGGTTATAAGGCCGTCCTTGAGCCTGATTATGCGCGAGGCGTAGCTGTCTGCAAGCTCGGGATTGTGCGTGACCATGATGATGAGCTTATCCTTAGATATCTCCTTGAGTATCTCCATGATCTGCACGCTTGTTTCCGAATCGAGCGCACCAGTCGGCTCATCGGCAAGCAGAATATCGGGATCATTCACCAGCGCACGGGCAATCGCAACGCGCTGCATCTGGCCGCCGGACATCTGGTTCGGCTTCTTGCCGAGCTGATCGCCAAGTCCTACCTGTTCAAGCGCCTTGACGGCACGCTCGCGCCGCTCTGATTTGCTCACGCCCGAGAGGGTGAGGGCAAGCTCGACGTTTGCAAGCACTGTCTGATGCGGAATGAGGTTGTAGGACTGAAAAACAAAGCCTATCGAGTGGTTGCGGTAAGTGTCCCAGTCGCGGTCGGTGTACTCTTTGGTAGATCGGCCGTTTATTATAAGGTCGCCGTCCGTATACTGATCCAGACCGCCGATGATATTCAGCAGCGTTGTTTTGCCGCAGCCGGAGTGGCCGAGCACGGCGACAAACTCGGATTTTCTGAACTCAAGATTGATCCCCTTGAGCGCATGCACAGTCTCGTCGCCGACAGCATAGTCCTTGGTTATGCCTTTTAATTTGAGCATTCAGCACTTCTCCTATTTTAAATGTATAATGGTATGATTATCGGCTTTTTTGAAATCAAAGTCAAGTGCTGTAACAAAAAGTTCAGAAACTGGATGCATTTTTGCAGTGTTGACATTTATGACACCATGGGTTAAAATAACCCTGTTATGCCTCCGTAGCTCACCAGGATAGAGCGTGCGCCTCCTAAGCGCAAGGTAGTGAGTTCGAGTCTCGCCGGGGGTGCCATGTCGGAGCAAGCACGGTGTTGCTTGCTCTGATTTTTTAGTATATTATAGTGTTACATTGTATTATCAGGAGGGGCAGAATGAAAACCGCAGCAATAATACTGGCAGCAGGCAAGCCCTCGGATATAAAAACTCCGAAGCCGCTTATCCATATCGGCGGAAAAAGTATGCTCGCGTATGAGATAGACACGCTCGACTCCGTTCCGGTGGACGAGATCGCCGTTGTGGTCGGATATAAGGACAGCATCGTTAAGAAGCATCTTGAGAACTACCGCGTGACCATCGCGGCGAACCGCCATTTCAGCGAGACCGATATGCTCGATTCCGTCCTGCTCGGCGTTGAAAAGCTCAGCATTAAGCCGGGCAGGCTGCTTGTCCTGCCGGCCGACACGCCGCTTGTCAGCGAGAAAACGTGCAGCACGCTTTTGGAAGCCAAATGCGATATCGCCGCGATACCGAGATACAACGGCTTGTCCGGCCACCCGATAATGTTCACGGCCAAGGCGCTCAGGCTCCTTGCCGATTACGACGGAACCAACGGAATGCGCGGCTTTGTCGCCAACAATGCGGACGGAATTCAATACATCGACGTGCCCGATCCGGCAATATGCATGCGCGCAAGGGGAGATAAGTTCATCGAGCAGCTCACAGCTTACGAGATCGAGCGCCGCACCAATGGCAGACTGCACGCCGAGATCGAGGCAAATCTTGCACTGAGCATGCCCGTTATGAATGCCGAGCTCAGCCGCGTTTTAAACCTCGTTGAGAGCACCGGATCGCTGCAAATGGCGAGCGACTGCGTCGGAATTTCTTACTCAAAGAGCTGGAAGAGCATCAAAAACCTTGAGCTTGCGCTCGGCGTCAGCATAATCGAAAGCACCGTCGGCGGCAAAAGCGGCGGCAACTCGCAGCTCACCGCAGCAGGGAAGTACTTTTTACGTCAATACGACGAAATGCTCAAAGATGCCGAAAAACTGGGTAAATGGCTGTTTTCTCAGTATTTTTCTGACGAAACTATGCAAAAGATACAAAAACTCGGCTGATTTTTCTACACTCTTTACCCACCTAAACTGCGCTCTGTTTTCAAAAATATAACGAGTGGGGCAGCGTTTTATATTAATTATTGATAAATAATTAATTTATATCGCGAAATATTAGAATCGTGAGGAACGAAAGTTTTCGATCCTCGCGATTTTTGCTATTTTAATGACAAAAACCGCGAACTTGTTTAATCACGAAGATTTATCAATCAGCACGACACAATTTGTTTATTTTTAAACGATTAATAATTGCAAAATAGCACTTGTCCGAATCAGTCATAAAAATACCAATTTCACGAGTTTTTCGAGATTTTTAGTCCTTGACTTTGCTCAAAAGTTAGTTTACTTTTTAACTTGTCAGCAGGAGGGCGCAGCAAATTGAATCCTCTCTGCACTCAGATCGGCCATCTGTGAATCAGAAAAGAAAAAAGGTGATCCGATGGAAAAAACAAATAAGATCCAGCTTTCCACAGCCCTGAAGCTCGGCGGCGCCCTTATGGGCACCTGCATCGGCTCCGGCTTTGCCACCGGCTCGGAATGTCTGTCGTTCTTCATAACCTATGGGATCAAGGGCGCGATCGGTGCGCTGATCATTTCTTTCGTCATCTACTTCCTGTTCACGAGGGAACTGTTCAACAAGGGCCAGGAGCTGTCGGAAGAGCAGTGCACATCGCTGTTCACCTATTATTTCGGCAAAACGGTCGGCTCGATACTCGACTGGTTCTGCGCCATCCTCGTCGGCGGCTGCTATCTGATTATGCTCTCCGGCGCCGGCACAACGCTCCACCAGTATTTCGGCATTCCAGTTGTAGCAGGCTCTGCGATAATGGCAGCGGCGGCGATAGTGACGGTATGGTTCGGACTTCGCAAGCTCACCTCCGTGATCGGCCTCATATCTCCGTTCATGGCGGCGCTGACCATCATTATCGGCGTAATGGCGCTTTTTAAAGCGGACTTTTCTGCAACGGCCTCCACGCTTGAGCAGCTGCATCTTTCCAAGGCAGCGCCCACATGGTGGATCGCCGGTATCCTTTACCCCTGCTTCTGCATGCTGACCCTTACTCCGGCGCTGCCCTCGATGGGCGCAACGGCGCCTAACAAAAAGACAACGACTTTCGCAGCTGCCTTCGGCGTAACGTTTTTCCACACTGCGCTTGCGGTCGTCGTCATGGCCATCTTCGGGAACCTTGCCGTTGTCGGCTCATCACAGGTTCCGAACCTCGAGCTTGCGGGGCTGTTCAGCCCGGCGGTGCGAACCCTGTTTATGGTAGTTATAGTCCTTGCAATTTACACGACTGCCTGCCCGATGGCATGGGGCTTCTGCGGCAAGATCGCAAAGGACGAAAAATCCGCCAAGTACAGAATTTGCATCCTGGCACTTACGATAGTGGGAATGATCTGTTCCTATCTGTTCCCCCTCGCAACACTCATTAATTTCATGTATAGCATTTCCGGCTATGTTGGAGCGGTTGTTTCTGTAGGTATGATAATCAGCAACATCGTCAGAAAGAGAAAGTCTAAAAGAAATATAAGCGCAAGCAAAGAGTAAATGAGGGAGACAACAGTAAATGAGATTTGTAAAAAGCATTTATGCGGTTGATTCTCACACAATGGGTGAGCCCACTCGCGTTGTAGTCGGCGGCATTCCGAATGTGCCCGGCAACACCATGATGGAGAAAAAGCACTATCTTGAAGAATACTACGACAATATTCGAACGGCGCTGATGCTTGAGCCTCGCGGCCATAGAGACATGTTCGGCTCGATCATTCTCCCACCATGTGACCCCGAAGCCGATTTGGGTATCGTATTTATGGAAGGTGACGGATTTGTAAACATGTGCGGGCACGGTTCTATTGGAGCATGTGCTGTCGCGGTTGAGACCGGACTCGTCGAGGCAAAAGAGCCGTATACAGATATAACTCTTGAGTGCCCTGTCGGTCTGATCAAAGCTCGGGTTGAGGTTGATCATTGCAAGGCAAAGTCGGTCACGATAGTCAACGTTCCGTCGTTCCTTCTTTACAGCGACGTTGAAGCTGATATTCCCGAGCTCGGTAAAGTTAAATTCGACATTGCCTATGGCGGAAATTTTGCTCTGCTCATACACTCTGATTACCTCGGCGTTGATATCTGTCCCGAAAACCTTTCGGCGCTGATTGAAAAGGCAAACATCATTCAAAAATGGGTGGATGCCAACATGGAGGTAAAGCATCCTACAATGCCGGAGGTAAGTGGAGTTGCAATGATTGAGGTTTACGGTCCTCCGAAATCTCAGGATGCAGATTATCAGGATGCGGTTATCTTTGGACATTCCATTGACCGCTCTCCCTGCGGCGTTGGCACATGTGCAAAGATGGCGACGCTCGTTGCAAAGGGTGAGCTTAATATAGGCGATAAATTTGTCTATGAATCCATCATTCGTACCAAATTCTCCGGCAAGCCTCTTGAGAAAACAAAGGTTGGCGATTATGACGCGATAATTCCCGAGGTAACGGCGTCCGCCTATATAACCGGCTTTAATCACTTCGTTTTCGATGAGGATGACCCTGTGCTCTACGGCTTCAGAGTATAAGACAGAGTTAAAAATATACAAAGGAAAAATAGGAGGATATCTATGAACAAAAAAGTAGGCACAAAAGCTTATGTGTGCGCCTTCTGCATTGCGGCCGCGTCAAACTTCGGCTTCTCTGTAATCTATGCATATACAAGCTACTATGTCGCTTTCCAGACCGCAACCGGCTTTACCAATACACAACTCGGTCTGCTTCTGACCGTTCTCGGTATTGCATCAACCATCCTGTATCTTCCCGGTGGATATCTGGCGGACAAGTTCAGCCCGATCAAGCTCATGACCATTGGACTCATCGGTGCAGGTGCAATCGGCTTTATTATAGCCCAGTTCCCGAGCTACCCGATTATGTTGGCGCTCTACTTTATCTGGCCGGTATTTGCAATACTCATTGCGTGGAATCCGCAGATTAAAGTTCTCAGACTCATAAGCGAAGATGATCAGCAGGCAAAAATCCAGACCATGCGCGCTTATGGCCGCACGCTCCCGATACTCATTATCTCCCTCGCAGGCAGCAGCCTCTTGGCTCTTCTCCAAGAAGCAACCGCTCTTAAAGTTACACTTTACATGTACAGCAGCCTTGCAATAATCTGCGCGATCATTGCAGCAATTACTTATTCTCCCGTTCCCTCCCAGCTTGCGGCAGCTCAGGAAAAGAGCGTTGACCTCAAAGAATACGGTAAGGTTCTGAAAATGCCAGAGGTATGGGCAATAGGTCTTATAGGTTTTGCAGCTTACACTGCAAGCACCGGTGTGACCTATCTCCAGCCGTACCTCGCGGATGTCTTTGGACTGAGCGCCGCAACTTCCTCTGTCTTTGCAATTATAGCAAAGAACTGTGCACTTGTCGCGGCTCCTATTATCACTTGGATTGCTATTAAGGCAAAAATTCCCGTAACCAAGGTTCTCGGCTATTCACTCATCCTTGCTTCGGTTTGCTTTATAATCTACGTTCTGATGCCGACACAGACTCTTATCCTTGCCCTGTGCATAGTGTTCTATATGGTTTCCGCACTGTGCATCATGTCCACTTGGGCACTGCAGTTTGTACCCGTATCCGAGATTGAGATCCCCATGGCTGTCACGGGCAGCGCGATCGGTGTTATTTCGATGTTCAGCTTTGTGAGCGATATCTTCTACTCCGCAGTCTGCGGTCACTTTATTGATGCCTATGGCCTCGGCGGTTACAAGTGGATATTTGTAATGACGGTTGTTGTTCTTCTCGCGGGTGCTGCTGCCTGCATGTACATCGTTAAGAAGATCAAGGCGCGTTCCGCAAAAACTCTGTAATCATCAAAATCTGCATGATATAAAAGCGCAAGACAAAAAGGAGACGTAAACATGCAAAACAACAAAATTGATTGGAAGCGTGCCATAATCCTTGGCGGTGCGTTCATGGCAACCTGCATCGGCTCGGGATTTGCAACGGGCTCGGAATTTCTGTCGTTCTTCGTTGCACACGGAATTCCCGGTGCAATCGGAGCGATAGCAATTTCGCTGATCATCTACTTCCTGTTCACCAAGGAACTTTTCAACAAGGGCCAGGAGGTTTCCGAAGCCGACCAGCACAACATTCTTGCCTACTACTTCGGCAAGATCGCCGGTGAAGTTTTTGACTGGTTCAGTGCCATTCTCGTCGGCGGCTGCTACCTGATCATGCTCAATGGCGCCGGCACTACTCTTAACCAGTACCTCGACTGGGATCCCCTTATCGGCGCATGCCTGATGGCGGTTGCCTCCGTTATTACCGTTTGGTTCGGCCTGCGCAAGCTCACCGATATCATCGGCTCTATCGGACCTTTCATCGCACTGTTCTCCGTAATCATCGGCGTTGTTGCTCTTACTAAGGCAGACTTCAGCAACGTTGACGCTGTTCTTCCCACTATGGAACTCAGCAAGGCTTCTCCCACTTGGTGGCTGTGCGGTATCGCATATCCCTGCTTCGCAATGATGACCCTTACCCCGGCGCTTCCTTCCATGGGTGCAAGTGCAATTAACAAGAAGACCACCACCGCAGCAGCAGTATTCGGCGTTATCTTCTTCCATGCAGCAATTGCAATCATCGTGTTCGCGATCTTCGGCAACCTCGATATCGTCGGCACCGCTCAGGTTCCTAACCTCGCTCTGTCCGGTCTGCTCGGACCTGTTGCTCAGGGCATCTTCGTTGTAATGATCATCCTCGCAATCTACACCACCGCTTGCCCGATGATGTGGGGTTTCTGCCGCAAGATCACTACCAATGAGAAATCCGCAAAGTACAGAATCGCAATCATTGCTCTGACCGTTCTCGGCATGATCGGCACTCGTCTGTTCCGCCTCGGTGACCTCATCAATGTTATCTACAGCATTTCCGGCTACGTCGGAGCGGTTGTTCTTGTCGGTATCCTCATCAGCAATATAATCCGCAAGAATAAGGCAAAATCAGCAGCAGCTGAATAATTCTCTCCCTAAACCAAATACACAGCGTCCCGGGATACCCGGGAACGCTGTGTAAAAAAAGCTTATATTTATCAAATTTGCTGATGTTTTATGCGAGTTTGATGCAAATTATTAATAAATTGTATACAACGGCAGCCTGAAAGGAGGGCGGCAGAAAAATGACCCAGCAACACACAAACAATCACGCCGAAAAAGACACCAACAGGCTCATAACCGATGATTATGAGTGCTATAAGGACTGCCGGAACTGTCCTTTCCCCGGCGCAAAATGCTATCAAACCAAGTATGACCACTATAACACCGGTCTGCTAATACACAAACAATAAGGAGCAAAACATGGAAAAGAAGATTCTCAATGATTTCTGCTTTCACAAGCCGAAAACCCTTGATGAAGCGCTTGTCCTGATCGATAAGTATCAGGAAAACGGCCTTCTGATGGAGGGCGGCTCTGAGGTTATTCCCAACATGAAGTCGCTTGTAGTCACCCCGGATCACATCATATCCCTCAAGCACATTCCCGAGTTTGATTACATTACATACACTCCCGGCAAAGGCCTGCACATCGGCCCGAGCTGCACCCTGACCAAGGTCGAGTACGACCCCGACGTTCAGACCGTTTATCCCTCGCTGTACATGGGCGTACACGGCATGTCCAACACCAATATCCACAATATCAGCACCGTGACCGGCAACATCTGCTACGCAGTTCCCTCTGCGGATACCGCAGCTCCGCTGCTGACCCTCAACGCAGAGCTGAGCGTCAAGTCTGTTGACGGCGAGCGCAAGGTTCCCATCACCGAGCTGTTTGCCGGCGTTCGCCGCACAACGCTCAAGAAAAACGAGATCGTTACGGATATCTTCGTTCCTCAGCCCGATCCGAGAGCCGTTACCGTTTACTATAAAAACCCCTGCCGCAAGGCGCTTGACCTCGCAATAGCCGGCGTTGCAACCTACACGGTTCTCGATGATAACGGCGTTGTTGAGGATGTTCGCATTGCCATGAGCGCAGTTGCCGTCGTTCCCAAGCGCGCATACGAGGCAGAGCAGATGCTCAAGGGAAAGAAGCTCACCGAGAAGCTTATTAACGAAGCTGCAAACCACGCCTCGCTGCACGAGTGCTCGCCGATAAGCGACATCCGCGCTTCCGCCGACTACCGCCGCGAGCTTGTCCGCCTTTCCGTGCGCGACGGCCTTATGCTCGCAATCAAGGAGGATAAATAAGAAATGACCCAGATAGTTAAACTTCATGTTAACGGCGTTGACTATGAGTTGGCGCTTGATACCAGAACCACGCTTGTTGACGCTCTGCGTGACCATCTCGGCCTCAAGGGCGTTAAGAAAAGCTGCGACGAAGGCGAATGCGGCGCATGCACCGTCCTGCTCGACGGCGACGCGATCGCATCATGCACTTACCTTGCCGTCGAGGCCGAGGGTCACGACATTGTAACGATCGAAGGCCTTGCAAAGGACGGTGTTCTGCACCCGATGCAGAAGGCGTTCATCGACTGCTTTGCCGTTCAGTGCGGCTTCTGCACCCCCGGCATGATCCTTGCCGCGGTTGCAATGCTCAACCACTATCCCGATCCCACCGAGGAGCAGGTTCGCGATATCATGCGCGGCAACATCTGCCGCTGCACCGGCTACACCAAGATAATCGACGCGATCATGCAGGCAAAGGAAGTTATGAAAAAGCAGGCGGCAGGCGAGGTCAATGAGGACACTCTCCCCAAGCCCGAAAGCGTATACAAGGCCGGTCCCATCGCACAGTGCGGCGGCTGATAGGAGGATGCACAATGGCAAAAAAAGAATACTATTCCATAGGTAAGGGCGAGATCCGCCAGGACGCTGCGCTTAAGGTTACCGGCGCCGCTCTCTATTCCACCGATATCCACCCCAAGGGCATGATTTACGGCAAGATCCTCGGCAGCTCCATCCCTCACGGCATTATCAAGAGCATCGATATCTCCGAGGCAGAGAAGCTCCCCGGCGTTGTCGCAGTCGTAACCGGCGAGGACGGCCCCGATCATCCGACCGTCGGCGGCTACCTGACCGATAAGTTCATCATGTGCCGCGTCGGCGATAAAGTTCGCTGCGTCGGCGACCCCGTTGCGGCGGTTGCGGCAACCTCCGAGCAGATCGCCGAGGCTGCATGCAAGCTCATCAAGGTCGAATACGAGCCGCTGCCCTATGTCCTCGACCCCGAGGAAGCATACAAAGAGGATTGCCCGGCAATCGTACACGATGATGTACAGAGCTATAAGCGCCTTGACCTTCACGGCGTAGCTCACAGCTTTGACCGCAAGCACCCCAACCAGGCCATCAAAAGACGTGTTCGCCACTGCGACCAGTTCGGCCTCAACCCCGATGATTACGCAACTCCCGAGGAATACGATGCAGCCTTCGGTGCAAAGTTTGACGAGGTTTACGAGAATGCATACCTCAAGCTGCCCGAGCAGCGCTATGAGTTCCCTCGCGTGAGCCACTGCTTCATGGAGCCGCACGTCACCGTTGTTGAGCCTCTCACCGACGGCGGCATCGAGGTCTGGGCAAGTGAGCAGGGCGGACGCCTTGTAAAATACAGCATGTCCGCAGCGTTCGGCCTCAAGCCCTCGGATTTCCACATGCACGTTCCGTTCATGGGCGGCGGCTTCGGCGGCAAGGACGATTGCCCCGTAACCGGCCCCTGCATCATGCTTGCCCTCAAGTCCCACAGACCCGTAAAGATAGTCCAGACCCGTGAAGAAGTCTTCTCCAACGGCACTCCCCGTCCCGGCGGCGCTATCTACGTCAAGGATGCATTCAATAAGGACGGCTCCCTTGCAGCGCGCAAGGTGACCGCTTACATCAACTGCGGCGCTTACACGACCTCCGCTCTTGTCATGCTCGACCACAGTGTTTACGGCGTTTCCGGCAACTACCGCAACCCCTGCCTCTGGGTCGATGCTTACGGAGTTTACACCAACACCGAGAACAACGGTCCTTACCGTGCACTCGGCTGCGAACTGTTTGTTTACGCCATTGAGCGCAACCTCGACCTTGCAGCGGAAGCACTGGGCATAGATAAGTACGACATCCGCAAGATAAACGTTCTCCGCAAGGGCGATATCGACGGCCACGGCCAGCTCGTTTACAACAACGGCAGCGACGAGGCTATCACCGCAGCCGCAAAATTCATCGAGTGGGATAAGCCCGCTCACGCTCCCGAAGGCCCCTGGAGATACGGCAAGGGACTTTCCCTCGGCAATAAGTTCACCGCCTACGGCAAGACCGGCACCGAGGCAAACGTCACCATTCTCGACGACGACAAGATCGAGGTAGCCGTTTCCCACGTTGAAATGGGTCAGGGCGCGCTGACCGTTGACAGCCAGCATGTTGCTGAGTTCTTCCACGTTCCCATGAGCCAGATCCGCATCCGCAATGAGAATAGCGACTTCATGCCCTACGACGAAGGCACCTACTGCTCACGCGGCACTTATATAAACGGCAACGCTATCATCCTTGCGTGCGAGGATGCCCAGCGCCAGCTTTTCGAGCGCACCTCCAAGCGCCTCGGCGTTCCCGTTGAGCGTCTTGCCACCGCAAACAGCAAGGTATATGACAAGGAAAACCCGGATAACTTCCTGTATTTCCATGACCTCTACGAGCACGGCGGCTGGGCGCCCGAAAGCAAGCTCGTCGGCCGCGGCACATTCTCTCCCGAGCAGGCGCTCAACAATCCCAAGAACGCTCAGGGCAACCCCGTGCTGTTCTACTCCATCGGCTCCTGGGGCATGGAAGTCGGCGTCAATATCGAAACCGGCGAGGTCAAGCTCGTTAACTGCGGCGGCTTCTATGATGCGGGCCGCGTGCTCAACCGTAAGACATGCGAAGGCCAGATCGAGGGCGCACTTTCCATGGGTCTCGGCCAGGCTATCTTCGAGGAGATCATGATAAACGACAAGGGCCGCGTAATAAACGGCAACTACCGTGACTACAAGATCCCCACCTTCATGGACAGCCCCACCAACGATAAGCTCCATGTTGACTTTGTCGGCGATCCGTTCCCGACCGGCCCGAACGGCGCAAAGGGCGTCGGCGAGGTCGCACTCATCCCCGTTATGGCTGCGTTTGCAAACGCAATTTACGCAGCAACCGGTGCAGAGATCCACAATATCCCCATGACTCGCGAAAGGATCCTCCAGTCTCTGCGCGATAAGGAAGCAGAAAAAGAAGCGTAAATAAAGAAAAAGGAGAAAAATCGATGGAACACAAATCGGATTTTCTGGTGCTCGGCGGCGGCATTATCGGCTGCTCCGTGGCATACTTTCTCAGCAAAACCGGCGCTTCCGTCACAGTTCTCGAACGCGGTGATACCGCGTTCGGAACGGCGGGTGCATCGGGCGGACTTATAAACTGGATCACCTGCGGCGAAACGCAGATGGAGCTGTTTATGAGAAGCCAGGATATGCTCGAGCATCTGCAGGAAGAGCTTGGCGCGGACTTTGAGCTTAACTACAACAGCTACAACATGCAGATCATCTCCAACCAGATCGAATGGGATGCCTCGGCACAGCTTATCAAGGACTTCAAGCTCCCCGGCTTTGAGGCAAAGCTCATCGACAGCTACGAATCGCACCTGCTTGAGCCTTGCGTTACCGAGGACATGCTCGGCTCGATCTATGTTCCGAGAGTGCACTATCTCAACCCCATAAAGTTTGCTCTTGCCTACCGCAACGCAGCCGTTAAGCACGGCGCAAAGTTCGTTAACGGCGCAGAGGTAACGGAGATATTGCATGAGGGCGCTCGCGTTATCGGTGCAAAGGCAAAGGGCGAGTGCTGGTATGCCGGAACGACGATCAACTGCACCGGTGTATGGTCGGAGAAGGTCTCCGCAATGGCAGGTTCAACCGCTCCCATACATCCCATCAGAGGCGAGTTTGCGATAACCGAGCCTGTTAAGCACTTCTGCAACACAACGATCAGCAGCGCTCAGTATCAGACCATCGTTCAGCACCCCGAGCTGTTCCCGGCAGCCGCCATAAAGTATAACCTCGGCTTCTCCGTCGAGCAGACCTCCACCGGCGCATGCATAATCCACGGTACCCGCGAAATGAACTCCGGCCTTGATAACGGCGTCATTCCCGAGGTCATTGAGCTGCTCATTCAGACCGCGTGCAAGTTTATCCCCAAGCTCGGAACCCTGCGCATCATGCGCACCTATGCCGGTGTGCGACCCGGTACTCCCGACGGCGATCCGTACATCGGCCTTGTAAGCGGCGTTCCAGGCTTCTGCGAATGCTGCGGCCACGGCGGCGAGGGCATTGCACTTTCGCCGGCAACCGGCGAAGCTATCGCCGAGCTGCTGATCGACGGCCACACCAAGCACTGCGACATCTCTCGCTTCTCGCCCGACAGAGTTGAGAAAGTCTGAACACGGAAAGGAATGGTCTAAATGAGTCAATCCATGAGAATTACGGATCATCCCATCCTCGGAGCGGATGAACCGAAAAAGAAAGTCACCATATACTACGAGGGTACTCCCATCGAGGCAAACGAGGGCGAGCCTATCGCCATCGCTCTGGCCAATGCAGGCATCCGCACGCTGTATGTCACCGAGAAGATGAACAAGCCCAGAGGCATTTTCTGCGGCCAGGGACGCTGCGGTTCCTGCCGCATGATCGTAGACGGAGTTCCCGATGTGAAAACCTGCTCGACTCCCGTTAAGGACGGCATGAGGGTGCAGGTTCAGCACGGTCTGGCATGAGGAGGTATTAACGTGAAAGAACTTGAACGCGAAATACTTATAATCGGTGCAGGCCCTGCCGGCCTCTCGGCAGCTATCGAGGCGGCAAAGGCCGGCGCAAAGGTGACTGTTGCCGATGAGCACGACACCATCGGCGGTCAGCTCTATAAGCAGATCCACAAATTCTTCGGCGCGGCCGATAATCATGCCGGTATGCGCGGCTTTGAAATAGCACGCAAGCTCGAGCAGGAAGCAAAAGAGCTTGGCGTTGAGTTTTGGCTCAGCACGGTTGCCTATGGCATCTTCAAGGAGGGTGTCGGCATCGTGCGCGACGGCGATAATTTCATAGTCAAGGCAAAAAAGGTGATCGTCGCCGCAGGCGGCATTGAAAACACCACCGCGTTCCCCGGCTCGACTCTTCCCGGCGTAATGCTCGCCGGTGCGGCACAGACCATGGCAAACATCCACCGTGTCCTGCCCGGCAAGCGTATGGTCGTTGTCGGCAGCGGAAATGTAGGCCTTATAGTCGCATATCAGATGCTTCAGGCCGGTGCCGAGGTGCTCGCAGTTGTCGAGAGGGATGACCATATAGGCGGTTACGGCGTGCATGCAGAAAGACTGCGTACGGCCGGAGTCCCCATTTTCACAGATACAGTTATTAAATGTGCATCCGGCAAGACCTCCGTTGAGGGCGTTACCACCGTCAAGCTTGACGGTAACGGTGCCGAGATCGCCGGAAGCGAGCAGGAGTTTAACACCGATACCGTCATAATGGCGGTCGGTATGGCTCCGCTCACCGAGCTTCTGTGGAACATCGGCTGCCGCTTTGAATTCATAGGCGAGCTGGGTGGTTACGTCCCCTTGCATAATGAATTTATGCAGACAAGCGTTGACGGAATTTATGCCGCCGGCGATATCACCGGTGTAGAGGAAGCCTCCGTAGCAATGGAGGAAGGAAGCATTGCAGGCATTGCCGCGGCTTCGGCATGCGGATGTATTGACGCAGACAAATGCAAAGAGCTTTGCGCAAGTCACATTGATGCACTTGCCGTTCTGGAAAGCGGCGAATACGACGGTGCGCGCAGCGCCGCAAGAGCAAAGAAACTCGAGCTGTACAAAGCAAGCGAAAAATAAGAGGTAGATCAGTATGCACGATGGAATTTTATATACCGGAGTTCCGAGCCGGCAGGAGCTTAAAAACGCTCCGGGAATACCGGCAGCCGACAGGATAAAGCCCGGCGGAACGGCATTTATCGAGTGCTTGCAGACAATTGCCTGTAACCCCTGCGAAGCAAATTGCCCGACAGGTGCGATAAGCATTGGTGCTCAGATATCGAACAGACCCGTGCTTGACACGAATAAGTGCGTCGGCTGCGGCACCTGCGTTTCCAAATGCCCCGGACTTGCTATAACCGTCATTGCGTGCAATCGTGCATCTTCAACCACCGTGCTATCCCTGCCTTATGAGTACTTTCCGCTGCCGAAAGCCGGTGACACGGTTGCGGCCGTGGACCGCGAGGGCAGATTTGTGTGCAATGCAAGGGTGCTTCAAGTAAAGCCCATGAGCGCACACCAGAGCACCAGCGTTGTAAAAATCGAGTTTCCGGAAGAATTCACATTCAAAGTCAAGTCTATAAATACCTTTCATTGGAGGTCTAAAAATGGATGACAATGTTATCATCTGCCGTTGCCAGGAGATAACCTACGGCGAGATCGTCAAGGCCATCGAAGACGGTGCGATTTCCGTCACGGGCGTTAAAAAGCGCGTCGGAAGCGGCATGGGCAGCTGCCAGGGCAAATACTGCGAGCACCTTGTTGCGCAGATCATTTCCGAAAAGACCGGAATACCGGTGAGCGAGCTGCTGCCGGACACAAAGCGCGCCCCTGTTCGCCCCGTTGACGCAAAGGTTTTTCTCAAATAAAACGACAAAAAAGGGTCACTGTCCTTCGACTCTGACCCTTTCACAGAAAGTTTATAAGATATTTTTTTGTCAAATCCTATTTACTTTTCGTATTAATCCATGTATAATTATAGCATTATATAATCAATGCTCGGGAGGTTACAATGAAGCTTGACCGAATTGAGATATTCTGTGCCGTTGCGCGAAATATGAGCTTTACAAAGGCGGCCGAAGAGTGCGGCGTGGCTCAGTCTGCGATCAGCATGCAGATAAAAGCTCTTGAAGATGAGCTGGGCTTTCCGCTTTTCGAGAGAAGCACAAGGAAGGTGTCCTTCACCGACGCAGGTCAGAGCTTTTACGTCGATTGCATTAAGCTCCTCACGGGATTTGACGATGCTCTTGACCGCGCCGTTTCGACCCATAAGGGCAAGCGGCTTTTCATCACCATAGGCATTGAGGGTCTCATGCAAACGGCGTATAAGGCTGCGGCGATACGCAGATTCAATGCCGCGCATCCCGACATTCAGGTCATACCGCGTCAGGTCGAGCGCGATAAGAAGTATGAGGAGCTAAGCAGCGGAGATATTGATCTGGTTTTCGATATCCCTCAGTATTATGTGCTTAATAATAAGATACGCAAGGCAGGCTCTATCTGCAACGACCATTGCCTTATGGTACACAAGGAGCATCCGCTTGCCGAAAAAAAGAGCGTCGGAAGGAAAGAGCTTTCCGAGTATGTGACGTTCTGGGGCGGCATCCCCAAGGTGGAGGATTATATCACAAAGCTCTATCTTAACTATTTCCGCGATGCCGGAATAGAGCCGGAGCATGTTATCTATGTCCCCGAGCAGGATGTTGCAACATTCATGGTGGCTGCAAATATGGGCGGCAACATAGTTCCGCTCTCGGAAAAAGAACAGATGAACACGGAAAACTTCCGCTTTATCAGGCTCGAAGCGCCGCTGACGTTTGAATCGGCCTGGCTGTATTCGTCGAAGAATCAGAACCCGGCGCTGCCGCTTTTCATAAAAACGGTCGAGGAAATGGCCGAGGAATACAACGACGAGGCAAATCGCCGAGAGCGCAATTCTTGAATGTGGAGGATGAGCAATGAAAAAAGTGGTTCTTTTCGGCGCAGGACAGGTCGGAGCAATGACTGCAAGATTGCTCGGCCCCGATTATATGATCGTCTGCGCAGCGGATAATTCCCCGGAAAAATGGGAAACGGAGCTTGCCGGCATTCCGGTGACTTCACCCGAAAACAGCCTTATCAGCGCGCCGGATACGTTCTGCCTGTGCGTGCTCGATCCCGAGCGCGAGGCGCAGATGCGCCGGCAGCTTGAGGATATCGGCTTTAACGGCGAGATAATAACGCCTGCAAGCCTTAAAATTTTTGATGCGCGCACAGCTACGATGCGCCTTATAGCCGAGCAGATAAATGCTTTAGGCGTGCCCGGTGACGTTGCCGAGCTTGGCGTTTACCGCGGCGATTTCGCGGTGCTTTTAAACCTCGCTTTCAGCGAGCGGCGGCTGCACCTTTTTGATACCTTTGACGGCTTTGACGAGCGCGACATTGCGGCCGAGCGCGAAAACTCCTATTCCGGAGCAAAAGCCGGCGATTTCGGAGACACGGCCAAGGACGGCGTTGATAAGCGCCTGTTTTTCCGCGAAAAGGCCGTGTTCCACAAGGGATTTTTCCCGGATACGTTCAAAGGCTGCGAAGATCTGCGCTTTGCGTTCGTTTCGATCGACGCGGATCTCTATGCGCCAACTGCCGCGGCGCTGCCCCTTTTCTGGGACAGATTGTCCGCCGGAGGCGCGATCATGATACACGACTATAACAGCACGCAGTTTCGCGGAGTGCGCAGAGCGGTAGATGACTTCTGCTCTGAAAACCGCATCGTTCCGATGCCTGTGTGCGATATGCACGGCAGCGCTGTTTTGCGCAAGCCAATATAAAAAAGCTATGAGATATGTATACCTTATTCGGCACGGTGAGGTACAGGTGCCGGGAAACGAAAAACGCTGCTACAGCAGCGCAGAATATCCCCTGAGTGTGCGCGGCGAAAAGCAGGCTCGTCAATTGAGGAGCTGGGCGCAGGAGAGGGGAATAAGCCTGATCGCAGCAAGCCCGAGCGGAAGATGCGTAAAGACCGCAGAGCTGATGTCCGGCGGAAAGATCGAGATCATCACCGACGAGGCGCTGCGCGAGGTGTCGGTAGGGCGCTGGGAAGGCCTGAGCTTTGCCGAGATACGCGAGCGCTGGCCGGAGCTGTACGAAGCCAGGGGCGAGAACATGAGCAGCGTCGCGCCGCCGGGAGGCGAGAGCTTCCTTCACGCGTCCGAGCGCTTTGACGATGCTCTTAAAAGCATCATGGAGTCAAACGACGGCAATATAGCAATAATATCCCACAGCGGAGTGATACGCGGCTGGCTGCACCATTATGGCGGTCACGACGAGGATATGTTCTCGATCCCCGTGCCTTGTGCGAGCATAGTCTCGCTCATATGCGACGGAAATACGATAAACCGAGCCATCGCCGGCACGCGCGCGGTGCTCACGCCCGGCGACGATGAGATCGAAGAATACTATCGCCGCTGCAAAACTCCCGAAGAGGTCATCGCGCATTGCCGCGCGGTAGCGCACGGAGCCGAACGCATAGTCGAGCAGGGCAAAATTAGCTGCAACCGGGAGCTGCTGCGCGCTGCATGCCTGCTGCACGATATGTGCCGTGCCGACGGGAAAAGCCATCCGGAAAGCGCGGCGCACATACTAACAATGGACGCCTATCCTGCACTTGCAAGCATAGTCGCCGGGCACCACGATCTTCCGCGGCGCGCTTCGACCGAGACCGATCTGCTGTATCTGAGCGACAAGCTCTATTCCGGCGCGCAGCGCGTAACGATCGACGAGCGCTTTGCGCGCTCGAGGGCAAAATGCAAAGATGAAGAAGCGCTTAAAAAATGGAGTCAACGCTATGCGGCGGTAAGGGGCATAGTTGAAAGATATCATTTGGAGGGACAGCTGTGAAACTGATAAAAACCGAAGACGCAGTGGGACAGGTTTTGTGCCACGATATTACTCAGATCATCAAAGGCGTTACCAAGGACGCGGTGTTCCGCAAGGGCCACATCATAACTCAGGAGGATATTCCCGTGCTCCTGAGCGTCGGCAAGGATAATATTTACGTCTGGGAAAAGGACGAGAATATGCTCCACGAGGACGAGGCAGCGGATATCCTGCGTGGCATATGCCAAAGCGAGAACATGCATGCCACAGCGCCCAAAGAGGGAAAGATCGAGCTGATCGCCGATACCGACGGACTTCTGCTCATAGATCTCGAGCGCCTGCGCGCCATAAATGCCCTCGGCGATATGATGATTGCTGCCCGTCCTTCGGGCTTCATGGTCAAAAAGGGCGATAAGCTGTGCGGAACAAGGGTAATACCGCTTGTCATAGCCAAAGAGCGCATGGAGCAGGCCAAAAAGCTTGCCGGCAGTGAGCCGATCATTCGACTTGTTCCGGTAAGGCCGAGAAAATACGGCCTTGTCACCACCGGCAACGAGGTGTTTTACGGCCGCATACAGGATACCTTCACGCCTGTTGTTGAGGCAAAGCTTGCAGAGCTCGGCTGTGAGATGGCAGAGCACGTTGTTTTAAATGATGATCACGAGAAAATTACTGCGGCCATAAAGAAGATGCTCAATGACGGCTGTGAGATGGTATTCTGCTCGGGCGGCATGAGCGTTGACCCCGACGATAAAACGCCGCTGGCAATTAAAAATACGGGAGCTAAGATCGTCTCCTACGGTGCGCCGGTGCTGCCGGGCGCAATGTTCCTTGTGTCATACTACCCCGACGGCCGTCCAATCTGTGGTCTGCCCGGCTGCGTAATGTATGCAAAAAGGACGATATTTGACCTCGTTCTGCCGTATCTCGTAACGGATACGCCTGTGACGGCAAAGTGGCTGTCGGGACTGGGCAACGGCGGCTTGTGCCTTAACTGCCCTGTCTGCCATTTCCCCAACTGTGGGTTCGGAAAAGGAGTATAAAGCATGCTCGACCAATATGGGCGCACGATAGATTATATGCGCATTTCCATAACCGACCGCTGCAATCTGCGGTGCAGGTACTGTATGCCGGAGGCGGTGGAGTCTGTAAGCCACTGCGACGTGCTGCGGTATGAAGAGATACTGCGCATATGCCGCGCGGCGGCACGGCTCGGAATAAGCAAATTTAAAATTACCGGCGGCGAGCCGCTCGTGCGCGAAGGCTGCACGGAGTTTATCGAGCACCTTAAAAACACCGAGGGCGTCAGTCAGGTCACGCTCACGACAAACGGCCTGCTGCTTGCCGATAAGCTTCCGGCACTTGCCGCTGCCGGCATTGACGGAATAAATATAAGCGCCGATACTCTTAATTCCGCCCGCTATAACGAAATAACCGGGTATAGCGGAAACGGAACAGAAAAGCTGCTGAGCGTCCTGGAAGAATGCTGTGCAAGAGGAATAAAAACAAAGGTAAATGCCGTGCTGCTCGAACAGACGGAAACCGATGCCGCCGAGCTTGCGGAAATAGCCGGAAGGCTGCCCGTTGATGTGCGCTTTATCGAGCTTATGCCAATTGGATTCGGCACAACCATGAAGCGCGTTTCGCCCGACGATATTCTCGCCGTTCTGCGCGAAAGCTGGCCCGACCTTGCCGAAACCGACGAAAAGCGCGGCAACGGCCCTGCACATTATTATAAAAGCAGCGGCTTAAAGGGCAGGATCGGCTTTATAGACGCTGTCAGCCACAAGTTCTGCTCCGAGTGCAACAGAGTGAGACTAACGAGCACCGGCATGCTGAAGCCCTGCCTGTGCTACTCGGACACGACGGATCTGCGCGCGCTCATACGCTCCGGCTGCAAGGATGAGGAGCTGAAGTCGGCTCTCGAGCGAGCGGTATACCAAAAGCCGAGAGCGCACTGCTTTGATGACGGCGCACAGATAACCGAACATCACATAATGAGTCAGATAGGAGGATAAACATGGGAAAAGTAATTGCGGTGTGCACAAGCGAACGCAAGGGACTGCAAAAAAGCGACGTAAAAAGCGCACACTTTACCACCGAATGGGGCATTGACGGCGATGCACACGCCGGTAAATGGCACAGGCAGATAAGCCTGCTGAGCGCCGATAAAATCGCGGCGTTCAACGAAAAGGGAGCAAACGTTATCCCCGGCGCGTTTGGCGAAAACCTCGTGGTCGAGGGCTTTGATTTTCGCTCGCTGCCTGTCGGAACTCTGCTCAGATGCGGCGACGTGCTGCTCGAGATGACGCAGATAGGCAAGCAGTGCCACAGTCACTGCGAGATATATAAGAAGATGGGCGACTGCATCATGCCGCGCGAGGGTGTGTTTGCCCGGGTAATAGAGCCGGGCACGATCACCGTCGGCGACGAGATGGTCATCGAAAAGCGCGAGGGGCATTTCCCCTGGCAGGCGGCGGTCATAACGCTCAGCGACAAGGGCTCTGCCGGTCAGCGCAAGGACGAAAGCGGCCCGGCAATAGCCAAGCGCCTTGCCGACTCCGGCTATGATGTCGTTGAAGAGTTGCTCATCCCGGATGACGAGCGCGTTTTGAAGCAGGAGCTTATGCGCCTGTGCGATCAGCGCCAGTTAGACCTTATACTCACGACCGGCGGAACCGGCTGCTCGCCGAGAGATACAACGCCGGAGGCAACGCTCGCCGTTGCCGACAGAAACGTTCCCGGCATAGCAGAGGCAATGCGTGCAGCATCGCTGAAAATAACTCCGCATGCAATGATCTCGCGTGCAGCGTCGGTAATCCGAGGAAAAACACTCATCATTAACCTCCCCGGCAGCCTGAGAGCCTGCATGGAGAACATGGACGTATTCATGGACACTATCCCTCACGCAATGGGACTGCTGAGGAACGAGGTCCACGACTGCGCAAGAAAATAAAGAGAATAGCTGATTTACTGTATATAGCCGCGTTAAGTCGCGATTATATAAATATTTTTCTGAAATAGGAGAAAACAAAATGAAAGCAAAGAAGCTACTGTCCCTGTTACTGGCATTGGCAATGGTTTTTGCCCTTGCCGCATGCAGCTCAAACGATGAGCAGAAGGATGCTGATGATAACAAAGCACGCGAAGAGGTCGTAGTGTTTGCGGCAGCATCCATGACCGAGACCCTCAACCAGATCAAAGAGACCTACGAGAAGGATCACAACGTTACCCTGACTTTCAACTTCGACTCGTCCGGCACACTTAAGACCCAGATCCAGGAGGGCGCAGACTGCGACCTGTTCATTTCCGCAGGCCAGAAGCAGATGAACCAGCTCGACATCACCGCCGACAAGGAAGTCAACACCGAAGGTCTTGACTTTGTCGCATCGGACAGCCGCGTAAATCTTCTTGAGAACAAGGTAGTTCTCGTTGTTTCCGAAGGCAACCCCAAGGGCATCCAGGGCTTTGACGACCTCGCCGCAAAGCTTGCCGACGGCAGCGTACTTATGGCAATGGGCAACAGCGACGTTCCCGTAGGCCAGTACACTCAGAAGATCCTTTCCTACTATAAGCTTGACGAGACCGCTCTTGCAAACGCAGGTACCATTACCTACGGCACCAACGTCAAGGAAGTCACCACGCAGGTTGCCGAGGGCAGCGTTGACTGCGGCATAGTATACTGCACCGATGCGTTCTCCGCAGGCCTCACCGTTGTTGACAGCGCAACCAAGGATATGTGCGGCCAGGTAATCTATCCTGCTGCCGTCATGAAGAACGCAAAGCACGCAGATGCCGCAAAGGCATTCCTTGAGTACCTCCAGAGCGACGCCGCAATGAAGGTATTTGAAAATGTCGGCTTCTCCGGCGTAGCATAAGTATATTTTAATTGAATTGGCAGCGCATTTTCGTGTGCTGCCAATTCGGAGTATAAAAGCGTATGAATATTGACTGGTATCCGCTTATAAACTCGCTGAGAATTGCGGGAATAAGCTGTGTAATAGTATTTTTCACGGGCATTTTCTTTGCGTATTATGCCGCAAAGCTGCCGCGAACCATAAAGGGTGTGCTGGACGTTATCCTCACATTGCCGATGGTGCTTCCGCCGACGGTGTGCGGCTATCTTCTGCTGCTCGTTTTCGGAACGAAGCGGCCTGTCGGCATATTCCTCATGCAGTTCGGAATTAAATTCGTTATGACGTGGTACGGCGGCATACTCGCGGCGGCTGTAGTTGCGTTTCCGCTGATGTACCGCACGGCGCGCGGCGCGTTCGAGAGCTTTGACCCCTCGCTTGCACAGTCCGGGCAGACGCTCGGTTTGAGCAACACATATATATTCTGGCGCATCCGCATGCCGGCCTGCCGCCAGGGCATACTGGCAGGCACCGTCCTTGCATTTGCACGAGCGCTGGGCGAGTACGGCGCAACGAGCATGCTCATCGGCTTTACCCCCGGCAAAACGGCGACGATATCCACAACGGTGTATCAGCTCTGGCGCACTAACGATGACGCCGGCGCGCTGTTTTGGGTCATGATAAACCTCGCTATAAGCACGGTTGTGCTGCTTTCGGTCAACCTCCTCGAAAGCCGACAGAAAAGGATAGTGAAGAGATGAGCCTGACAGTAGATATAAAGAAAAAACTCGGCTCATTCGAGCTTGAGACGAAATTTGAAGCGGAAAACGGCGTGACGTGCCTCCTCGGCCCGTCCGGCTGCGGCAAGAGCATGACGCTTAAATGCATAGCCGGAATCGAAAAGCCGGATGAAGGACGCATCGAGCTTGACGGAACCGTTTTGTTCGACAGCAAAAAGGGCATAAATCTTCCGCCGCAGAAGCGCCGCGTGGGATATATGTTCCAGAACTATGCTCTGTTTCCGAACATGACAGTGCGGCAGAACATACTGTGCGGCATGCGGCATATAAAAGATAAGGCAGAAAAGGAAGCAACGCTTAATAAATATGTGAGCATGTTCCGGCTCGAAGGACTTGAAAACCACCGTCCGGCGCAGCTTTCCGGAGGCCAGGCGCAGCGCACGGCGCTTGCGAGAATAATGGTCAGCGATCCGAAGCTTCTGCTGCTTGACGAGCCGTTTTCGGCGCTTGATGCGCATTTGCGCGATAAGCTCATGATAGAAATGCGCGATGTGCTCGCAAAGTTCGGGCGCGAGGTAATCATGGTGACGCACAGCCGCGACGAGGCATATAACATGAGCCGTGAGATCGCTGTTATGGACGGCGGAAAGCTCCTTATAAAGAACAAGACCAAAGCGCTGTTTGCAGACCCCGGAAGCGTTCCGGCGGCCATACTGACGGGCTGCAAGAACATAGTCTCCGCCGAAAAGCGCGGTGAGCACGAGGTGTACATCCCCGAATGGGGCGTGACGCTGACGACCGCGCAGAGCGTGGGGGATGATGTCAAAGCAATAGGCATACGCGCGCACTATTTTAATCCCACTGCGCCGACAAATCGATTTGCCGTTGAGTACATCGAGGAGATGGAGGAGCCGTTTGAGTGGATAATAGAGTTCAGACCGCGCACCGCAGCCGCGGATGCGCAGGGCGTATGGTGGAGACTCAGCAAGGATAAGCGACCGCAGAGCTTCCCGGCGGAGCTCGGCATCGCCCCGGCAAATATACTATTACTATACTGAGGAGGAGCTGTAATGAATAACATCTATGCAGAAATTCTGAAAAGAGTCGAAAACAATGAGGCACTTACGCTGAAAACGGAGTTTACTGGCTCCGAGGGCATAATGGCGGAAAGCCTTAAGAAAACGCTTGCGCCGTATGAGCCGCATACGGATATGCGCGGCCGCTGCTTTGCCGACGTCACGTTTGAAGAAAGCGACGACGGACACAGTGTCGCCGGCGAGCCGTTCTCGCCTCCCGAGCGCCTTATCGTGCTCGGAGCCGGTCACATTGCGCTGCCGGTGTGTGAGTTTGCGGCAAAAAGCGGATTTGAAGTGTATGTGTGCGATGACAGGCCTTCGTTTGCAAATGAGGGACGCTTCCCCGATGCTGCACAGGTGCTGTGCGACAGCTTTGAAAACTGCATAAGGCAGCTCAAAATTACCTCCTACGACTATATCGTTATCATAACGCGCGGCCATACTCACGACGCCGACTGCCTGCGCGAGATATTCAAGGGCACGCAGCCTGCGTATCTCGGACTTATCGGTTCGCGCCGCCGCGTTAAGGGGCTTCTGGAGATGCTCCTTGCCGAAGGCTGCCCGAAGGAATATATGGACAGAATATGCACCCCCATCGGCCTTGATATCGGCGCGGTAACTCCGGGCGAGATCGCAATATCCATCCTTGCAGAGCTCGTTGCCTATAAGCGCCTGCCGGAGCACAGTAAGGACGGAGTGCGCTGCTGCAATGATTCCGATGTTGAGCTTTCGGTAATAAAATACCTTGCCGAAAACCGCGATCCCAAGGCGATAGTTACGGTCATCGAGACTAAAGGCTCAACTCCTCGTGAAGCCGGAGCGAAGATGGCCGTAAGCCCTCGCGGCGAGGTGACGGGAAGCATCGGCGGCGGATGCAGCGAGGGAGCGGTCATCCGCGATGCGGTTGACATAATCGGAACAGGACGCTACATGGTAGTTGACATTGACCTCACCGGCGAGGTGGCAGAGTCCGACGGCATGGTATGCGGCGGTACGATGAAAGTCCTCGTTGAGGACGGAGCGGAGAACTGAAAATGGGTGTTATCTATGCCGACAACGCGGCAACGACCCGATTGTCCGATGCGGCGTTTGAAGCAATGAAGCCTTATATGCTCGCGGAATACGGCAATGCCTCGACCCTGTATAAGCTCGGACGCAGTGCGCATAAGGCAGTGGAAAACGCGCGCGGCGTTTTCGCAAAAGGAATAAACGCGCTCCCTGCCGAGATATACTTCACATCCGGCGGAACCGAGAGCGATAACTGGGCGATAAAGGGCACGGCGCACCGGCTTGCCGCGAGCGGGAAAAAGCATATAGTCACGGACAATATAGAGCACCACGCGGTTCTCAACAGTGCAAAGGCTCTTGAGCGAGAGGGCTTTGAGGTGACATATGTAAGAGCCGATAAAAACGGCCTTGTCCGCGCCGAGGACGTGGCGGCGGCAATACGCCCGGATACGGCGCTGGTATCGGTGATGCTTGCAAATAACGAGCTTGGAACGATCCAGCCGGTTGCCGAGATAGGCAGCATATGCCGCTCGGCAGGAGTGCCGTTTCACTGCGACGCCGTGCAGGCAGCCGGCATACTGCCGATAGACGTAAAGGAGATGAACATCGACCTTTTGTCTATATCCGCTCATAAGTTCCACGGCCCGAAGGGAGTCGGAATAATGTATGCACGCCGTGGGTGCGCACCCGAAACGTATATTGACGGCGGCGAGCAGGAGCGCGGCCACCGGGCCGGAACGGAGAACGTCGCCGGTATTGTCGGCGCGGCAGCGGCATTTGCCGAGGCAATGAGCGAAAGAAACGAAAAAGCCGATCGCCTTTGCGCAATGCGCGACGAGATACAGTCGGGGCTTTTAAAAATACCGGGATCACAGGTCAATGGCGTCACCGCGCCGCGCCTGCCGGGCACTCTCAACATGTCATTCGACGGAATTGACGGGCAATCGCTCATATTCGAACTGGATCTGAAAGGCCTTGCAGCTTCGAGCGGTTCTGCATGCGCGTCCGGCTCCGTTGATCCGAGCCATGTTCTGCTTGCACTTGGTCTGCCTTATAAGCTGGCTCACGGATCACTGCGACTCAGCCTCGGGAAGTATAACACATCAGGCGAGGCAGAGATGATCGTTCGCATCGTTTCCGACACAGTTGCCGAGCTGCGAGGATAACTGAGTAATCAAATAATACAGGAGCCTGCACAGGTGCAGGCTCCTGTATTTTTTCTCCGGGGCATAATTCACAACGATGTAAAAAAATTAGTGCATTTTACATATACTGTTGTTAAAATGCACAAAAAATAGCATCGATATTATACGATATGGCGAAAATGTACAAATAAATTGAAGTTTGACGTTATGAGTGATAAAATAATAACATCTAGGCTGCGTGTGCATATTTGTCGCAGTCATATGAAACGGGGGAACATAATGAGAGACCTGAAGCATTTGATCTATTTTGAAAGTCTCCTTCAGGAGGCGAACAACGCGCTTGTAAAGCAGGCGTGTTCCGAGGGCAAGCTTGCACTTGCCTACAACTGTTCTTACATACCAGAGCCGCTGCTCGATATTGAGGGCTGCTTCGGCGTAAGACTGCGCGCTCCGGGATGTACTAATCCGGACCTTGCGACCTATTATATGACGAATCGCTCCTGCCCTTATTCCAAGAGCATACTTGAGCGTGCGTTTGAAGGCGGATACAATTTCATTTCCGCTCTCATAGGTCAGGAATGCTGCACCACGATGAACCGCATGGAGCAGTATTTTGATTACTGCAAGCTCATTCCGAACGAAAAATTCTTTACGGCATGCATCGACATGCCGATAAAGAAGGGCGACTGGTACGCCGGATATTTCCGCCGCCAGATCGAGAAAAAGATACTCACGCCCATGAAGGAGACCTACGGCGTTGACTACTCCGAGGAAAAGCTCATGGACGCTATAGAGCGCCATAATGAGATCTGCCGCCTCATAACCGAGATCGGAAGCTATCGCAAGCTCGATAATCCGACGATCACAGGCTATGAATTCCATGTTATTCAGCTCGTCACGCTCGTGTGCCCGAAATATCTTATCGTTGATAAGCTGCGCGAGACGGCCGAGGAGCTTAAGACCCGTGAGCCTGACGAAAAGCCCGATTACAGGGCAAAGGTCATGCTCGTCGGAAGCGAGATCGACGATCCGGAGTTCACAAAGCTTGTCGAGATGTGCGGCGCGCGTGTCGTTGCTGACCGCTACTGCTTCGGCTCGCTGCCCGGCAGGGAAGAGATAGCCGTACAGCCCGGACAGCATCCGCTTGATGCGCTTGCAGAGCATTACATGAAGATAAACGAGTGTCCGCGCTCGATGGGCACGGAAAATATCATCGCGCGCAAGCAGTATCTGTACGACATTGCGAAGGAATACAAGGCCGACGGCATAATCCTTCAGAACATGAAGTTCTGCGAATACTGGGGCTATGAGCGCGCCATCGCCGCAAAGTGGCTGGCCGAGGGACTTAATGTTCCGTCGGCAATACCCACCTGCCAGATAGAGCGTGACTACGCAAACGCCGCAACAGGCCAGCTGCGCACGAGATTTCAGGCGTTCGTCGAATCGCTTGAGATCAAAAAGCTCCAGGCTAACGCATAATCGAGGAGGGGAACAGCTATGTGGAAAAGAAAAATCAGCATCAAAGAGCAGTACGGTACCCTTGAGCATTTCCTCAAAGGTGACGAGCCCTGCCATTACATAGGTCAGAGATACATCGAAGGCACGAACTTCTATGCCCGCCGCGAGTGGCGCGGAGTTAAGGATACGGCATTTGCGTTTTACAAATGGCTGTGCACGTGGGTCAAGATGGCGATATTCGTCATGCATGATCCGGTGCGAATAGCAAAGGCTTTTTGGAAATACCGTTGGCTGTCGGCATATCTTGCAGCTCCCATGATGGTAGATAAGTGGATCGAGGGCGACCGCGGCGAAGCGCTCAGAGCAGACCTTTATGCGCTCGACTGCATGATCTCCGACTCGACCGATACCCTGTGGAAGAGCCTGCGAGCCGACCGTAGGCTCGGCGAGACCAAGTGGTCGGACGTTACAGTTGCGTTTGACTACACTTTGCCCAAGCACATAATCTTCGGCTTCCCCGGATATTATGCGATAAACATGCAGCAGCACGCGGCGTTCATGCTGCCGCTCATGCGCAAGCAGCTCGGCTGCTACTATGTCGATCAGGCCGTTGCCTGCGGCATTCCGGGCGATATGTGCACCCTGCCTCTTGTTGAGGTCGGTGTCGCCGTCGAAAACGAGTACCCCGATATCGGCAACTGCTGGCTGACGACGAATAACCCCTGCGACGCGAACATGATGGATAATACGGCTATGTGGCGCGCGCTGTCAAACGACGGCAAAAAAGCGGTTCATCCGTTCACAACGCCTCTTATGTACGATGATCCCACGACCAAGGAGCTTGGCGTTCACGAGGTTTATTCCGCCATCGAGTTCCTCGAGCAGCAGTTTGGTGTTCCGTTTAACTGGGATGCATTCATCGAGCATATCGAGGACACCAACGAATTCAACCGCGGCTCGCTCAACCGCTGGGATATCTACGCCAAGAGCGATAACGGCGCGCTCAACTCCGTCGTTCAGGGCCTGTTCCGCATTTATTTCTATCAGCAGGGCGGAACGAAATATTTCAAGAAGGCAAACAAAAAGATAAACAAGGTCTTTGAAAAGTGCGTGCGCAAGAACATCCACCCATTCCCGCTTGCGCGTCACCGTGCGCTTGCATGGTCATGCGGCTCTACATACTATGCCCACGGCGTGCAGTGGCTGTATAACTGCTGGGGCATCATGACGGTCATCAATATGGACTCGCTTACCGGCCACAATATCGTTGATACCACCGATCGCGAGACCATGATGAGCGACATTGCCGACTGGCATGCAAGAACCCCGATGCGCACCCACACCGTCGGCGGCAACCGCCACCTCATGCAGATGTGGGAGACAGCGGAGAAGTTCAACTGCGATACCATCATCATGTACGACGATATTGGCTGCAAGGGCATGGCCGGCGCGCAGGGACTTCTTGAGGAGGAGTTCCATAAGCACCGCGACAGATTCAACATTATCTGGATGCCGCATTCTCTTATGGACTGCCGCATAGTTCCCACAAACGAAGCGCGCAAGACTGTCAATCAGTATATGCAGAGCGTTATGCACGAAGAGCCCATTGACCCGACCCTCGTCGATTTCGATGATGAGATGGGCTGGTAAGAAAGGAGAAGCAGCATGAAAGTTTTGGCTAAAATTATGGGCATGGGCAGCCTTACGCTTGCCGCGCTCTTTGCGGTGTATTACTTTAATCTCGATATGCGCCTTATGCGAAGCGTCATCGTGCCGTTTCTCGATAAGCATTATGACAGCGTGAAGCGCGAGCACCTGATTTGAGGAGGCAAAACAATGAGCTATACAAATCACAATATCCTCCCGAGAGCGCTGTCCTACGAGGAGAAGGAAAACAGGAAAAAGGGCATATACGACAGCTTTGCAAATTACCTCGTCTATTGCCCGAAATGCAAGCACGTTGCAAAAACCAATATGTATATACAGCGCGCCGAGGCTTACATCGACGAGCTGCACGAGCGCGGCACCGTCTGCCCCAAGTGCGGCGACAGCGACTGGACGCTCGGCTATCCCCTCGGAACTCTCACGGGCTTTGTGAAGTTCTCGTGAGCACAACAAATCTCAGATTATGGCGCGAAATGTAAAACCTGCGTTAAGGAAATGTAAATATTGCAGAATTTTTAAGCATTTTTCCGCCGTAATTAGTGCTAATGCCAAAAATGAAATGAACGCTGGACTTAGTACGGAAGAAGGGGTATAGTTTTGTTGAAAGCATCGAAATTGATTCGGTGTAAAAAAATAAACAAAGGAGATACTTGAATGAAGAAAAGACTGTCACGCTTTCTGGCATTCATGCTCGTACTGTGCATGGTAATGACCATGGTGCCGGCTGCATTTGCCGACTCCAACGAGGTTCAGATACTCTTCCTCGACACATCCGACGTGCATGGACAGCAGTTTGCAACTGACTACACGCAGGACGCAGACAAATCCGGCACCCATTATCAGGCCATGACAAGGGTTGCCACATATGTCAAGCAGCAGCGCGCAGAGTACAAAAACGTATTCCTGAGCGACTCGGGCGACACTATTCAGGGCACACCGCTGACATATTACTATGCGTTCTATCAGAAGGATGCACAGGATCCTGCCATGAAGGTCATGCGTATGATGGACTACGACATGTGGGTCGTGGGCAATCATGAGTTTAACTACGGCATGGATATTCTTCAGCGCCAGCTTGACTACCTGACCTCCGCTTCCACGGAGACCGAATCTCAGGTCGGCGTTTCCATGGCAAACTATCTCGATGCAAGCACCAATAACGACACAAGCCGCGACTGGAAAACCTGGAACGGCTATGCTCCTTACGTCATCAAGGAGTATGACGGCGTTAAGGTCGCAGTCATGGGCATAGGCAACCCCAACATCGCAAACTGGGATGTTCCTGAAAACTGGAAGGGCATCTACTTTGCCGGCGTTGTCGAGACCTATAAGCACTACGAAGCCGAGATGAAGGCACAGGCAGACCTCATCGTCCTCGTCAGCCACAGCGGCATCGACGGCGACCCCGAGAACTCCGACTTCATCCGTGAGCTTGTTTCCACCACCAACTCCATCGACCTCGTTTTCTCCGGTCATGAGCACCGCAATGGTGTTACCAAGATCGCAAACACCGATGGCAAGGAGATCCCCGTTATCTCCCCGAGCACCAAGGCAGCCGTTGTCGGCCGCGCACTGTTCACCTACAATAAGGCTACCAAAGAGTACACCGTTGAGGCTTCAAACGAGCCTATGACCAAACGTGAAGGCCGCGTTACGGAGGCACTCTACGAGCCGGATGCAGACATTACCGCAGCACTTCAGCCGTATGAGACAGCAACCTGGAACGACTACATGCTCAAGCCCATCGGCAAGGCAAGCGGCGACTTCACCGCCTCCGGCCTCGGCACCGCTCCTTCGGCATTCGTTGACCTTGTGAACCAGGTCCAGATCTGGGGCGCATACGACCGCACCGGCGAAAACACCCCCGATGACAAGAGCGACGATACCCCGGCTCAGCTCTCCATCACCGCTCCTCTTACCTCCGGCAATGCCGCAAACCTCATCCCGGCAGGCGATATCAAGCTTGGCGATATGTTCCGCCTTTACCGCTACGAGAACTGGTTCTACCAGATCACCATGAGCGGCAAGGAAGTACGCACCTGGCTTGAGTGCTCCGCCTCCAAGGTCGTTACCAACGAGGACGGCACCTACGGCATCACAGGCGGCCTTACCTATTACGATGTCATCTACGGCGACGGCTTCAGCTATGTCATTGACCCCAGCGCTCCCTCCGGCAGCCGTATAGCCTCCATGACCTACAACGGCAAAGAGGTTCAGGATACCGATACCTTCACCATTGTTATCAACAACTATCGCTTCAACGGCGGCGGCAACTACGTCAGCTACATCAACGAGCACGGCTGCGACTTTAAGCCCAACGACGAAAGCCGCGTTATCTACTCCACCCAGTATGATATGATCCAGGGCGAGGACAAGGGCCAGGCCCGTAACCTTCTTGCAGATTACATCACCGCAAAGGGCACCATCGACCCCGAGATCAAGTCCACCTGGAAGATCGAGGCCAAGGGCTTTGAAAATCCGTTCAGCGACGTCAAAGAGGGAACCTACTATTACGACAGCGTAATGGATCTTGCAGAGAAGAACATAGTCAAGGGCACCACCGCAACCACCTTCGAGCCTTACGCTTCCTGCAACCGCGCACAGGCAGTCACCATGCTGTGGCGTGCGGCAGGCTCTCCCGAGCCCAAGGCCACCACGACCTCCTTCACCGATGTAGCTGCCGGCAGCTACTACGAGAAGGCAGTCCTCTGGGCAGTTGAAAACGGCATCGTCAAGGGCACGACCGAGACCACGTTCAGCCCCTATGACGTTTGCAGCCGCGCCCAGATCGTGACCTTCCTCTGGCGCAGCGAGAAATCCCCAGATGCAAGCGGCACAAACACATTTGAGGACGTTCAGTCCGGCGCATACTACTCCGTCGCTGTCCTTTGGGCACTCGACGAAGGCATCACCAAGGGCTACACCGCCACTCAGTTTGTTCCAAACGGCGTTTGCAACCGCGCACAGATCGCAACCTTTATCTTCAGATCAATGAAATAATCTCTTTTTTATCTCAGCTCCCCACGATCCTTCGTGGGGAGTTTTTTTGTTAAAAATCCAAACAAGTATTAAAAACGATTCATCCATTCATCCCAAAATGACAAATATAATTGACAAATGCAATATGTTTTGCTGAAATTAACCTAAACAAGGCAGGCATATGTCGACGAGCCGATATTTATGCTTTCGGCACATTCGTTTTGAAGAATGACGTTGTTATTGTGGAGAAAAAGTAGATAATAAATGAAAAGAATAATAAACGCGGTGATCGCGGCATTAATGCTCATTCTTTTGGCATCGTGCACTGGTATGTATTCTCGGCAGAGATAAATAATGCAGGAGAAGCCGAACAAATCAAGGTGTTTGTAGATGCTGCATCGCAAGCATGATCAATAATAAGCTTTGCTCCCCGATATCGGATAGATATCGGGGAGCATTTTCACACTTACCCCCTAAACATTTCAAGCTAAACAAAAGTCTTGCAACAGTATATAACTCAACAGGCAGTATGAGCGAAAACATACAATCAGTGTAAAAATGTAGTTATAATATACAAAAAATATCTATATTAATAGACATATCGGAGAAAATAAATAAATATATTGAATATAAATGATAAAAATGATAAAATGTTAACATGTAGCATCCGAAAGGATCGCAATCGGAATTTAATATGAAATGGGGGAGTTTAACAATGAGAGACCTGAAGCATCTGAACTGGTTTGAAAATCTGCTGCAGGAGGCAAACAACGCGCTCATCGCTCAGGCAAAGCAAGAAGGGAGGGTATGCGTTGCCTTTGTCTGCGAGAACACGCCGGAGCCGCTTATGAACCTTGGCAATGCCTTCGGCATTCGCCTGCACGCTCCGAACACCGGCTCAATGGACATCGCAACGTATTACATGACGAGCTTTCTGTGCGAAACGTCAAGGGCACTTTTGGAGCGCGCTATTGAGGGCGGCTTCAACTTTGCCGACTGCGTCATTGCGCCGGACGGCTGCACGATGATAAATCGCTGCGTTGAGAATATGGAGCTTCTCAAAACCATGGGCGAGGGGAACGATAAATTCTTCCACGAGTTTATGGAGATACCTCTCAAGGCCGATGAAAATAGCGTTGAGCTGCTGGTTTTGCAGTGCAAAAACCACATACTCAAGCCGCTGAGCGAAAATTACGGCATCGATGTCTCAGATGCTGCTGTACGCAAGGCCGTTGAGGAGCATAACCGCGTCTGCCGCGTTATAACCGAGATAGGAAACTTCCGAAAGGAAGCACGCCCGAGGATAACAGGCTACGAGTTCCATGTTTTGACCCTTGCTACATATGTTATGCCGCAGTATCTGATAATCGACAAGCTTGAGGAGACGCTCGAGGAGATAAAAACGCGCGAGCCAGAGGACAGAGAATACCGCGCGAGGATAGCGGTAGTCGGCTCCGAGGTCGATGACAGCGGCTTTATAAAGCTTATTGAAGAGACCGGCGCTTATGTCTGCGCCGACAGGTTCTGCTTCGGCTCGCTGCCCGGCAGAATGGAGATAGAACTGAATGACGAGGAGGATGCGCTCACGCAGGTCTGCCGCCACTATGTCTATAACGGTCATTGTCCACGTATGTTCAACATGGAAAAGGTCTATGGCCGTAAGGCATATGTAAACGACATAGCAAGGGAGTACAATGCCGAAGGTATCATATATCAGCAGATAAAGTTCTGTGACCCATGGGCATACGAGCGGCTTCTCGGATCTACAATGCTGCGCGAGGAATACAATTATCCCGTTCTGTCAGTAGACAGACCGTATAACATCAGCTCGTCCGTCGGCCAGATGCGCACCCGTGTTCAGGCGTTCGTGGAAAGCATTGAAATCAAAAAGCTTCAGGGAGGTGCAAAGTAATGGCTATAGTAGTAAACGATAAAGAACGCAAGGGCGAAAAACAGTTAGGTGTTCTGTACGATCATGGCAAGGTTCGCCGCCGCCGCGAGTGGCGCGGATTAAAGGATACGCTGTACGACTACACAAGATGGCTCTACCTTCTCTCGATACTGGCAAAGGTAATTATAAAGCCGCGTAACGTCAAGGCGATGTTCCGCTACAGATGGTTCGGAAACTATCTCGCCGTACCGCACATGCTCGATAAATTCACCATCGGTCTGCGCGACGAGGCTCTGCGCATCACCCACATTGCGATGGATTTCGTCGTAAAGGACGTTGCAACCTGCATTGATAACTGCATAAGGGGCGACCGCAGAACGGGCAACGACGTAAAATACTCGGAAAAGAGCGTCCTTTGGGACGAAAACGCAATGACGGCGGTAATGATGGGCTTCCCGACGCTCAACTGCATCCTGCGCGAGGTACCCACAATGTTCTCGGCAAACCTTCTTAATCAGAACTCGGGCCTGCATTATCTCGATGTCGCACAGGAGTTCGGCATCCCCGGCGACGTGTGCCCTATGCCGGAGGCGGAGCTTGGAGTTTCGATAGACGATGACTTCCCCGTGCTCGGCAAGTGCGCCGTGCAGGTGAATACTACCTGCGACGGCTCGCTTATGGGAAACGGCCTTATTGCCAAGCGCCTTGAGCGAGAGTACGGCATACCGACCTTCCAGCTTGTTGCGCCCATGCGCCACAAGCAGGAGGACGTTCAGAAGTATGCTGCCAACGATGTCAAGGCAGCCATAAAATTTATCGAGGAGCAGACCGGCGAGAAGTGGGACTGGAACGCGTATTTCGAGTGCGCAAAGCGCGTTAACAATACGACGCGCAACCGTGTAAACTGGCTGGAGGTCAACAGCACGCCATATCCGCAGTTTGTCGGCGCTGTGTTCTCTCTGTATAACGACACAAACTACATGGGCAACTGCGGACGTTACCCGGCCTTCGTCGAGATAGACAGGAAGATCATGAAGCTCGTTCAGCAGGGCTATAAGAGAAAGGCAATGATGGCTTCCGAATATCGTCACAGATGCATAGTCTGGGGCGTTCAGCCGCAGTACATCATCGACATGCTGTACTGGATGATCCAGTGCTGGGGCGTTGTGCCTCTGACGGATATGCTGTCGATGGTCATAAGCGAGGAGATAGCCGAGGAGGACACTCCCGAAAACCGCGAGCAGGCGTACTACGATATGGCGTGGCTGACGATGAACATGATCATGCGTAACCACACTCACGGCGGATACAAGGTCCTCGTCGATGAGCTTTGGGAGTACTGCGAGAAGATGAATGCCGACATGGTCATGATGTGGGAGCACATGTCCTGCAAGGCGCTGACCGGCATGCACGGTCAGTTCGAAGAGCAGGCGAGAGAGCGCGGCATAAATCTTGTCTGGGTCTGCCATGACCTTGCCGATCCGCGAGTTTACACCCGTCAGGCCATACGCGACCAGTTCAATCAGTATATGCGCACCGTCATGCGCGAAGAGCCGCTCGACCCGACAATCGAGGTCCTGCCGGATGAACACGCATGGTAAGAAAGGAGAAACGATATGTCAAAACTCAAAATGCTGCCCGTTAAAATGCTCGGCGGCGGAGCGGGCTTCTTTGCCGTGACGTTTTTAATATATTTCTTTAACCTTGATATGAAATTCCTTGCCTACTGCGTGGAGCCGATACTCCTCTGGAATTACGACAGGATCCCACGCAAGCAGTATGTATGACGCAAAAAACCTCCGGTCACTGACCGGAGGCTTTTCGTTTAGTCGTCTAAATCCTTTTCGCTTTTTATGATCGAGCCGCTCGAGGCGTCAATTTCATACTCGTATTCGTAATTGCCGGAGCGGAACTCTATCTCGTAAACGAGCTTGCCGCCGTCGCGGTCGAGCTTAGCTTCAAGCTGCGTTACCTGCGAGGAGGTGAGACCTGCGTGACCGAGAGCTGTCTGTACGGCCTTGTCTTTGCCGACTGAGTCCTTGCCCTCAGCGGCAGAGCCGCCCTGCTCTATATTGCCGCCGGAGTCTTTCTCGTACCATACGATCTCGCCGGTGGCGGCGTTTATGTCGTATTCGTACTCTGTCGTTCCAACTTCAAACTCGACCTCGTACACCATGCTGCCGTATTCATAGTCAAGCTCGATATCGATATTGCGAACATCGTTTTTGCTCAGACTTGCATGCTTGAGTGCAGCCTCGAGCGCCGCGTCGCGGCCGATGTATGCCTTGGAGCTTGCCTTGCCGGTTGAGTCGATGGTGCCGAGCGACTTGCCGTCGGCAAGAAGATTAAGCTCATTTATCGAAAGGGGAGCAAGCTCTTCAAAGCTGTGGCGCGCGTCTGCGCTTACGATCTGGCGGATGAGAGCTGCCTTGCCGACGGAGATGTCATATTTTTCCGCAAGCTTCACGGTCTCGCTGTCGGCACCGGAAACGTCCTGGCTGAGCACGGCGCAGTCTTTAAGCTGCTTGTTCACGTCGGATGCAAGCTTCGAGCGCAGAGTTTCGGCATTATATCCGTCAACGCCGGAAACCGACAGCAAAATGGAGTTTGCCATATCGTCAAGGTATCCGTTTTGCAGCATCGAGCCTATTATCGCGTTTACCGCAACGTCAAGCTTGCTGCCTTTAAGCTGCATATCGCCGAGCACGGTTTTTCCGTCGGCATTGAGTCCCTTGGCCGAGAGCACGTTTTCGTCCTTGTCAACGTTCAGTTCGATGCTGGGGTTAACATCAAGGGATACGACAGCTGCCAGAGTGTCGGCCGAGCTGCCGCCGAAGGTTTTCATTGCAAATACGCCTGCAACTATAAGCACAAGCACCGCGGCTATCGCAGCGAAGCTGCGCAGGGGAGATGTTCTTTTCTTTTCCATGTAAATTACCTTTCCTTTCTCATGGTCACACGCGCTGAGGATATCGTCCAGAGCGTCCGGAACCGCGTGGGAAACGGCAGAGCGGAGCTTAGTTTCGATGCTTTTGTCGTTTTTCATCTTAATCTGCCTCCATCACAGTCCTTAGTTTTTTTATGGCTCGTGAGTACTTGGAAAGTACCGTCGCAGTCGGCATGTCAAGTATCGCCGCGATCTCGCGGTGCTTGACTCCGGCCACTGCGTGCAGCATCACGATCTGCTGCTCGTCGTCGGAAAGGATCTTCATCGCTGTCTGAAGCAGTACGCGCTCGTCGGAGCTGACCTCGCTTTTGGCGGCAAGGTAGCGTCCCCAGTCGTCGTCGGCTATGTCAAGCTGCCGCCGAGCCTTGCGCATGCGCATTCTCGCAAGGTTTTTGGCTATGGTCATGATCCATGCCATCGGCTTTCCCTTGGCAGTGTAGCTTTCGGCTGATGAGTAAACGGCAAGATATGTGTCGTGCAGAACGTCTTCTGCGTCGGCAGGGGTGGAAGCCATGCTCATCGCAAAGCCGAAAACCGCGGCGTGAGTGCGCTCGTAAAGCTCGCCCAGTGCTTCCTTGTCGCCTTTTGCTATGCGCGCAAGCAGCGATTCGAGCACCTTAGCTTCGGAATATTCACTTGTTGCAACCGTCATAAAAAGCATACCGAAGATCCTTTCACCATAACAATGCACAGCAGAGCCGTTTTATTGCATGGAAAAGATAAAAAATTAAATTTCTTTTGTTTCGCCCTCAAACACAACGCAGGTCGGCCCGGTGAGGTACACGTCGCGCGCTGTGCCGTCCTCGTGCGTGAGCGTAACAAAAAGCTCTCCGCCCGGCATTGAGACCTTGACGTCTTTGCCCGAAACAAGCCCTTTGAGCGTCAGAGCCGTTACGATGCTGCCGCAGCCGGTGCCGCAGGCTAGGGTGAAGTCCTCAACACCGCGTTCGTATGTTATTGCCTTAACCGCATCTTCTCCAACGAGCTTAACGAAGTTTACGTTTGCGCCCTTCGGGAAAGCAGGGGAGTGGCGCAGCCTTTTGCCGAGTGTGCGAAGTTTGTCCTCGGGTATCCTGTCCCAATCGTCTTTAATGAGCACGGCGTGCGGTATACCGGGGTCGCCAAGCTCAATGTATGTGCAGTCGCAGCCCTCGGCTGAGCGGTGCAGATCAATGAACGACGGATCGTTGAGCCTTATACGGTAAAGCGTCCGGCTTATCCGCTCGCCGGTGACAAGCCCGGCGGTGGTCTCAATGCGCTGGCTTTCACCTGCAAGACCGTGCTCATAGCCGTATCGCGCTATGCACCGCGCTCCGTTGCCGCACATTTCGCCGAGGCTTCCGTCGGAGTTATAAAACAGCAGACGATAGTCCGCGTTTCCCACCGCCTTCGCAACGAGCATAAGCCCATCTGCGCCGATGCCGGTCCTGCGGCTGCACAGCGTGCGCGCAAGGCAGGAAGCGGACGAAAGGGGAACATCCTCTTCAATAGCATTTATCACAACAAAGTCGTTTCCGGCTCCGTGCATTTTAGTAAACCTCATATTTGCCCTCCATGATCGTTACAAAATAAATTATAGTGAATACGCCCAACTGACGTCCTGAATACTTGAATTTAATTACGCACTATTATATAATATCACTAGCTTAGACACAAAATTGTTTCAGGAGTGTTAAAAATGACCGATTATAAAGCATTATACGCTGAAAAACTGATTCGTGCAGAGGAGCTTGCAAAGCAGGTCGAGTCCGGATGGGTCCTCGGTATGGACACGGCTCCCTCGCAGGCACCGGCAATTATGAACGCTATCGCCGCAAGAGTCAAGAGCAGCGACATTAAGGGCGTGCAGGTTCAGACCCTTCTTGACGCATATCCCTTTGAGTTTTACACCGATCCCGACATGTTCGGAAAAATGACCGGCTACTCATGGTTCAGCTCCGGCTATGCGCGCAAGGCGATAAACGGCGGCTGGGCAGATCTTCTGCCGACCTACTATCGCGATATTCCTCGCCACATCCGCGCCGAGTATGAGTACGATGCGTTCTGCATCGAGGTCTCGCCCATGGACAGCCACGGCTACTTCAGCCTCGCACTCAACGGCTCTTACGCCGAAGCGATGATAGACAAGGCGAAGAGAGTTTTCGTCGAAGTAAACGAAAATCAGCCCAGATGCCTGTGCGGCACCCAGCTGCATGTTTCTCAGATCGATGCTATAGTTGAGTATAATCACGAGCTGCCTGTTCTGGCTCCCGTCGCCATTGATGAGGTCAGCCAGACCATCGGCAACCTCATAGCAGAGCAGATCCCCGACGGTGCATGCATCCAGCTCGGCATCGGTGCAATTCCCGATGCTACCGGCATGGCGCTCAAATCCAAGCACGATCTCGGCATACATACCGAAATGTTCACCGACTCCATGGTCGAGCTTATCGAGTGCGGCGCCGTCAACAACTCCAAAAAGCAGATCCACCGCGGCAAGAGCGTTACCACCTTTGCTTACGGCTCCAAGAGGATCTACGACTATGTCGATGATAACCCGGCGATCGAGATCCTGCCTGTTGACTATGTAAACAATCCCGAGGTCATCTGCAAGAACGATAACATGATATCCATAAATGCAGCCATTGAGGTCGATTTCTTCGGCCAGGTCTGTGCTGAATCCGTCGGCACAAAGCACATGTCCGGCTCCGGCGGCCAGATCGACTTCGTCCGCGGCGCATGCCAGTCCAAGGGCGGCAAGAGCTTTATTGCGTTCACCTCGACCGCAAAGGGCGGTACTATAAGCAAGATCAAGCCCATCCTCACTCCGGGCGCAGTCTGCACGACCTCGAAAAACGATGTTGACTACATCGTCACCGAGTACGGCATTGCCCATATGCGCGGCAGAAGCCTCGGCGAGCGCACTCGCCAGCTCATTGCTATTGCCCATCCCGATTTCCGTGATGAGCTTACCTTCGAAGCAAAAAAGCGCGGCATAATCATCTGACAGCCGAATGCGTAATAACTAAATACCCAGCTTTGGAAGCCGCCCAAACGGGCGGCTTCTTTGTGTATTTTTGCCAAACGGTCGCGCGCCGGTTTTATATGAAGCGCCGATTGATTTAGTTGACGATATAATGTAAAATTTAATACGTAGAAGTAACCTGAACGGATGAGCGCTCTTGCAAATTGGGGTGAGTATATGAAAAACAAAAATAAACTGATCTTTGGTTTGCTTGCCGTAATAATCGTTGCCGTGGTATTATTCTTCACGCTGCCGACCGAACCGATCGCGAGCGTTTCATCCGCTTCGGCAGTTACCTACGGTGAGCGTGAGACGCTAAGTCCCGAGCAGACTCAGGCCGTTAGCGAGCTGCTGTCTTCCATGCGCGCAAGCCGTTGCTTGCGCAACGATAGTATCACTGTAGGAGAGTTGGAGCTTGACCTCTTAACGCCTGATGGGCCTATGCACATAATAGTCAGGGGCAATAAGGGCTATGCTTATTCGTCAAGTGACGATAAGCTGTGGTATAGCATAAGCAATGTCAAGGAACTGTGCGCCGAGGTAGAGAAAATACTTAAATAAAAAATTCCCACGTCCGCAGCTCGGACGTGGGAATTTTGCATATTTTGTGCAGGGGAGAAGCTCAGCACTTGCCCATGGCGTACACCATGTCCCAGAAGCGAAGATCAAAAAGGCAGCACTTTTTGAAGATCTCGCAAAGGTGACGAGTTTTTTTCTCGTCGATATTCTCGGCAAGCGCGTCTATCCGGTCTATAAGAGCCTGATTTGTCTTTTTATACTCCGGCGAGACATAGCCTGCAAACCACGAGCCGTAGCTTTCGTCTTTGACGGCCTCGGGATATGCCTCAACCGTTTTCTCGGCAATGTACGCATAGCTCCACGAGCAGTTGAGCAGCGCAACAAGACCGGTCAGCACATCGCCGGCCTGCGCCTCGCAGATCATATAGTGACTGTAGGCGCTGCTGTCGATATGTGCGGTCACGCAGCCGATCTCCTGTTCGGTTATGCCAAGCCGCTTCATGTACGGCAGATGGGTGCGGTAAGTTTCATCTATGGTAGCTGACATTTCTCCGCACAGAAAGCGAATTTGCTCAAAATCCTCGGCCTTTTGGATTATGGCGGCGAAGATCTTGACGTAATCCTGCAAATACAGATAGTCCTGCAGCATGTAGTAGCGGAACTTTTCCTTCGGCAGAGTGCCGTGTGCCATCTCGGTGACGAACGGATGGGTAAGATATCCCGGCCAGATGTCCTGCACCTGTGCATAGAGCGTTTCGGAAAGCTTCATGTTATTTGTGCGCTATTATCGCAACGTATCCGCCGCTCTGATATCCGGATGCGACCTCTTCGACCTCTTCGTTTGTGTACATAGGATTCTTCAGAAGAGTCTGATAGAAATCAAAGTCATGGAAGCCGAGCGATTTGAGCACGTCGATCTTCTCCTCGGTCGAATGCCATACGCCTGCGCAGCACAGCTCGAGAGGATACGGAAGCTTCGGCATAACACCTTCAAGGTAAGGATGCTCAAATGTTCCGACGTTTTTGGCAAGCAGATACATAAACCCGAACGCACTCTCCTTGGGCACATCAAGGGAGATAAACTTCCCGTTGGGCTTAAGAGCCTTCTTGCAGATATTAAAGGCGTAGGCAAGGTCTTCGATATAGCTGGAGCTGCCGTTGAGATATATCACATCGTAGGCGTTTTCTTCTAATTCGGCATCCTCGATCGCGCCGAACTGGATAACGTTTATGCCGCGCTTCTGGGCGATCGCTCCCATGTCGCGCGAAGGTTCAATGCCCTCGATGTTGCTGCAATCTATCATGCTTTCAAACAAGCCGCTGCCGCAGCCGACGGAGAGAACCCGCTTGCCCTCGATATCGCCAAGCGCCTTTTTGAACAGACGAAGCTCACTTTCAAACAGCTTGTCATTTTCCATAAACCATGCGTCGTACTGCGCCGCGTAGCCGTCAAATTTCGGTTTCATTGTCATGATCCTTTCGATTTTTAAAGTATTTAAACTGATAACAAACAATATAGCACACGCTCATGTAAAAATCAATATTATAGTGTTTAAGCTGACGAGAGTTGAACCCATATCGCCTGTCAGCGCACTCTTCCGGCTATTTTCGCCTTTTTTGTCTTTATGGGCGTCAGCCCACCTGCACCAAAGAAAGCCGAAAATATCTCAAAAAGTACAGCCGACAGGTGCTTTGCAGTTTTGCCGGAGCAGATTTTTGTTCAGGCAAGGCAAAGCTCGCAGAGAATACTGCCGTATTGTCAAGAGCTTTAACGCAGCATGGGCGGAAATCTGCCCGTCAAAACCGATATGCGTTCGACTCTCGTCAGCTTTAGCATAAAAATATGCCTAAGACGCAACCGGCACTTTTGCTGTTTAAATACTAAAAATGCGAAATCAACATATAAAATTAAAAATTGCAGCTCATTTTTGTGTAAAAAAATCTTGACTGAATTTGTGTAATATGCTAAAATTTCAGTCTGTGTGGGATTTGTGCGCCCAAAAGCATAAAATCCATGCAAAAACCTTGAATTTCAAGGAATTTTTCAAGAAAGGAGAAATGAAAATTGCCTACGTTTAACCAGCTGGTGAGAAAAGGCAGAGAGAAGTCGACTTATAAGTCCAACTCCCCCGCAATGCAGAAGGGCCTCAACACCCTGAAAAATTGCGAGACCGACCTGAGCTCCCCTCAGAAGAGAGGCGTCTGCACCGCAGTTCGTACCTCCACCCCCAAGAAGCCTAACTCCGCACTGCGTAAGATCGCTCGTGTGCGTCTGACCAACGGTTACGAAGTCACCGCTTACATTCCCGGTGTCGGCCACAACCTTCAGGAGCATAGCGTTGTTATGATCCGCGGCGGCCGTGTCAAGGACCTTCCCGGTGTTCGTTACCACATCATTCGCGGCACCCTCGACGCTCAGGGTGTTACGGGTCGTATGCAGGCTCGCTCCAAGTACGGCGCGAAGAAACCCAAGGCTGCAAAGAAAAAGTAATTTCCAACAAGCAAAATTTTGCCCTGTTGTCTACTATATATTATTAGACCTCGGGGCGCAGACGGAATGGTGCAAATCCGTTCCGAGTACCTGTGAAGTCATTTTTTAATGAAGGAGGGAAGCACAGTGCCCAGAAGAGGTAATGTTCCCAAAAGAGAAATTTTACCCGATCCTATGTACAATAGTGTTCTGGTGACCAAGCTCATCAACGCTATCATGCTGGACGGCAAAAAGGGTGTTGCTCAGAAGGTCGTTTACGACGCTTTTGACATCATCAAGGAGAAGACCGGCAAGGAACCCCTTGACGCCTTCACCGAAGCAATGAACAATATCATGCCCAGCCTCGAAGTTAAGGCTCGCCGTGTCGGCGGTGCAACTTACCAGGTTCCTATCGAAGTAAGACCTGCACGTCGTCAGACTCTCGGCCTGCGTTGGCTGGTCGGCTACGCCCGCAAGCGTGGCGAGAAGACCATGAAGGAGCGCCTTGCAGGCGAGATCATGGATGCCTGCAACAACCTCGGCGCATCCGTCAAGAAGCGCGAAGATACCCATAAGATGGCAGACTCCAACAAGGCCTTCGCACACTTCAGATGGTAATCTTTACAGGAGAAGATTATGCCAAGACAGTACTCACTTGAAAAAACCAGAAATATCGGTATCATGGCTCACATCGACGCCGGCAAGACTACGACAACAGAGCGTATTCTTTATTACACCGGCGTAAACTACAAGATCGGCGAGACCCATGAAGGTACCGCGACCATGGACTGGATGGAGCAGGAGCAGGAGAGGGGTATAACCATCACTTCCGCAGCAACCACCTGCCACTGGCGCGATACCAGAATCAATATCATTGATACCCCGGGTCACGTTGACTTCACCGTCGAGGTCGAGCGTTCGCTGCGCGTTCTTGACGGCTGCGTGACCGTATTGTGTGCCAAGGGCGGCGTTGAGCCGCAGTCCGAGACAGTTTGGAGACAGGCCGATCACTATCATGTTCCTCGTATGATATACGTAAACAAGATGGATATCATGGGCGCGGACTTCTATCATGTTCTCGATATGGTGCATGACAGACTTAAGTGCAATGCAGTGCCCATCCAGCTCCCGATCGGCGCCGAAGCGGATTTCCGTGGCATAATCGATCTGGTTGAGATGAATGCCCGCATTTATTACGATGATCTCGGCAACGACATGCGCACCGAGGAGATACCCGAGGATATGCGAGATATGGCCGAGGAATACCGCGTAAAGATGCTGGAAGCTATCTCGGATTTCGACGACGAGATAATGATGCTTTATCTCGAAGGAGAAGAGGTTCCGCAGGATATGATCCGCGCAGCCATTAGAAAGGCCACATGCGCTGTTCAGATGGTTCCCGTGGTCTGCGGCACTTCGTATAAAAACAAAGGCGTGCAGAAGCTGCTCGACGCTATAGTCGATTACATGCCCTCTCCGCTGGACATCCCCGCAATAAGCGGTACCAACCCCAAGACAGATGAGGAAGAGACCCGTGAGGCATCCGATGATGCACCGTTCTCCGCACTCGCGTTCAAGATCATGACCGACCCCTTTGTCGGCCGCCTGAGCTTCTTCCGTGTCTATTCCGGCACAGTTGAAGCCGGCAAAACGGTTTTGAACTCGTCCAAGGGTCAGCGTGAGCGTATCGGCAGAATACTGCTGATGCACGCAAACCACAGAGAAGATCTTTCCGTCGCTTATTCCGGCGATATCGCTGCCGCCGTCGGCCTTAAAAATACCACGACCGGCGATACGCTCTGCGATGAGAAAAATCCGATCATCCTTGAATCCATGGAATTCCCCGAGCCTGTTATCCGTGTTGCTATCGAGCCCAAGACCAAAGCCGGTCAGGAGAAGATGGCTATTGCGCTTCAGAAGCTGGCGGAGGAGGATCCTACCTTCAAGACCTACACCGACGAAGAGTCGGGCCAGACCATAATCGCCGGTATGGGCGAGCTTCATCTTGAGATCATCGTTGACAGACTTCTGCGCGAGTTCAAGGTCGAGGCTAATGTCGGCAAGCCGCAGGTTTCCTATAAGGAGACCATCACGCGTGAGGCGACCGTCGATACCCGCTATGCCCGTCAGACGGGCGGTAAGGGCCAGTTTGCACATTGTAAGATCACTGTTGAGCCCAACGAGTCCGGCAAGGGCTATGAGTTTATCAACAAGATCACCGGCGGCGCTATCCCCAAGGAGTATATCCCCTGTGTCGATCAGGGCATCCAGGGCGCAATGCAGTCGGGTGTGCTCGCCGGCTATCAGGTCGTAGATGTGAAGGTAACGCTTATAGACGGTTCTTACCACGAGGTAGACTCGTCCGAAATGGCGTTTAAGATCTGCGGCAGCATGGCATTCAAGGAAGCCTGCGAGAAGGCAGGCCCCACTCTGCTTGAACCTATTATGAAGGTCGTCGTAACAGCTCCCGACGAATATATGGGCGACGTTATGGGCGATATAAATGCAAGACGCGGCCAGATCGTCGGCTCGGACATCAGAAACGGTGCCGCCGTCATCGAGGCTCATGTGCCTCTTGCATCCATGTTTGGCTACGCTACCGACCTGAGAAGCAAAACTCAGGGCCGCGCGACCTACAGCATGGAACCCAGCCACTATGTCGAGCTTCCGAAGAATCTCCAGGAGACTCTTCGCGGCACACGCAAGGGCTGATAAACCATATAAGCAAGTAGTTTAATCAAATCATTGTATCAATTTAACGGAGGTTATTATTATGGCAAAGCAGCAATTCGACAGATCCCTGCCCCACGTCAATATCGGCACCATCGGTCATATCGACCATGGCAAGACCACTCTGACCGCAGCTATCACCAAGTACCTTGCTCTGTTCGGCGACGCAGAGTACACTGATTACTCTTCCATCGACAAGGCTCCCGAAGAGAGAGAACGCGGCATCACCATCAACACCGCACACGTTGAGTACAAGACCGCTCATCGTCACTACGCACACGTTGACTGCCCGGGCCACGCTGACTATATCAAGAACATGATCACCGGCGCAGCTCAGATGGACGGCGCTATCCTCGTTATCGCAGCATCCGACGGCCCCATGGCTCAGACTCGTGAGCACCTTCTGCTTGCCCGTCAGGTTAACGTTCCTTCCGTCCTCGTATTCCTGAACAAGTGCGATCAGGTTGACGACGAAGAGCTCCTCGAGCTCGTCGAGATGGAAGTTCGCGAGCTGCTCGACTTCTACGGCTTCCCCGGAGACGACACCCCCATCATCCGCGGTTCCGCTCTTAACGCACTCGTTTGCGAGTCCACCGATCCCAATGCTCCCGAGTATGCTTGCATCAAGGAGCTCATGGATGCAGTTGATACCTGGATCCCCACTCCTGACCGTAAGGCAGACCAGCCGTTCCTTATGCCTATCGAGGACGTATTCACCATCTCCGGCCGTGGCACCGTTACCACCGGTCGTGTAGAGCGTGGCCGCGTTAAGGTTGGCGACAAGGTTCAGATCGTCGGTCTGAAGGACGAGATCACCGAGACCACCGTCACCGGTACCGAGATGTTCCACAAGATCCTCGAGTACGCAGAGGCTGGCGACAACGTCGGTACTCTTCTCCGTGGTATCGCAAAGAAGGACGTAGAGCGTGGCCAGGTTCTGGCAGCTCCCGGCTCCATTAAGCCCCACACCAAGTTCGTTGGCCAGGTTTACGTTCTGTCCAAGGACGAAGGCGGCCGTCACACCCCGTTCTTCAACAACTACCGTCCTCAGTTCTACTTCCGTACCACCGACGTTACCGGCGTCATCACCCTGCCCGAAGGCACCGAGATGTGCATGCCCGGCGATAACGTCGACATGAAGGTCGAGCTGATCACCCCGATCGCAATCGAGAAGGGCCTGCGTTTCGCTATCCGTGAGGGTGGCCGCACTGTCGGTTCCGGCGTTGTTATCGAGGTCGAGGAGTAATTTCCTAAACTCACCGAACTGAAAAGTTCGTAAACTATGCCCCTTGAAGCACTGCTTCAAGGGGCATTTTTCATCTTATACCATGCATGAACCCGTTTATCTCGGCAGAGTGTATATCTCCGCCGATGACGCGCGTGCCCTTGACGTACAGCACGGCATAAACCGTGCCGTCGCAGCCGTCGTAATTTGTCACCTCGTATGTAAACTGCCTGCATTCAAGCCCCGAATAAAACGCAAAGTCATAGCCTTGATCCGTCTGCATGTCGGCATAGTCCCTGACCGTGCCCTCGAATTTCTTTGGAAGCAGAACAGTGCGCTCGGTCTCGCTGGCCGGATCGATCACCCAGCCATATGACGCGAGATACTTTTCGCGCCCATTGAGTTGCGAGACGTCGAGCATGTCGCCGGTGCTGAAAATGCTTCGCGGCGAGGAGCAAAGGACAACGGCGGCGGCGAGCATAACTCCAAGCATGAGCAGAAGCGCAACTGCACGTCTTTTTGTCAGCTTTAAACATTTTGTTAACATATGCGTATATTTGCCTTTTCCTATTCAAAAAATCAATACTTTGTGTTATAATAAACCCAACTTTTTTCTTACTAATCCTATGCTGAACATGGTGATATTATGCCGCTTATGCGACTTGACAAATACCTGTCCGAGTGCACCGCGCTTTCGCGAAGCCAGCTTCGGCAGATAATAAAAAACGGCAGCGTCTGCGTTGACGACGTTCCGGTGAGGTCTCCTGAGCAGAAGCTTGACAGCGATACTGCGTATGTTACGCTTGACGGTAAACCCGTCAGCTACGCAAAATTTTGCTACTATATGCTCAATAAACCGTCTGGACTACTGTCGGCGACCGATGATAAAAAGCAGAAAACGGTAATTGACCTGTTCCCGGCAGAATTTAGAAAGAAAAATCTTTTCCCGGTCGGCAGGCTGGATAAGGACACGACCGGACTTCTTATAATAACAAACGACGGAGAGTTTGCACACCGCGTGATCTCGCCGAAGTCCGAGATCGTAAAGACCTATCGTGCCTGCACGGAAAGCCCGGTTGACGATGCCGACGTTGAAGCGTTCAGGCAGGGAATCGTGCTTGCCGACGGAACATTGTGTCTGCCGGCAGGGCTTGAAAAGCTGCCAGACGGAAGCTGCCTCGTGCGCGTTATGGAGGGCAAATACCATCAGGTAAAGCGCATGCTCGCCTCGCGCGGGAAGCCGGTTACAGAGCTTAAAAGGCTCTCGATCGGCGAGCTGGAGCTCGATAAAACGCTGCTTCCGGGCGAATTTCGTCAATTGACGGAAAAAGAGTTGTGCAGTGTGAATAAGAAAAAATAACAAAAAATGAGCCCTATATTTGGTGCTTTTATCAAAACAATTATGCGATTTTTTGAAAAACGCACAAAAATAATGTGATTTTCTATTGAAAAACGCACAAAAAAGTATTATCATGTAGAAAGTGTTGAATATTATCTATCGTTAAAATACCCATATACTTCACTGGAGGTAAAAAGACGATGTCCAGCAGAATTTTTCAGAGCGTGATAATACAGATAAAGGAAGCTACGGACCGCTGTATCGGCATCATTGACGATCAGGGCTTTGTTATCACATGCAGTGAACTGCCCATGATTGGCTCAAGGCTCGATGATTTTTCGAGCATGAGCTATGACTTCTCGGAGCCTGTGCTCGTAAGCGGCGTGCGTACCTATAAGGTGCTCAGCAATAACAGCAGCAAGTTTGACTATGCCGTTTTTGTCGAGGGCTGCGATGATATGGCGCGCATGACATGCATGATGGCTGCCGTCGCCTTTAACGAGGCGAAGATGAATTACGAGGAAAAGTACAATAAGGCTGCTTTTCTTAAGAATATAATTTCCGATAACATTCTTCCCGGCGACGTTTATGTAAGGACCAAGGAGCTGCACTTTGCCCCCGATGTTCCGCGTGCGCTGCTGCTTGTGCGTCAGGTCGAGCGCTCGGACGTTGCGAGCGTTGAGGTTTTGCAGACGCTTTTCCCCGATAAGCAGCATGACTTCGTTATCAGCATAAACGAGACAGATATCGTCGTTATAAAAGAGCTCCCCGGCGGCGACAACAGCGCCGAGGTGAAAGCCATTGCCGAGAGCGTTGAGACCGTTCTGCGCAACGAGCTTCAGATCAAATGCATAATCGGCATCGGAACGACCGCGCGTCACCTGCGCGAACTTGCCGACCGCTATAAGGAAGCCCAGATCGCGATCGACGTCGGCAGAGTTTTCGATTCGGAAAAGACGATCATTAGCTATGAAAATCTCGGCATCGGCCGTATAATATATCAGCTGCCCACCACGCTCTGCGAGATGTTCCTTAACGAGGTGTTCAAGAAAAATCCGCTTGAAACTCTTGACGAGGATACGCTGGAGACGATAAACAAATTCTTCGAGAATAACCTCAACGTCTCGGAAACGAGCCGTAAGCTGTATGTTCACCGCAACACGCTTGTGTACAGGCTGGAGAAGATCAAGAAGATCACCGGCCTTGATCTGCGCGAGTTTGACCACGCCATCGTGTTCAAGGTCGCAATGATGGTCAAGCAATATCTTGACTCGGTCAACAGCAACGGCCGCTGAAATCCGTAGGGGAATGTCCCCGAAATCCTCAGGAGGAAAATGACACATGGTTCAGATGAACAATGTAACTATGGTTTATGACAACAGCGATGTTGCCGCGCTCGATAATTTCAGCTTAACTATAAATGAGGGTGAGTTTGCCTTCCTCGTCGGACCGTCCGGCTCGGGCAAGACGACGATAATCAAGCTTCTCACGGGCGAAATTATGGCATCCGAGGGCGAGGTCATCGTAAACGGCTTTAACATGAACAAGCTCAAGCGCCGCAAAATGCCGCAGATGAGAAGAACGCTCGGCGTCATCTTCCAGGACTTCAGACTTATTGATAAGATGACGGTTTATGATAACGTGGCATTTGCAATGCGAGTTGTCGGCGCTACGAATAAGGCAATTAAAGACCGTGTGCCCCGCGTTTTGGAGCTTGTCGGCCTTGAAGGACGTGAAAAGCGCCTCCCGGCGGAGCTTTCCGGCGGCGAGCAGCAGCGTGTCGCCATAGCACGCGCTCTGGTCAACAATCCGACCATGATAATCGCCGACGAGCCGACCGGCAACCTTGACCCTGTGCGCAGCCTTGAGCTTATGCTTTTGCTTGAGAAGATCAACGAAATGGGAACCACGATCCTTGTGGTTACTCACGAAAAGGAACTGGTCAATGCTTTCTCAAAGCGCGTCATAGCCATCGACGGCGGCCACCTTATCAGCGACGGAATGGACGGGTACTACAGTTATGAAGTTGAATAGATACGGATATCTTATAGGCGAGGGCTTCCGCAATGTGTTTACGCACGGATTTATGTCCTTTGCCTCGGTCACGATAATAATTGCCTGCCTGATAGTAATGGGCAGCTTCACGCTTCTTGATATAAACGTCAACCAGATAGTCGAGGATATCGGCAATCAGAACCAGATCCTTGCCTATGTTGACGAGGATATGACCGCACAGGAAGCGACCGCGCAGATACAAACAAAGCTTGAGGCGCTCGATAATGTCGCAAGTGTAAACTTTGTAAGCCGCAGCGAGGCACGTCAGAACTTCCTTGAAAAGTATGACGAAAGCTATATGGAGGGTCTCAACGAAGAGGTCTTCCGCCATCGCTTTGTCATTCAGCTTGTTGATCTTAGCCAAATGGACGCAACGAAAACCGCAATAGAAAATGTTGACGGTATCGTTAAGGTCAACGCTCCCACCGAATTTGCGGATAAATTTATCTCCGTTCGCAACGTCATAAGCATCGTATCTCTCGTGCTTATAGCTATCCTCGGCTTTGTGTCGCTGTTTATCATGAGCAATACCATAAAGCTCGCAACCTACGGAAGAAGAGAAGAGATCGCCATAATGAAGATGGTCGGCGCGTCCAACAGCTTCATTCGATGCCCCTTTGTTATCGAGGGTCTCGTGCTCGGCATTGCCGGCGGCGGCCTTGCGTTCCTTGCCCAGTGGGGCCTGTATAAGGCGCTGGAGACAAAGGTTGCGCAGAGCCTTGCAATATCCTTTGTGCAGATCGTTCCGTTCTCCCAGGTGTGGGTGATCGTGCTCGTCGCGTTCCTTGCGGTCGGCGTACTCGTCGGTGCGGTCGGCGGCGTTATCGCGATAAGAAATTACCTCAAGGTGTGAGGATTTTGGCATGAACAGAAGATTGGTAGTATCAATACTGGCGATGATCCTTGTGCTGACGATGATACTCAGCCTTGTGCTCACGGTGATCCCGGTGAGAGCCGATGGGGTGGAGCAGGCTTCCGCCCACAAAGTCTCGGAGACCGTGCAGCAGTGTATCGCTGAAAATAATATTTGATAGAATATGAGCTTGACTGGCGGCCTTGCGGCTGCCAGTCAAACGTACTGTTTAGCTGACGAAGGCTCCGAACTGCGGAGCGCCGTAAAAAAAGGAGAGATTGAATGGAAAAACGATCACGCCCCGGTTTCGGCAGAAAATTTAAGTTCATACATCTTATAATAGTGGCTCTCGTGGTTATGGTCGTGACCGCGGCTGCAACTTATCTTATAACGACCGGCGGCTTCGGCGCGCAGAAATATTATAATGACGCCAAGGCGTATGTCGAGATCGAAAAGATCATCGAGGAAAACTATATTGGCGATGCCAACAGCGATACGCTGTATAACGCTGCTGCGTCAGCAATGGTTCGCAGCATTGACGATAAGTGGAGCTATTACATGAGCCCTGAGGAGTATGCGGCGTATAAGCTCTCTTCCGCAAACGAGTACGCCGGCATCGGAGTCAGCGTTAAGCTCAACGATAAGGGCAAATTTGAGATATTCGCAGTCGAGGACGGCACCCCGGCGGCCACCGCCGGCCTTAATGTCGGACAGACCATAGTCTCCGTTGACGGTCAGCTGACGGAGGGGATGACGACCGCTGAGCTTCAGGAGCTTATCCGCTCGAAGCTCAATAAAAACTTCCCGATGGTGATTGCCGACGAAAAGGGAAACGAGTCGAGCGTCACGATATCCTGCGAGGTAATTTATAAAAATCCGATATCCTCAAAAATGCTTGAGAATAATATCGGCTATATAAAAATCGCAAACTTTGAGGCCGGAAGCAGCGAGGGCGCGATCGGCGCTATCGAAAAGCTTACGGCAGAGGGCGCAAAGTCGTTCATATTCGATGTCCGCGATAATCCCGGCGGTCTTGTAAGCGAACTTGTTTCGCTTTTGGACTATCTGCTGCCAGACGGCGATTTGTTTGTCAGCGTTGACAAAGCCGGAAAGGAAACCGTCCAAACCTCCGACAAGGTATGCCTGAGCGCAAAAATGGCCGTTCTCGTCAACGAAAACAGCTACAGTGCGGCGGAATTTTTCGCAGCCGCGCTTCAGGAGTATGATTGGGCGACCATAGTCGGCGAGCACACAACAGGCAAGGCGAGAAGCCAGGTGACCATCGAACTTTCAAATGGCGGTGCGATACACATTTCGACAAAGAAGTACCTCACGCCGCAGCGCGTTGACCTTGCCGAAGCCGGCGGCATCAAGCCCGATATCGAGGCGCACAATACTGAAAAGGACACAACAGTCCAGCTCAATGCAGCGATAAAAGCGCTGAGCTGAGCGCTATAAATAAGGATAATAAAGGAGAGCTGAGTATGGCTACCGAAAACAGATTTAAGATGAGTCAGGAGCGCCTTGACGCGCTCAAAAAGGAGCTTCTGTACCTTGAAACCGATAAGGCAAAAGAAGTTGCCGAGCAGATAAAAGAAGCGCGCAGCTTTGGCGACCTTTCCGAAAACAGCGAATACGACGAGGCAAAGACCGAGCAGGGCAAGCTCTATTCCAGAATTGCCGAGCTCAAGAGCCTTGTTGAGAACGCCGAGATCGTCGAGAAGGTCGATACGGGCATGCGTAAGGGCGCAGTTACCCTCGGCAGCAGAGTCAAGGTTCGCGACATTGACGAAGGCTACGAAGAGGAATACACCGTTGTAGGCTCGCAGGAGGCAAACCCCATGGAGGGCCGTGTATCCGACGATTCGCCCTTTGGCCGCGGCCTTTACGGTCACGTCGCAGGCGAGAAGATCACCGTCGATGCACCGGCAGGCGAGCTGCACTTTGAGATACTTTCGGTAGAAAACGATTAAGAGGGTAGGCTATGAGTGAGAATAAGACGAATGAGAACGCAGCGCCTGAGCAGGAGCTCAGCGAGCTGCTGAAAATAAGACGCGATAAGCTCAAGGCTTTGCAGGAGGAGGGGAGAGACCCCTTCACCCAGACACGCTTCGAAAGAAGCGCGTATTCGACTGAAATTAAGGCAGACTATGACGCATTTGACGGAAAAACCGTCAAGGTCGCAGGACGTATTATGTCCAAGCGCGGCATGGGCAAGGCAATATTCTGCCATATCCAAGATGATCGCGGCACGATCCAGATCTATGTCCGCAAGGATGCGGTGTCCGAGCAGGAGTTTGCAGACTTCCGCAAGTACGATATAGGCGACATTATCGGCGTTTCTGGCTTCGTTTTCAAGACCAAGACCGAGGAAATTTCCGTGCATGTCGAGTCTGTCACGCTGCTTTCCAAGAGCCTGCGTCCTCTGCCCGAAAAGTTCCACGGCATGACCGACAAAGAGCTGCGCTATCGTATGCGCTATGTCGATCTGATAATGAACCCCGAGAGCAGACGTAATTTTGAGATACGCAGTAAATTCGTCGCGTATCTGCGCCGATACCTTGACGGCCTGGGCTTTATGGAGGTCGAGACACCGGTTCTTAGCCCCATCGCAGGTGGTGCGAATGCACGTCCGTTTATTACACATCATAATACCCTTGACATAGACATGTATATGCGCATTGCGACGGAGCTGCACCTTAAGCGGCTTATTGTCGGCGGAATTGAGCGCGTGTACGAAGTCGGCCGTATTTTCCGCAACGAGGGCATGGACACCAAGCACAACCCGGAGTTTACCACATGTGAGCTGTATCAGGCATACACGAATCTTGACGGAATGATGGACATTCTCGAGGGCATTCTGACCGGCGCTGCCAAGGAGATACTCGGAACCTATCAGGTTGAGTGGCTTGGTCATCAGATCGATCTTACTCCTTCGTGGAAGAGAATTACCATGGCTGACGCGGTCAAGAACGTTACCGGAGCAGACTTTATGGCTGTCGAAGGCGACGCGGATGCCGGTGTGATGCTGGCAAAGAGCGTCGGCGTGGATATGGACGGTGTTTCCCATACATGGGGCAACGCCTTGTACGAGACCTTTGACCAGCTCGTCGAATCCACGCTCATTCAGCCCACATTCATAACCATGTACCCTGTTGAGGTCAGTCCGCTGGCCAAGCGCAGCCCCTCCGATCCGCACCTGACGGAGCGCTATGAGATGTTCATCTGCGGCTGTGAGATGGGCAACGCCTTCTCAGAGCTCAACGACCCCATCGACCAGTATGAGCGCTTTAAGGCACAGGCCGAAAAACGTGCCAACGGTGACGATGAAGCCGACATGATGGATGAAGATTTCGTCCTTGCGTTGGAATACGGCATGCCCCCCACGGGCGGTCTGGGCTTCGGAATTGACCGTTGTGCAATGATGCTGTGCGGAACAGACTCGATCCGCGACGTTATCCTGTTCCCGACGATGAAGCCCCAGAGCTAAGAAAGCATTGTGGCACAACGGTTACAGGTGATACAACCTCTGGTTTGACACCACTTTTACACCAATTCACTTTGAATTCAACATGGCTACTAAGGAGTGCCCCGTCAAAGACGGGGTGCTTTCTTTAGCCATCATACATATATCATCATAAAAAAATAAGGGCAGGTTTGGGAAATCAAAATCCCATTCCTGCCCTTTTCTTTTTAGCAAAATCTGTCCCGAAAAATATATAGTATTCGTGACAACGCACAAAAAAATGAGAGCGTGCTTCAACAGCAGCTCTCATATATCTTGTCTATTTGACATTTACACCGAAGTCCTTTATAATGGCTTTTGTGGAATCCACCGTCCGCGTCGAGTTTCCGGGTTCAGTCATAGCCCATCTCCTTTGTAGACGGTGTACGGTTAAAAAGACGGTTGCCTGTCATCCCGCGAGTGCGGAATGGAGGCGTGTATGTAGC
>OIWU01000047.1_pt1 | contig 158730 bp, 132 predicted proteins | sample 1587711 | NCBI WGS metagenome assembly OIWU01 (sample SAMEA3888909, study PRJEB22519) | human gut metagenome | biome: human gut; feature: human-associated habitat; material: faeces | place: Denmark | collected 2010 | reverse complement strand
CTTAAGGTTAAGGAGTATGCAGAACAAGGCTATACATTTGCTGTAGTCCTTGACTTGTCAAAGTACTTTGATACTCTTAATCACGAAATTCTCATCAACCTTCTCCGAAAGAATGTAAAAGATGAACGTGTAGTGCAGTTGATAAAGCGCTATCTGAAAAGTGGCATAATGGAAAACGGAGTGGTCATTGACACAGAGGAAGGCTCACCACAAGGTGGAAACCTATCACCATTGCTGTCAAATGTCTACCTCAATGAGTTCGACCAGGAATTTCTGAAAAGAGGTGTTCCATGCATAAGATATGCAGATGACATCGTGCTTCTTGCAAAGAGCAGGCGAGCATCAGAGAGACTCTTGGAAAGCAGTACAAAATATCTTGAGGAGAAGCTGAAACTTACAGTCAACCGAGAAAAGAGCCGTACTGTCAGCGTGTTTGCAATCCGAAATTTTAAATTCCTTGGCTTTGCATTGGGAAGGAACGGAAAGGGCATTTATGTCCGAGTTCATCCGAAGTCATGGAAGAAATTCAAGTCTAGACTGAAGGAGTTATCTTCCCGTAAGCGATGTCAGTCAATCAAGCCAAGCCTTGAGAAAATCAAGGTGTATGCAAGGGGATGGCTTAACTACTACGGAATTGCAAGTATGAAGAGCAACATAAATGACATCAATGGATGGCTTTACCACAGAATACGCATGTGCATATGGAAACAGTGGAAGAAACCTAGAACGAAATATAAAAATCTAGTCAAGCTGGGAATTCCAGAACACTATGCGGCAACAATAGCAAACAGTCGCAGAAAGTATTGGTATATCAGTAATAACAAAGCTGTGATTTGGGCGCTGAATAAAGAAAGACTGATAAACAGTGGCTTTTATGATTTAGCCACAGCCTATCAGTCTGTGCACGTCAACTATTGAAACCGCCGTGTACCGAACGGTACGCACGGTGGTGTGAGAGGACGGCGGTTAGTCACCGCCTCCTACTCGATTAATGCAGGTGTTTGTTTCAAATAATTGTAACGATCAAAGCAAATTGATATTTTATGGCAGATATTATAGAATGTCCGTGGTGCTTCTAAGCAACCTGTTGATCTCGGAAACACAGTCGCGGATCTCTCTGCCGGAGCAGTCGATCGTGATGTCGGCATATTTTTCGTAGAGAGGAATTCGTTCCTGATAAAGAGAATGAAGACTCTGTCCCTCCTTGATCGCAACACCGCGCTGGTTTAAGTCGCCGAGACGTTTCTGAAGCTCCGTCTCCGGAAGTTTCAGGTAGAGAACGGTTCCGATCTCCTTTAAATGTGCCATTGCTTCATGACCGTAAACAACACTTCCGCCGGTTGCAATAACGGATGAGTCGGTATCAATTGAAGCATTGACCTGATTTTCAATCCGGTTAAAGCCGTCAAGTCCGTCCTGTTCAATGATTTCATGAAGGAGACGGTGCTCCTGCTCCTGAATCAGCAGATCGCTGTCAATAAAGCGAAAACCAAGATTTTTAGCAAGGACAACGCCGATCGTGCTTTTGCCGCAGCCCGGCATGCCGATCAAGATAATATTATTCATAGGAAAATCCTCCTGTGGTATTTTATCAAAATAAGATATCTGCTATGGTGCAAATTCTGCTCTATTGTATCCGATATCGGGTGAGAAGTCAAAAGTGTCTTGAAAAAGAAATGTTGCTATTGTAAAATGGAAGGAAAGATATATAGAACGGAATCTATAATGGAGGAAGATAATGGATACAAATATTTTATTAGAGAGCGGAACAAATGAGCTTGAGATCCTGGAATTTATGGTGGGCGGAAATTATTATGGAATCAATGTGGCAAAGATCCGGGAGATCATTACTTGTCAGGAGCTGACACCGATCCCGAACAGTCATCCGAACGTGGAGGGAGCATTCAGTACCCGTGGAGAGACGATCACAGTGGTGAATCTGGCAAGAGCACTTGGTATGAAGGAACAGATGGATGAGCCAACGCAGGATATGTTTCTGATCACCAATTTTAATATGGTAAGTACCGGCTTTCATGTGCATGGTGTGGTGGGAATCCATCGTGTGAACTGGGGACAGATCATCCAGCCGGACAGTATGATCTGCAATTCGTCGAAGAGTATGATCACCGGTATTGTGAATCTGGATGGAAAGCTTGTGCTGATCCTGGATTTTGAGGCAATCGTTGCAGAGATCGCCCCGGATATCGGAATGACGATGCATGGAGCCGGTAATCTGGAAAACAGAGAGACCAATCATGCTCCGATCCTTTTTGCAGAGGATTCCGGGCTGCTCAGCATGCTGATCTATGATACGCTGACGAAGGCAGGATATGTCAATGTGATTCCGTTAAATAATGGTTTGGAGATGTGGAACCTATTGCAGCAGTATAAGAAGGAAGGTACCTTACGGCAGCATGTGCAGTGTGTTGTGACAGACATTGAGATGCCGCAGATGGATGGGCACAGGCTGGTGAAGCTGATGAAGGAGGATCCGGAGTTAAAGGAGATTCCGATCATCATTTTCTCCTCGCTGATCAATGATGACATGAGAAGGAAGGGAGATGCGCTGGGAGCTGATGCGCAGCTTTCCAAAAATCAAATGGGAGAATTTGTCGACACGGTTGACCGTTTTCTACGAAAATAAAGTGGATAAATTAAAACAGCAGCTTACAGATACAGCAGGCGGTCGAGCCGGATCAGCCCCCAGCCCTGGCGGGAATGATCATAACCGAGATCGACTGCTGTTTTTTTGAGCTGGAATTTGACCTCACGGTTGGAAAGATATGGACGTTGCTGCAGAAGAAGAGCAATGCATCCGCTGACAACCGGCGTTGACATGGAGGTACCGCTGCGGCTCTGATAGAGCCTGCCTGTGGACATGCTGTCATAGGAACTGCCGTAGAGGCGGGCAGAGTAGGTCTGCATCGGCTGGCAGCTGGTAATGTTAGAACCGGGTGCAACGATATCCGGCTTTTTGATACAGCTTTCGGTCGGACCGCGCCCGGAATAATCTCTGCCGTTGCCGGTCTGCATTACATCGGAGGCGCCGACGGTGATGATCTTGCGGCTGTTGCCGGGTGCACCGATGCTGTGCGGAGAGGGACCGTGGTTGCCGGCGGCAGTCAGGACGACAAGCCCCTCCTCCCAGAGGGCTTCCACGCCGCGGACGAGAGGGGAATTTTCATCAAAATGTCTGCCCCGGCTGCTTCCGACAGAGATATTGACGATCCGGATATTATATTGTCTGTAATGAGCGAGCAGCCAGCGGATTCCGGAAAGAACATCTTCGATGTTGCCCTCCCCCTTCTGGTTGAGAATCTTGATCATGACAAAATGGCTGTCCGGAGCGATGCCCTCGTAGCGTTTTCGGCTGGCGTTGCCGTTTCCGGCGATGATTCCTGTAATATGCGTGCCATGTCCGTTGTCATCATAAAAGTCCGGACGATGGTTTACGGTATCCACAAAGGCTTTTAGACGGCTGTTTTGCAGTGTCAGATCCGGATGCCTGCCGATTCCGGTATCAAATACGGCAATACCGATTCCTTTACCGGTCAGATTCAGACTGCGTGCGGCAGGAAGATGAATAAGTGATGCGACTCGCTGCATGGGATACCCTCCGGAAGTTTATTTTCTGCTACAGATAATTTATGTTTCAAAGAAAAATCGGTGACTTGTATTTGTAAGGTTATTTGGTATAATGAAAAAGAATGTTTGTGTCAGGCGGTTTTTGGGTGGAACGAGCAAGCTGCCTGCCTTTAGAAAGAAAAGAAGACTGATATGAAAACAATAGGTTATTTGATATTTGCATGGGTTTATAATATATGCAGCATTTTTTGCGAACCGGATCCGCACAGGATCATTCTGTGGAATGGTCACAATCATGGAATCAATGGTAATTTAAAGGAAATACAAAATGCATATTCAGAGAAAGCAGGCGATGTCTGCGAAGCGTTTGCCAAGAGAGATCTGTTCCGTAATCCGGACAGTGGAATGCGCAAATCGTTGTGGGGATGTATTCATGATGCGTTTTTGTTTTTCGTGGTGTATCCCTGTCATATGGCGCGGGCGGGAAAGGTTTTTCTGAATGATAATTTTCTTCCGTTATGTTATATGAGAACAACAAAGCGTGATACACAGTTTGTGCAGCTCTGGCATGGAGCCGGAGCATTTAAGCGGTTCGGACTTTCTACGGAGACAGATCCGAAGGTGGCAGAGGTTGTGAGAAGTGCCAATCGGAAGATCACACATCTGTTTGTGACCTCACAGGCTGTAAAGCCATTTTATGAGGAAGCGTTTGCCGTGCCGCCGGAGAGGATTTATCCGACCGGGATTCCGGTGACAGATATTTATTTTGATGAGGAGAGGATCTGTCAGAGGAAGAGCAGCTTTTATCAGAAATATCCGGAGCTTGCGAGTAAGAAGATTTTACTTTATGCGCCGACATTTCGCAGAACAGATGAGGAGAACCGGCAGATCATGGATCGGTTTGATGCAGAGCGGATCCATCAGATCCTTGGAGATGAATGGGTCATACTGATCCGCATGCATCCGAAATTTCCGGTCGAAAATCTGCCACAGAATAAATATTGCTATAACATGACAGACTATAATGATATTACAGATCTGTATCTGGTATCCGATCTGTTTATCACAGATTATTCCTCTTCGGTGGTGGAATATGCATTGTTAGACAAGCCGATCCTGTTATTTGCGTATGATCTTGCAGAATATGACCGAGGCTTTTATTTTGATTATGAGAACATGATGCCGGGGCAGATCGCGCATACACAGACAGAATTGTATGAGCTTTTGCAAAATAATTGTGATAATTTACCAAAACGACAAAATTTTGTCAAATTTCAATACGATAATATGAAAGGAGACGCCTGTGGGCGTATTCTGGATATATTAGGCTGAAAGTTTTAGAGACTGCCTGTACTGTGGTGGTCTTGCCAGGGGGAAAATATACAGTACAGAAATGAGGATGAAATGAAGAAAATCAGAAACCACAAGACATTGGCATTTGGTCTGGCAGTTCTTTTATTTATGCTGCAGATCACATCGTCTGCGGCAATCTGGCAGACGGAGAAGGCTAAGGCGGCTACAGGACCGCAGGATACCTCGACAATTGTTGTATCCGGAGCGGCAGTGACAGTTGATCCGAATATCGTGATGTCTGCAGTGACAGCCGTAGAGATCACCAAGTATTCCATTGCGTATCAGTGGTCGGCTGTGCCGAATGCAACAAGCTACTATGTTTATAAGTATGATACAGTGCAGGAAAAATACGATTTCTATACGGTGACAACCGGAACGAGTATTCAGGTTGCAGGTCTTGCTGCCGGTGAAGAGTATTATTTTGCATTTTACGCAGTCAACGATCAGACCGCATGTCGAAGCGATTTTGTTGTATCATCACAGGTATTTACGAAGCCGGAGAAGGTTGAGAACTTTACGATTTCCGACAATACAACGACAAGCGTTGTGCTTCGCTGGACAGATATTCCGTCTGCGACAGGATATATCATTTATCGTGCCGGAACCGGTGGAAATTTCAAAAAGATCGGTGTTGCATCAACCGGTGAATATAAGGATACCACGCTGAGTGCCGGTAAGACATATCAGTATAAGATCGTGGCATATGCAGGAACGGAAGCAAATGTTGGTGAGGAGTCACCGGCAGTATTTACCTGTTCTCTGCCGGCAGCACCAACGGTTACGGTCAAAGGTGGTAATCAGCGAGTACGACTGACCTGGCCAGCTGTAACGGGCGCAAACGGTTATCATGTATACATCAACCAGAATGACCAGTATGTGCTGTTGACAACGCTGGAAGGAAAGTCCAATAAGAAGTTTATCCATACAAATCTGGAGAACAATCAGATTTATAAATATTATGTAACAGCATATCGTAACAACGTTTATAACGGAATGGTCTATGAGAGCAAGGCGTCCATAGAAAAGACCGGAATCCCAATGGAGGTCAGTGCGACAAGCACCCAGCCAAAGCTTTACAAGAGTAAATCATTATTTAAGAAGTCTGCGGCCTGCAAAAAGAACAAAGACTTCAGCAAAAAGCTTGACTATGCAAAGAGCTTTGCAATTCCGGGTATGCTCAATACAAATGTGGCAGAATTTGGCTGTGGAACAATGGTTCCACAGGGAATCACGTTAGCGAAGTCTTATTTCTTCGTGACGGCGTATGACGGACGGGGGGAGGAAAACTCCGTTGTTTACGTTTTGACAAAGGATGACAAGGAGCTTGTTACTACCATCATTCTACCAAATAAATCGCATGCCGGCGGTATTGCATTTGATGGCAAGAACCTCTGGATCACGCAGGCAAAAACACTGCGCAGTATCCCTTTTAAGACGATCAAGAAAGCCCTGGATGAGGAAGCACCTTATTTGGAACTTTCCTCCTATGGCGTAGAGATTACACTGCCACAGCAGGCAGCTACGGTAACTTATTACAAAAAACTTCTCTGGGTTGCATCCTATGATGAGCTAAAGCCGGGATATCTGGTAAGCTATAAGATTTCCAAGAAGGGATCAAAGCCGGAACTGACACCGCTTAAGACTATTTCCATGCCGACGCGTGTACAGGGAATCGCATTTTCTTCCAATGGCAGACTGATCGTTTCCAGATCCTGTCAGACAGATCCGAAGAAGCGTGGTTACATGCATCAGCTGGACGTGTATAAGCCAAATCTGAAAAAGGCATCCAAGGGTATTATCTCTCTTGGAAAGGTTCGCAGCACCGTTGCTGTTCCGACCATGAACGAGGAGATCACGATCAGTGGAAACCGTATCTATATTGTGTTTGAATCAGTATCCTTCTACAGTGCAGAGCAGCGTGTAGACAGAGTATGCGCCCTGCCTGTCAGCTATGTGACGAAACTGACAAAGAAATAAAATAATCCTACTGTTTTTGATGGCTGGTATTTCAAAAGTAATATGAAATACCAGCCATTTGTGATACACTATATAAATATAGTCTGACGTGGAGGAAATCATAGCAATGAATGTGCAGATCACAAAACATCATGTAGATAAAGAGAATAAGATATTAGAAATCGAGATTGAATGTCGGACGAGCCGGTCGCATACGGAACCGAAGCTTCGGGGATCGCTTGTATTTGATGCGGGCTGTGGCAGACGGTATTTTCCGGTTGTAGCCGGAAATCAGCAGGAAAATGGTCAGGAAAGACAGTATCTTTCCAAAGTTTCGGTGGATCTTTCGTATGTTTTTTTTGAAAAGTTTCCGGAGCCTTCAGAACGGGTGAAGCTTTCTTTGGCGTTTTGTGAACCGGAGTCCTTATGGAGCTATGAGCCGGCATCGTTTGATCTGCCGGGAGAACTGTTTATCCGGCAGCAGCATTCGAAGAATATTCTTCAGAAAGCGGGTTCGGTGGTGCTTTACGGAATCTGCACACTGCTTCTTCCGGTCTGGCTTTTGGATGGTGTGCTGGCGGTGAAAGGACTTCATCCGTTGCATGAGGCAGCAGCCGGCCGCCACGGGAAGAGTGCCGTGATCTATCATGCACATGGTCTGGTTCATGACCTGACCGGTTACGGCTATAGTGTGAGGGAGTATAAGACCGGTTATTTTAAAAAATGCTATGAACATGCCTGTCGCAAAGTGCCGCAGACAAAGGGAATTTTGTTTTTGTCGGAGCGGCGTGTGGAAAATGGTGGTAATTTGGACCGCATTCGTGCCTGTGTGCGGGAAAAGGGACTTTCCTACCGGGAATTTTTAACAGAGACGCCGGTTCATAAGCTGAGCAGAAAGCAGATACGGGAATGTGCAGAAATGGTGGCGGAGGCAAAGCTCATTATTCTGGAGGACTTTGTGCCACAGCTTCATGCACTGACTATGCGTCCGGAGACACAGATCCTGCAGATGTGGCATGCTTGTGGAGCATTTAAGCTGTTTGGTTTATCAGAGCTTGGCGTTGTGGATCACCTGACGCAGTCGTCAAGGAATCACCGCAGCTATACGGCAGCGCTTGCGAGCAGCAGTGGTGTTGTTCCTTTTTACAGCGAGGCCTTTGGTATCGATGAGCGCTGTGTGCGGCCGGTCGGAGTTCCGCGGACGGATGTCTTTTTCGATACAGCATATCGGGAACAGATCCGGGAGGCACTTTATACACGCTATCCGGTCTGCCGGGATAAGAAGGTCATTTTATTTGCACCGACCTTCCGGGGAAGCGGTAATAAGACAGCCTATTATCCGTGGGAGAAGTTTTCTGTGGAGAAACTGATGAGAGAGCTTCCGCAGGAAAGCGTGCTGATCCTCAAGAATCATCCGTTTGTCAGAGACTGCTGTGAGATCCCGGAGGAATATCAGGATAGGGTGCTTGATCTTTCGAGAGAAGAGAATATCAATGATCTGCTCTTTATCACATCGGTGCTGATCACGGATTACAGCTCGGTTATTTTTGAGGCGGTGCTTTTGAATATTCCTATTTTATTTTATACGTTTGATCTGCAGGAATATCTGGAGAAAAGAGATCTCTATTTTGAATTTGCGGCATTTGCGCCGGGAAAGATCATTTCGGATATGGAGGCACTTATAAAAGCTGCGGCGGGGCTTCTTGATGATCCGACAGAAGAGACATCCCCGGCAATGACAAAGACGCAGTTTCAGAGACTGTTTTTAGATGCACTTGATGGTCACTCGACACAGAGAACTATGCAGCTGGTGGAGGAACTGCTGGCAACCGGAGATTGACAGGAAAGAGCGAATTATTATATTATGTTACATGAGTATATTGATGAAAAAGAACGGAGGATGTATATGTCAGAGTACCAGAATTGGGACAAAGAACTTGATCGTCTGGAAGCAGGGGAAAGCCAGTATTCCTGGGATGAGCTTGAAGAGCTTATCACGGACCGGCTGGAGGATGACAAAATTGATGAGCAGGAATTTGAGACCCTGATGAGACGGCTGATGGATATAGACTGTGAGCTGTAAAGGAGAGGGGGACAAGCGATGAGCAGGGAAAGAACCGAAGAGGAAGAAAGAGAATACAGGCGTTATCTTCATCGGCTGAAACGCCGCAGAGAACGCCGCAGAAAGGTAATGATCGCCAGAACCATAGTTGGTGTGGCAGGAGTGTTGATCCTGCTTCTTTTGGTTGGGCTCATCCGGCTTGGTGTAAGGACTGTACAGGGCGGCTCAAGTCAGAAGAACAAGCAGGTAGAGGCGACCATCAAGCCGACGGAGGCAGCACCGGAATATTCGATCCCGGAGGGCTTTGAGGAGTACGCTGCCAAGCTTGAGGAGATGAGATCAGAATACCCGCAGGTGGAAAATATCCTGCTCAACCTCTATGAGTACAGCGAAAGCATGTTAAAGCTTGCATCGAACAATCCGGATGCACTGGAGTTTGTAGAGAATTATCCAAAGCACAAGTCAGACATCAAGCCATCGGGAAGTGTGACGAAGGAGGAACTGGATTCTGCCGAGAATGGGATCCCGCGCTTCCAGCAGTGGGATGAGCGATGGGGATATCTTACCTATGGAAATGATAATATCGGTATCAACGGCTGTGGTCCCACCTGTCTTTCCATGGTAGTGGCAGGTCTGTTAAAGGATACCTCCAAATCACCGGATGCGGTGGCAGAGTTTAGTGTGGAGAATAATTACTGTACGGTTGCTTCCGGAACGGCATGGTCGTTAATGTCCACCGGAGCCAGAAAGCTGGGGCTGAAGTCAGAATCTGTATCGGTGGGGGCAGATTCGTTAAGATCTGTCCTGAAAAAGGGACAGCCGGTGATCTGCAGCATGAAACCGGGTGATTTCACAACGACCGGTCATTTTATTGTACTGACGGGGCTGACCGATGACGGAAAGCTGATGATAAATGATCCGAACAGTATTACCAGAAGTGAGAAGAGGTGGGATATTGATACCATTGTGGGGCAGGCGAAATCGGCGTGGACGTATACTGTCCCCTGATAAATCATGATAAAGGATACGAGGAAAAACGACAGATTCAGATGCAGAATGGAGTGACCTAATATGGATAAAAACGGACCTGAAATTAAAATTGATAATGGAGAACTTGCCACAAGCACAATACCGGAGGATTTTACAGAGCCACAGGTATTGTATGAAAAGCTGATCAAGATGATCAGAAAGTATCATCCCTCCGATGATATTTCCATGATCGAGAAGGCGTACCGGATCGCCTATAAAGCACATGACGGGCAGCTTCGTAAGTCCGGAGAGCCGTATATCATTCATCCGGTGTGTGTCTGTATTATTCTGGCAGAGTTGGAGTTAGATAAGGAAACGATCGTGGCAGGTATGCTTCATGATGTGGTGGAGGATACCGTCATGACCAGCGAGGAGCTGGCGGCTGAGTTTGGAGATGAGGTAGCACTTCTGGTGGACGGTGTTACAAAGCTGACACAGCTCGATTATGTGGCGGACAAGGTCGAGGTACAGGCGGAGAATCTGCGTAAGATGTTTCTTGCCATGGCAAAGGATATCCGCGTTATCCTGATCAAGCTGGCAGACCGTCTTCATAATATGCGTACGATGCAGTACCAGACGCCGAAGAAACAAAAGGAAAAGTCCAGAGAGACTCTTGATATTTATGCACCGATCGCAGACCGTCTCGGAATTTCCAAAGTAAAGGTAGAGTTAGACGACCTGGCGTTTAAGTATCTTGAGCCGGAGATGTATAACCAGCTTGTATCAAGCATTGCCAATGGCAAGGAACAGCGCGATATCCTGATCCGCAAGATCGTTAACGAGGTCAGCCATCATATTGAGGAGGCGGGTATCAAGGCAACGATCGATGGACGTGCCAAACATTATTTCAGTGTCTATAAGAAGATGGTCACACAGAACAAGAGGCTGGATCAGATCTATGACCTGTTTGCCGTGCGTATTATCGTTGAGACAGAACGTGACTGCTATACGGCACTCGGTGTGATCCATGAGATCTACAAGCCGATCCCGGGTCATTTTAAGGATTATATTTCGATGCCGAAGCCGAACAATTATCAGTCGCTTCATACGACACTGATCGGTTCAATGGGACAGCCGTTTGAGATTCAGATCCGTACCTATGAGATGCACCGTACTGCTGAATATGGTATCGCTGCGCATTGGAAATACAAAGAGAATCAGTATGGAAGCAGAGACCGCGACAATGAGGAGGAGAAGCTTGCATGGCTGCGCCGTATTCTGGAATGGCAGAGAGATATGTCCGATAATAAAGAGTTTTTAAGTCTCTTAAAAAGTGATCTTGATCTGTTTTCCGATCATGTATACTGCTTTACGAAGGATGGCGATGTCAAGAACCTGCCGGCAGGCTCTACAACGATCGATTTTGCCTATGCGGTGCACAGTGCTGTCGGCAACAGAATGGTTGGTGCGAGAGTCAACGGAAACCTTGTACCGATTGATTATAAGATTCAGAATGGTGATCGTGTCGAGATCATGACCTCGCAGAATTCGAGGGGACCGAGCCGTGACTGGCTGACTCTTGTGAAGAGTCCGCAGGCGAAGAACAAGATTAATCAGTGGTTCCGTTCGCAGTTTAAAGAGGAAAATATTGTACGGGGCAAGGAGCTTCTTGCTAATTACTGTAAGGCGCAGGGCGTTTTATTGTCCGATCTTTTGAAAACGGAATATACCGATTACTGTATGAAGAAATACGGTTTCAGAGACTGGGATTCTGTGCTGGCTGCGCTGGGTCACGGTGGACTGAAGGAGGGACAGATTGTTAATCGCCTTCAGAATGCATATGACAAGAAGAATCCAAAGCATACAACCGATCAGGAGATTCTGGATGCGGTGGCAAAGAGTACTGAGAATGCCGGGGTATCCCGTCCGGCAGCAGCGGTCAAATCAAAAAGTGGTATTGTGGTTGCCGGCCTGTCTGATGTATCGGTTCGTTTTTCAAAGTGCTGCAGTCCGGTGCCGGGAGATGAGATCATAGGCTTTGTGACGAGAGGACGAGGTGTTTCCATTCATCGTACAGACTGTGTTAATATGATGAATCTGTCCGAGGCAGATCGCCAGCGTATTATTGAAGCTGAGTGGAGTGTGGATTCCCAGGGCTCTGCCGATGAGGATTACGATGCAGAGATCGTGATCTACGCATATGACCGTATGGGTATCCTGATGGATATCACGAAGATTTTGACAGAGAATAAGATTGATGTGAAGGCAATGAATACAAGAACAAGTAAGCAGGGCATTGCGACGATCAATGTCAGCTTTGCGATCCGCGGTGTGGAAGCGTTAAATGAGCTGATCAAGAAGCTGCGCAATGTGCCGAGTGTAACAGATATTCAGAGAAGCCGTTCATAAAGAAAGAAATGAGGAAAGAGATGAGCTTATTAAAATGTGATTCCAGAATGGTGGGACCGATCCAGACTAACTGCTACTTTTTATATCGTGAGGATACGAAGGAGTGTCTGATCATTGATCCGGGCTATGAGGCGGATACGATCGAGAGACATGTTCTTAAAAAGCAGTTAAAGGTAGTAGGGATCCTTCTGACACATGGACATTTTGATCATATTACGGCAGCAGATGAGGTGCGCCGCAGATTTCAGACAAAGATCTATGCCTCCGGAAAAGAGGAAGAGCTGTTAGCAGATCCGCAGAAGAATGTATCGGTGATGATGGGAGATAACGTCAGTCTGAAGGCAGATGTCTGGCTGGATGACGGACAGGAGCTTGAGCTTTTAGGTGAGACGATGCGCTGTATCCTGACACCGGGACACACAAGTGGCGGAATGTGCTTCTATTTTCCGAATGCATGCATGTTGTTCTCCGGGGATACGCTGTTTCAGGAGTCCGTTGGAAGAACGGACTTTCCGACCGGTAGTAACCGGGCACTGATGCAGTCGGTCCGTGAACGTCTTCTGGTGCTTCCGGAGGCGGTCCGCGTATTTCCGGGACATGGTGCGATGACGACGATCCGGGATGAGAAGATGTTTAATCCGTATGCGGGTTAGACGAGGATATGGCTGTCCGGTCAGAAATGATGAGAAATCGAGGAATAATAGAATAATATGATAGATATTGTTTTGTCGGAGCGGGACTTCGACTATGAAATACAGGCGCTTGTGACTGGATTTTTCCCGGCGGAGCATAACCGGGTGGTGATCCTTGAGAAGCAAGATGAAAACAGTTTAAAAGCACTGGCACAGACCGATGCAGATGCAGCACTGTTTGTCGGCGCTTTTTTTGGACAGGATAAGATCACGGTGTGGCTTCTAAACGGTGGAAAATACTGCGAACGGTCTGTAACAGTCAGCGGTGAGCAGGACTTTCATAAGCACGTGGATAAGACCACCCATCCGTATCGGACGGATTACAAAAATAAATTAAAGAAATTACTTTTTACGATACTTTGTGAAATGGAAGAAGAAACACTTCAGGAGGGAATGCTCAGAAGTATTCCGGTATGGGGAACGATGACAGGAGTCAGACCGACAAAGATTCCGATGAACCGTCTTCTTCAGAACGAACCTCTTGATACCGTTAGACGTAGTATGAAAGAGGAGTATTGCTGCAGCCCTGAGAAAGCAGAGCTTTGTCTGGATATTGCCGCAAGGGAGGCAGCTCTTTTACAGAAGGCAGAGTATGATAAGGGCTACAGTCTTTATGTGGGGATTCCGTTTTGTCCGTCGACCTGTCTGTACTGTTCGTTTCCGTCGTATCCGATGGAGCAGTTTGGCAGTCTGATCCCTGATTATCTTGAGGCGCTGAAGAGGGAGATTCGTTTCTGCGGAGAGCTGCAGAAAGGAAAGAAACTGACCTCTGTGTATATCGGGGGAGGCACACCGACGACATTATCGGCAGAACAGCTCGAGGAGTTGCTTATCTGTCTGTATGAGAACTTTCCGGTGCAGGATGCGTACGAGATCACGGTGGAGGCCGGAAGACCGGACAGCATTACAAGGGAAAAGCTGATGGCACTTAGACGCTTTGGCGTAGAGAGGATCTCGGTGAATCCGCAGACAATGCAGGATAAAACGCTGCAAAGCATTGGCAGACAGCATACGGTCGCACAGACAAAGCAGGTGTTTGCGCTGGCGAGAGAATGTGGCTTCGACAATATTAACATGGATCTGATCATCGGGCTTCCGGGAGAGACACCGGAGGATTTTGCGGATACTCTGGCACAGATGAAGGCGCTTGATCCGGACAGCGTGACGATCCATTCACTGGTGGTCAAGCGTGCATCAAGGCTGCGCAGACTGTTGGATGAGGGAGCTGTCCCGGAGGAGGAGCGTGCCCGCCGCATGGAACAGATGATGCAGATGGGGCTTGCTTTTGCGAGGAAGAATGGATATCAGCCGTACTATATGTACCGGCAAAAGAATACAGCAGGCTATGCCGGAAGCTCCGGACAGGAGAATATCGGCTTTGCCCGCGAGGGGAAAGAATGTCTGTACAATATTCTGATCATGGAAGAAATGCAGAGTATTGCAGCACTCGGTGCCGGGGCGAGCACGAAATGCTATGACAGGAAACGGCATATTGTCAGCCGTGTGGAGAATGTCAAGAGTGTGACGGATTATATTTCCCGCATTGATGAGATGCTGAAGCGGAAACAAGAACATGGTATGGGGGATTAGAACATGGAAGAGGATTATCTGGAGCAGCTCGTCATGGAGAGTGCTTCCCTGAGCAGTAAAATGAGAGAGTATATCTATGTCGAGATGAGCCATGGTGTGAAGGTCAGTAATCTTGCACAGGAGGTAGCGAAGGAACTTGGCGAGGATGAGACGTTTTGCCGTCAGATCGCTGTGGCAGGCCTGTTACATGATATTGGCAAGCTTTGGGTGATGAAGCATATGAACGAGGCAGGCAGTGAGGAGACACTGACGATCGAGAGGATGAAGATCGTGCGGATGCATCCGACGCACAGCTGCGATATGCTGATGGCAGAGGGATATCCGGCAGGGATCACACAGGCAGTTTATTATCATCATGAGAATGTGGATGGCACCGGCTATCCGGAAAACCTTCGGGGTGATAAGATCCCGTGGATGGCACGCATTCTGCGTATCTGCGATGTGTACTGTGCACTGACAACCGACAGAAGTTACCGGAGGGCTTTTGAACGTTTTGCGGCGATGGAGATCATGATCGATGAGGTCGAGGATTATGATATGCGCTGCTTTCTGGCATTTCAGCGGGTGATCCACAATGAGGCAGGGGAGAAGCTTCGCTCTCTGTGTACAGTGATATCACCATTACAGAAGGAACATCTGCCTTTGTTTGTGAAGGAAGCGGAGGCATTATAACAGAAATGTGAATCTAGCCGGATAAATTATGCAGGAATAATAACGTTGGCTTGCATGTTTTGGGGATTCGGTGTATTATCTTATACGGTATGGTCTGTAACAGACTGTTGGACAATGTTTATAATTTACAATAATTAATAAATGGAGGGTTATCATGGCAGAATCAATGAGAGGCTTAAAGCGTACCTGTCGCTGTGCCGAATTGAGTGAAGAAAACATCGGACAGGAGGTTACCGTGATGGGATGGGTACAGAAAGCCCGTAACACAGGTGGACTGATCTTTGTGGATCTCCGCGACCGCAGCGGACTTCTTCAGATTAATTTTCAGGAGGAAAAGCTGGGACAGGAGCTGTTTGATAAGGCATATAAGCTTCGAAGCGAGTTTGTGATCGCTGTCGTTGGTACTGTTGTGGCACGGGAGGGTGGCATAAACAAGAACCTTCCAACCGGTGCGATTGAGGTTGTGGCAACTAAGCTTCGTGTCCTTTCTGAGGCACAGACACCACCGTTTCCGATCGAGGAGGACATTAAGACCAAGGAGGATCTTCGTTTAAAGTACCGTTATCTGGATCTTCGTCGTCCGGATCTTCAGAGAAATCTGATCATGAGAAGTAAGATCGCGACATTGACAAGACAGTTTCTTGCGGATGAGGGATTCCTTGAGATCGAGACACCGATGCTCAATAAGAGTACGCCGGAGGGAGCCAGAGATTATCTGGTGCCGAGCCGTGTGCATCCGGGCTGCTTCTATGCACTTCCGCAGTCACCACAGCTGTTTAAGCAGCTTTTAATGTGCTCCGGATATGACCGTTATTTCCAGCTTGCAAGATGCTTCCGTGATGAGGATCTTCGTGCAGACAGACAGCCGGAGTTTACACAGATCGATATGGAGCTTTCCTTTGTCGATGAGGATGATGTTATGGATGTCAATGAGCGTCTTCTTCAGAAGCTGTTCAAGGAGATCCTTGATATTGACATTGAGCTGCCGATCCAGAGAATGACCTGGCAGGAGGCAATGGACCGCTTCGGAAGCGACAAGCCGGATCTTCGTTTTGGCATGGAGCTTACCGATGTGTCTGAGGTTGTGGCAGGCTGTGGCTTTGGTGTATTTACCGGAGCTTTGGAAAACGGTGGCTCCGTTCGTGGTATCAATGCAAAGGGACAGGGATCCATGCCTCGCAAGAAGATCGATGCTCTTGTGAAGTTTGCAAAGGATTTCGGTGCAAAGGGTCTGGCATATCTTTGTGTGAATGAGGATGGCACATATAAATCTTCCTTCGCCAAGTTTATGACAGAGGACGAGTTATCCGCACTTGTTCAGAAGATGGACGGACAGCCGGGAGATCTGCTCTTATTTGCAGCCGATAAGAATAAAGTCGTTTATGATGTACTCGGTAACCTGCGTCTGGAGCTTGCAAAGCAGCTTGATCTGCTGGACAAGAACGAGTACCGATTCCTCTGGGTAACAGAGTTCCCTCAGTTTGAGTATTCGGAGGAGGAGCAGCGCTATGTGGCAATGCATCATCCGTTTACAATGCCGATGGAGGAGGATCTGGATCTTCTCGAGACAGAGCCAGGTAAGGTTCGTGCGAGAGCTTACGATATCGTGTTAAATGGTACCGAGATCGGTGGAGGTTCCATCCGTATCCATCAGGATGACATTCAGGAGAGAATGTTTGAGGCACTTGGATTTACCAAGGAGTCTGCGTATGAGCAGTTTGGTTTCCTGATGAATGCATTCAAGTATGGTGTGCCTCCACATGCAGGACTGGCATATGGTCTGGATCGTCTTGTTATGCTGATGGCAAAGCAGGACAGCATCCGTGACGTGATCGCCTTCCCGAAGGTAAAGGATGCATCCTGCCTCATGACAGAGGCACCATCCAGAGTCGATGAGAAGCAGTTAGAAGAGCTTTCTATTGGAATAAAGGAATCGAATGACGAAGAATAGTTATCAGAGATGTATGGATTGGACAGAGAGGAATATAGGAATTGGATCGGTACGGCTGATGGTCCGTGCACTGACAGCGGTGACGGCAGCCATATACTGTGTGATGGCGGCGTTTCTGTTGGTTGGACGGGACGGGCGGCTGATCCGGTTTATCCTGGTGCCGGCGGTTGGCTTTGTGATTGTCACACTGTTTCGAAAGGTGGTTGGTGCAAAACGTCCGTACGAAATTTATGACCTTACGCCGCTTTTGAATAAGGATACAAAGGCAAATTCCTTTCCGAGCCGTCATGTTTTTTCAAACATGATCATTGCAGCAGCCGTATTCTGGATCAATCTGCCGCTTGGCATTGCCACAGGATCTTGTGGCGTGGCACTGGCAGTTTTTCGGGTGATCACGGGAGTGCATTTTCCGAAGGATGTGGCAGCAGGAGCAGTCATAGCAGTTTTGTTTGGATGGATCGGCTTTTATCTGATCTGAGATACAGTACACATTAAGATTGTAATAAATGTAGAATTGGAGGATTATCATGGCAGAAATGTACAATCACCATACGGTGGAAAAGAAATGGCAGAAAATCTGGGAGGAGGAGAAAGCATTTAAGGTTTCTGAGGATTACTCAAAACCGAAATTTTATGCTTTGGTTGAGTTCCCATATCCATCCGGTCAGGGACTTCATGTAGGTCATCCAAGACCTTACACCGCTCTTGATATCGTTTCCCGTAAGAGAAGAATGCAGGGCTACAATGTATTATTCCCGATGGGCTGGGATGCGTTTGGTCTGCCGACAGAGAACTACGCGATCAAGAACCATATCCACCCGAAGATTGTTACAAAGAATAACGTAGCACGTTTTAAGGGACAGCTTCAGTCACTCGGATATTCCTTTGACTGGGATCGTGAGATCAATACGACGGATCCGGATTATTATAAGTGGACACAGTGGATCTTCTTAAAGCTGTTTAATGCAGGTCTTGCATATAAGAAGGAGATGCCGATCAACTGGTGTACCTCATGTAAGGTTGGTCTTGCCAACGAGGAGGTTGTCAACGGTGTCTGTGAGCGTTGTGGTGCACCGGTTGTCCGCAAGGTAAAGAGCGAGTGGATGTTAAAGATTACAGAATATGCAGATAAGCTGATCAAGGATCTGGACGATGTAGATTATATTGAGAAGGTTAAGGTTTCCCAGAAGAACTGGATCGGACGTTCTGAGGGAGCTGAGGTTGATTTTTGCCTGAAGGATAAGGACGAGAAGCTTCGTGTCTATACAACGCGTCCGGACACGCTGTTTGGAGCAACCTATATGGTTATCTCTCCGGAGCATCCGCTGATCGATAAGTATAAGGATGAGATCACAAACTGGGATGAGATCCAGAAGTACCGTGAGATGGCAGCAAGAAAGTCTGATTTTGAGCGTACTGAGCTTGCAAAGGATAAGACAGGTGTGATCCTTGGTGGTCTGAGTGCAGTCAATCCGGTAAACGGCAAGGAGATTCCGGTATGGATCTCCGATTATGTTCTGATGTCCTATGGTACCGGTGCGATCATGGCAGTACCTGCTCATGATACCCGTGACTGGGAGTTCGCAAAGAAGTTTGATCTTCCGATGATTCAGGTTGTAGAAGGCAAGGAGGGTCCTGTTGATATCAACGAGGCTGCATTTACGGATGTGGCAACCGGTAAGATGATCAACTCTGACTTCCTCGATGGTCTGGAAGTAACAGAAGCCAAAGAGAAAATGAAGGATTTCCTGGAGGAAAAGGGAATCGGTAACCGTAAAGTAAACTATAAGCTGCGTGACTGGGTATTCTCCAGACAGAGATACTGGGGTGAACCAATTCCAATCGTACATTGCGAGAAGTGTGGTTATGTGCCGCTCGATGAGAGCGAGCTTCCATTGCTGCTTCCAGAGGTGGACAGCTACATGCCGACCGATAACGGGGAGTCTCCACTCGCAGCTATGACAGAATGGGTCAACACAACATGTCCGTGTTGTGGCGGTCCGGCAAAGAGAGAGACAGATACCATGCCGCAGTGGGCCGGTTCCTCATGGTATTTCCTGCGCTACACCGATCCACACAATACGGAGGCACTGGCAAGCAAGGAAGCACTGAAATACTGGCTGCCGGTAGACTGGTATAACGGTGGTATGGAGCATACAACACTCCATCTTCTGTACTCCCGTTTCTGGCATAAGTTCCTGTACGATCAGGGAATCGTACCAACCAAGGAGCCATATCAGCGTCGTACCTCCCATGGAATGATCCTCGGAGAGAACGGTGAGAAGATGAGTAAGTCCCGTGGAAACGTAGTAAATCCGGATGATATCGTTCAGGCATACGGTGCAGATACACTGCGTACCTATGAGATGTTTATCGGAGCCTTTGATCTGAGTGCATCCTGGTCAGAGGACGGAGTAAAGGGCTGCCGCCGTTTTCTGGAGCGTGTATGGAAGCTGCAGACGATCATGACAGATGAGGAAGGATACTCTTCTGACATGGAGACAAAGATGCATCAGGCAATCAAGAAGGTAAGTCTTGATTTCGAGAATCTGAAATACAACACAGCAATCGCAGCAATGATGTCACTGATCAATGACTTCTACAAGAAGAATGCAGTGACAAAGGGCGAGTATAAGACACTTCTTACTCTGTTAAATCCGGTTGCACCTCATATCACAGAGGAGCTGTGGGAAATGATCGGCGGAGAGGGTCATGTATATCAGACTGCATGGCCGGAGTATGATGAGGCAAAGACAGTAGAGTCTACAGTTGAGATTGCTGTCCAGATCAATGGAAAGACCCGTGCAACATTGAGCATTGGCAAGGATGATGCCAAGGAAGATGTGCTTGCAAAGGCAAAAGAGACGATCGCAGACAAGCTTGAGGGCAAGAATATCATTAAGGAAATCTATGTTCCGGGCAGAATTGTTAATATCGTTGCGAAATAAATTGTGATCAGTATTTCACAATCCTTAAAAAAAGATAAAGTCTATTGACTTTATCTTTTTTTTGTCTATAATAAAAATCACGCCCATTGTTGAAATGGAAACAATCTACTTTTCAACAATGTATTTAAAACAGGAAAACAATACATACAGAAGGGAGGAAGAGCCGATGAAGAAGGATGGAGCGGTTGGTATGCAGATCAACTGTGTTTCTAATCTGATCCGGAGAAGCATTGATCTGCGTATCGCCGGCATGCCGGGAGAGAAGCTCTCCAGAATGGACAGCTGGATCATCCATTATATGCTGGATCATCAGCAGGAGGATGTGTTTCAGAAGGATGTGGAGAAGGCTCTTGCCATGACCAGATCAAATGTATCAAAGGCAGTGGATCAGATGGTTTCCAAGGGTCTGATAATGCGTTCCCCGGTAGATTATGATGCCAGATTAAAGAAGCTGACGCTGACGCCGAAGGTTTTAGAGATACACCGGCAGATCGAAGGAGAGATCGCAGAGTTTGAGAAGCTTCTGGTGGAGGGGTTTACCACCCGGGAGCTGGAGCAGTTTAAGGACTATCTGGAACGCATTGCGCATAATATCAATGACAACACAAAGCGGCAGCAGGATGAGAGAAAAAGGAGGGATTTCTGACTATGATCAGGACATTAGCATCACAGATCAAGGAATACAAAAAGGTGTCGATTGCAACGCCGATCTTTATGATCCTCGAAGTCATCATGGAGACGATCATTCCGATGATGATGGCGTCGATCATTGACAACGGTGTTTCGGTAGGAGATGCCGGACACATTTATAAAATGGGAGCATTAATGCTACTTGCAGCATGCTTCAGTCTTTTCTGTGGATTTATGGGCGGTAAGTACGGTGCAAAAGCCTCCACAGGCTTTGCGAAAAACCTGCGAAAAGCAATGTATGAAAACATTCAGACATTCAGCTTTTCCAATATTGATAAATTTAGCACAGCCGGTCTTGTTACGAGACTGACAACCGATGTCACCAATATTCAGAATGCATATCAGATGCTGTTGCGTATGTGTATGCGCGCACCGTTCAGTCTGATCTGCGCCATGGTGATGTCTTTTGCAGTAAACACAAGGATTGCCACCGTGTATCTCATTGCGGTTTTGATCCTGGGAGCAATTCTTGCTGTGCTTCTGACAAGAACAACCAAATATTTCAACAGTATTTTTAAGAAGTACGATGACTTAAATGAGAGTGTGCAGGAGAATGTATCTGCAATCCGTGTTGTAAAGGCATATGTCCGTGAGGACCATGAGAAAGAGAAGTTTACAAAAGCAAGTGGCAATGTATGCCGTCTGTTTACAAAGGCGGAGGCAATGATCTGCCTGAATATGCCGATCATGCAGTTCGCCGTATATACCTGTATCCTTGTGATCAGCTGGATGGGAGCACATATGATCGTCAGCAATACACTGACCACAGGTGATCTGTCAATGCTTCTTACTTATTGCATGAACATTTTGATGAACCTGATGATGCTCTCCATGATCTTTGTTATGGTTACCATGAGTGTGGCAAGTGCGAGACGTGTGGCTGAGGTATTAAATGAGAAGCCGGATATCACAAATCCGGAGGATCCGGTTATGGAAGTGGCAGATGGTTCCATTGAGTTTCGACATGTGGACTTCAGCTATAAGAAGGATGCTAGGGAGCCGGTACTTAAGGATATCAACTTATCGATCAAATCCGGAGAGACGATCGGTATTCTCGGAGGAACCGGAAGCGGTAAATCAAGTCTTGTTTCTTTGCTTAGCCGTCTTTATGATGTGACGGACGGAAGCGTTATAGTCGGCGGCAGAGATGTCCGTGAATATGATATCGACGTGATCCGGAATCAGGTTGCCGTTGTTTTACAGAATAATGTACTGTTCTCCGGAACAATCCTTGACAATCTCCGCTGGGGTGATAAGGAGGCAACGAGAGAGGAATGTATGCATGCCTGTGATCTTGCCTGCGCCAGCGAGTTTGTTGAGAAGCTGCCAAAGGGATATGACACTTATATCGAGCAGGGCGGTACGAATGTATCCGGTGGACAGAAGCAGAGACTTTGTATTGCAAGAGCACTCTTAAAGAAGCCGAAGGTTCTTGTCTTAGATGATTCCACAAGTGCGGTGGATACATCCACAGATGCAAAGATCCGCAAGGCATTTGCGGAGGAGATTCCGGGTACAACGAAGCTGATCATTGCACAGCGTGTTTCCAGCATTCAGAATGCTGATCATATTATTGTGATGGAAAACGGAACGATCAACGGATACGGAACACATGATGAGTTGATGGAGAATAATGAGATTTATCGTGATGTATACGAATCTCAGACCTCCGGCAGCGGAGATTTCGATGAAATGTAACAGATGGTTTCGTAAATCGGAAATGTACCTGTTGGGACAGGATAGATAGAAAGGTGGAATGAGAAATGGCAGAAAACCGTTCACAGAAACTGCGTGGACCAAAAGGACCCGGCGGACGAAGAGGGATGGGACCGAAGGTAAAGTTAGAGCATCCCGGACAGACAATAAAACGTCTTTTGAAATATATCGGTAAGAGTTATGGTGTGTACATGGTGCTGGTGCTGATCCTGATCATTGTCAGCGTGCTTGCAAATGTACAGGGGACTATGTTTACCAAATCGCTGATCGATGATTATATCACACCTCTGCTTCACGCAAAGGAGAAGAACTTTACGCCGCTTTTGCACAAGATTATTCAGGTCGCATGTATTTACGGCGTTGGTGTTTTTGCAACCTGGGCTTATAACAGATTGATGGTTAATGTCACACAGGGAACCTTAAGAAAGCTTCGTGATGAGCTTTTTGTTCATATGGAGTCCCTGCCGATCAAATACTTTGATACACATTCTCACGGTGATATCATGTCAATCTACACCAATGATATTGATACACTCCGTCAGATGATCAGTCAGAGTATGACACAGTTTTTCTCCAGTCTGATCACGATCATCAGTGTGCTTGCGGCAATGCTGATCATCAATGTTCCGTTGACCGTGGTTACGCTGGTTATGGTTGGAGTAACGCTGATCGTTACCAAGAAGGTGGCAGGTCTTTCCGGTGCATACTTCATCCAGCAGCAGAGAGATCTGGGTAAGGTAAACGGTCACATTGAGGAGATGATGAACGGACAGAAGGTTGTCAAGGTATTCTGCCGTGAGCAGGAGAGCATCGATGAGTTTAATGCATTGAACGATGAGCTTTTCCACAGCGCGGACAATGCCAATACCTTTGCCAACGTCATGGGACCGATCAACGCACAGCTTGGAAATGTCAGCTATGTACTCTGTACCATGATCGGAGGAATTTTAGCCTTCAATAAGATCGGCGGTTTTACCGTAGGTGGTCTTGTGGCATTCCTGAACTACAACAAATCCTTCAGTATGCCGATCAATCAGGTCAGCATGCAGTTAAACAGTATCGTTATGGCACTTGCCGGCGCAGATCGTATCTTTGAGCTGTTGGATGAGAAGCCGGAGGTTAATGACGGCTATGTCGAGCTTGTACGTGCCAACGAGGCAGCGGACGGAACGATCACGGAGAGCGAGAAGAGAACCGGTGTGTGGGCATGGAAGCATTATCATAAGGATAATGATACCGTGACCTATCAGAAGCTTCGCGGCGAGGTTGTCTTTGATCATGTGGATTTTGGTTATAATGATGATAAGATCATTCTGCACGATGTGGAAATGTATGCGAAGCCGGGACAAAAGATTGCATTTGTAGGAGCTACCGGAGCCGGTAAGACAACGATCACAAACCTGATCAACCGTTTTTATGATATTCAGGACGGAAAGATCCGTTTTGACGGGATCAATGTCAATAAGATCAAGAAAGAGGATCTTCGTCATTCTCTGGGAATCGTTCTGCAGGATACACACCTGTTTACCGGAACGGTCCGCGATAATATCCGCTACGGAAAGCTGGATGCAACCGATGAGGAGATTGTGGCAGCAGCAAAGCTTGCCAATGCAGATTCGTTTATCCGTCATCTGCCGCAGGGCTATGATACGGTTCTGACCGGTGACGGTGGCAATTTAAGTCAGGGACAGAGACAGCTTCTTGCGATTGCCAGAGCAGCGATCGCAGATCCGCCGGCACTGATCTTAGATGAGGCGACAAGCTCGATCGATACCCGTACCGAGAAGCTTGTCCAGGATGGTATGGACCGGCTGATGAAGGGAAGAACGACCTTTGTGATCGCACATCGTCTTTCCACAGTTAAGAACAGTGACTGTATCATGGTTCTGGAACAGGGAAGAATCATTGAGAGAGGAACGCACGACCAGTTGATCGAGCAGCAGGGCAAGTATTATCAGTTATATACCGGAAAGCTTGGAACAGGGCTTGCGGGATAAGAAATGCGGCAAGCTCCGGATCTTATTCCTATACTAAAAAAGGGCAAAACCAGCGTTTTGCCCTTGCATCCCACCATATTGCGAGCATTTTTGTATATACTAAAAAAGGGCAAAACCAGCGTTTTGCCCTTGCTTCCCACCACATTGCGAGCATTTTTCTATACCCTAAAAAGAGGTATGCTTTTTGAAAGCATACCTCTTTGCGTTAAACATTATTATTCTGCGAGATATTTCTCGTAGGTGTCGATCACCTTTGCCATGGCATCCGGACCCGGAGCGCCGATCGTATTTCTCTTGTTGACACAGGTCTCCATAGAGATCGCATCGTAGATATCCTCCTCGAATACCGGGCTGATCGCCTTGTATTCATCAAGACTCATCTCGCCAAGAGAAATGCCCTTGTCGATGCAGTAGAGTACAAGCTGACCGATAATGCCGTGTGCATCACGGAATGGAACACCGTGGTTTACCAGATAGTCTGCGGCATCTGTTGCATTTGTAAAGCCGCCCTCTGCGCTGGCACGCATGCGGTCCTTACGGAAGGTCATGGTATCAAGCATACCGTGGAATAAAACGATACATCCCTTTGTCGTATCGATCGCATCAAAGACAAATTCCTTATCCTCCTGCATATCCTTGTTGTATGCGAGAGGCAGGCTCTTCATGGTGGTCAGAAGAGACATCAGTGCACCGTATACACGACCGGTCTTGCCGCGGACAAGCTCGGCAATATCCGGGTTTTTCTTCTGTGGCATGATGCTGCTGCCGGTGGAGTAGGAGTCGTCGATATCGACAAACTGATATTCATTAGTATTCCAGGTGATGATCTCCTCGCAGAAGCGGGAAAGATGCATCATGATAATGGACATATCATTCAAAAACTCAATCAGATAATCGCGGTCGGAAACGGAATCCATACTGTTGAGTGTCGGACCGGTAAAGCCAAGCAGCTTTGCGGTCTCTTCACGGTCGAGTGGATATGTTGTGCCGGCAAGTGCACCGGAGCCGAGCGGGCAGTAGTTCATACGCTCTAAGGTATCGGAAAGACGGGAACGGTCTCTTTTGAACATCTCAAAATATGCACCCATATGATGTGCCAGAGTGATCGGCTGCGCCTTTTGCAGATGTGTAAATCCCGGCATGATCGTATGAAGGTTCTCCTTCATGATGCGCAGTATGCTTTCCAAAAGACCCTTTAACAGATCGTTCATTTCCTCAATCTCATGGCGTGTGTATAGCTTCATATCAAGCGCCACCTGATCATTACGGCTTCTGCCGGTATGAAGACGTTTGCCGGCGTCTCCGATGCGCTCGATCAGATGAGCTTCCACGAAGCTGTGAATGTCCTCATGCTCTGCCGTAAATTCAAGCTTTCCTTCGTCGAGATCCTTACGGATTCCCTCGAGCCCCTGAATAATGCTGTCCTTGTCCTCATGGGAGAGGATACCCTGATCGGCAAGCATAGTTACATGAGCGATGCTTCCCTGAATGTCCTCATGATAAAACTTCTGGTCAAAGGAAAGTGATGCGTTGAAATTGTGTACAAGTTGATTTGTTTCCTTGGTAAAACGTCCGCCCCAAAGCTTCATATTATCCTCATTTCTGTACTGCATGTATATTCGTTAGACGATGGGAGAGCAGGCAGTACACCGTCCCCTGTGTCTCATATGTTTGCAAAAACAAACCGAAATGGAGATCCATTTCGGTTTGGCATTGTCTGTCGTCTATTCCGACGCGTTGTCTGATTAGTTCTCAGCCTCCGGCTTGCTGTCGGAAAACTCGATATAATCATCATCAAAGTCATCCTCGTAATCATCGTCGAAATCATCGAGATAATCCGGTGTAAAATAACGGTAAACTGCATAAGCGATCGCTGCGACTGCTGCAATTGCGCCGATGATGGCAAGTGCGATTATGATACCGTTTTTATTCTTCTCTTCTAATTCCTTTTTGTGAAGAAGTTCGTTGATACGTGCAGTGTTTAAAAGTTCTTCCAGTTTTGAATTATTCATCATAAAATACCTCCTGTTCGCTTGTTTCTCTCTGAGGATCATTATATCATACCTTTTTTAGCTTTGCAAACGAAGAAAGCATTTTTCGGGTGTTGCCATTGTCGAAGGCAACGGTCACTTCAAAGTCGGCTCCGCTCGGCGTGATCTTCTGTACACTGCCCTCGCCGAAGCGCATATGGCGGACACGGTCTCCTTCGCTGTAGGAGAGCGTCTGGGAGTTGCCTGCGGCAGAGGATGACTTGGCAGAAGGTGTTTTGTAAGAGCCTCCAAAGCCTTTGGAGATCATCGGGTTTCCGGCAAGCAGATCAAGTCCGCTCTTGCCGCGGGCATGACCTGCCTGCTTTGTGCGCTGTTCCATTGCAGGATTCCAGGTGCCGGTTCCGTAGCCTCCCGTATTGGAGCGCGCAGAACCGGATCTTCGCGTGGAAGAGCTGCCGGTCCCGGCACCGAAGGAGAAGGAGCCGCCCGGCTGATGCTTTAAAAACTCAGCGGCACTGACTCCGCCGGAGGAGGCGGTAGAAGAGTTGCTGCCTGTATGCAGCAGGTAACGAGGGATCTCGCTGATAAAGCGGGATGGACGGTTAAACTGATGTTCTCCGTTACGGAAACGGCTGCGGGCACAGCTTAGGGAGAGCTTTTTCATGGCACGGGTGATGCCGACGTAACACAGGCGTCGTTCCTCCTCCATCTCTTCGGCTGCCTGATCGGGATCCTCGCCGTACACGGCCATGGCACCCGGGAAGATGCCGTCCTCCATGCCGACCAGATAGACATACGGAAACTCAAGTCCCTTGGCGCTGTGGAGCGTCATGAGAAGGACGATATCCGTGCTGTCATCCACATTGTCGATATCTGCGACGAGGGCAACCTCCTCCAGAAAGCCGCCCAGAGTGGCACCTTCTTCCTCGTGATCCTCCTCGTAGGAGGCAGCCTTGTTAATAAGCTCCTCGATATTTTCCAGTCTCGCCTGGGATTCTTCGCTGTCATCCTCGGCAAGCATCGCTTCATAGCCGGACTGCTCAACAACGTCACGGATGAGTTGTTCGATCGAATAGTCCGGATCTTCCAGATTCGTGCGGAAGGATTCGATCAGACCAACGAAGCTGCCGAGCTTTGCGGCACTTCTGCCGATATTTTCGATGTATTCATAATCCTGCAGGGCACTGTAAAAGCTGGTGCCGTGTATGATCGCATAATTGCTGACGCGATCGATCGTGGTCAGACCGATGCCGCGCTTTGGCACGTTGATAATACGCTTTGCAGATATATCATCCATGCCGTTTTCAATCGTTCTGAGGTAGGCGAGGATATCCTTGATCTCCTTGCGCTGATAGAAATTAACGGCACCGACGATGCGGTATGGAATGTTATAGTTGATCAGCTTCTCCTCAAATACACGGGACTGTGCATTGGTGCGGTATAAGATGGCAAAGTCCTTATAATCAGCCTTGCCGTTACTGACGGCGTGGGCAATCGCAGAGGAAACGGATTCTGCCTCCTCGTATTCATTTTCAAACTGTGAATAGTAAATGGAATCGCCCTTGTCCTTCCTTGTCCAGAGAGCCTTCTCCTTACGCTTTGTATTGTTGTGGATCACGGCATTGGCGGCATCCAGAATATTCTGGGTGGAGCGGTAGTTTTCTTCCAGACGGATTACACGCGTGTCCGGATATTCCTGCTCGAAATTCAGGATGTTCATGATATTGGCACCACGGAATTTGTAGATCGACTGGTCATCGTCACCGACAACGCAGAGATTGTGTTCCACACCGCCATCGTCGGAAGGAGTACTTGCCAGAAGACTGATCAGCTTAAACTGTGCCGTGTTGGTATCCTGATACTCGTCCACCAGAATGTAGCGGAAACGGTTCCGGTAATAGGAGAGAATGTCTCTGTTCTCTTGGAACATCTGGATCGTTTTGCAGATGAGATCATCAAAGTCAAGTGCATTGGCATCGTGGAGACGCTTTTCGTATTCCTGATAGGCTCTGGCGTAGATCTCGCGCATGCCGTCGCCCTGTGCGCGTGCGGCGTAATCTTCGGGACCGATCAGCTCGTCTTTGGCGTTGGAGATGACATTTAAGAAGGCACGTTCCTTATACTTCTTAGGGTCAAGATCAAGATACTTAATGATCTCACGCATCAGGGCACGCTGGTCATCGGCATCGTAGATCGTAAAGCTGCGTTTGTAGCCGAGCACCTCAATGTAGCGGCGCAGAATGCGGACGCAGGTAGAGTGGAAGGTGCTGACCCAGATATTTTCAGCACCGAAGCCTACGATCTGATCGACACGCTCGCGCATCTCGCCGGCAGCCTTGTTGGTGAAGGTCAGTGCCAGAATATGGTATGGGTTCACATCGTAGTGGTCAATCAGATATGCGATCCGGTGTGTCAGAACTCTTGTCTTACCGGAACCGGCACCTGCAAGAATCAGGAGAGGTCCCTTGAAATGCTCTACCGCTTCCTTCTGCTGGGGATTTAAACCCTCTAATATATTTTCCATAATCAATGAAAGATCCTTTCTATGTATAGCACACTGTGGCAGTCTGGTTCAAATGCTTACTTACTGTCATCCGAAAAGAGCTGATCACGGTATTCCTTTGCAGTGGCAAAAAAATGCTCGATATCTTCCTCTTTGCCTTCGCGGATCGCCTGCTCCATGGTACCGAGAATATTCCGGTACTCCTGCAGAAATTCAAGAATGGCATCCCGGTTGGCAAGACAGATGCTTTTCCACATCTCAGGAGAGGAGGAAGAGATCCTTGTAATGTCCCGGAAGCCGCCTGCGGCAAGAAGCCGGTACATGCCTTTATCGTCTCTGGCGCGGACGGCATTGACTAAAGCGGCGGAGATCACATGCGGTGCGTGGCTGATGCCGGCAGTTGCCTCATCGTGTTCGTTTACATCGATCGTGACGCAGCGGGAATGTGTGACGCTGCGGACAAATTCCTGCATCCATGCGATGCTTTCCTCAGGAATTCTGTCCGTCGGTGTCAGAATATAGTAGCAGTCCCGCAGAAGCTCCGCAAAGGAATATTCGTAACCGATGTGTTCTGTTCCTGCCATGGGATGACCGCCGATAAAGCAGTGGTCGAGTCCAACGTTACGGATCGCATGGTAGATCTCGCCCTTCACGCTTCCTACATCGGTCAGGATGCAGTCCGCTTTCAGATATGGTTTTAATCTGGTAAGATATGCCACATTTGTGCGGACAGGAGCACAGAGAAAGATCACATCCCAGTCTGAAACGCGGGAAATATCTGTTGTAATATCTGTAAGTACGCCGTCTGCGAGTGCCTTTTCCAAACGGGGGTGTTTCTTTGTTTCGTAGTAATTATAAGCGCTGATCCGGGCATCCGGAAGCTCTCTGCGGATGCAGCGGGCAACCGAGCCGCCGATCAGACCAAGTCCGATAAAGCCAAAGTGGCTGCGTGAATGTAATAAATCCATGAATAATCAATGCCTTTCTGTATAGGTTAAAATAAATCACAAATTACATTCTAATCGACAGAAATTAGGGTGTCAACTTGATAATTTCGCCGGATGGCGGTATAATGAAAAGACGTTTGAGAAAAGAGATTTTACAAATCGCTTCAAAATGGAGGAGCACGAATGAAGAAGGGGTTAAGTCGTATTAAAATGGGGATCCGGGCACTCGTTGGAGTGGTCGGCGGATATCTTGGTGTAATATCAACTATTCTGGGGACAATTTTCGGAATCCTGGCATCGATCCTTGTCGTGGGTCTGATCGCGGGAATCTGTGTATATGTTAAGGTGATCCCGATGTTTACGGAGGCAAGGGAGGTCGTTTTTGACAACCTTGTGAATATGACCGAGGAAGATTTTGTCATGAATGAGGATACGCTGGTATTCGATGACAAGGGGAAGAAGATCGGTTCGGTCAATGCAGGACGGTTTACTTATACGAAGATCTCCAAGATCTCGCCGTATATTTATAATGGATATATTGCGGTGGAGGACAAGCGTTTCAAGACGCATGGAGGTGTGGATCTTTTAGCGACAATGCGTGCCAGTGTGGCACTGCTTAAGAACCGCGGAGAGATCACGCAGGGCGGAAGTACCATTACCCAGCAGGTGATCAAGAACAATCTGCTGTCTCAGGAGCAGACCTTTACGAGAAAGGTTGCGGAGATTTTGCTCGCACCGACGGTGGAGCAGAAGTTTGGCAAGGATAAGATCATGGAGTTTTACTGTAACAGCAACTATTACGGAAACCGCTGTTACGGTGTGGCAGCGGCCAGCAAGTATTACTTTGACAAGAAACCGGCGGATCTGGAGCCGGCGGAGGCGGCGATGCTGATCGGTCTGTCCAATTCGCCGTCCGCTTATAATCCGGTCGCCCATCCGAAGGCAGCGAAGCAGAAGCGTAACGAAGTGCTTCTGAAGATGTATGAGGGCGGTGCGATCACCAAAAAGGAATACAACAAGGCGGTCAAGACAAAGCCGAGTGCACTGCAGATTACCGAGAAAACCTCCAACGAAAGTTACCTGGTCAGCTATGCGGTACATTGTGCGGCGATCTCTCTGATGGAGAAGGAGAATTTTGAATTTAAATACACCTTTAAGACGAAAAAGGAGTATGAAAAATATCAGTCGCAGTATTCTTCCGTATACAGCACCAAATGTGACGATATCCGTTCCGGAGGTTATAAGCTGTATACCTCGTTAAATCAGGCAAAACAGAAAAAGCTTCAGAAGACAATTGACAGCGGACTGGCTTACAACACGGAGAAGAACTCCGATAATGGCAAGTATGCATTGCAGGGGGCTGCTGTCTGTGTTGACAATAACACGAATTATGTCGTGGCGATCGTTGGAGGAAGAGGCACAAAGGATGCCTATAACAGGGCATATCTGTCAGCGCGTCAGTCCGGAAGCTCGATCAAGCCTCTGATCGATTACGCACCCGGATTTGAGTCAGGAAAGTTTTCTCCGTCAACGGTAGTAAACGATCATCCGATCAGCAACGGACCAAAGAACTCCGGCGGAGGATATCGTGGAAGCGTGCATATCCGTGAGGCGGTGGCGCGTTCCATCAATACGATCGCATGGCAGGTGCTTGAAGTGATCACGCCGGAATATGGTCTTTCCTTTCTGGATAAGATGCATTTTCATAATCTCAGTTATGTGGACAACGGTAATATGGCACTGTCGCTCGGTGGGTTTACCGAGGGTGTCCGGGTTGTGGATATGGCAAAGGGGTATGCGACACTTGCCAATAACGGTGAGTACAGCGACCGTACCTGTATCAGGAAGATCAGTCACGTTTCCGATGGTGTGATCTATAAGGATGCCGAGGAAAAGACACAGGTATACTCTAAGGGAGCAGCCTGGATGATGACGGATGTCCTTAAGGGAGTATTTAATGAGAGCTATGGTACAGCACGTGCGCTGAAGCTGAACGGCGGACAGATCACGGCCGGCAAGACCGGTACCACGAACTCCAGCAAGGATGTGTGGTTCTGCGGTTATTCGGCTTATTATACGACAGTTGTATGGTGCGGTTATGATACGCCGAGAGCAATGCCGGGTACATACGGTGCCACACTTTCCGGTGCGATCTGGAAGAATTACATGAACCAGATACATGCGAAGCTGACGCCGAAGGATTTTGAGAAGCCGGAGACGGTATGTCTTGCCAAGTATGACAGTAAGGGACGTATCATTGAGGGCACCGAGGTAAACGGTAACCGTAAGCGCAGCTATGGAATGGATTATTTTGCTCGGGATATTCTGGAAGATACTACGGAGTATGTGGATAATGAGACCGATCAGTCCAAGCAGGAGAGGGCACTTAAGAAACTTGAGAAGTTCGAGAAGCTGACAATCACCAGTATGGCGGATTACTATACGTTCACCGAGACATACAACAGTCTCAAAAATATGATCGCATCGATCCAGGATGATGATGTACGCAAGGATTACAGCACCAGATGTAAGGATAAATATGACAGCTTAAAGGATGATTCCGTAAAATGGAAGGACGTCGTGAAGGCATATCAGGAGCAGCAGTCCGAAGAGAACCAGCGTCTTGCCGAGGAATCGTCTGCAAAGGCGCAACAGGCAAGAGAGGAACAGACAAAAAAGACAAGGATTGCACTGGCAAGGACACGACTGAAACGTATGACAGGGCATAAGTACCAGCCGTCCAATATGTCGGATCTGATCAAGAAGGCATTACAGGCAGTGGAGGCATGTAAGAGCTATGCGGAGTATGATGATCTTCACAGTGATTATGTCAGCTACCGGGCAAAGCTTATGTCTCTTCCGACAAAGGAGCAGTATCAGGCAGCCAGCCAGCAGAATGATCCGTCTGATACCGAAGATACCGATACGGAATAATAGAGGAACAGTTGCAGCAGACAGGGAGGATGAGCGTGGAAAAGAGGGAACAGGATTCGTTGATTGCCAAGCAGGAGCGGGCGGTCAGACAACAGCAGCTTCTCGAGAAGAAACGACAGGCGAGAGCGGAATATAATACTTCAGACGGCAGTACGGCAAGACAGGAGAAGAAACTGGAGAAGAGACAGGAGCAGCACCGGAGAAAAGAACGAAAGGCGATTCGTGAACAGGAAAAGAAGCAGGAGAAAAAGAAGCTCAGATTTATGAAATCGTTTCAGAGCGCGGTGGCATTTGATGATGCAGAGGGTGTTTCTGTCAGCGAATGGTTTTTAAGTATCTGCTGGATTAAGATACCGGTTATCGGGTTTGTTTATGTACTTATTCTGGCACTCAGTAAGAAGATACATCCGGCAAAGAAAAACTTTGCCAGAGGCTATCTGGTATACAGATGTCTTGTGCTGATCTTATCTTTGACGATCATGTATGTATTATATCAGGTGGGCTTAAGTTTTATTGATGATATGCTTGCTTTTGTAAAATAATTCTGCCAACACAGACAGGGGATCTTGTGAAATAAATGGAGTCTGCCATACATATAATATGGCAAGATAATGGTGGAAGTGCAGAGTATGAGTAACATACAGACAAGATCAGAGGATGGAGAGAGCGGTGTGACGGCAGTATACTGCCGTGTGTCGAAAAAGTCCGGAAACAGCAGGGAGTCTGGAGACAGTCTCGCCAATCAGGCAGAGCTTGCTATGCGGTGGATCGGGCAGGACGCAGGACTGCGTGGCGGAGAGATCCGATATTTTCAGGACGATGGATATACAGGGACGAATATGAAACGGCCGGCGGTGCAAAAAGCACTCGCCGGCATTTTTTGTGGAAAAATACAAGCTCTTGTTGTAAAAGATTTTTCCAGATTGTCAAGAAATCATCTTCAGTTGTCGGAACTGTTGGAATTAATCCTTCCGGGTTATCCGGTCCGCGTGATTTCAATCGCTGACGGCTATGACAGCGCACGCAGCTCTTACAATATGGACAGTGCCATCAAAAACCTGTTTTATGAATATTACTGCAGAGATATTTCTCATAAGACAAGAGAAGCGCTTTACGGGAAAAGCAGGGAAGGCATTTATGCTGCGGGTCGAGTACCGTACGGATACCGCAGAGACAGACAGGGAAGGCTTGAGATCGTTGAAGAGGAGGCGTTGCTTGTCAGAAAAATTTACGAGCTGTCCTGTCAGGGAGAGAGTTGTCCGTCAATTGCAGCGTATATGAATCAGTCCGGCGGTGGCGGAACGAACCGGAGAGTATGGCAGGCTGCTGCGGTATGGCGTATTCTACATGATCCGATTTATGCCGGAAACGATGTGTGGCACAGGTACGAGAACAGATACCGGGATGGCTTTATAACGGAGTCAGTGCCGAGGAGCGGGTGGTATTTACAGAAAAATAAGCGGCTTGCGGTTATTTCGCCGGAAATTTATATGGAAAATAAGCGGTGTCATCCGTTCCCGACTGCAGACGGTCATAAAAAAGGACCCCGTCACATATTTCACGGACTTACAAAATGCGGATTGTGCGGCAGGGCACTCTGTCGTGCGGAAAAGGGAAGTGACCTTTTGGTCTGTAAAACAGACCGGCAAAAAAATAAAATTTCCTGCGACCGGCTTTTGGAAATATGTAAAAGGGTTTTTACAAGGCGGCTGGAAATGGGGGATCTGGAAATAAATGAGGAGATTTTCTTACGGATATTCATAAGTAAAATCGTTGTAAAAGGCGGTGAAATAAGGATTTGTGCGAAAGTGACAGTTGCGAATACATAAACCGTATGATATAATAAAAGACAATTGTAAGCACTTGCATTTACACATGCTTAAATGGTTAAGTGCCTGCAAAATAATATTAAAGGAGAGAAAAAATGAAGCGTATGAACATTGCGAAGCGTGTGCTGGCATGTGGTCTTGCGGTAGCTATGGTTGTAACCGGTGGAAATTATTCCTCAGTGAATGTTTCTGCTGCAAAGAAGACCAAGAAGGCTGCCAAAAAGACAAAGGCAACTCTGTCTAAGAAAAAGGTCAGCATGACGGCGGGCGGAACCGTAACCTTAAAGGTGAAAAAAGCAAACAAAAAGGTTAAATGGTCTGCAAAAAACAAGAAAATTGTGAAGATCACAAAAACAAGTGGTAAGAAAAAGGACACTGTAGTAATTACCGGTCTCAAAAAGGGATCTACCGTAGTTACCGCAAAGGTAGGCAAGCAGAAATTAAAATGCAAGGTTACCGTAAGTGTAAGCCAGCTCAAATCTGTAGCTGTTGACAAGCTGGATTACTCTGCATTAACCGTTAAGCTTGCCAAGAAGAAAGCACTGAACGTAGGAGACATCAAGGTATCTGTTAAGGCATACAAGTCAGGTGCCTACAATGGGAACCCGAAGGTAGAGGCACTTTCCACAAAGGACCAGAAGACATACCGTGTTTATCTGACATCCTCTGTCGGACTGAACGACTACGTCCGTGTCACCGTAGGAAAGTCCTCCAAGGAAGTTCAAAACAAGCAGAAGTTCTATGTCAAGGAGGGAAACAAAAATCTTCTTTTAGAGAAGGATGTGATTGCTCAATACGATCTTGACTGGTTCTTTGAGCAGTCCGTTGGCTATATTTCCTACTCTTTGAAGAAGGAAAGCAAACTGCCGAAGGGATTGTCTCTGGTTGGTAAGAGAGGTCTTCTTAAGGGAATTGCTACCGAGGCAGGTGTGACAGAGTCTACACTGATCGCTAAGGATGAGGCAGGCAGAAAAGCAACCCTCAAGCTTACCTTTAAAGTATATGACGAGACAACGATCGCTGCTGCTGATTCTCCTGACAACAAGATCAAGCTGGATGATTACATGGCTTCCATGAATGCCAGCAGACTTGCAACAGCAGTACCGACAGCTGCTCCAACTGCAGCACCTTCCGGGGATCCATCTGAGTCAGAAGCTCCGTCTATCAAGACAGCAGCACCGGCTCCGACCGCTACTGCTACCGTAAATCCGGAGGTTACACCGGATCCTGAGAAGGTATACACAAGCTATGATATTAAGCCTGAGGGAGGTTCCGGCAGCTACAAGTATGATCTGGTTCAGACCGGTACCGATGCAGGTGTTACACTTTCTACAGATGTAACAGATGCTAACAATCAGGTTACCAAGAAGGCTGCAGGCAGCACCAAGCTGTACATTCCTTATGGTCTTGCAGCAGGAGATCATGTATACACGATCAATATTACCGATGCGGCAGATGCGGCACGTACAACAACGGCGACTGTTACAGTGAAGGTTGTTGAGAGCTTCAACATCAGCGGTACGATCAAGGATACAGCAGATACTCCGCTTTCCGGCAATGAGAAGATCTACTTCTATCCGGCAGAGGCGAATAGCAGCAGCGATTATGTAGCAGGACGTACATTCCTGAAGCGTTCTCCAAAGCAGAGTACGGGAAGCTTTTCTTACAGCTACACAGAGCTTACGGCAGGAAACCATCCAAAGGGATATACGAATGGAGCGAGCAGAAAAGACTACGAATGTGCAAACGGAGATAAGTATGAGGTATATACGCATACAGATACTGCACAGGCAGGTCCGTTCCCTCAGCCTACGATCCTGACAGAGGCACCGACAGCGGCTCCTTCTGCAGCGGCACCGACAGCAGCACCGGCAGCTTCCGCAGGTGCAACACCATTTACACAGCCGGTTATCGAGGCCGGTAATTATGCGGCAGAGGTACCTGCAGGTACATACACCGTCAAGGTACAGGGTGCCAACGGCGTGAGATATCAGCTTGACGGAAGCGTATCCGTAGCGGCTGATGCACTTGCAGCAGTGAACCTGACAATGCCGGTTCGTTTTGCAAATATCAAGGCAGTTGCCAAGTTTGCAAATGATAAGGCAGTTGCAAACAGCACGGTTTATTTTGAAACAACCAACAAGAAATACGAGCGCATGTCCTTCCAGGCCAGAACAGATTATCAGGGTGTATTTACAGCATCTCTTCCAGCCGGAACTTATGAGGCTTACTGGCTTGATGAGCATAAGCAGAAGCAGTATTTTTCAGGTCAGATCAAGGTTCAGGATGGCATGAATGCAGAGCTTGGTGATATCAAGCTGGCAATCTCAAGATTTGAGGTATCCGGAACATATTCAGTACATACCACAGAATGGGACAGTGCTTCCGGCAAGGATGTTGAGGTTGATAAACTTACCGGTAACAGAACACTGTATTTCTTTGATGCAACCGGAAATGTGACAAAGGTACGCACTAGGAATGACAAGATTTATGATTCAACGCAGCATAAGTCAGTATCCGGACCAAATGACGGTAAATATTCAAACGTCCTTCTGGACAACGGTACATATACCGTTCGCTGTGATAGCAGCTATGATGGTCTGAGTACACTCGGAACAGTTACGATCAATGGTGGAGATGTACAGCAGAACTTCGTATACAACGAGATGTCAGCAGGATTGACTGCTGAGTTTGCAAATGCAGCAGTTCTTACACTGGAGCAGGAGAGCGTCTTTACTTCTACCGGTAACAACGATCTGCTTGTGAAGTTTGCAATTCCTGAGACACAGGGACAGACAGAGGTAGCGTATGATGTAACTGCTATGCTCAATGGCGGAGATATGCCGTCATTCATCTCTGTTTATAAGGAGCCGGCAGGAGATACAACTTATTATCAGTATGTTGATGATTTCAGCACAAACGGTACGATCGATCTTTCTGCAGGAACTTATATCATGAGATTAACACCGGCAGGCAGCTACGGACAGAAGCTTGGTAATGTGAGTGTTAAGGTATCCAAGCATCTGGCTGCATATGAGAAGAGTTCTACTGCGCTGACACTTGGAACTCCGACGTCTATCGTGTGTGCCAAGAATGTGGCTGATAAGGACTTCAAGTATACGGCATATGTGAAGATTTCCGTTGAGAAGGGTAAGAAGTATGAGGTGAACTATGCATCCAAGACAATCGGCGCAAGTCAGATTTCCGTTTTACCGGTTTCTTATCAGTATATTGATGATTTTGAGAAGGTAACAAAGAATTCTGACAGCATCGATGATGCCATCAACGGCATGGGTGAAGGCGCCGGAAAGATTACATTTACGGCATATGAATCCGGCGATGTTTATCTGGAATTCTATACCGATGCAGCACTTTACACAACGATCGATGTGAGTGCAGTGGTAAAATAAACCACGGATCAGGTAAATTGCAATGAAATAACTTGCTTCATTTATAATAAAGGAGATGAACCGATGAAATTAAATAATTTCGCAAAGCGCGCATTCGCCGTAGGTTTAGCTCTGAGCATGGTGGTATCCGGAAGCGGTGTCAATACAGACATCGCTACGGCTGCCAAAAAGCCAAAGCTTAGTAAAAGCAAACTTACGATCAATGCTGGTAAGACAGCAACCTTAAAGGTCAAGAATGCGAAGAAAAAGGTAAAATGGTCAACCAATAAGAAAAAGATCGTGAAGATCACAGTAAGCGGCAAGAAGAAAGAGAAAGCTGTTATCAAGGGTCTCAAAAAGGGTAAGGCAGTTGTTACGGCAAAGGTCGGCAAAAAGAAGATCAAATGTAAGATCGCAGTAAAGGCACAGAAGCCAAACTTCAAGTCTGTTTCTGTAGATACTTACGATGATTCCTGTCTTGTACTGAACCTGAAAAAGAAAGACAGTTCTCTGAAGGCAGAGGATCTTACCGTAAATACAAAGTCTGAGACAAACGGTGCATTCAATAATGCAGTCAATGTCCAGAAGATCGTTGCAGTAAACGCAAAGAAATACCGTGTATATCTGATGGACTCCATTAACAATGGCGGATATGTTCAGATCACCTCCGGTGTCAGCAAGGCTTCTACACAGTATAAGCTTCCGTTTCAGGCAAAAAGCAAAACCGGTTCGGTAGATGTTCTGCTGGAAAAGGGCGAAAACTGTGTGGAGAGTTTGAGCCGTCTGTTTGAAAACCAGATCGGAGACGTGAAGATCGCTATTACAAAGGGAACTCTTCCTGCAGGTCTGGAGCTTGATAAGAAGTTCTATATGATCAAGGGAATCCCTACAGAGGCAAAGACCTCACAGGTAACGATCAAAGCAACCGATGAGTTGGGAAGATCAGCAACACTCAAGGTAAACTTTGGCATTTATGACAATACGACACTTGCAGTTGGAAACAGCAACGGTGAGATCGCATGGACTCACACGATGCAGGAGAATGCAGCTGCACAGGCAGCAGCCAACACAACAAAGCTTGATATCGACAAGCTGGATGATCCAAGCGACTGCTATGCACAGACTTACAGGATCACACCAATGGGTGGTTCCGGAACCTATACATATACTCTGGATACACCGGATAATGCAGATGTCAGACTGACAACCGATAAGATCGCTGATGATGCATCCAAGACAGTGACAAAGAAGGCTGCCGATGAGACAACGCTTTGCATTCCATATTCTATTACAGCAGGAACACATACCTACAAGGTAGTGATTGCTGATGTGATGGATGCAAACCGCACCTGTACTGCAACAATCACTGTAAAGGTAGTTCCTTACTACACGATCAGCGGTGTTGTAAAGAGTAACAATGGTCTTCCGATCAGCGGTGTGTGTGTAGACTTTATCTCACCGAAGGAAGGCGAGGAAGTAGACAGTGCGTATACTTCTCTGAGATATAATGGTGCATCACTCCGGCATGGTAACGGATATGCTACCGTTGCTTACTACGAGGCAGAGCTTCCGGCAGATACCTATATCGTTAAGGTAGAGGGAGACGTTACATATGAGGCAACAAGCAAGCTGAAGGTTGCTAAGGCAGACAAGATCGCAAATGTTACAGTTCCGGAGCGTTTCTATACAGTAAGCGGAACGGCTGCCTATTCTAATGGCAACAAACTGAAAAACGATGTGATTGAATTTGAGTGGAAGAATCATCAGTATGAGACATATAGTGGCGATTTCGGTGTTGATACCAACGAAACAGGTAACTTCAGCGTTGCACTTCCGGAAGGAACCTATACCGCATATGTGAAGGATGAGAAGGGCAACAGAAAGTACTTCAGCAAGAATATCAATGTTACCAATAAGGATGTTTCCGTTGGTACGATCAAGGCAACACTGGCACGCTACTCTGTAGAGGGTCTTGTATTCAACGGAACCTCCATTGATGCACAGACACAGTTTGCAGATAAGATTGCTGATACACAGCTCTACTTCTACAACGATAAGGGACTCTGTGTTGCACAGCCTAAGACGGATTCAGAGGGATATTACAAGGTATTTGTACCGGGTGATGCAACATACACCGTGAAGATGCGTTATGCAAATGCAGTTCGTACACTGGGAACCGTTGCAGTTGCAAAGGCAAATCAGAAGGATATCAATCTGACATACGCAGTTGCTACCGATATTGCAGGTGCTACCGCTTATACAGCAAATCCTCTTGCACCGGAAGCAGTTCTGAATTCTGTTGGCGGCAGCGATGTGATCTGGAGCTTTACACCGGCTGAGACAGGCATTTATAACCTGGCTGCATCAACCGCAGTAAACAACGGCGCTGAGCTTGCACTGTTTGATGCCAATATGCAGTATATCGCAGGAAGTACAACTGCTAAGGACGATGATTCACCGGCAGTTCTTACCACAAAGATCTCTAAGGTTGTACTGGAAGCAAATAAGGTATACTACATCAAGGTTCAGCCTACAGGCGTGAAGGGATCTAATCCATACACTCCTCAGGCTCAGGGTGAAGTGAAGTTAGCAATCACCAAGGAGGCAGTAGCAACACCGACTCCTGCACCAACCACAACACCGGAACCGACCACAACACCGGATCCGGATAAGACACCTGCTCCTGCATCGACCGCAACCGCAGAACCAACCGGTACACCTGATGTGATCGGATAATTGACTGCATTAGAGCTGGTGCTTTGCAGAACAATGTAATACATGCATCTGTCTTTCGGACGGATGATCTGGAGACTGTGCTTTTGCACAGTCTCCTTTTTTGTGGTATAGGAAAATGCTCGTAATGTGGTGGAAATCGAGGGCAAAACACTGGTTTTGCCTTTTTGGCTGAGTATTCCGCTAATTCATAGATAAATACTATGGAAAAATTCGGGTAAATGAGTTATAATAATGAAGTTATCAGGAATACAGTGCGCCTCAAGTGCGCAGAAAGGGTTGATCATATATGAAGATATCATCAAAGGGAAGATATGCATTACGTCTTATGCTGGATATTGCACAGCATGATAATGGAACTCCGATACGCATCAAGGATATTTCCCTGCGTCAGGAGATTTCCGATAAATATCTGGAGCAGATTATTTCTATTTTGAATAAGGCAGGGTATGTACGCAGTATCCGCGGTCCGCAGGGAGGCTATCTTTTGACACGCCAGCCGGAGGAATATACGGTCGGCATGATCCTGCGGCTGACAGAGGGAAGCCTTGCACCGGTAGCCTGTCTGGAGAGCGATGTCAACACCTGTGATCGCAGCGAGAACTGCGTGACGCTTCGTGTCTGGGAGAAATTAAGGGATGCGATCGATGGTGTGGTCGATCATATCACACTCGCTGATCTGTTGGAATGGAGCCGGGAAGGTGGGGACAATTACTGTATCTGACCCGCACTCGAATGGAAAAATTCTACTTTTATGAGTTATGTACTATTATGAATTGTCTCTTAGTTGTCATTCACAATTTGGACAAAGAAAGTTCAAAAAGAAATCACAGGAAAGTGCTTGACCCATATAATACGATTTGTTACATTATAAATGTAAAGCATATAATAGTTCTTGCAGACTAAATTATGCATAATGGTGAGAGGACTAAACAGATATACTAGGAGGATTTCATTATGAGAGCAAAGCCATTGACGGAGAGTGAGAAGATCACTATGAAGTGCGTATGGGATATAGGGGATGGAGCAAGATTATCACGTATTATGACTCTTGCAAACGACAAGTATGGTAAGGAATGGAAACCACAGACAGTTTCTACATTTCTTGGCAAGCTGGTTCGCAAAGGTTTTGTTGAGCAGTACAGAGATGGAAGATATTTCTATTACCGTATTCTGATCGACAAGCATACCTATCGTACCCAGATGATCCGTGATGATGTGGAGTTCTGGGATGATGACAGTTTAGAGATGTACATTTCTGAGTTGTTCGACAAGAAGACATTTACAGCAAAGGAACGCAAGCAGTTAAAGAGCCTTGTTGCAGCAGCAAAGGATTGATTTTGAGCCTGAGAGGATCATTTGTACAGACCTGAGGTCACAATGAGAGAGAAAGAGAACCCTTCCGTTATGGAAGGGTTTTCTTTTTACCTGTGTATGGAAAATGCTCGTAATGCAGTGTGAATTAAGGGAAAAACGCCGGTTTTGCCCTTTTGCTGTTTTTATGCTATACTTTTAGGACAGAATGTGTTAACCAGAACGATACGATTTGTATAGATAGATGGAGGCAATTATGAGAAAACAGACATGGCTGGCAGCGGTAATCTTAAGCTGTGGCGTATTGATGGCAGGCTGCGGTTCCGGCAACCGTTCCTACCAGAAGGGGATCAAGGCGATGCAGGCAGGAGAGTATGAGGATGCCGGTACATTTTTCAAGAAGGCGATCAAGGAAAATGATGAGCGTGCCGAGTATTATATTGCTTATGGCATGTACCTGAATGAGCAGGGCGAATATGAGGAGGCTGTCAAGCAGTTTGAGCGTGCTTATCAGGATACGGAGAATACCATTGCCAATGTAAATAACAAGCAGGTGTACCTCGGTGAGGCAATCGCTTACACGCATTTGCAGAAGTATGAAAAGGCATTGTCTCTTTGTAAGAGAGCATTGAAGCTTACGAATACAGCCTCTCTTGATAACAGGATATGGTGCAGTGAGGGAGTTGTATTAGAGGCACTGAACCGTCCGGATGAGGCGCTTACAGCGTACCGGAATGCAGTAAAGGGTAACAAAGAGAACTGGCAGGCATATTTCCGCATGGGTGTGATCTATCAGAACAATGGCGATTCCGATGCGGCAGGGCAGGCACAGGAGTATCTGCTTTCAGCCAGTCAGAAGGGAGACCGCGAGGCAGGATATTATCTTGGCATGCTCTATCTGGAGCAGCAGGATAAGGTCAAGGCGAAGAAATATCTGGAGAAATATATCAAAAACGGCAGTGGGGAATATCTGCTTAACGCTTATAATTCATTGGCAACGCTTGCAATTGAGCAGGAGGATTACAGTCAGGCGGATGAATATCTGTCAAAGGCACGCCGTGCGGCGAAGGGCGCTGCGGCAAAGCAGCTCTGGAAGAATCAGATGCTGCTGATGGAACGTCAGGGACTTTTCGGTGAGGCACTTTCGATCGCACAGGAGTATTTAAAGCAGTATCCGGATGATCAGGCAATGAAGAAGGAGTGCCGTTTCTTAAAGACGAGAAATGAAGTGGCAAAGGGCAATGAGGCGGTACAGAGCCAGACGTCAGATGCAGGTACATCACAGACAACGGGCAGCGATGATACAGGAGATAACACAGCTGCGGGTACCGGAGCGGATAATGATAACGTGTCAACGTCAGCAACAAGAGTAACTGCTACGAAAGCTCCACAGTCGCAGACATCAACAATGGGAACCACCGGAAGCACGGCAGCACCTAAAAGTACAGCAGATACAGGACGTACCGGTACAAGCACGACAACGGCACCAACGGCAACGAGACGGCCGGCAGGAACAACGTCGACGGCGACACCGGCAGGTACCGCCTCCTCTTATATTGATACACAGGAGAGCGTAAATTAGCCGGTACGGCAGAGTGTGAATGGCAGGAGACAGAAAGGGAGCAGTTATGGCGGACAGATTATATGATACCGAAGAACGGCAGGAACGTATCATTCTTGTCGGGGTAGAGACGGCAGAGGGCGATGATACCAGACAGTCCCTGGAGGAGCTGGAAGAGCTTGGCCAGACAGCGGGAGCAGTTACGGTTGGTATGGTGATACAGAAGAGGGAACGCATGCATCCCGGCACATATATTGGTAAAGGAAAGATCGAGGAGGTAGCGCAGCTTGTCCGCAGCAGACAGGCGGATACCGTGGTTTGTGATGATGAATTAAGTCCGGCACAGCTTCGCAACCTTTCGGATGCACTGGATGTCAAGGTGATCGACCGCACGGTCATGATCTTAGATATCTTTGCAAAGCATGCGACTACCAATGAGGGGAAGCTTCAGGTGGAGCTGGCACAGCTTCGCTACCGTTCTTCCCACCTGATCGGTGAACGGTCAGAGCTTTCCAGACTTGGAGGCGGAATCGGTACGAGAGGTCCCGGAGAGCAGAAGCTGGAGCAGGATCGCCGCCTGATAAGAAATCGTATTTCCCAGCTTAAAAAGGAACTGGAGCAGGTTACAAGAACGAGAACATTGACAAGGAAGAAGCGTCAGGAAAATTCCATTCCGGTTGTGGCGATCGTTGGTTATACTAATGCTGGTAAGTCCACGCTTTTAAATTATCTGACCGGAGCAGGGGTGTTGTCGCAGGATAAGCTGTTTGCAACGCTGGATCCAACGACAAGGAAGCTGACCACTGAGGAGGGAGAGGAATTTCTTCTTACCGATACGGTCGGCTTTATCCGTAAGCTGCCGCATCATCTGATCCAGGCATTCCGTAGTACGCTGGAAGAGGCAAAATATGCAGACATCATCCTTCATGTGGTGGACTGCTCTAATCCGGATATGGATGCACAGATGTTTACTGTGTATGAGACACTTCACCGGCTGGAGGTCGGTGACAAAAAGATCATCACGGCATTTAATAAGATCGATCTCTCGGACGGAACAGATGTGCTGAAGGATCTGAAGGCAGACAGGACGGTTCGTATTTCTGCCAAAACGGGAGACGGAATCCCGGATCTGATCGAAGCAATTTCAAAGACTGCCAGAGAGGGAAAGCTTGTCGTGGAGAAGACGTTTTCCTATGCGGAGGCGGCTGGAATCAGTACGGTGCGAGGCATTGGAAAGATCCTGGAGGAAGATTACCGGAACGAGGGGATTTATATTAAGGCAGAGATCCCGGCAGAATATGAATATTTATTTGTAGATAAGAAACCGAAGGAGGAATGGTAATGAGACTGATCGCAGCTGTAGACAGCAATTGGGCGATAGGCAATAAGGGGGAGCTGCTCGTAAGCATCCCGCAGGACAAGAAGCAGTTTCAGGAGCTGACGATGGGCGGTGTGATCCTTGGCGGTCGAAAGACGATGGAGGGACTGCCGGGAGGAACGACACTAAAGGGAAGAAAGAATGTGATCCTCACCCGAAAACAGGATTACCGGTACTCCGATGCGGTTATTGTTCACAGCATTGAAGAAGCACTGGAGGAGATCAAAGCCTATCCGGAGGAACAGATCTATATTATCGGAGGAGAGCAGATATACCGCCAGTTTCTTCCATACTGCGACAGAGCATATATCACAAAGATTGATTATCATTATGAGGCGGATACGCATTTTCCGAATCTCGATGAGGATCCGGAGTGGGAGATGACGCACATCTCCGACGAACAGACCTACTACGATCTTGAGTATTATTTCACGATCTATCAGAAGAAACAAAAGAGCAATTAGACTTTTGGAAGATAAGAAAGATTATGGGTACAGTGATATATCCCGTGTGCGGAGTTTGTGACTGGATTAAAACAAGGCAGTTCCTTTTCCTTTAAGAAAAGGGGCTGCCTTATCTGTTTATATCGTGTTATGCTGTAACAACTGTTGTCGGATCATCCCTTTGCGTCAAATACCGGAAGGGCATCATACACCTCCGCAAGCGGTGTCACATCGCTGTCTGAGTCAATGTCAATGTCTCCGGCATATTGTCGTTTCTTGCCGCGTTTTTCTTCCTCCTCGGCTTCCTTTCTGGTATCCGGAAGTCTGCAGTAACCGGGAGTTTTGCGAAACTCCTTGTAAGCTTCCCGGTAGGTTGCAATGATCGCATTGCGGTCCGGATCCTTCTCGGATACATGTGCGATCGCATCATTGACCACATCCGAAACCTCCTGCTTTGATTTGCACTTCTTCATCTGCTCCGTCAGCCACTGGCGTTTCTGTTCCATGCGGCGTGCTTTCTGATATGCTGCAGGATCGTTCGTCCGCAGAAATGCCAGCTCCTGTGAGGTCAGCTTCTGACCACTCTCCAGTTTCGCAAGAAGTTTCCGATGATAGCTTTCCCGCTCCTCATCCGTCATGTCCGGTGTCGGATCGGACATTTTAAACAGTGCTTCCTTGATCACCTGATTGATATTCTGTGTGCTTTTTTCTTCTTTGTTTACAGATGCATCCATTCTATTTCCTCTATTCTGTCATGATATGGTGAATGCCATCCTTTGCCTTCCCGGATATAATATCGGCATGATCGGAGAATCTCTGAATACCAACAAAAAACGATCCGGGATTTTCTTATCCCGGATCGTTCTCAATGGGTCAATATAAAGGAGAATGGATTAGCCCATTACAACAGTTACGTTGTACTCGGTCTTACCCTTCTCATAAGGAACAACAGTTGTTCCGGTAAGCTCCTTACCGTCTACGATCAGCTTGGCAACGCCCTTCTCAACCTTATTGTCGTTCTCAACGGTGATGTTATAAACACCCTCGCGGTACTTTCTGGTCATGGTGAACTTCGTTCCCATCTCAGCAGGGATACAAGGATCAATGCTAAGTCCCTTCAGAGTAGGAACAACACCGAGAATGTACTGGGATACATTGACAAATGTCCATGCAGCAGTACCTGTCAGCCAACTGTTCTTAGCCTGACCGAAGAAGTGTGCATCCTTACCGGCGATCATCTGAGAATATACATATGGCTCTGTGCAGTGGATCTCACTGATGTCCTCGATGTAAGCAGGGCATGTCTTGCGGTAGATCTCAAATGCGCGGTTACCGCGACCGATCACTGTTTCTGCACAGGAAACCCAAGGGTTGTTGTGGCAGAAGATACCGGCGTTCTCTTTATATCCAGGTGGGTAAGAAGAAATCTCACCAAGCTCTACATGATATTTGGTGTATGGAGGCTGAAGGAGGACAATACCGTACTTGGAATCAAGCTTCTCCTTAACGGAATCCAGTGCCTTTTTGGCTTCACCGGTCTCCACACCGACACCGGCAAGTACACAAAAGCCCTGTGGCTCAATGTAGATCTGGCCCTCTTCACATTCCTTGGAACCAACCTTGTCTCCATGTGCATCGTAAGCACGAACGAACCAGTCGCCGTCCCAGCCGTCCTTGAGGATCGCATCGTTCATGGCAGAAACCTCAGCACGGGCACGGTCAGCTTCATCCTGCTTGCCGATGAACTCACAGAGATCTGCATATTCTTTACCATATTTCACGAACATACCTGCGATAAATACAGACTCTGCAACAGGTCCCTCACTTGGACCGAAGGTCTGGAAGGACTCGCCGGGCTGCTCAGAGAAGCAGTTTAAGTTCAGACAGTCATTCCAGTCAGCACGACCGATCAGAGGAAGGTTGTGAGGTCCCTTGTGATTTACGATGTAATCGAAGGATCTCTTCAGATGCTCAAGAAGAGGTACTGCGGTTGACTCATCATTATCGAATGGAACCATCTCATCGAGAATCGTTGTATCACCTGTCTCACGGATGTAAGCAGATACACAGGCAACAAGCCACATTGGATCATCGTTGAAGCCGGATCCGATATCTGCATTACCCTTCTTGGTCAGTGGCTGGTACTGATGATAAGCACTTCCGTCCTGGAACTGGGTAGAAGCGATGTCAATGATTCTTTCACGGGCACGCTCAGGAATCAGATGTACGAAACCGAGCAGATCCTGACAGGAATCACGGAATCCCATACCACGACCGATTCCTGACTCATAGTAGGAAGCGGAACGGGACATGTTAAAGGTAACCATACACTGATACTGGTTCCAGATATTTACCATACGGTCTAACTTTTCTTCATCAGACTTTACGGTAAACTTGGAAAGAAGATCTTCCCAGTTAGCTTTCAGGGCAGCAAGGGCAGCATCAACCTGCTCGTCTGTCTGATATTTTGCAAGAAGCACATCGGCAGGCTTCTTATTGATAACGTTTGGAGCAACGAACTTCTCATCCTTTGGATTCTCGCAGTAACCGAGAACGAAGATGAAGCTCTTTGTCTCACCCGGCTCAAGAGTAACATTGATCTGATGGGAGCCGATCGGATACCATCCACTGGTGATAGAGTTGTGGGACTTGCCCTCCTCTACAACCTGAGGATCTGTTACTCCGCGGTATGCACCGAGGAACTCGTCGCGGCTTGTATCAAAACCATCAACCGGTGCATTTACAGAATATACTGCAAAATGATTACGACGCTCGCGGTACTCTGTCTTGTGATAGATCGTAGAATCAACAACCTCAACCTCACCGGTATTTAAATTACGCTGATAGTTGGTCATATCATCCATCGCATTCCAGAGACAGAACTCAATGTAAGAGAAGAGAGTAAAGCTCTTCTTCTCGGATGACTTGTTTGTCAGTTTGATCTGATTGACTTCACAACTGTCGTTCAGAGGAACAAATGCAAGGAGAGATGCCTCCAGACCGTTCTTCACAGAAGTGAAACGGCTGTAACCCATACCATGGCGGCACTCATAAGAGTCAAGCTCTGTTTTGACCGGCATCCAGCCCGGATTCCATACAGTATCGCCGTCCTTGATGTAGTAATAACGTCCCCCCTCATCATTTGGGATATTGTTGTAACGATAACGGGTCAGACGCAGAAGCTTTGCATCCTTATAAAAGCTGTAGCCTCCGCAGGTATTGGAAATCAGCGAGAAAAAATCGGTGCTTCCCAGATAATTGATCCAAGGAAGTGGCGTCTTCGGTGTGGTGATGACGTACTCCTTATTTGGATCATCAAAAAAACCAAATTTCATATAGTCCTCCATTCCGCCGTAGCACGGCATATAGTAATAATGTCGGTCTGAAACAGACCTAAGTAATTAAAGTATATCGTAATATGAGGGGGAAATCAAGAAAATACTTAAAGATTTTCGCAAACATTTTCGGCATTCCCGGCATAGAAAGAAAGAAAACAGAATAGGGTGAAACAAAGGGTGATATTCAGGATGGAAAAATGACGGTAAATAAGAAAAAAACGATATGTTTGGCAGGGCTTACACTACTGACCGCTGCAGCAATACTCGGGCTTGAAAGAAAACAGGTGAAGAGGTATACCGAAACGCTCAGCGTAAATGTGACAACGCAGCCGGCAAGTGCTGTTCCGACAGGAGCAGCGACATCACAGCCGGTAGTCTATCTGACCTTTGATGACGGACCAAGCCGTCTGACACAGCAATATCTGGATATTCTGAAAAAGCATGATATTCCGGCGACGTTTTTTCTGATCGGGCAGCAGGTGGAAGAGATGCCGGAGGTGGTTGAAAGGGAATTGAAAGAAGGGCATGAGGTCGGAGTTCACACTTATACACATGAATCGTGTGATATATATCAGTCCTGTGAGGCATATTATGAGGATGTTCATAAGGTAAAGGATCTGCTGGAGGAGAAATTCCGGTATCAGCCGAAGCTGTGGCGGTTCCCGTGGGGGAGCGCAAACTGTTATATCCGTTCTTATAAAGAAGAAATCGTGGAAAGGCTTCATGAGGAGAAGATGGAATTTGCGGACTGGAACGTCAGTGCGGAGGATTCCGTCGGGCATCCCGGCGTTGAGAGCATTCTTGCTAATGTGAAAAAAGATGCCTTCCGGGTACAAGATCCGGTGGTGCTGATGCATGACTCCGGCAGTAACCGGGCAACGCTTGACAGTCTGGAGGCAGTCATTACCATGTTTGAAGAGAAAGGATACCGGTTCCAGACATTGTCGCAGCGCAAAACCTGCTGTCATTTCGGAGAATGACAGCAGGTCCGGTACAGCCGGGACGGATCAGGGGAGAAAATCCCGGAGAAGATAATACAGATAACTGACCTGACGCGGAGTCAGCTCGTCACACAGGGGAAGCAGTACTGTCAGAAGCTGGGATGGCGAAATAACCTGAAGGGAAGCCGAATCCGAAGCGGAAAGAAAAAGATCATTGGGAGTGGCATTCAGGTAATTGCATATTTCAATAAATTCCGTAAACGAGGGAAGATATTTCTGGAGCTCAATTCCATTGATATAACTCCGGTTGTGCCCGAGATCGTAGCTCATGGCACATGCGCTGATCTCTCTGGCTTCCCGCAGCTTGGCAAGCTGGAGTGCAAAATCTTGGGTCTGAAGTGCGACAGGATTTTTTTTCATTTGTTTGTGTACCTCCTAAAAGTTGGTGATTATAATACTATTTTATAGAAATTATGCTAATTTTACCAATAAATTTTTACTATATGCCGTGTTGTACACGGCAATTTTAAATTTTGAGAAAGACAGGGAGATTTTTTCAGGGGACAGGGAAATGTTTACCGTGCCGGGTAAAAGCATTGATTTCAAAAAATGAATATGATATGATTGAAATACTGCGATAATTACAAGAAACGTGTTTTTGGAAAGGAATGAAATCAGTTATGAAATATTTTGGAACAGATGGTTTCCGCGGAGAGGCGAATGTAAACCTGAATGTGGTACATGCATATAAAGTCGGACGATTTCTGGGATGGTATTATGGACAGGAGCACAAGGCGAAGATCGTTATTGGAAAGGATACCAGACGCTCCAGCTATATGTTTGAGGATGCACTTTCCTCAGGACTTACTGCCAGCGGAGCAGATGTTTATCTGCTGCATGTCACCCCGACACCGAGCGTGTCCTATGTTGTGCGTACCGAGCAGTTTGACTGCGGTATCATGATCTCTGCAAGCCACAATCCGTATTACGATAACGGTTTGAAGGTGATCAACGGAAACGGTCACAAGCTGGAGGCAGAGGTTGAGGAGAAGATCGAAACTTATATTGACAGTCCGGAGGATACGATCCCGTTTGCAACAAGGGATAATATCGGACGCACGGTTGATTATGCGATCGGAAGACACCGCTACATTGGTTATTTGATGTCACTGGCGACACGTTCCTTCAAGAATGTCCGTGTTGGTCTGGATTGCGCCAACGGCTCCTCTTATTCCGTGGCAAAGGGTGTGTTCGATGCACTGGGTGCCAAGACCTATGCGATAGGTATGGAGCCGGATGGAACCAATATCAATGATAACTGCGGCTCCACTCATATCGAAAACCTTCAGAAGTATGTTGTGGACAATGATCTGGATATCGGCTTTGCCTATGACGGTGATGCGGATCGCTGTCTTGCCGTAGATGATAAGGGTCAGGTGATCGATGGCGACTGTATCCTTTACCTTTGCGGCTGTTATCTGAAGGACAAGGGAGAGTTAAACAACAATACCGTTGTGACAACCATCATGTCAAACCTTGGTCTGTATAAGGCATTTGATAAGGTTGGCATTTCCTATGAAAAGACGGCGGTCGGTGACAAGTACGTCAATGCCAACATGATGCAGTATGGACATTCTCTCGGAGGAGAGCAGTCCGGACATATCATCTTCAGCAAGTATGCAGTGACCGGTGACGGCGTGCTTACCTCTTTGATGCTGATGGAGGTCATGCTGGAGAAGAAACAGAAGCTTTCCGAGCTTCGAAAGGGCCTGACGATCTATCCACAGCTTCTTAAAAATGTCAGAGTCGGGGATAAGCCGACAGCCAAAAACGATCCGGATGTGGTGGCAGCTACTGAGGAGGTTGCAAAGGCACTGGGCGATAACGGTCGTATCCTGATCCGCGAAAGTGGCACGGAGCCGGTGATTCGTGTGATGGTTGAGGCAGAAACGCAGGAGCTTTGCGAGAAGTATGTCGACCGGGTTGTCAAAGTATTGTATAAAAAGGGGCACGTAATCCCATAAATTTGTGAAAAAGACTTGCTAATGTGGAATTATTCATGCTATAGTATATCAATGGTTAATTGCGGCGTATTGTCCGTGAAATATTAAGGAGGAAATTATAAAATGAGTGTACAGGTAGAAACTTTAGAAAAGAGTATGGCAAAGCTGACGATCGAGGTGAGCGCAGAGGAGTTTGAAACTGCATTAGATAAAGCATATAAGAAAAACAAAAGCAAGATCTCTCTTCCGGGCTTCCGTAAAGGTAAAGCACCACGTGCGATGATCGAGAAAATGTATGGCGCAGGTGTTTTCTATGAGGATGCTGCCAATGATCTGATCCCCGGAGCATATGAGTCCGCAGCAAAGGAGAGCGAGCTTGAGATCGTAGCACAGCCTTCTATCGATGTGACTCAGATCGAGAAGGGCAAATCATTCATCTTTACAGCAACTGTTGCCGTAAAGCCGGAGGTTACTCTTGGAGACTATAAGGGAATCGAAGTAGAGAAGAAGACAGCAGAGGTGACCGATGAGGAGCTTCAGGCTGAGATCGATAAGGTTCGTGAGAGTAATTCCAGAATGATCACGATCGAGGACAGAGCTGTTGAGGATGGCGATATCACAACAATTGATTTCGAGGGATTTGTAGACGGTGAGCCGTTTGAAGGCGGAAAGGGAGAGGATTATCCTCTGACCATCGGATCTCATTCCTTCATCGATAACTTTGAGGAGCAGCTCATCGGCAAGAAGATCGGTGAAGAGACAGAGGTCAACGTAACATTTCCGGAGCAGTATCAGGCTGAGGAACTGCAGGGTAAGCCGGCAGTATTCAAGGTAACTGTAAAGGAGATCAAGGTGAAGGAGCTTCCTGAGGTGGATGATGATTTCGCACAGGATGTATCTGAGTTCGATACCGTTGACGAGTACAAAGAGGACTTAAAGAAGAAGCTTCTTGAGAACAAGGAAGCAGCTCTTAAGAGAGAAAAGGAAGAGGATGTCGTAGGAAAGATCATCGAGAATGCGACAATGGAGATTCCGGATCCTATGGTAGATACACAGGTTCGTCAGATGGTACAGGAGTTTGCACAGCGTATCCAGTCACAGGGGCTGTCTCTGCAGCAGTATATGCAGTTCACAGGCATGACACCGGAGAGCCTTACCGCAGAACTTAAGCCACAGGCATTAAAGCGTATCCAGAGCCGTCTTGTTCTTGAGGCTGTTGCAGCAGCAGAGAACATTGAGACATCTGATGAGGATCTTGAGAAAGAGCTTGAGAAGATGGCGGAGATGTATCAGATGGAAGCAGACAAGTTAAAAGAGCTGGTAGGCGAGGAAGAGAAGAAGCAGATTTCCCTTGATTTGGCTGTACAGAAAGCAGTTGAACTGGTTGTTGACGCTGCAGTTGAGAAATAAATCATGTATTTCAGGCGTCAGTCGCTGTCCTGCCTTTCCGGCAGGCGGGACTGGCGTTTTTTACAAAGAAAACGCATAATTGTGCCCGTAGCGTGAGTTTTGCGGGCGGAGAAAGGAATGAAGGGTTAGTATGAGTTACAGTATACCGTACGTCATTGAGAAAACGAGCAGTGGAGAGCGTTCGTATGATATTTATTCCAGATTATTACAGGATCGTATCATTTTCCTGAGCAATGAGGTTAATGATGATATTGCGAGTCTGATCGTGTCCCAGCTTCTGTTTCTGGAGTCTCAGGATCCGGGCAAGGATATCAGTCTTTATATCAACAGTCCGGGAGGCTCTGTGAGCGCCGGATTTGCGATTTATGATACCATGAACTACATTAAGTGTGATGTGGCAACCTACTGTATGGGACTTGCTGCCAGCATGGGCGCATTTCTTCTGGCAGGCGGTGCCAAGGGCAAGCGTTATGCAATGCCGAACGCAGAGATCATGATCCATCAGCCATCCGGCGGCGCGAAGGGACAGGAGACAGAGATCCGCATCGTTGCAGAGCAGATCTTAAAGACAAGAGAGCGCCTGAACCAGATCCTGGCAGAGAATACAGGAAAACCGCTTGACATCATTGCAGCGGATACAGAGCGCGATAACTATATGACCGCCGAGGAGGCAAAGGCATATGGTCTTGTAGATCATGTTATTACAAAGCGTTCATAAGTGGGATATCATTAAAATTATATGATTGGAGATTAGAATGGCAGGAAAGAAAGACGAAGGCAGATTAAAATGTTCTTTCTGTGGCAAGACACAGGATCAGGTACGAAAGCTGATTGCCGGACCGGGGGTTTACATCTGTGAGCAATGTGTTGATCTGTGTAACGAGATCATCGAGGATGAGCTGGAAAGCGGCAACTTATCTTACGACAATGGAACAGAGATCAATCTTCTGAAACCAAAAGAAATGAAGGAATTTCTGGATGAGTATGTGATTGGTCAGGAGGATGCCAAAAGGGTATTGTCTGTCGCTGTTTATAATCATTATAAGAGAGTATTATCAGAGAAGAGCATGGACGTGGAGCTTCAGAAGAGTAACATCATCATGCTTGGACCAACCGGTTCCGGAAAGACATTTCTGGCGCAGACACTGGCAAAGATCTTAAACGTACCGTTTGCGATTGCCGATGCGACAGCATTGACGGAAGCCGGTTATGTCGGTGAGGATGTGGAGAACATTCTTCTTAAGATCATTCAGGCAGCAGATTATGATATGGAACGTGCACAGCACGGCATCATTTATATTGATGAGATCGACAAGATCACCCGCAAGGGAGAGAATGTTTCCATCACGCGTGATGTATCCGGTGAAGGTGTTCAGCAGGCTCTTTTAAAGATCCTTGAGGGAACCGTGGCAAGCGTGCCGCCGCAGGGAGGCAGAAAGCATCCGCATCAGGAGTTTTATCAGCTTGATACGACCAACATCTTATTTATCTGTGGAGGAGCCTTTGATGGTCTGGATAAGATCATCGGTTCGCGTATAGGACAGAAGTCCATCGGATTCAATTCTGAGATCGCAGATAAGCAGGATGAGAATGTCGGTGAGCTTTTCAAGCAGGTTCTCCCGGAGGATTTTGTCAAGTTTGGTCTGATACCGGAGTTGATCGGACGTCTTCCGGTAAACGTAGGTCTGGATCTTCTGGACGAGGAGGCTCTGGAGCGCATTCTTGTCCAGCCGAAAAATGCGATCACCAAGCAGTACAAAAAGCTGTTTGAGTTAGACGGCGTGAAACTGACCTTTGAGGATGGGGCAATCCGTGCAATTGCGGAGAGAGCAATTGAGAGAGGCACCGGTGCGAGAGGTATCCGTGCGATCATCGAGTCAGTCATGATGAATGCAATGTATGAGGTACCATCGGATGAGGATGCCGTAGAGTGTATCATTACTGAGGAAGCGGCGAAGGGAAATGCAGAGCCGATCCTGGTAACGAAGGATGATGAGCGCAGAGAGATTTCTTCAGAGTCAAAGCCGAAGGATGAGATTGCGTAAGAAAAGATAAAAGAGAGGGCTGCTTTTTGGCACCCTCTTTTTGACAATAAATCGGTCGCAGAGGATATCTGTGAATAGAAAGGAAACAAGAAGTTTTATGATCAAGAAACCTTTAATGGCGCTGCGGGATGTGGTGGCACTGCCAGGGGTTACAGCATATATCGAGGTGGCTAAGGCAGAGACGGTCAGCGCAATGGAAGCAGCGATGAACGATGACCAGATGGTTTTTACCGTGGCAAAAAAAGATGCAGAAAACAGTGACGTCAATATGGATAATCTGTTTGAGGTGGGAACTGTTGCAAAAGTAAAGCAGATCGCAAGAATGCCGGACAAATATGTCCGTGTTGTTCTTGAGGGCGGGAAGAGAGCACATCTGTTGGCGCTGGAGACGGTTGATGCAGGCTACATCATGGCAACGGTGCAGGTGGATGAGGACGAAGAGGACGTCTGGGATAATGTCCAGATTCTGTCAAACCACGGAGAGCCGACGAAACAGCTTAAGCGTGTGGCTATGATCCGCCAGATCAAGCAGCTTTTCCGGGAATATGCCGAACGGCAGGGCAAGATGGGGCAGCAGCTTCAGGATATTGTCAGCGAGAGTATTGACCTGGATCAGATTATTTATATGATCACGGCAAATCTTCCGATCCATTATCATTTAAAGCAGAGTATTATTGAACATGATCAGATAGAGGATCGTTTTACGGAATTAATGATCGTGCTGGAACGGGAACTTGGAATCCTAAGACTGCAGGGGGAGATTACGGAGATGGTGAAGCAGCAGGTGGAGGATAATCAGAAGGATTATTACCTGCGAGAACAGATCAAGGCGATCCACAAAGAGCTTGGCGAGGATGATGCCGAGTCAGAGGCAGATAAGTTTGAACGCAAGCTTGAGAAACTAAAGGCACCGGCAAAGGTTAAGAAAAAGATCAAAGAGGAGATTGGACGCTATAAAAGGATCAGCTCCAACAATTCCGAGAGTGCAGTGATCCGCGGTTATCTGGAGACACTTCTTGCAATGCCGTGGAAGAAAGCCAGTCAGGATAATACCGACGTGGAGCACGCCAAGGAGATCCTTGATGCCGATCATTACGGGCTGGAAAAGGTCAAGGAGAGAATCCTGGAGTACCTTGCTGTCAAGAAGCTTAATAAAGAGGGAACAGGAACAATTCTTTGTCTCGTCGGACCGCCGGGAACCGGTAAGACCTCGATCGCAAAATCTGTCGCAAAGGCACTTGGACGCAAGTATGTCAGGATCTGTCTTGGAGGCGTCCGGGATGAGGCGGAGCTTCGCGGACACCGCAGAACCTATGTGGGGGCAATGCCGGGAAGAGTCATCACGGCGGTCAAGAATGCCAAGGTCAAGAATCCGCTGATCCTTTTTGATGAGATTGATAAGATGGTCAGTGACGGAAGAGGAGATCCTGCAGCAGCGCTTTTAGAGATTCTGGATCCGGAGCAGAATAAGCATTTCTCCGATCACTATCTGGAGCTTCCGTTTGATCTTTCCAAAGCATTTTTCATTTGTACCGCCAATGGGACAGATACGATCTCCAGACCGCTGCTTGATCGTATGGAGGTGATCGAGCTTCCGGGTTATACCGAGAATGAGAAGTTCCATATTGCGAAGGAGCATCTGTGGGCGAAACAGTTAAAGCAGAACGGAATTACAAGATCACAGCTTACTATTACGGATAAGGCGCTACGCACCATGATCCTTCGTTATACCAGAGAGGCGGGCGTGCGTGGACTGGAAAGAAAAATCGCCTCTGTCTGCCGCAAGGCTGCAAAGGCAGTGGCGCAGGCGGATGAGGGAACGAAGACAAAGCTTCGCATTTCAGACCGTAACATCAAGGAATATCTTGGCAAGCCGGTTTATAAGCCGAATGCTGCCAATGAAAAGCCCGAGGTCGGCATCGTGCGCGGATTAGCATGGACCAGTGTCGGAGGCGAGACGCTGGAGATCGAGGTCGTTGCATTAAACGGCACCGGCAAGCTGGAGCTTACCGGAAAGCTTGGCGATGTGATGAAGGAATCAGCCAGGATCGCACTGACCTATGTCCGTTTTCTGGTACAGCATGAGGTGGATGAGGATTACTTTGAAAAGCATGATATACATATTCATGTGCCGGAGGGAGCAACCCCGAAGGATGGTCCGTCTGCCGGAATTACAATGACAACAGCAATCTATTCTGCTGTGACAGGAAAGCCGGTCCGTGCGGATATTGCGATGACCGGTGAGGTGACGCTGCGCGGCCGCGTGCTGCCGATCGGAGGATTAAAGGAGAAGCTTCTTGCTGCAAAGCAGGCAGGTATCAAGGAGGTTCTCGTTCCGAAAGAAAACAGCAGAGACGTTGACGAGATGGAAACAGAGATCTTAGAGGGAATCATACTGCAGTATGTACACTGTGTGGAGGATGTTCTGAAGGAAGCTTTGGCATAGAAGAGACTGTATTTGAACAATCAAAGAAATGGAGACTGTCATGAAAATAAAGTCAGTAAATCTGGAAACGGTATGTGGAATCACCAGCAGGATGCCGGAGAATGACAAGCTGGAGGTGGCGTTTGCAGGTCGTTCCAACGTGGGAAAGTCCACGCTTATCAACGGGCTGATGAACCGTAAATCTCTGGCAAGAACATCCTCACAGCCGGGCAAGACACAGACCGTCAACTTTTATAATATCAACGATCTTCTTTATTTTGTGGATCTGCCGGGTTACGGCTATGCCAAGGTATCCCAGCAGACCGTGGAGAAGTGGGGCAAGATGATCAACCGCTATCTGGACGGTTCAAAGGTACTGCGCCTGATCTTTCTTCTGGTGGATATCCGCCACAAGCCGAATCAGAACGATCTGCAGATGTATGAGTGGTGCACCCATTATGGGTTTAATCCGATCATCATTGCCACAAAGGCGGACAAGATCAAACGCTCCCAGAAGGCAAAGCAGATTAAGCAGATCAAGGAGACGCTGGGCGTGGTTGAGGGAACGCCGGTGATTCCGTATTCTTCCATGACAAAGGAAGGCAGGGAGGAAATCTGGGAATATATTGATATGGTGTATGATGGATTTATGCAGGAGCAGGATTTGCAAAGTGAATAACATTTTCCGTATATTTATTGCATATTTTGTCCCGTATACTAGTCATTATACGGAATTATAGAGAAGAAGGAACGCCGGAGCGTTTCCGACAGACGGAAGCAGCGGAAAAGGAGGATTAGTAATGAAAATAGTAGTATTAGCGGGAGGTCTCAGCACAGAGAGAGACGTATCGATCAATTCTGCAACACAGGTTTGCAAAGCACTGCGTGAAAAGGGAAATCAGGCGGTGATTCTTGATATATTTCTTGGACACGGGAAAAGCGGTGACGATCTGACCGGTATTTTTGACGGGGATCCACAGCTTACAAAGCTGTCCGATCAGATTCAGTCTGTCGATCCGGATCTGGATCTGATCCGTGCCATGAGAGAGGGCGATCCGGATTGTCTGTTTGGACCAAACGTGATCGAGATCTGTCGTATGGCGGATATTGTGTATATGGGACTTCATGGTGCCGAGGGAGAGAACGGAAAGGTGCAGGCGGCATTTGATGTGATGGGCATCCGTTACACAGGCTCCGGTTATCTGGGCAGTGCCATGGCGATGGATAAGGGCGTTGCCAAGAAGATGTTTCAGGCAGCGAATGTTCCGACGCCGAAGGGCTTTTCCTTCAAAAAGGGAGCAAAGGACACTGCGGAGAGAGTGAAAGAGGAGCTTGGTTTCCCGTGCGTGGTAAAGCCTTGCTGCGGTGGTTCCAGTGTCGGTGTAAGCTTTGCGGAGAACGAGGAGCAGTATGAGGAGGCATTAAAGCTTGCCTTCCATTATGAGGATGAGGTCGTCGTTGAGGAGTGCATTCACGGAAGAGAATTTTCTGCCGGCGTTGTGGCGGGGAGGGCACTTCCGGTGATCGAGATCATTCCAAAGACCGGCTTTTATGATTATAAGACAAAGTATCAGGCCGGCATGGCAGAGGATGTATGCCCGGCTGAGCTAAGTGAAGAGCTTACAAAGAGAATGCAGGGGTATGCGTTGGACGTTTATCATGCACTCAAGCTTGAGGTATATGGAAGAATTGATTTCCTGTTAAATGATAACGATGAGATGTATTGTCTGGAAGCCAACACCCTTCCGGGCATGACACCGACCAGCCTTCTTCCGCAGGAAGCAAAGGCAGTTGGTGTTGATTACGGCACACTCTGTGAGACGATCATTCAGGAGGCAATGAAGAAATACGAATAATACAGCAGAGATGATGAAGCATTCACAATGGATATGAAGATATTGACCAGAAAGGACCGGATTATGAAGGGAATGACTTTGGAGGCAGTAACGCAGGCGGTCGGCGGTGTTTATACCGGACCGGAGAGCCGGAAGAATACGGAGCTTACTGCCATTACGATCGACAGCCGTCAGGTAGAAAAGGGCGGACTGTTTGTGGCGATCAAGGGCGCGCGCGTGGACGGCAATACATTTATCCCGGGGGCATATAAGGACGGAGCGTGCTGCTGTATGTCAACAGAGCCGCCGGTGGATGAGACAAAGCCGTATATCCGTGTAGAGTCCTGTGAGCAGGCGTTGAAGGATATGGCGGAGTTTTACCGGGAGAATCTGACGATCCCGGTAGTCGGTATCACGGGAAGTGTCGGCAAAACGACAACCAAGGAAATGATCGCCGCGGTTCTCTCACAGAAGTACGATACCTTAAAGACACTCGGCAATTACAATAATGAGATTGGTCTGCCGTTAACGATCTTCCGGATCAGAGAGCATCACGAGGCAGCAGTGCTTGAGATGGGAATCAGTGATTTCGGAGAGATGACACGTCTTGCCAGGGTGGCTAAACCGGATTACTGCGTGATCACCAACATCGGGCAGTGCCATCTGGAAAATCTCGGCTCCAGGGACGGTATTCTCAAAGCGAAGACAGAGATTTTTGATTATCTGAAGCCGGACGGGACTGCTGTATTAAACTGGAATGACGATAAGCTTAGTACACTTGATAAGGATCCGCGGATCACGGAGCCGGTATTTTATGGAATCAGTGGGGATGAGAGTGCGTCAAAGGCACCGTCTGTTCAGGCAAAGGACTGTGAGAGTCTCGGACTGGCCGGAAGCCGTTTTACGCTGCATACTCCGGAGGGGGAAATCTCAGTGACGGTACCGGCACCGGGAAAGCATATGATCTCCAATGCGCTTGCAGCCGCATCAGTGGGACTCCTTCTCGGACTTTCTCTGGAGCAGATCAGGCAGGGCATTGAGTCCTATGAGCCGGTGGGCGGTCACGGTCATATCATACAGACAGATGGTATGACAATCATGGACGATTGCTACAATGCTAATCCGGTCTCCATGAAGGCAGGCATTGATGTACTTCATGAGGTCGAGGATGCCAGAACGGTCGCTGTGATCGGAGATATGTTTGAACTGGGTACAGATGAGACGAAGCTGCATTATGAGGTCGGTCAGTATGCGGCACAGAAGGGCATTTCCGTGATCATTTCCATCGGCTCCCTTGCGAAAAACTATGAGGAGGGCATTTGTGATGTCAGCAGCCGGGGCGGATATAACGGAACACATCTGTATTATCCGGATCTGGATGAATTTCTGGAAAAGGGGATCGGCGAGATCCGAAAAGGGGACGCAGTGCTTGTCAAGGCTTCCCATGCGATGCACTTCGAAAAGATCGTGAAAAAGCTGCAGGAGCAGTAAAAGCCACAAAGACAATTACGGGAATGATAAAGTATACAGGAACGATGACAGGAACAACAAAAGGGTCTTGCCAAAGGATTCAAAGTATGCTATCATACAACCAAATGTAAAGGCTGTGATCGTGTTTAGTAGACAGTGCCAATCCGGTCAGAGAGAGGATGCCATCGGCTGAAAGCATTCTTACGTTCCCGGCAGTGTTGAATTTCCCATGTGAGCTGCAGACAGGAAAATCGTATCTGATATGATCCGGGTTCCGGTGTACAGATTCGTTTGAGTATTGTCTGACGATTCGCACACGTTACGTGCAATGAAGTGTTTATGTGAAGTATACAGTGTATATTTTTGCTTACATAAGAAACAGGGTGGTACCGCGGTTGACTCCGTCCCTGACATGTCTGTGTCGGGAGGAAGCCGGATACCTTATGATATTTAAGCTCCTTGCGATGCAGGGAGTTTTTCTTTATTTCAGGAAACTTTTGTTTCCGCGTTCTTTTATTTTACAATAATTACTGGAGGTTAATGATGAAAGACAAGTTAAAACAGATCATGGATGAAGCAATGACACAGATTGACTCCTCTGATAAGCTGGAGAAGCTCAATGAGATCAAGGTGTCATTTTTGGGAAAGAAGGGAGAGCTGACATCAATCCTTAAGTCAATGAAGGATGTTGCACCGGAGGATCGTCCGAAGGTTGGTCAGATGGTCAATGATGCCAGAAGCAAGATCGAGGAGCACCTTGAGGAGAAAAAGAAAGCCTTTGAGCAGGCACTCCGCGAGGAGAAGATGAAGGCGGAGACAATCGATGTAACGCTTCCGGGTCAGCGCATTCCGGAGGGACACCGTCATCCGAATACCAAGACCTTAGAGGAAGTAGAGAATATTTTCGTTGGCATGGGCTACGAGGTTGTAGAGGGACCGGAGATTGAGCGCGACTATTACAACTTTGAGGCACTTAATATTCCGGCAGACCATCCTGCAAAGGATGAGCAGGATACCTTCTATATTACACAGGATATTCTTCTTCGTACCCAGACCTCTTCTGTTCAGGTACATGAGATGGAGAAGGGCAAGCTTCCGATCCGCATGATCGCACCGGGAAGAGTGTTCCGTTCCGATGAGGTGGATGCAACACATTCTCCGACTTTCCATCAGATCGAGGGACTTGTTGTCGATAAGAACATCACCTTCTCTGATTTGAAGGGAACGCTTCAGGAGTTTGCAAAGAGACTGTTTGGTGAAGACACAAAGGTTAAGTTCCGTCCGCATCATTTCCAGTTCACGGAGCCGAGTGCCGAGATGGATGTAACCTGCTTCAAGTGTGGCGGTAAGGGCTGCCGTTTCTGCAAAGGAGAGGGATGGGTTGAGATCCTTGGCTGCGGAATGGTTCATCCGCATGTGCTTGAGATGAGCGGCATTGATCCGGAGGAGTATACCGGCTTTGCATTTGGTGTCGGTCTGGAGCGAATTGCATTGTTCAAGTACGAAATTGACGATATGAGACTGTTATACGAGAATGATACCAGATTTTTAAAGCAATTCTAATCACCTAGAGAGAAACAGCGGAAAGAAAGGAAGGAAATAACATGAATAGTTCAATGTCATGGACAAAGGCATATGTGCCGGATCTGGATTGTACGGCACAGGAATATATGGATGCAATGACCTTATCGGGAACGAAGGTTGAGGGATACACAGAGTTAGATAAGAATCTGGACAAGATCATCGTTGGAAAGATCAATAAGATCGAGAAGCATCCGGATGCAGATAAGCTTGTGATCTGTCAGGTGCAGATCGATGAGGCAGGCAGTGAGGTACAGATCGTGACCGGTGCTGCAAATGTAAAGGAAGGCGATAAGGTGCCGGTTGTTCTGGATGGTGGTCATGTGGCAAGCAGCCATAAAGACGGCGAGTCCGAGAACGGCTTTAAGATCAAGAAGGGTAAATTAAGAGGTGTTGATTCCTTTGGTATGATGTGTTCGATCGAGGAGCTCGGTTCAAACTGTGATATGTATCCGGATGCGGCCGAGGATGGAATTTATATCTTAAGCGATAATCCGGAATATGCAGACGCACCGGTTGGCTCTGACGCTGTTGAGCTGTTAGGTCTTCATGATGTTGTATTCGAGTACGAGGTAACATCAAACCGTGTGGACTGCTTCGGTCAGATCGGTATTGCCAGAGAGGTGGCAGCAACCTTCCGTAAGGATCTGGTGCTTCCTGAGGTGACTGTGACCGGGAACGGTGAGGACGTCAATGATTATGTATCCGTAGAGGTGCAGGCACCGGAGCTTTGCTCCCGTTATACCGCACGCGTTGTTAAAAATATCAAGATTGCTCCGTCACCGGAGTGGATGCAGCGTCGTCTTGCTTCCGTCGGTATCCGTCCGATCAACAATATCGTGGATATCACAAACTATGTGATGGAGGAGTATGCACAGCCAATGCATGCGTATGATCTGGATAAGCTGGCAGATCATAAGATCATTGTGCGCAAGGCGAAGAAGGATGAGCCTTTCATGACACTGGATGGTCAGGAGAGAGTTCTTGATGATACCATGTTAGTGATCTGTGATGGCGAGAAGCCGGTTGGCGTTGCCGGTATTATGGGCGGCGAGAATTCCAAAATCACCGATGACGTTACAACAATGCTGTTTGAGGCGGCAACTTTTGATGGAACTAACATCCGTAAATCCGGTAAGAAGCTCGGAATGCGTACCGATGCACAGGCGAAGTTTGAAAAGGGTCTTGATCCGAACAATGCGATCGATGCAATGAACCGTGCCTGTCAGCTGATCGAGGAGCTTGGTGCAGGAGAGGTTGTCGGCGGCGTGGTTGATGTTTATCCGGTCAAGAAGGAGCCGATCACGATCACCTATAATGTAGATAAGATCAATGCACTGCTTGGAACAGACATTGATGAAGATACCATGGTCGCTTATTTTGAGAAGCTGGAGCTTACGGTAGACCGTGAGAAAAAGGAAGTATTAGTACCAACCTGGAGACAGGATCTGGAGCGTCTTGCAGATCTTGCAGAGGAGGTGGCACGTTTCTTCGGTTATGATAATATTCCGATGACCCTGCCTTCCGGTTCTGCAACAGCAGGTGGTCTCTCCGAGAAGATGCAGCATGAGAATATGGCAAGAGATATTGTGGAAGCTTACGGTTTCATGGAGGGGATGACCTTCTCCTTCGAGAGTCCGAAGGTGTATGACAAGCTTTTGCTTCCTGCAGACGATGTGCTCCGCAAGAGCATCGCTATCATGAATCCTCTGGGAGAGGATTACAGCGTGATGCGTACCTCAGCCGTTGGCGGTATGATGACTTCTCTCGCAACAAACTATAACCGCCGTAATCAGAACGTACGTCTCTATGAGCTTGCCAATGTCTATCTTCCAAAGGCTCTGCCGCTTACCGAGCTTCCACAGGAGCAGATGCAGCTTACTCTTGGAATGTACGGTGAGGGAGATTTCTTTACCATGAAGGGTGTTGTGGAGAGTCTGATGCAGCGTATGGGGCTTAAGAAGGCAGCACAGTATGATCCGAAGGCAGGTAAGAGCTTCCTGCATCCGGGACGTCAGGCAAAGGTTATCTATGAGGGCTGCGAGGTTGCTTATCTGGGTGAGGTTCATCCGGAGGTACTTGACAACTTCTCGATCGGTCAGAAGGCATATATCGCTGTTGTCAATATGAAGCAGCTTTCTGAACTGGCAAACTTTGATGTGAAGTATGTCGGCATTCCGAAGTTCCCGGCAATGACAAGAGATATCAGTCTGACAATGAAGAAGGAGGTGCTTGCCGGAGATATCGAGGAGACGATCCGCACAAAGGGCGGCAAGCTTATTGAGTCCGTCACTCTGTTTGATATTTATGAGGGCGCACAGCTGACACAGGGCTACAAATCTATGGCATACAAGATTGTATTCCGTGCACCGGATCGTACGCTAAAGGACGAGGAAGTTGGTAAGGCAATGGATAAGATTATCCATGCCTTGGAGGAGAAAGATATCGTATTAAGGAGCTAGGAATGAAAAATGCGAAGAAAATAATCCGCATCCTGTCATGGTTTATCTTTGCGATCTACCTGATCGCACTGGTGTATTTCCTGTTCTTCAGTGAGCAGCTTGGGCGTGTCCCGAGTGACGAATACAAATATAGTCTTGTTCCGTTTAAGGAGATCAGGAGGTATCTGCGCTACGGGAGAGCAATCGGAGGGTATTATGTTATGTTAAATCTTCTGGGTAACATCGTATGCTTTATGCCCTTTGGATTTGTCCTTCCGGTGATCTCACGCAATCAGCGCAAGTTTTGGAAGATCACATTGCTCAGTTTTCTGACCTCTCTGTTGGTGGAGCTGATCCAGCTTGTATCAAAGGTTGGATCCTGTGATGTGGATGATATGCTTCTGAATACACTTGGAGGAATGACAGGTTATGTGTTGTTTCGGATATTCCACCGGATTTTGTTCTGCAGAAAGAAGGAGAGCCGGAAGCAGGAAACACAAAAGGCAGGTGAGAAAGGACAATGATAAAGAAAAAACGCAAAAAAGACGGTCTGCATCTGACCGACAAAAAGCATCCAAAGCAGGGAATTGCATCGACAATCCTGGGGCTGCTGTCACTGGTCCTGTTTCTGGTACTCTGTATTTTGTCCGGGCAGGCAGGCGGCAATGCCGGCATATGGATCGGCATCTGGGGTGTAGTCCTGGCAGTGATCAATATCTGGGGCTTTGTCCTTGGGATGATCAGCCTGAAGCTGGAGAATATCCGCCAGCTGTTTCCGTCACTTGGTGTGATCATCAACGGATTGATGGTTCTTATGTATCTGGTGATCTATATTATTGGAACGGCATGATCTGCAATTATGAAAAAAATATAAATACTATAAAAAATGATTCTGTCTCCTTGTGGGGACAGGATTATTTTTGTATACTGTTAAGGTAAAAAATAACGAAATTATATGGTAGACAACGAAATTTGTACACTACAACGATAGCTTTGCATATTACAGCAAAGCCGGATAAAACAACGAAAGGTACAGGGGCATATATGGCAAGAATTTTTGATGATTCCGTAGAGGATGAAAAGAGCAAGGTGAAAAAGGACGGGCTAATCTATCAGCAGCGGAATGACACAGATTACAAAGCAGAGTACGAAAAATTGGACAGTAAGGGCAAGTTCCAGTTTTTTAAAGATTATTATCTGCAGACGATCGTTGTGATCGCTGTGCTGGTGATCGTTGGCGGTTACTACCTGTACGGTTCTCTGACAAAGCCTCAGACGGTATTGTATGTGGCGGTTTGCGATGACAATCTGGATGAGAAACAGGTGGAGAAGCTTGAAAAGGCGGTCGGCACCTATCTGGGACTTGACAATAAGCATGAGATCGTGACGATCAATACCGACTACAATTCTTCCAACGGTACGCTCAGTGAGCAGCTCCAGAGTTATATTTATGCGGGAACCTGTGATGTGGTGATCGCGCCGAAGAAAGGCTTTATGAGTTATGCATCTGCCGGATATTTTCTGGAGCCGGATACCTCGGATACGGTTGCGCTGTTTAAGGACTGGCCGGAGAAGAAACGTCTCTACTGTCCGGTTGTGGACGGAGAGCAGATCCGCGGTGAAAAGGATTTTGACACGACCAAGTACAATTTTGGAATTGAGATTTCCGGTTGTAAGAAGTATAAAGAACTCGAAGGTCTGGGGAAGTCAGCATATGCAGGCATTACAAATTCCTCCAAGAAACAGGAGGAAGCGGCTGCTTTTCTTAAGTTTTTGACCGATGATACTTTAAAAGATGGCGATGTGAATCCGGATTTTGCTGTGCAGAGCAAATAGACTTTCAATTCTTTTGTTGCAGCCGAACAAAATTAAGCGTATGACTTTTTAAACTTTAATTCAGAAAGAAATGTCCTTAGTTCCTTGACAGATACATTTCAATGCATATAATTAAACACATGACAAAGGTGTCACGAAGCGAAATGCAGTCGTGGCACCTTTTTCTTTTCGTTACTTAACTGTAACATTCACATGTGAAAAGGAAAAAATGAAAACCAAGGAGGAATGTTATATGTCGAAAGAAGTAATTCAGTACATCAACGATAACCTGTATGGTGTATGGTATTTGATCGGTGCTGCATTGGTATTCTGGATGCAGGCCGGATTTGCCATGGTGGAGGCAGGTTTCACAAGAGCCAAGAACGCCGGTAACATTATTATGAAGAACCTGATGGATTTCTGTATTGGAACGTTTATGTTTTTCCTGATCGGTGCTTCACTTTTATTAGGAAACGATATGGGAGGATTTATTGGAAAGCTTGATTTCAGTATCTTCTCCGGTTATGGAAATTATAATTATTCCACATTCGTGTTTAACCTTGTATTTTGTGCCACAACAGCGACAATTGTTTCCGGTGCGATGGCAGAACGTACAAAATTCATTTCCTACTGTGTTTACTCCGCAGTAATCTCCGCGATCATCTATCCGGTAGAAGCACACTGGACCTGGGGCGGCGGCTTCCTCGCACAGATGGGCTTCCATGATTTTGCCGGTTCTAACTGTATTCACATGGTTGGTGGTGTCTGCGCGCTGATCGGTGCCGCAATGCTTGGACCTCGAATCGGCAAGTTCAGCAAGAGAACCGGTAAGCCGCATGCGATTCCGGGACATAACCTGACAATCGGTGCACTCGGTGTATTTATCCTGTGGCTTGGCTGGTACGGCTTCAACGGTGCTGCAGCAACCTCTATTCCGGATCTTGGATCCATCTTCTTAACAACAACAGTAGCACCTGCAGTAGCAACCGTTGTATGCATGATCTTTACATGGATCAAATATGGTGCACCTGATGTTTCCATGTGTCTGAATGCATCTCTGGCAGGTCTGGTAGCGATCACAGCACCTTGTGATGTTACGGATTGTGCCGGTGCCGCAGTGATCGGTGCTGTAGCCGGACTGCTTGTTGTATTCGGTGTATGGCTGCTTGATTATGTATTAAAGATTGATGATCCGGTTGGTGCCGTAGCCGTACATATGATGAATGGTATCTGGGGTACGATCGCCGTTGGTCTTTTCGCAACAAAATCTGCACCTGGTTATCAGATTGCTTTGGATGGCGGTGCGATCAAGGGACAGGGTCTTTTCTATGGCGGCGGTTTCCATCAGCTTGGACTTCAGTTCGTCGGTATGTTCAGCACGATTGCATGGACAGCAGTCACGATCACGATCACATTCCTGATCATCAAGGCAACACTGGGACTGAGAGTATCCGAGGAGGAAGAGCTTGTCGGACTCGATGTCAAGGAGCATGGTCTTACTTCCGCATATGCAGACTTTATGCCTGCCGGCAACATGTTCTACTCAGCAGGAACAATGCCTGTACCAAAGAGCGGTCTTGCACCTGTTATTGAGAAGAGCAGCGATCATAAGCCTGCAATGAAGCCGATAGCGGATAAACCGGGTGATATGACCGAGAAATTTACCAAGATCTCCATTATCTGTCAGCAGAATAAGTTTGATGAGCTGAAGGAAGCAATGAACCAGATCGGTGTCAACGGTATCACAGTAACACAGGTTATGGGCTGTGGTACACAGAAGGGTATTACAACAACCTATCGTGGTGCTGAACTGAGCGTAATGCTGATCCCTAAGGTTAAGGTGGAAGTCGTGATCAGCTCTGTTCCGATCGAAACGGTTATTGAGACAGCCAAGAGGGTACTTTATACCGGTCATTACGGAGATGGTAAGATCTTCGTATATGATGTTGAAAATGTGGTAAAGGTTCGTACCGGTGAAGAGGGCTTCGATGCTCTTCAGGATGCCACAGAATAAGCGTAAATAAAAGGGTGGTCTTTTCTAAAATTAAATTGTGTGTGATAAACTTGTAAATGATAAATGAGCCTTGGGGGCTGCTGTATCAATGGATATGGCAGCCCTCTTTTTGTGGTATTGGAAAATGCCCGGAATGTCAGCCAAAATGGATTAAAGTGGAGAAGTCATTGGTTCTGTGTTAATATTAAAGAAATCTTAAGAATTTCATTCGGTGGACTTAAAAAAGATGATTTATGATAAATAATGTAAAGCAGCAAAGGTACCGGACCGGTACGGGAAAGAGGACAAAATGCAGACGATACTTGTATGTGACGATGATAAGGAAATTGTGGAGGCGATTCAGATCTATCTGGAGCAGGAGGGCTATGAGGTGCTTACCGCCTACGATGGAATGCAGGCGCTGGCACAGATCAGACAGAACCGGATCAATCTTCTGGTGATCGATGTCATGATGCCGAAGTTAGACGGCATCCATGCAACGATGAAGATCCGGGAGGAGAGTAAGGTTCCGGTGATCATTATCTCCGCCAAATCCGAGGATGCCGACAAGATCCTGGGACTAAACATCGGCGCCGACGATTATGTGACAAAGCCATTTAATCCTCTGGAGCTTGTGGCAAGAGTCAAATCACAACTCAGGCGGTATGACATGATGAGCGAGGATAAGCCATCAGGGGGAATGACATATCGGCTTGGAGGTCTGGAGATGGACGACGAGCGTAAGCAGGTGTACATGGACGGACAGTTGATCAAGATGACGCCGCTTGAGTACAATATTCTTTTGCTGCTGATGAAGCATCCCGGAAAGGTCTTTTCCAGCCGGCAGATATACGAGAGCATCTGGAACGAGGACGGCTATGCTGCAGAAAATACAGTGGCAGTACATATTCGTCATATCCGTGAGAAGATTGAGATCGATCCGAAGGAGCCTCGTTATCTGAAGGTTGTGTGGGGTGTGGGGTATAAGCTGGAAGGATAGACGGTTTACAGTCTTTCAGACAGAAAGGAATGTAGGGATATGAAGAGCAGGAATAATGAGGGAAATGAACAAAAGAAAAAACAACATGGGAAAACAAATGGTAAAAAGATGATTTCGGTAGTCCTTACCCTGCTTCTGGCGGTGTCCACGATCGCAGCATCGTTTTCAGGAGTAAATTATATCGGGGCGAGATCGACTATGGATCAGCTTTCCGGGAAAAACAACATTTCGGAGAACGGAAAACTGGAGGAGAGTCTGGAATTTCAGCGGATCACGGATGGCTATCTGCAGGCATTAAAGCTTTATCTGACCATTCGATGTATGGGGAGCGCGGATGGAAGCCTTTATACCGGAAAGCTGTCGGATATGCCGTTTTTAAAGACAGGCGGTGGATCTGATACAAAGGTTCTTACGGTGCAGGAGACTGCGGAGCTTGGTGGACATAACTACGACTATTCCGGTTATTTTAAGAATTTCCAGAACGGCTTCGGGGATTATTCGATCCAGAATATCAGTATTGACAAGCTTGCATCAACGATTTTTTCGCTGAAAGATGAATATTTTGCAGGTGGCAAATGGGACAGCCGCACCTTGTATTATACTGTGGCATCCGGCAAAAAACCGACGAAAAAGCAGTGGAAAAAGGTGATGGCAGAGTCCGGACGTGTTGCCACCAACAAGCTGTATGACGGACAGGAGACACTCCTGCCGAGTCTGCAGAAGGAGAGTGGAAGAAAAACAGAAACCGTGATGGTGCCATTTGAAAAGGCAGCACAGAAGGTTCCGTTGAAATCCTCTTATGCAAAATGGCTGAATCAGGCGTATCCGGGGTATGCAAGCGGATGGCTTTTGTATCAGTCGGCACTTGCCTGTGAAAATAATTTTGAAGGGACAGGCGAGGACGGTGTTCCGTATGAAGCATACCGCAGTGCTGTAATGGCAGACTATAAGAAGGCGTATGGCGTGGGAGATATGTACGAGATTGAAGGCGATCACGTTGTCAATCAGGATGGTCTTGTGTATATTTTCGGACAGACCGATGTGGATCATGTTGTCAAGATGAATGAACAGGATACCCTGTATTACAAAGGAGGAACAAGTTCCTTTACCCTGAAGAATTTTTTCTGGGATCCAAATGCTTATTATGAAAATGTCAGTAATGACGATGATTGGTATGTGTACGAGAAAAGCTTAAAGGACTATGCGGCTGAGCTGAAGAAGACCGCAGAAAATAAGATGGGACATACGGCGTATTATCCATGGGTAAGCAAGATGAAAAAGCCGTTGTGTAATGAGGCGGCCGCTGCAGATATGGCGCAGTTTTGCTTAAGCTTTGGAAGTGCCCTTGAAAAATTTCTGGAGGAGTCCGGTTTTTGGTACAGTGTTTCAATGATTTCCTCAGCAGATGGAGATACACTTTCCAGTAAAAACGTACATTGGAACAATATGGCGTCACAGATCCAGCATAATCTGAATCAGGATGTCAAGGATATCGACTGTTCGTTTGCAGCTTACGATGCCAGGGGAGAGGTGTACAGCAGCAACTGGTTCTGCGAGGGCTTTCACAATTCCGGTAATCTGAAGGAATTTCTGGCGAAGCTGATCAAGCCGTGCAAGAATGCGGTGATCATGGTGGGCTATAACACCGATGAAATGCTTACTGCCGGAAAGAACAGCGTGGTTGCAAAATGGGCGGTAACCTTCAAACAGGAACAGCAGCAATATCGTCAGGCAAAGGCTGTGGTGGAAGAAAATGTGATCGCTCTGATTGTCAGTGTATTGCTTATGATCGTTGCATTTATGGGGCTTGTGCTATCAATGAGCCGTGTGGCGCCGGAAACAGAAGGGGAGAGTGAAAAGAAAAGAACTATTCCGGCGGAAGTTTTTGCAGTGGTCGGAGTGGCAGGTCTGATACTGATCTGTGGAGCGGTTGAAAAGCTCATGCATCTTTCCAAGTGGGAACAGAACATGGAGAAGATTGATATCGTAGAAGATTTCAGTGTTGCAAGACCGTTGTATTCCGTTGGAATCGCTATCTTGGCAATGCTCGTGATGGCAGCCGGTTTTGAACTTTTGCGGCGGTTACGGCAGAACAGACTGGCACAGAACAGTATTTTGTGCTGGTGTGGAAGGAAAGGAAAAGCGGGCGGAGTTATTCTCATGGATGGAAGCCGTCTGTTTCTGGAGAAATATAAGGATGCAAAGGCAACGCTTCGATACGGAAGTGTGATGATCATTTATCTGATTTTGTGGATCTTTGTGTGGATCTGCTGCATCAGTATGATCCTTGGCTATGGCGGAGTGCTTGAGAAACTTACCCTGTTTATTGCATTGCCGCTGCTTTTGATCGTTGGAGAGTATGCTCTTGCAAAGACAATGTTTTCGGCGATCGCCGATGAAAAGATCCGTGAGGGTGCGCTAAAGATCGCGCAGGGGGATATCATGCACCGGATCGAACTGCCGGAAAAGGCAGGAAAGGATCAGAAAGAGTTGGCAGATACGATCAATCATATCCGTCAGGGACTGGAAAGTGCCGTTGATGAATCTGTTCGCAGTGAGCGGATGAAAACGGAACTGATCACCAATGTGTCACACGACATCAAGACACCGCTGACCTCTGTGATCAATTATGTGGATCTTTTGAAGAGAGAGCATATTGACAATGAAAGGGTGCAGGAGTATCTGGATATATTAGATCGTAAATCACTCCGCTTAAAGGAACTGATCGAGGATCTGGTGGAGGCATCCAAAGCGTCCTCCGGAACCATTGATCTTCAGATTACCACTTTAAATTTCGGGGAGTTAGTTAATCAGACAAACGGAGAATTTGAGGAGAAATTTGCAAAGGCAGGTCTGACTCTTGTTGCTGATGTTTCGGAGAAACCGATCTGTTTTCAGGGGGACGGAAGACGGGTATTCCGGATCCTGGAAAACCTTTACGGCAACGTAACAAAATATGCACTGGAGGGAACAAGGGTATACGTAACACTGTCCCAAAAAGAGGACAGTGTTACGGGAGAGTTTCAGGCAGTATTTTCCATTAAAAATATTTCAAGAGACCAGTTAACGATCACACCACAGGAGCTGACAGAGAGGTTTGTACGGGGCGATGAATCCAGAACAACTGACGGAAGCGGACTGGGTCTCTATATCGCAAGCAATCTGACGGAGCTGATGGGAGGAATGTTTGAGATCCATATGGATGGAGATCTGTTCAGTGTTACCGTATCCTTTCCGGCTGAAAAACGCGAATAAGTGGTCACAGCTTCGCGGTTTTGTCAAATATCCCGAGGCAAAAATCTATATTCATTCCCAGGAGACATAAGAAATAGTATGGGCGCAATTGAATAATCAGAATGCGAAGTTTGAGTCATTAAGCCTTCTCAAAATTAATGAAATAAATAGTGTAAAGAACCACTCTTTTCATGGTTTGGAATCTGTGATACACTAAAAATGTATGATAGATCTGAATAAAGGAGAGTGGTTTTTTGCGTACAAAAGGAATGAAAAAATTTATAATCGGCCTTCTTATGGCAGCGATGCTGATCGGAGGCGTAAATGGTTTTAACAGCGATAATAACGGCGGGGCTTTGCCGGTTGAAAAGCAACAGACGGTACAGGAGGATACCGGCAGCATTCAGAAGGCTTTCGCAGCAGGAAAGTCCACGATGAAGGTGCATTATATTGACGTGGGACAGGGAAGCGCCGTGCTTGTGCAGTCGGGCTCGCATTTTATGCTGGTCGACGGTGGAGACAGGGATGCCTCTTCCAAGGTGGTCAGCTATCTGAAACGCCAGAAGGTTAAGAAGTTAGATTATGTGGTGGTGAGTCATTATGATGCCGACCATCTCAATGGAGTCGTGGGTGCACTCAATGTATTTCCAGTAAAATGCGTGATCGCACCGGATTATACGACGGATTCCAGAGTATATCAGTCCTACTGCAACATTATTGCACAGAAGAAGATTGCAACGACACGCCCGAAGGTGGGGGCAAAGTATTCTCTTGGCAAGGCGAAGTTTACGATCCTTGCGCCGAACCGCAGCAGCTATACGAATGAGAATGATTATTCGGTTGCCTTAAAGCTGGTCAACGGAAGAAACCGTTTTGTGATCACGGGTGATGCGGAGACGGAGAGTGAGTATGAGATGCTTGCCGGTAAACAGAGCCTGTCCTGTGATGTCTATATGGCAGGACACCATGGCAGTGCCAACGCATCGTCGGAGAAGTTCTTACAGGCGATGAAACCGAAGTATACCGTGATAAGCTGTGGCGCGGACAATAAATACGGTCATCCGGCGCAGGGTGCCATGAGTCGTTTTAAAGCGATCGGTACAAAGATATTCCGTACCGATCAGCAGGGGACGATCATTGCGACAAGCAACGGAAGCAGTATCAAATGGAACAAAAGTCCGAGCAGACTCTGGTCATACAGAGAGTACGGAAGCAGCAGTCTGATCGCAGCCGACGGCTCGAAAAGCCAGATCTCAGGCAGTAAGAATACCTCAGGAGGAACCACAGCGCAGGGAAGTGCGCCGGCGCTTGCCAAGGGACAGAAATATATTGGAAACATCAATTCCAAAAAGTTCCATCTGCCGAGCTGCAGAGGTCTTCCTTATGAGAAGAACCGTGTGTATTTTAAGAGCATCGCGGCGGCACATAAGGCGGGATACTCTCCGTGCGGACTTTGTCATCCGGAGGGCTGAAGTGTGTACTTTTGACTATTTGCGGGGCGTATGCTATCATAAAATATATATGCCCTTCGGGGTTGATAAGGAATTGAGAAAAGGAGTACAGAACCTGTGGACAGAATAGAAATGACAAAAATCGTTGAGTCAATGGACATGACCGTGGCACCGCCGGAGAAGGAGCCGGAGCGCCAGTATTATTTCATCCGTAAGCTGCAGCTTTGGATGGAGGATAAGAAGCGTGAGCTTGGTAGACCGTTGACTGCGTGTGTGACAACCTTCGGCTGCCAGATGAATGCGAGAGATTCCGAGAAGATTCTTGGCATTCTGCAGATGATCGGCTACGAGGAGACAGATCAGGAGGAAGCAGATCTTGTGCTTTACAATACCTGTACCGTGCGTGAGAATGCAAATCTCAAGGTGTACGGTCACTTGGGACAGCTCAAGCGTTACAAGAAAAAGAACCCGGAGATGCTGACGATGCTCTGCGGCTGCATGATGCAGGAGCAGACGGTCGTGGATAAGATCAAAACAAGCTACCGCAACGTAGATATCATCTTTGGAACCCATAATATTTTCAAGTTCGCGGAGCTTTTGGCGATGCGTGTATTTGATACCTCTGCCAAAAAGCGTATGATCGTCGATGTCTGGAAGGACACGGATGCGATCGTGGAGGAGCTTCCGATCGAGAGAAAGTATTCCTTTAAGAGTGGTGTAAATATTATGTTTGGCTGCAATAACTTCTGCAGCTATTGTATCGTTCCGTATGTACGCGGAAGAGAGCGGAGCCGTGAGCCGGAGGAAATCATCCGTGAGATCAGGGAGCTTGTGGCGGATGGCGTGGTAGAGATCATGCTGCTTGGTCAGAATGTGAATTCCTACGGGAAGAATCTGGAGCATCCGGTGACATTTGCGCAGCTTCTAAAGCAGGTGGATGAGATCGAGGGACTTCAGAGGATCCGTTTTATGACTTCCCATCCGAAGGATCTGTCGGATGAGCTGATCGATGTGATGGCACATTCCCAAAAGGTCTGCAGACAGCTTCATCTGCCGCTGCAGTCCGGAAGCAGCAGACTGTTAAAGATCATGAACCGTCATTATACGAAGGAGAGCTATCTGGAGTTAGTGGCTAAGATCAAAAAGGCAATGCCGGATATTGCGCTGACAACCGATATTATTGTAGGATTTCCGGGGGAGACCGAACAGGATTTTAAAGATACTATGGATGTCATAGAGAAGGTGCAGTATGACAGCGCCTTTACCTTTATATACAGCAAACGTACCGGTACACCGGCGGCAGCAATGGAGGATCAGGTGCCGGAGGAGGTTGTGAAGGAACGCTTTGACCGTCTCCTTAAGAGAGTGCAGGAGATCTCAGCCGAGAAGACGCAGGCGGGAGCCGGTGTGGTGGAGGATGTTCTTGTAGAGGATGTCAATAAGCAGGAGACCGGATATGTGACAGGAAGAACTGCGAGAAATTATCTGGTACATTTTCCGGGAGATGCATCCCTGATCGGAACAATCGTTCCGGTCCGTCTCTGCGAGAGTAAGGGGTTTTATTATTATGGAAAGCAGTGTGAACAGTAGTAAACTGTCATGAGGGACGGTGGGGCGCATCTGCATCGTTCCGGCGGTCTGTGAAAGAAAGGTGTTTGTATGGAGCAGGAAAGAAATCTTCGACAGAGACAGGAACAAAGGGAGCATGAGATATTAAGTGCGCATGCCGGTTTTGCAGATGAGACCCGCGGAAGAGACCGGCCGGAAGAGCAGTGTGATATCCGCACGGATTATCAGAGAGACAGGGACCGCATCCTTCACAGTAAGGCATTCCGGCGTTTAAAGCAGAAGACCCAGGTTTTTCTGGCACCGGAGGGAGATCACTACCGGACGCGCATGACTCATACATTGGAGGTTGCACAGAATGCAAGAACCATCGCCAGAGCACTGCAGCTCAATGAGGATCTTACGGAGGCAATCGCACTTGGACATGATCTGGGCCATACACCGTTTGGTCACGCGGGGGAGAGAGCATTGAACCGGATCACGAAGGATATGGGAGGTTTCCGGCACAATGAGCAGAGCGTGCGTGTGGTGGAACGTCTCGAGAAGGACGGTATGGGACTGAATCTGACCTGGGAAGTGCGGGACGGTATCCTGAATCATCAGACCAGTCTGACGCCGGCAACACTGGAGGGTAAGATCGTGCGTCTCTCGGATAAGATCGCCTATATCAATTCCGATATTGACGATTCGATCCGCGCCGGGATCATTAAGGAAGAGGAGATTCCATACTGGCTGACGGATGTGTTGGGTCACAGCACGAATCACCGTCTCAACACACTGGTTCACGATATTGTCCGCAACAGCGAAGGAAAGGATGATATCTGTATGTCGCCGGAGGTGGAGAAAGCAATGTTTTCCCTGCGCAGCTATATGTATGAGAATGTCTATACCAACCCCGCTGCCAAAAGCGAAGAGAAAAAGGTAGAAACGCTGATCGAGCAGCTTTATGATTATTACATACATCATACGGAGGAGCTTCCAAGTGAGTTTTCGGCACTGATCCTTCTCGGAGAGACGCCGGAGCGTGCGGTCTGCGATTTTATTGCCTGTATGAGTGACCGTTATATGGTTAATCTGTACAAGGATCTGATGATCCCGAAGGCATGGAGTCTGGTCGGAACAGAACATCGTTAAAATAAAAAAAGGAAAAATAAAATCTTTGTCGAATAACTAATATAGTGGTTTGCGCTGTATTAGTTATTTTGATTTAGAAAGAGGTGAGACAATGCCGTGGTATTCCGAAGAACAGATCGAAGAAGTACGGTCGCGCAGTGATATTGTCAGCGTGATCGGCAGGTACGTCCGGCTGAAGCGGGCAGGCAGCGGATATACGGGATTGTGTCCGTTTCATAATGAGAAGACGCCGTCCTTCCATGTGAATCCGGCAAGGCAGATGTACAAGTGCTTTGGCTGCGGCGTGGGGGGCAATGTACTGACCTTTGTGATGGAATATGAGAATCTCACCTTCCCGGAGGCAATGGAAATGCTGGCACAGGAGGCCGGCATTGAACTGCCGAAGCAGGAGCTGACAGCGCAGCAAAAGCAGCAGGAAAGTCTCAGACAGACGCTGCTTGAGATCAATAAGAAGGCGGCACGGTATTATTTTGCATTACTCAAGTCGCCGAGAGGAAAGCCCGGCTATGATTATCTGACAGGGAGAGGCTTGAGCGATGAGACGATCCTTCACTTTGGACTCGGATATGCCGGGCAGGGCGGAGGAGAGCTGTACCAGTACATGAAAAAGGAAGGCTACAGCGACAGCGTGCTCAAGGAGACCGGGTTATTTAAGATGGACGAGCGTGGTGCGTATGACAAGTTCTGGAACAGAGTCATGTTCCCGATCATGGATGCGAACAACCGTGTCATCGGATTTGGCGGTCGTGTGATGGGAGATGCCAAGCCGAAGTACCTTAACTCTCCGGAGACAAAGATCTTCGATAAGAGCCGCAATCTGTTTGGTCTTAATTATGCCAAGCGCGGAAAGCGCAGCAATATGATCCTCTGCGAGGGTTATATGGATGTGATCGCGCTGCATCAGGCGGGCTTTACCAATGCCGTGGCATCTCTTGGAACGGCATTTACCGAGCAGCAGGCGAATCTGATCCGGCGCTATACCGATGAGGTGCTTTTAACCTACGACAGTGACGGTGCCGGGATCAAGGCGGCGATGCGTGCAATCCCGATGCTGCGCCGGGCGGGGATCACCGGAAAGGTGATCCACATGGAACCCTATAAGGATCCGGATGAGTTTATTAAGAATCTTGGAGCGGAGGAATTTGAAAAGCGCATGGAGGAAGCACAGAACAGCTTTTTCTTCGAGATCGAGGTCATCAAGAAGAATTATTCCATGAGCGATCCCGAGCAGAAGACGAAATTCATCCATGAGACAGCCAGGAAGCTTCTTGTTTTCGAGGATAAGATCCAGAGAGACAACTATCTGGAAGCTGTGGCGGCAAGGTACAACATTAAGACAGAGGATCTAAGACAGCTTGTGGTGCGTTACGGCAATCAGATGCCCTCGGGCTATCAGGAGGTTATGGAGGAGCGGCAGCAGGAACGGATCCGTAAAGGAAAGAAAAAGGAAACAAGAGAAGGGATCAGCTATTCCTATCGTCTGCTGTTGTCCTGGCTGATCGAGGAGCCAAAGCTTTTTGTGCAGATCCGCGAGTGGGTCAAACCGGAGGATTTTGAGGAGGGGCTTTACCGGACTGTGGCAAAGGAACTTTACGACCAGCTGGATCGGGGAGATCTGGAGCCGGCAAGGATCATTGGTCATTTCGAAGAGGTCGAGGATCAGAACAAGGTAGCGTCCATGTTCCAGACAAGCTTTGGCAGTAAGATCGAGAACGATGAAAAGAAAAAGGCGATCACAGACCTGATCTTAAAGATCAAGGAACACAGCATAGAACGGCAGGCGGGTCAGATCACGGATCTGAACGAGCTGCAGAAACTGGTGCAACAAAAGAAAATGCTGCAAGGTGCAGTAAATCTGCATATTTCATAAATAATTGGAAAAATTATAGGTAAGAAAGGAAGGTATCGTATGGCAACAGAGAAAAAGCAGGCAACAAAAACGGCAGAGACTAAGGAGGAAACCATGAAGAAATCTACCGTCGAAAAAGCTGCTGAAGGTACTACTTCTGTGGATAGTGGGAAAAAGACGACCAAAAAGACAACAAAAACAACCACCAAAACAACCAAGAAGGCAGAGTCTAAGACCAAGAAGGCGGCTGCAGACGGTGAAAAGAAAACTGTCAAAAAGACGTCAAAGTCCAAGACAAAGGGAGCTGGTGAGGACAAAAAGGACGAGAACCATGAGGTGAAATTCATCGAGAAGCTGAATGCACTTAAAGAGCTGGCACACACCAAAAAGAACGTATTGGAGTATCAGGAGATCAACAACTTCTTCGGTGATATGGAGTTGGACGAGGAGAAGATGGAAAAGATCATCGAGTATCTTGAAAATAACGGCATTGATGTGTTCCAGATCTCTGATGATAAGGACGATGTGGATGATGACATTATTCTTGGTATGGAAGCAGGCGGCGAAGGTGATGAGGAGGATATTGAAAATATCGATCTGTCCGTGCCGGACGGCGTCAGTATTGAGGATCCGGTTCGTATGTATCTGAAGGAGATCGGAAAGGTACCGCTTCTGTCAGCGGATGAAGAGGTAGAGCTTGCAAAGCGCATGGAGGAGGGAGATGCCGAAGCCAAGAAGAAGCTTGCGGAGGCAAACCTTCGTCTGGTAGTAAGTATCGCCAAACGTTATGTAGGACGTGGAATGCTGTTCCTTGACCTGATCCAGGAGGGTAACCTCGGACTGATCAAGGCAGTGGAGAAGTTTGATTATAAGAAGGGCTATAAGTTTAGTACCTATGCGACATGGTGGATTCGCCAGGCGATCACGCGCGCGATCGCAGATCAGGCGAGAACCATTCGTATTCCGGTTCATATGGTAGAGACGATCAACAAGTTTGTCCGCGTACAGAGACAGCTTTTACAGGAGCTTGGAAGAGAACCGTATCCGGAGGAGATCGCAGAACATATGAATATGCCGGTTGACCGTGTCCGGGAGATCCAGAAGATCTCTCTTGAACCGGTATCGTTAGAGACACCGATCGGTGAGGAGGAGGACAGTCATCTTGGAGACTTTATCCAGGATGAGAATGTGCCAGTACCCGCAGAGGCAGCAGCATTTACTCTTCTTCGTGAGCAGCTTGAGGAAGTGCTTGGCACATTGACAGAGCGTGAACAGAAGGTACTTAAGCTTCGTTTTGGTCTGGAGGATGGACGTTCCCGTACACTTGAGGAAGTAGGACGCGAGTTTGAGGTAACAAGAGAGCGTATCCGTCAGATCGAGGCAAAGGCACTTCGGAAGCTCAGACATCCGAGCCGCAGCCGCAAGCTGAAGGATTATCTCGATTGATCAAGCTGTCAAAACGGCTGCAGACAGTGGCACACCAGGTGGAATGTGGCGGTGTGGCTGCGGACATTGGCTGTGACCATGGATTTACGTCAATTTATCTGATCGAACAGGGGCTTGCAAAGCATGTGATCGCTATGGATATTAATGAAGGACCGTTAGAACGGGCAAAGGAGCATATCCGCGAATATGGCATGGAAGAGGACATAGAGACGAGACTGTCTGACGGAACCGCAAAGCTTACACCTGGTGAGGCAGATACACTGCTTATCAGCGGGATGGGCGGAGCCCTGATCTGCAAGATCCTTTCGGATTCACCGGAGGTGACTGCCTGGGCGAAGGAGCTGGTGCTGTCGCCACAGTCCGAGTGGGCGATGACGCGTCATTATCTTCTGGAGCATGGTTTTATGATCCAAAGAGAGGAGATGGTGTTTGATCAGGGAAAATATTATCTGATCCTGCGTGCAGTGCCCGGCAGACAGAAATTTTCCGATGAACGGGAATATATGTATGGACAATATCTGCCGGAGCATGGGGACGAGTGCCTTCTTTCTTATCTGCAAAAAGAAGAGCAGCGGATCCGGAAGATCTTAAAGGGTATGGAAGGAAAGCAGTTATCCGGGCAGGCAGCGGCACAGAGGGAAGAATTGAACCGGGAGCTGGAATGCGTTCAGCGCACCGGGACACTTTGCCGGAACAGAAAGGAAGGGTGACTTATGGTGAAGGTAATTGTAGACGGGGAAGTAAAAACCTGCGAAAAGGGAACTACATATTTACAGATCGCAAAGGATTTTCAGCAGAATTATGAGCATGATATTATCCTTGCGAAGCGGGGGGAGAAGCTGTTAGAACTGAACAAAAAGGTTCATAAGGACGAGGAGATCACGTTCCTGACAACAGCGAGTGACAGTGGCTATAAAACGTATGTGCGTGGTGTGACGCTGCTTATGCTGCGCAGCTTTTACCATATTGCAAGGAACCGGGGACTTGAAAATGTTTTTGTCAAGCATACGCTTGGTGATCATATTTACTGTGAGGCAGAGGGAATCGCGGTGACCGATGAGCTGCTTTCAGAAGTCGAGGCTTTTATGCATGAGCTTGTACAGAAGGATCTGGTATTCCAAAAGAAATCCGTCAGCACTGCAGATGCCGTAGATATTTTTGATCAGTACGGCATGCACGATAAGAAGAAGCTGTTTGAATACCGCCGTGTTTCCAAGGTCAACATTTATAATCTGGATGGCTTTGAGGATTATTACTATGGATATATGCCGGCTTCGACGGGTATCCTGAAGTATTTCGGATTAAAGTCCTATGACAAGGGCTTTCTGATATGTCTGCCGGGACGTAAGAACCCGGAGGAGGTTTCGCCGGTCAGAGAGAGTCCGAAGCTTTTTGCAACGCTGCAGGAGGCGAGCGAATGGGGGCGCATGATGGAGGTTGACACCGTCGGTGCGTTAAATGATGTGATCTCCCATGGTGGGATCACGGATCTGATCCTGGTGCAGGAGGCGCTGCAGGAGAAGAAGATCGCTGAGATTGCAGAACAGATCGCTGTCGATGACAGCAAGAAGTTCGTCATGATCGCAGGACCGTCTTCCTCCGGAAAGACTTCGTTTTCACACCGGTTGTCGATCCAACTTCGCACGCATGGCTTAAAACCGCATACGATCGCATTGGACAATTATTTCAAGGACCGCAAGGATACGCCGCTTGATGAGGATGGCAATTATAACTTTGAGTGTCTTGAAGCGATCGATACAAAGCAGTTTAATGAGGATATGACTGCTCTGCTTGAGGGAAAGCGCGTAGAGCTTCCGGAGTTTAATTTCCTGCTTGGCAAGAGAGAATACAACGGAGACTACCGGCAGTTAGGTCCGGATGACATTCTGGTCATTGAGGGAATCCACGGACTTAACGAGAAGATGTCGTATTCCCTTCCGAAGGAGAGTAAGTTTAAGATCTACATCAGTGCGCTGACACAGTTAAATATTGATGAGCATAACAGGATCTCTACCACGGACGGCAGACTGATCCGCCGTATGGTGCGCGACGCACGGACAAGAGGAGCATCCGCAAAGCATACGATCAGCATGTGGCCTTCCGTACGGCGTGGGGAGGATCAGTATATTTTCCCATTCCAGGAGGAGGCAGATGTGATGTTTAACTCGGCACTGATCTACGAGCTTGCAGTGTTAAAGCCGTATGCGGAATCCATTTTGTTTGGCATTCCGAAGGATGTGCCGGAATATGTGGAGGCAAAACGCCTTCTGAAGTTCCTGGATTATTTTATCGGTGTCAGCACAGAGGAGATTCCAAAGAACTCTCTGATGAGAGAATTTGTAGGCGGAAGTATATTCCGCGTATAGAACATATATAGAAAAGAGGATAAACATGGCAAAATTAATCGATGGCAAGAAGATCTCAGGAGAGATCAAGGATGAGTTAAAGGAAAAGGTAGCACAGTTAAAGGAGCAGGGGATTGAGGTGACTCTCGCCGTGATCCAGGTGGGCAATGACCCGGCATCTACCGTATATGTTGGCAATAAGAAGAAGGCGTGTGCTTATATCGGCATCCGTTCTCTGGCTTATGAGCTGCCGGGGGAGACAACGCAGGAGGAGCTTTTAGCACTGGTGCGTGAGCTCAATGACAGAAAGGATGTCAACGGGATTCTGGTACAGCTCCCGCTGCCGGCACATATTGATGAAGATACCGTGATCCGTACGATCGCACCGGAGAAGGATGTGGACGGCTTCCATCCGCAGAGCGTTGGTCTGTTAAGCATTGGACAGAAGGGCTTCGTATCCTGTACACCGGCGGGTATTATTCAGCTTCTCAAGCGCTCCGGCGTTGAGATCGACGGCAGGGAATGTGTTGTTGTCGGACGAAGCAATATCGTTGGAAAGCCGATGGCAATGCTCCTGATCCGTGAAAACGGAACCGTGACCGTATGCCACTCCCATACAAAGGATCTGAAGGAGGTCACAAGAAGAGCGGACATTCTTGTTGTTGCGATCGGAAAACGCCAGTTTATCACGGCGGATTATGTCAAGGAGGGCGCGACCGTCATCGATGTCGGAATGCACCGCAAGGAAGACGGAAAGCTCTGCGGCGACGTTGATTTTGATTCCGTGGAGCCTGTAGCAGGTGCGATCACACCGGTACCGGGCGGTGTTGGTCCGATGACGATTGCAATGCTGATGAACAACTGCGTTTCATCCGTAGAGTAATTGCAGGAATACATGAGAAATGGAGAATAATGTAACATGAATATATTTTTTGTGTCTCTTGGCTGCGATAAGAATCTGGTGGACAGTGAGATGATGATCACCTCCCTGCGCAAGGATGGATTCACGATCACAGACCGGGAAGAGGATGCAGAGATCATTGTGGTAAACACCTGTTGTTTCATTGGTGATGCCAAGGAGGAGAGCATCAATACTCTGCTTGAGATGGCATCGTACAAGGAGGATGGGAAATGCCGCCTACTTGTGGCAGCAGGCTGTCTGGCACAGCGGTATCATGAGGAGATCCGGACCGAGATCCCGGAGGTGGATGTGATCATCGGCACGATGGGATATGAGGAGATGGGAACGACACTTCGCGATGCACTCAAGGAAAAGGGTGTTGTGGAGAGTATCCGGAGTATAGACTATCTGCCGACTCCGCTGACGGACAGAGACAATACCTCCGGCGGGAGCTATGCGTATCTGAAGATTGCAGAGGGCTGCGACAAATGCTGCACCTACTGTATTATCCCGAAGGTGCGCGGTCACTACCGGAGCGTTCCGATGGACAATCTCATCAAACAGGCACAGCATCTGACGGAGAACGGTGTGAAGGAGCTGATCCTTGTTGCACAGGAGACGACGCTGTACGGAACAGATCTGTATGGCAGGAAAAGCCTTCCGGAGCTTTTGGAGAAGCTTTCCGAGGTGGAGGAGCTTCGCTGGATCCGCATTCTTTACTGTTATCCGGAGGAGATCACCGATGAATTGATCGATGCGATGAAGCGTCTGCCGAAGGTGTGTCATTATCTGGATATTCCGATCCAGCACGGGGTTGATACGATCCTTAAGAAAATGGGACGCCGGACAGACCGTGCACAGCTTACCCGGATGGTAGGTAAGCTTCGCACGGAGATTCCGGATATTGCGCTTCGTACCACTCTGATCACCGGTTTTCCGGGAGAGACTGAGGAAGATTTCGAGGAGATGAAGGAGTTTGTCCGGCAGATGCGTTTTGAGCGTCTCGGTGTATTTACCTATTCGCAGGAGGAGGATACGCCGGCAGCTGAGATGGAGGATCAGATTCCGGAGGAGATAAAGGAAGAACGCAGAGATATTATTATGGCAATGCAGCAGGAGATCGCCTTTGAAAACAATGAATCGCGGATCGGCGAGGAGATGGATGTGATGATCGAGGGCTATCTTCCGGACGATGATATCTATGTGGGCAGAAGCTACATGGATGCACCGGATGTGGACGGCTTTGTGTTCCTGTCGACAAGCTGGCATTTAGAGACCGGCGATTATGTGAGAGCACGCATTGTGCAGGCGCAGGGATATGATCTGATAGGAGAAGTAATAGAGGAGGAAGACGAAGATGAACTTACCAAATAAGATAACGATGTTTCGTGTGATTTTAATTCCGTTTTTTGTATTTTTCATGCTGTCGGAGGGGATTCCGTACAATAATTATATTGCGGCAGCCATCTTTATCGTGGCGAGTCTGACAGATATGTTAGACGGCAAGATTGCCCGTAAGTACAATCTGGTTTCCAACTTCGGCAAATTTATGGATCCGCTGGCAGATAAGCTTTTGGTCTGCTCCGCACTGATCTGTTTCGTGGCAATTCCATCCGGTCCGATGCCGGCATGGGTTGTTATTGTGATCATGTCGAGAGAATTTATCATCAGCGGTTTCCGCCTTGTAGCATCTGACGCAGGTGTTGTGATTGCGGCAAGCTACTGGGGAAAGATCAAGACGGTTGTGCAGATGTTAATGTCGATCCTTTTGATCTTCAATTTTGAGGGTAGTGTGATCAATATTGTGGAGAATGTATTTATCTATGCGGCAGTGATCCTTACAGTCATCTCGCTGATCGACTACATGGTCAAGAACTGGAACGTTATGCAGGATGGTAATATGTAATGGAAACAACAAGACAACTGATCGAACAATTAAGACAGCATCAATTTCATATCAGTACCGCAGAATCCTGCACGGGCGGTATGATCGCCTCCATGCTTGTAGGTGTATCCGGTGCCTCTGAGGTCTTTGAGGAAGGTTATGTTACATACTCTAATGAGGTCAAGATCAAAAATCTCGGGGTGTCTGCAGAGACGATCCGCAAATATACGGTTGTCAGCGGACCGGTTGCCGAAGAGATGGCAAAGGGAGCAGCTGACCGTTCCGGTGCTGCGCTTGCACTGTCTACGACAGGTTATGCGGGACCGGATGACGGAGAGGACGGAACGCCGGCAGGAACGGTATATATCGGCGTGTACTGCTGTGGAGCGGTCAAAAGCGCGCACTGTCATTTTAAGGGAGACAGAAACGAAGTACGCCGGCAGGCAGCACGGGAAGCACTGCGGCTTGCACTGGAGGCTCTTGAAGAGCGGAATGGATGAGAATATGAGTGAGATAATGATTATCGGTGGCGGTGCAGCCGGAATGATGTGTGCCATCGCCGCGGCAGACGCCGGGCATCAAGTGACGTTACTTGAGAAGAATGAAAAGCTTGGCAAAAAGGTGTTTATCACCGGAAAGGGACGCTGTAATATCACCAACGACAGCGATGTGGAGAACCTGCTGCAGCATACGATGCGCAATCCACGTTTTCTGTACAGTGCCTTTTATACTTTTGACAGCAGCCGGATGATGGAGTTTCTTATCGAAGAGGGATTAAAGATCAAAACAGAACGTGGAAACAGAGTATTTCCACAGTCGGATCATTCCTCCGATGTGATAAGAACGCTGGAGCGGGCAATGAAAAAGCGCGGTGTCACGATCTGTTTAAATACAACCGTGACAGATATTCTGGTGACGGACGGACAGTGTCGTGGCGTGGAGGTAAAGGATGCCTCCGGAAGGAAGAAGGAGCTTGTGGCAGATGCCGTGGTGACGGCAACGGGCGGTGTGTCCTATGCGTCGACGGGTTCGACCGGAGACGGACTTCGTTTTGCAGGAAAGCTTGGTCATAAGGTGACGGACGTAATGCCGTCGCTTGTTCCGTTTGAGATCAGAGAGGATTTCTGCCGGCAGATGCAGGGGCTCTCCCTGAAAAATGTTTCCCTGAAGCTGACAAAGGGCAGGAAGATTTTATATGAAGAGCTGGGAGAAATGATATTTACGCATTTCGGCATCAGCGGTCCTCTTGTACTGACCGCAAGCTGTTATTATACCAAACCGGAGGATGACCTTACGGTGCATCTGGATCTGAAGCCGGCACTCAGTGAAAAGCAGTTGGACGAACGGATCTTACGGGACTTTGGTGCCAACAAGAACAGCTATTTTAAGAACAGCTTAAATAAGCTGCTTCCTTCCAAGATGATCCCGGTCATCGTAGAGCTTTCCGGAATTGCACCGGATAAGCCGGTCAACGAAGTGACCAAGGAGGAGCGAAGAAAGCTGGTGGCACTTCTTAAGAATGTGGAAATGCATATTTCCGGGCTGCGCGGCTTCTCGGAGGCGATTGTTACAAGAGGCGGCGTTTCCGTGAAGGATGTAGATCCGGGAACCATGGAATCCAAAAAGGTCAGAGGGCTTTATTTTGCAGGAGAGGTGTTAGACCTCGATGCGGTGACCGGAGGATATAATCTGCAGATTGCCTGGTCAACCGGATACCTTGCAGGCATTTCAATACAGTAATAAACGGCATGATTGCCGTAATTTATAGAAGAGTGAGGATATGAACATGAAAAGTATAGCAATCGACGGACCTGCTGGTGCCGGCAAGAGCACGATCGCCAGAAAAGTGGCAGAAAAATTATCATTTATCTATGTAGATACCGGAGCAATGTACCGTTCCATGGCACTTTATTTTATCCGCCATGATATTGCGGCACAGGACGAGGAAAAGATTGCGGCGGCCTGCCCGGATATTGATGTTTCTATCGTTTATCAGGATGGGGAGCAGCAGGTGATCTTAAACGGGGAGAATGTCAATGGTCTGATCCGTACCGAACAGGTCAGCATGATGACTTCTGACACATCAAAGTATCCGGTTGTCCGTGAGAAGCTTCTGAGTCTGCAGCGCGGACTGGCAGAGAAGGAAAATGTCATTATGGACGGAAGGGATATCGGAACCTGTGTCCTTCCGAATGCCGATGTCAAGATCTATCTGACGGCAAGTGCAGCGGAGCGCGCAAGAAGAAGATATAAGGAGCAGACAGAGCGCGGCGTTGACTGCGATATCAAGGAGATCGAGAGGGATATCATTGCGAGGGATGAGCAGGATATGAACCGTGAGGTGGCACCGCTTCGTCAGGCAGAGGACGCTGTATTGGTGGATTCCTCTGACATGACGATCGATCAAGTGGTTGACGAGATCATCCGCATCTATCAGGAGAAGACAGTCTGAAGCAAAGAACCGGGGAGGAAATACGATGGAAGTCACAGTGGCAAAAAGCGCGGGATTCTGCTTTGGTGTCAAACGCGCCATTGATACCGTATATCAGGAGATCGAAAAGGGCGAGCAGGTATTTACCTTAGGTCCGATCATTCATAACGAGCAGGTGGTACAGGAGCTGGCAGACAAGGGAGTCAGAGTGATTCATTCTCTCGAGGAACTTGCCGATATAAAAGAAGGAACGGTGGTCATCCGTTCCCACGGGGTATCCGAAAAGGTTATCCGGCAGTTGGAGAAGTATGATATTAAGATCGTAGATGCGACCTGTCCATTCGTCAGCAAGATACACCGCATTGTGCAGCAAAAGTACCGGGAAGGATACCGGATTGTCATTATCGGCAGCAGGACACACCCGGAAGTGGAGGGCATCAACGGATGGTGCGAGGACAGCGCGGCAGTTCTTGAGACGGTCGACGAGGCGGAAAATTTTCGCCCTGATCCACAAAAAAAGCTGTGTATTGTATCACAAACGACTTTTAATTACAAGAAATTTAAAGATATGGTTGCTATTTTTGAAAAAAAGAGTTATGATATACTTGTTATGAATACAATTTGCAACGCTACCGAAGAGCGTCAGACTGAAGCAGGTACTATTGCAAGGCAATCCGACGCGATGTTGGTGATAGGTGGAAAACACAGCTCGAACACCCAGAAACTGTATGAAATCTGCAGCAAAGAGTGTCCGAACACATATTTTATACAGACACTTGACGACCTGAATTTGGAACTATTTCAATCTTTTCGTAGCGTGGGTATTACTGCCGGGGCATCAACCCCAAATAATATTATTAAGGAGGTTCAAGCTAATGTCAGACATGAACAATGACTTTGAACAGATGTTAGAAGCATCACTTGTAACAATCCACAATGGAGAGATTGTAGAAGGGACAGTTATCGATGTAAAGGAAGATGAGATTGTCCTTAATATTGGCTACAAAGCCGATGGTATCATCACACGTAATGAGTACAGCAATCAGTCAGGAATCGACTTGAGAGATGTTGTTAAGGTTGATGATGTTATGAAAGCAAAGGTTCTTAAGGTGAACGACGGAGAGGGTCAGGTTTTACTGACATACAAGCGTCTCGCTATGGAGAAGAGTAACGAGCGTATCCGTGAAGCATTTGAGAATAAAGAAGTATTAAAGGCTACAGTAACTGCTGTATTATCCGGCGGTTTAAGTGTAGTTGTTGATGAGACAAAGATCTTCATCCCTGCAAGTCTTGTATCTGATTCTTATGAGAAGGATCTTTCCAAGTACAACGGACAGGAGATTGAATTTGTTGTAACTGAGTTCAATCCTAAGAAGAGAAGAATCATCGGTGACAGAAAGCAGCTTCTGGTTGCTGAGAAGGCAAAGCTGAAAGAGGAGCTTTTCGCAAGAATCCACGTTGGAGATGTTGTAGAGGGTACTGTAAAGAATCTGACCGATTTCGGTGCATTCATCGATCTTGGTGGAGCAGACGGACTCCTTCATATTTCCGAGATGTCCTGGGGACGTGTTGAGAATCCTCGCAAGGTATTCAAGGTTGGCGATGTAACAAAGGTTCTCATTAAGGATATTAAGGATGATAAGATCGCATTAAGCCTGAAGTTCGAGGATCAGAACCCATGGTTAAATGCCGATGGTAAATATAACGTAGGTGCAATCGTTAAGGGTAGAGTTGCAAGAATGGCAGATTTCGGTGCCTTCGTTGAACTCGAGCCGGGTGTTGACGCACTTCTTCATGTTTCTCAGATCTCTAAGGAGCATGTGGATAAGCCATCTGATGTACTGTCAGTAGGACAGGAGATCGAGGCTAAGGTTGTTGATTTCAATAACGAGGATCACAAGATCAGCCTGAGCATGAAGGCTCTGTTGAATGACAACGCTTCTGAGGAAGAGGAAGTTGCTGTGGATACAGACGCTGAGTAATTCGCAAGAATAATTCCTTTCGCCAATCCATCATCGATGGGTTGGCGAATTTTTGCTTATGGGGAGAAGCGGCAGAATACGGTGGGATACATCCTTTTATAGGGAAAAGTGACAGAAACCGTGGTTCATGGCTTATGAGCTGAGAAAGGAAAGCAGGATTTGTATGGGTGATTATGAAGTTTTTAAATCGAAAATATTTCAAATGACAAAGATTGACTTAAGCTGCTATAAGGAACGCCAGATGAAACGCCGGATTGATGCGCTCATTGTGAAGGCGGGGATTGCCACCTATGATGAGTATGTTGCTGCACTCAAGAAGGATCCGGCATTGCTGGAAGAGTTTGTGACATATTTGACGATCAACGTGTCTGAGTTTTACCGCAATCCGGATCAGTGGAAGGTGTTGGAGAATGAGATCCTTCCGTATTTGTTTGAACGTTTCGGTAACGATATCAGGATCTGGAGTGCAGCGTGTTCTACCGGGGATGAGCCATATACGCTTGTGATGCTGTTGGCGAAGTTTATTCCGTTGAACAGGATCCACATTCTGGCGACAGACCTGGATAAGCAGGTGTTAGAGAAGGCACAGATCGGTCTCTATGATGAGAAGAGTCTGAAAGGTTTACCAAAGGAATTTATCAAAAAGCATTTTACACAGGTGGGGGGGAAGAGCTATCAGATTCATGATGAGATTAAGAAATGTGTAGAGTTTAAACAGCACAATCTTCTCAAGGACTCATATCCGTCCGGATGCGATATGATCGTCTGCCGTAATGTGATGATTTACTTCACGGAGGATGCCAAGAAGTCGATCTATCACAAGTTCAATCAGGCGCTTAATGAGGATGGCATGCTTTTCGTGGGGAGCACGGAGCAGATCATATCTGCGGAGGATTATGGATTTACAGCGTATCGCTCATTCTTTTACAAAAAGGATTAGATTATTTGGCGGTTTTTAAGGCGGCAGGCTTTAAAAACCGCCGTTTTTGTGGTATTGGAAAATGCTCGGCTTGTTTTCGCTCACTGCTTGCACTATGAAACAAATTCGGGTATAATATACTTTGTATGCTTATGCACAGGAGACGTCTGACAACACAGAAGCACTGTGCAAGATCAGGAGAAGCAGGAAAGGTTGGATAAGAAATGGACGAAAAGATCAGGATCGTAGTGGATGCCATGGGAGGAGATAATGCTCCGGAAGCCCCGGTACATGGTGCCGTAGATGCGCTGGCAGAGAATAATAAAATTGAGATTACCCTGGTTGGCCGTGCAGAGGAAGTACAAGCAGAGCTTGCCAAATACAGTTATGATGAAAGCAGAGTTCAGATCGTTAATGCAGAAGACGTGATCGGTTTTGATGAGCCACCGGTAGAAGCGATCCGCAAGAAAAAGGATTCCTCGATCGTTGTCGGTATGAAGCTCGTCAAAAAGGGCGAGGCGGATGCGTTTGTATCGGCAGGAAGCACCGGCGCGATTCTGGTAGGAGGACAGCTTGTTGTAGGCAGGATCCGCGGCGTGGAGAGAGCACCGTTAGCTCCGCTTATCCCAACGACAGACGGCGTATCTCTTCTGATCGACTGTGGTGCCAATGTAGATGCAAGAGCCTCTCATCTGGTGCAGTTTGCAAAGATGGGATCCATCTATATGGAGAATATCGTGGGGATCAAGAATCCGCGTGTGGCAATCGTCAACATCGGTGCCGAGGAAGAAAAGGGGAATGCCCTGGTTAAAGAGACATATCCTTTATTAAAAGAATGTGATGACATTAACTTTATCGGAAGCATTGAAGCGAGAGACATTCCGAAGGGTGGTGCAGACGTTATCGTCTGTGAAGCATTTGTCGGCAATGTTATACTGAAGCTGTATGAGGGACTTGGTTCTGCACTGCTTCATATGGTCAAGAAGGGGCTGATGAGTTCTCTTCGCAGTAAGATCGGTGCACTTTTGATCAAGCCGGCACTGAAGCAGACATTAAAGTCCTTCGATGCATCCGAGCATGGAGGTGCACCATTGTTAGGACTCAAAGGTCTTGTTGTTAAAGCACACGGAAGCTCCGGCGAGGCCGAGATCAAGACGGCGATCCTTCAGTGCATTTCCTTCAGCGAGGAAGGCATCAACGACCGTATCCGCGAGAATTTAAAGCTCGATTAGACGATGGTTTCCGATTCGGATTGCCGGAATATAGGCTTAAGTGACTTGTGATAGAGTTTTGCAGAAATGAGGGTTCATATGGAATATGAAAAGCTGCAGAAGCTGCTGGCAGAGATATTAGAAGTAGAGCCGGAGCAGATCCGGCGGGAGAAGTCCTTTGTGAGAGATTACGGTGCTGATTCACTGATGCTTTATCAGATACTGATGGGCGTGGAGGCAGTGTTTGGAGTGATCGTTGAGGAAGAGGAGGCTGTCCGTTGGAATACGGTGGGACAGCTCTGGGAATATTTACAGACAGGCAGAGGAATTACAGGAAAGGGTTTGGCGCAATGAAAGCAAAAATGATGGAAGAGTTTGAGAAAGAAGTTGGCTATATTTTTCAGGACAAAACACTGCTTGCGACAGCATTGACGCACAGCTCATACTCCAACGAGAAGCACATGAAGAAGTCACAGTGCAATGAACGGCTGGAGTTTCTGGGGGATGCGGTGCTGGAGCTGGTATCGAGCGAGTTTATTTTCCGCAATCATCCGGACATGCCGGAGGGCGAGATGACTAAGACGAGAGCCAGCTATGTCTGTGAACCGACTCTGGCACTTTGTGCCCAAGAGATTCATCTGGGCGATTACCTCCGCCTTGGCAAGGGAGAAGAGCTGACCGGCGGAAGACAGAGAGATTCCGTGCTTTCGGATGCGTTAGAGGCAACGATCGGTGCCGTATATATGGATGGCGGCTTTGAGCCTGCCAAGCGTTATATTGAAGCACATATCCTTAAGGATATTGACAATAAAAAGCTGTTTTATGACAGTAAGACATTTCTGCAGGAGATCGTGCAGAGACATGAGGGCAATACTTTAGAATATCGTCTGATCGGTGAGAGCGGACCGGATCACCACAAGGAATATCAGGCGGCGGTATTTGTCAATGGAAGACAGATCTCCACGGGAATCGGTCAGACTAAGAAGAAGGCAGAGCAGTCCGCAGCCTATGAGGCAATCCTTATCTTGAAGAGAGAGTCTGACAGTCAGAATAAGCAGGGAGAACATACATGTATTTAAAAAGTCTGGAAGTGCATGGTTTTAAATCATTTGCCAATAAACTTATTTTTGAATTTCATAATGGAATTACGGCGATTGTCGGACCAAACGGCAGTGGTAAGAGTAATGTTGCCGATGCCGTGCGCTGGGTGCTTGGAGAGCAGAGTGCCAAGCAGCTTCGTGGTGCGAAGATGGAGGATATCATCTTTGCGGGAACAGAGCTTCGTAAGCCGCTCGGTTATGCGTATGTGGCGATTACCATCAGCAATGAGGATCACAAGCTGAATGTGCCGTACGAGGAAGTGACGATCGCCAGACGTGTGTATCGTTCCGGAGAAAGTGAATATCTGTTAAATGGGGCATCCTGTCGTCTTCGTGACATTCAGGAGCTGTTGTTTGATACCGGTATCGGTAAAGAGGGATATTCGATCATCGGACAGGGGCAGATCGACAAGATCCTAAGCGGTAAACCGGAGGAGCGCCGTGAGCTGTTTGATGAGGCGGCAGGTATCGTGAAGTTCAAGAAAAGAAAAGCAGCTGCCGAGAAGAATCTGGCCGAGGAGCAGCAGAATATGGTTCGTATCGAGGATATTCTGTCAGAGCTTGAAAAGCAGGTCGGACCTCTTGAAAAGCAGTCCGAGAAGGCACATGAATACCTGATCTACCGTGATGAACTGCGTGGACTCGATGTGAATATTTTCCTGATGGAATATGACCAGATCCATACCGAGATGGAGGATGTGTCCAGAAAACAGGACATTGCATCGGCAGATCTGGAAAATGCAAGAAAAGAATTTGAAGAGACGAAAAACGAATATGCACAGGTGGAAGAGATTCTCGAGAAGCAGAATCAGAGCCTGGAACAGAACAGGGAAAACCTCACGACATCCCGTGTATCCTTAAACGAACAGGAGGGAAATGTCAAGGTGCTGCAGGAGCAGATCCGCAGTGCCGGACAGAATGAGGAGCATTATAAGGAACGTCTGGAAAGCTTACAGAAGTCTTTAAATGAAGCGAAGGAAGAAAAGGCAGGCTACCAGGAAAAGCAGGATGCATTTGATGAAAAGCTTGCCGGAATCCGCCGGGAGCAGGAGCAGCTGCAGGAGACTCTGGCGCAGACAAGCAGTCAGATCGCAGAAGCCGAGAGAGAAATTGCCGACCGCAATGATGAGATTATGAAGGCAATGACACAGACGACGGAGATCAAGACAACCCAGCAGAAGTTTGAGACAATGCTGGAGCAGATCAATGTCAAGCGTGCAGAGCTGACAAAGCGTGTTCTTGAGAATAAATCCGAGGCGGCAGGACTGCAGGAAGCGATGGAGGAGCAGAAGGCTGTTCTGTCCGATATTTCGGACAAGATTGAGGGCATGGATGCCAATACGGTTGAGATCCGCAATTCGATGAAGAAGCTTTCCGAGAGAAGTCAGGAGTTAGAGAAGGAGCACCGCGATACACAGCAGAAGTTCCATATGGCAAATTCGCGGTTAAATTCTCTGAAAAACATGACAGAGCGGTACGAGGGCTTTGGACAGAGTATACGCCGTGTCATGGAGCAGAAGGAGCATAACCCGGGCATTATCGGTGTTGTTGCCGATATTATCCGTGTGGAGAAGGATTACGAGATCGCCATTGAGACAGCGCTTGGCGGAAGTATCCAGAATATCGTTACGGACAATGAGCAGACCGCCAAAGCAATGATCGCCCTTCTGAAAAAGAACCGCTATGGACGTGCCACGTTCCTTCCGTTGACGAATATTTCCGGAAGGGGAGTCAATCAGGCACAGAATATTCTGCAGGAGCCTGGTGTGGTCGGTTTTGGATCCTCGCTGGTTCATGCGGAGGCGAGATTTGACCGGCTTGTGGAATATCTTCTCGGAAGATTTGTTGTTGTTGACCACATCGATCATGCAATCGCGCTTGCTAAGAAGTATAAGCATTCCCTGCGGATCGTTACCAAGGAGGGAGAGCTTTTAAATCCGGGTGGTTCCATGTCCGGTGGTGCTTATAAGAACAACAATAATCTTCTCGGACGTCATCGTGAGATGGAGAATCTCGAGAAGGAGGTTCAGGCACAGCGTGACCGGATGCGCGGTATTGTGAAAGAACAGGAAGAGGGCAGACAGGAAGCCAAAGAGCTGCAGGATGCCATGGAGAACAATCGTAAGATCCGTCAGGAACTGATTCTGAAGCAGAATACGGCGAAGATCAATTACGACAGAGCCAAGGGAGATTTCTTAAAGAATCAGGATGATCTGGATCAGATCCGTCTGGAGAGTCAGGGAATCGATACCCAGAAGGCAGAGCTTACCGGTCAGCTTGATGCATTGAAGGCAAGCATCAGTGACACGGAAAGCAAGAGCAAAGAAAACGAGACACATCTGGAGGAGTTAAATAAGTCTCTGGAACAGCTTCGTGAGGAAGAAAAGAGGCTGACCGAGAAGAACAGTGAATACTCCTTAAAAATCTCCACAGAGATCCAGAGCAATGAGTTTGTTGCTCAGAATATAGAGCGAATCGATCAGACCATGAAGGGGCTGAAGGAGGAATTTGAGGCGACTGCCGGAGACAGCCGTCAGGCGGAAAATCTTATGCAGACAAAGCAGCAGGAGATTGAAAGCGCCAGAAAGCAGATCGAGGAGACGAAAAAGTCGATCGAAGCTCTGGAGGAGACGATCCGGCAGGAGAGCGAGAATAAGGACAAGCTCTCCAGACAGCACAAGGATTTTATCGACAAACGAGAAAGTCTGTCCGATAAGATCAATGAGCTGGACAAGGAGTGCTTCCGTCTGAATAACCAGAAAGACAAGATGGAGGAGCGGATCAATTCAAGAACCACCTATATGTGGGAGCAGTATGAGCTGACCTATCATGCGGCGGAGGAGCTTCGGACAGAGACGGAACTTAGCATGCCGCAGATGAAGCAGGAGATCAGTTCTCTGAAAGGAAAGATCAAGGCACTCGGTGATGTCAATGTCAATGCCATCGAACAGTATCAGGATGTGCTGGAGCGCTATACACAGCTTAAGACACAGCATGATGATCTGATCAAGGCGGCGGGCGTTCTGGAGGGTATCATCAACGAATTGGATGAGTCAATGCGCAAGCAGTTTGCGGAACAGTTTGCGGAGATCAGAGAACGTTTCGATAAGGTGTTTAAGGAGCTGTTCGGCGGTGGCCGTGGTACCCTGGAGCTTCTGGAAGAGGAGGATATCCTGACGGCGGGCATCAAGATCGTTGCGCAGCCTCCGGGAAAGAAACTGCAGAACATGATGCAGCTTTCCGGTGGAGAGAAGGCACTGACGGCGATCGCACTGTTATTTGCGATCCAGAGTCTGAAACCGTCACCGTTCTGTCTGCTGGACGAGATCGAGGCGGCGTTAGATGATTCTAACGTAGACCGCTACGCACAGTATTTACATAAGCTGACAAAGGATACACAGTTCATCGTGATCACGCATCGTCGTGGTACGATGAATGCGGCAGATATCTTATATGGAATCACCATGCAGGAAAAGGGCGTTTCTACACTTGTATCCGTAAATCTTCTGGATGAGAAGGATGTTGTCAATTAACGATATGATGCAGCAGAGAGATCTGCGGCATCCGTTTGGGGCAGAATATCGTCTGTGCCAAATATCATTACATATATCGCGGTAATGGCGGGAAATGGAGTAATTATGGGATTTTTTGACAGATTAAAAAGCGGTCTGACAAAGACCAGAGATAATTTTGTGTCAGGGCTTGATTCCCTTTTCAGTGGCTTTTCAGAGATTGATGACGATTTCTATGAGGAGCTGGAGGAGATCCTGATCATGGCTGATATCGGTGTTGCTACGACAGACCGGATCATTGAGGATCTCAAGGAAAAGGTAAAGGAACAGAAGATCAAAGAGGTTTCCGTATGCAGAGAGCTTCTGATGGATACGATCAAGCAGCAGATGAAGGTGGATGAAACGGCGTATGAGTTTGAGCATAAGACCTCTGTGGTACTGATGATCGGCGTAAACGGCGTTGGAAAAACAACCTCTGTCGGCAAGCTGGCAGGCCAGCTTAAGGCAAAGGGCAAAAAGGTCATTCTGGCGGCAGCCGATACCTTTCGTGCCGCGGCGATCGAGCAGCTCACCGAGTGGTCGAACCGGGCAGGTGTTGAGATCATTGCAGGTCAGGAGGGAGGCGACCCGGCATCGGTTGTCTTTGATGCGGTCAATGCAGCGAAAGCAAGAAAGGCGGATGTGCTGATCTGTGATACGGCAGGACGTCTTCACAATAAAAAGAACCTGATGGAGGAGCTTCGCAAGATCAATCGGATCATTGAGAGAGAATTTCCGGAGGCATACAGAGAAACACTGATCGTGCTGGATGGTACGACCGGGCAGAATGCACTGGTACAGGCGAAACAGTTTGCGGAGGTTGTAGACATTTCCGGAATCGTTCTGACGAAATTAGACGGCACTGCAAGAGGCGGTATTGCGATCGCAATCCAGTCCGAGATGAATATACCGGTTAAATATATCGGTATCGGAGAGCAGATCGATGATCTGCAGAAGTTTGACGCAGACAGCTTTGTGGATGCGCTTTTTGAGAAAAGAGAAGAGGAACAGTAAGAAAGGCATGGTGATATCAGATGATGACATTGGAAAGTTTTGAGGAGGCAGCAGAAAAGGTAAAGGAAGTCACACTTCCGACCAATTTGATCTACAGTGATTATTTTTCACAGATGTCCGGCAACAAGGTATATTTAAAGCCGGAAAATCTGCAGAATACAGGAGCATATAAGGTAAGAGGTGCTTATTATAAGGCGAGCACACTGACAAAGGAGGAGCTGGCGCATGGACTGATCACTGCATCGGCAGGCAACCACGCACAGGGTGTTGCCAACGCAGCCAAGCTGTTTGGGACAAAGGCTGTGATCGTTATGCCGACGACCACGCCGCTGATTAAGGTCAACCGCACCAGAAGCTATGGGGCAGAGGTTGTTCTTCACGGAAGCGTTTATGATGAGTCTTACCAGAAGGCACTGGAGATCGCCGAGGAGCGCAACATGACATTTGTGCATCCGTTCAATGATCTGGCTGTGGCAACCGGTCAGGGATCCATTGCAATGGAGATCTTCAAGGAACTGCCAACGGTTGATATTATTCTGGTACCGATCGGAGGAGGCGGACTGGCAGCCGGAGTATCTACGCTTGCCAAAATGTTAAATCCAAACATCAAGGTGATCGGTGTGGAGCCGGCAAACGCAGCCTGCATGAAGGCATCCTTAAAGGCAGGAAAGGTTGTTTCCCTGCCGAGCGCCGTAACAATCGCAGACGGTACTGCCGTAAAGACACCGGGAGACGTTGTATTCCCTTATATCCAGAAGAATCTGGATGATATCATCACAGTGGAGGATGAGGAGCTCATCGTCAACTTTCTCGATGTTGTTGAGAATCATAAAATGGTTGTAGAAAATTCCGGGCTTCTGTCTGTAGCAGCGCTCAAGCATTTAAATTGCAAGGACAAGAGAGTCGTATCGATCTTAAGCGGCGGCAACATGGATATCATTACGATGTCCTCCGTAGTACAGCATGGTCTGATCGAGAGAGGACGTGTATTTACCGTATCCGTACAGCTTCCGGATCGTCCGGGCGAGCTTGTGAATGTCGCAAATGTGATCGCACAGCTTAAGGGTAATGTCATCCGTCTGGAGCACAACCAGTTCGTCAGCATCAACCGTAACGCCGCTGTTGAGCTTAAGATTACGCTGGAGGCATTTGGTCATGAGCATAAGGAACAGATTGTGTCCGCATTACGGGACAAGGGTTATGATCCGAAGTTAGAAAATCCAACCAGCCTTTACTAATTAAAAGACACCGGTATGGCAGATACGAAGAAACAAAACCGATATCCGGAAAGCGTTTCTTTTGATAAGGTCTGTGACCGAGCGCACCCGGCTCAGACGAAGATATATTACCGTGCGCAGAAAAGAGGAGAGCATGTCAGAGCGAAATTTTGGTCAGGAACTTTTGCATACGCCCGGCGGTGTCCGGGACATTTATGGCGCAGAGTGCGCCAGTCGGTTGAAAATTCAGCAGGAGCTTCATCAGGTGATGATCTCCTATGGATTTCGTGATATTCAGACACCGACTTTTGAATATTTTGATATTTTCAGCAAAGAAAAAGGATCTGTGCAGTCCCAGGCAATGTTTAAATTCTTTGACCGGGGCAACAACACCCTGGTGCTCCGTCCGGATATCACTCCGGCGATCGCACGGTGTGTTTCAAAGTATGACAGAGAAGAGGAAATGCCGATCCGTCTCTGCTATATGGGCAACACCTTCGTCAATACAACACCGTACAAGGGAAAGCTGCAGGAGGTCACACAGATCGGTGCCGAGCTTTATAATGATACAAGCTCCGATGCGGATGCCGAGATGGTCGTGCTGACGATAGAGTGTCTGCTAAAGAGTGGACTTAAGGAGTTCCAGTTAGAGATCGGACATGCGGATCTTCTACGTGGTCTTGTCGAGGAGGCAGGCTTTTCCGAGGCAGAGGCAGCGCAGCTGTTTGAGCTGATCGAGAGCAAAAATTTCTTTGGTGTGGAGGAGCTTTTGGATCGTCTTACCGTTTCCGAACCGCTTAAGGAGATCTTTGTCAGTCTTTCTGAGCTGCAGGGAAGCTTTGATGAATCCGAAGCCTTTGTGAAGGAGAGAACCTCCAATGAGAGAGTGCTCAAAGCTCTGGATCGTTTAAAAAAGGTCGAGCAGATCGTGGCAATGTACGGTTACGAGCAGTACATTACCGTGGACTTAAGTATGTTAAGCAACTACAGCTATTATACCGGCGTGATCTTCCGTGCATATACATACGGCAATGGCGAGGCGCTGGCAAGCGGTGGTCGTTATGACGGTCTTGTCGCACAGTTTGGAAAGGATGCACCGGCGATCGGTGCGGTTATCATCGTGGATCAGCTTATGCTTGCATTAGAGAGACAGAATCTTCTTATAAAGGAAAAGCTTGGCGGAACACTTGTTGTGTATCCGGCTGAGTACCGGGAGAAGGCGCACCATCTTGCAGCAAAGCTGCGCGGCAGCGGCAAAATCGTACAGCTTATCCGGAAGTCCTCAGGCAGAGAACTTGCACAATATCAGGAATATGCAGACAGGATCGGAGCAGATGATGTGATCCTGGTGCAGGCAGATACGATTTAAAGTATATTGATGAGAGATGGCCGGATGAGATAAATCACAACATGCAGAAGAACGGAGTGAAGAGATGAGATATATTACATTTGCCCTTGCAAAGGGACGACTGGCAAAGCACACATTAAGTCTTTTAGAGCAGATCGGGATCACCTGCGAGGAGATGAAGGACGAGAAGACAAGAAAACTTATTTTTGTAAATGAGGAGTTAGGTTACCGTTTCTTCCTTTCCAAGGCAACAGACGTGCCGACCTATGTGGAGATGGGAGCGGCAGATATCGGCGTGGTCGGAAAGGATACGATCCTGGAGGCAGGACGCAAGCTTTATGAGGTACTTGACCTGAATGTCGGCAAGTGCCGGATGTGCGTGGCAGGTCCGGAGAGTGCCAGAGAGAAGTTGAACGATGGTTCTTTGATCCGCGTGGCAAGCAAGTATCCACGGATCGCAAAGGACTACTTCTATAATACAAAGCATCAGACGGTAGAGATCATCAAGCTGAACGGTTCGGTCGAGCTTGCCCCGATCGTTGGTCTGTCTGAGGTGATCGTGGATATTGTCGAGACAGGCTCAACTCTGAAGGAAAACGGTCTCAAGGTGCTTGAGGAGATCTGTCCTTTGTCAGCCCGTGTTGTAGTCAACGAGGTGAGCATGAAGATGGAGCATGAGCGGATCACGAAGCTTGTAAAGGATCTCAAAAAGATCGTTTCAGCCAATCAGGAATAATCAAATTTATGACAACGATACAAGGAGGAAGAAACTATGCGGATCGTTACACTGACAGAAAAAGAGAAAAACAATATTTTGGAAAACATGCTGAAAAGAAGTCCGAACCAGTACGGTAAATATCAGGATGCGGTAGACGAAATATTAAACGCCGTAAAAGTAAAAAAGGACGCAGCGCTTTTTGAGTACACAGAGAAATTTGACGGAGTGAAGATCACACCGGAGACGATCCGTGTTACAAAGGAGGAGATTGAGGAGGCTTACACACAGGTGGATGAAGAGCTGATCGATGTGATCCGCAAGGCACTTGTCAACATCCGTTCCTACCATGAGAAGCAGGTTCGCTACAGCTGGTTTGACAGCAAGCCGGACGGTACTTTGCTTGGTCAGAAGATCACACCGCTTGAGAGAGTCGGTGTCTATGTGCCGGGTGGAAAGGCAGTGTATCCTTCCTCTGTACTGATGAATGTAATGCCGGCAAAGGTTGCCGGTGTAGACCGCATTGTGATGACAACACCTCCGGGAAAGGATGGAAAGGTATATCCGGTAACATTAGTTGCCGCAAATGAAGCCGGCGTAGATGAGATCTACAAGGTCGGCGGTGCGCAGGCGATCGCAGCACTTGCTTATGGCACTGAGAGCATTCAGAAGGTCGATAAGATCGTCGGACCGGGCAATATCTTTGTGGCACTTGCCAAGAGAACCGTATACGGTCATGTCAGCATTGATTCCATTGCAGGACCAAGTGAGATCCTTGTGCTGGCAGATGAGACTGCGAACCCGAGATATGTGGCAGCCGATCTTTTATCACAGGCAGAGCATGATGAGCTTGCCAGTGCGATCCTGATCACAACAAGCATGGAACTTGCTAAGAAAGTATCTGAGGAAGTTGACGGTTTTGTGGCACAGCTTTCCCGCAAGGAGATCATCCGGAAGTCGTTAGATTCCTATGGATATATTCTGGTTGCAGACAACATGCAGGATGCCGTTGATACGGCAAACGAGATCGCATCCGAGCATCTGGAGATCATGACAGCCAATCCGTTCGACACGATGACAAGGATCCGTAATGCAGGAGCAATCTTCCTCGGTGAGTACAGCAGTGAGCCACTCGGTGATTACTTTGCAGGACCAAACCATATATTACCAACCAACGGAACCGCGAAGTTCTTTTCACCGCTTTCCGTGGATGATTTCGTCAAGAAATCAAGCATCATTTCTTACTCGGAGGAAGCATTAGCACTTGTTCATGAGGATATCGAGAAGTTTGCAAAGGCGGAGAAGCTGACTGCTCATGCCAACTCGATTGCCGTGCGGTTCGAGGAAAAGTAACGTTGCGCAATTGAAAGCGTTAGTGTATAATTATTTTCAACAAGTGTCCGGGAAGGACATAAGGAGGCGGAAAAGTGCAGGAGAGAAAAGCGGATATCAGCCGGGTGACCGGTGAGACAAATGTTCATATTGCGATCGATCTGGATGGAACCGGAAAGGCAGACATCCACACAGGCATTGGATTTTTTGATCATATGCTCAACAGCTTTGCAAGACATGGTCTGTTTGATCTGACGGTAGATGTGAAGGGCGATCTTGAGGTGGATTCCCATCATACGATCGAGGATACCGGCATTGTGCTGGGACAGGCGATCCGGCAGGCGGTCGGAGATAAGAAGGGCATCCGCCGGTTTGGTGACTGCATGCTGCCGATGGACGAAACCCTGATGCTTTGTGCACTGGATCTGTCCGGCAGACCTTATCTGAAGTTTTATATGCCTCTGACCGTTCCGAAGGTCGGCGATTTTGATACGGAGATGGTGCATGAGTTTTTCTATGCGGTCAGCTATGGTGCTGAGATGAACCTGCATCTTAAAATGTTAGACGGAGAGAATAATCATCATATCATTGAGGCAGCCTTCAAGGCATTTGCAAAGGCACTTGACAAGGCAGTCCAATATGATGACAGGATACAGGAGGTACTTTCCACCAAGGGAAGTTTATAGGATTTTAAGCAGAGAAAGGCGTTTAATTTATGAGTCAGAAGAAGATAATACCATTTATCAACGGAGAGAATGAGCTTTCCTCAAGCATTGTCACACTGGCTGACCGGTATTGCTGCGAGGGAGCAGACAGTCTTTATTTGTATAATTTTACCGGCGATGAAGCATCCCATGAGGAGTTTCTACACACACTGAGAGAGATTGAGAAGGACATTGACATTCCGTTTATGGCGGGGGTTCATGTGAACCGATTTGAGGATGCCAAGAAGGCTCTTTATACCGGTGCATCCCGCATTGTTATGCGCAGGGCGGTACTTCCGGTGGAGAAGGAGCTTACAGAGATCCTGGCGCGCTTTGACAAGGATAAGCTTGCGATTGAGATCGATATGCAGAGAGATCCGCATACGGCAGAGCAGCTGAATCAGTATTATGATATGGGCTTTGGCATGGTGATCCTCAAGCATGTGGATGTGACCGAGAAGCTTATTCAGGCAGTGTCCGGCTGTAAGGCAGATGTGCTGATCCGCGATGGATTGATCCGAAATGACCTTGCAGAGCTGATGGGGCTTGACAAGGTTCTGGGAGTATCCACGAATTACTTCGAAGAAAAAGATATCTATAAAGCGAAACGAAGCCTGAAGGAGAATGGGATCGATGTGGCAGTTTTTGAGTCTGCGGTTGATTTTGCCGATTTCAAGCTGATGGATAACGGACTGATCCCGGCAGTGGTTCAGGACTATCGCACCAATGAGGTACTGATGGTAGCCTATATGAATGAAGAATCCTTCCGCCATACACTGGAGACCGGAAAGATGACTTATTACAGCCGCAGCCGTCAGGAGCTGTGGTGTAAGGGAGACACCTCCGGACATTATCAGTATGTCAAAAAGCTTATGATCGACTGCGATAATGATACGATCCTCGCAAAGGTGCGTCAGATCGGGGCAGCCTGTCATACCGGCAACAGAAGTTGCTTCTTTACAGAGCTTGCCAGCAGGGATTATGTGGATACCAATCCATTGACGGTGCTTACCGAGGATTACGATGTGATCCGCGCCAGGAAGGAGCATCCGAAGGAAGGCTCTTATACTAATTATCTTTTTGACAAGGGAATTGACAAGATCCTCAAGAAATGCGGAGAAGAGGCGACCGAGATGGTGATCGCCGCAAAGAATCCGGATGCGGAGGAGTTAAAATACGAGATTGCAGACCTGCTGTATCATACCATGGTATTGATGGTAGAATGCGGTCTGGATTGGAATGATGTTATGAAGGAGTTAGTGAACAGACGTTAATTGATCTATGGAAAGGAGGAATTGATATGGTTCCTGTACTTTTAGCAAAGTCGATTGCTGATCTCACCTTTGGAGGAGCATTTCTCTGGTATCTGATCAAGGCACTGGTCAGTGCGGCTGTTGCGTATGCAGCGATCCTGTTAGGAATCCGTTGGCGCAAGTCTAAGAATGCCAAGGCTGCAGCCGAGAAGGCACTGTAGTTATCAGAGTTTGGAGAGCATATATGGAAATTGAGAAAAAGTTTCTGGTACGAAAGCTTCCGGAGAACCTCACACAGTATTCCGTGAAGCATATGGAACAGGGGTATCTCTGCACAGATCCCGTGCTCCGTATCCGAAAGAGCAATGACCGGTATATTTTAACCTACAAGTCCCGCATCGGGCTTGAAGGACAGGAGGGAGTCCGTGTCAATCAGGAGATTGAGGCACCACTTCATAAGGATGGTTATGAGCATCTTCGCAGTAAGGTGGATGGCAGTCTGATTATTAAGGACCGCTATATCATCCCGCTGCCGGACGGACATACCGGAGAGCTTGATATCTTTCATGGAGTATTGGAGGGACTCGTCTTTATTGAGGTTGAGTTTGTTGATCAGGAGGATGCACAGAGGTTTGAACCACCGGAATGGTTTGGCGATAATGTCAGCGATGATCACCGGTATTCCAACAGTTTTTTATCAACATGCAAGGATTTATCAGTTTTTTCTATCGGGAAATGCTGATGAAATAAATTAGCTTTTTTAAGGAAAAAGCTGTTATCACACAAGAAAATGGAGGCTCATTATGTTTAAGATTGTTAAAAAAGAGTATCTTGCCAATAATATCTGGCTCATGGATATTGAGGCACCCAGAGTGGCAAAGCACTGTCAGCCCGGACAGTTTGTCATCGTAAAAATGGATGAGGAAGGAGAGCGTATTCCGCTGACTGTCTGTGATTATGACAGAGAGAAAGGGACAGTTACCATCGTTTTTCAGACGGTAGGAGCTTCTACAATGGAAATGGCAGAGTATGAGGTCGGAGAGAGCTTTGAGGACTTTGTTGGACCTTTGGGATGTCCTTCCGAGCTGATCGAGATGCCGATCGAAGAGTTAAAGAAGGAGAAGATCCTTTTCGTATGTGGCGGTGTTGGTACTGCACCTGTTTATCCACAGGTTAAGTGGATGAAGGAGCATGGTGTTGACGTTGATGTTATCATTGGTGCAAGAACAAAGGATATCCTGATTCTTGAGGATGAGATGCGCAAAGTGGCAGCAAACCTTTATATTGCAACAGATGATGGCTCTTATGAGTTCAAGGGAAATGGCTGTGACAAGATCAAGGATCTTTATGCACAGGGCAAGAGCTATACAAGAGTGGTTGCGATCGGACCAATGATCATGATGAAATTTGTCTGCCTGCTGACAAAGGAAATGAATATTCCGACAATCGTCAGCATGAATCCGATTATGGTAGACGGAACCGGTATGTGTGGCGCATGCCGTCTGAAGGTTGGCGATGAGATTAAGTTTGCCTGTGTAGACGGTCCTGAGTTTGACGGTCATCTGGTAGACTTTGATCAGGCAATGAAGCGTCAGACAATGTACAAGACAGAGGAAGGTCGTGCAAAGCTTCGTTTTGAAGAGGGAGAGACCCATCATGGCGGATGTGGCCAGTGCCACTAATGTTTTGTGCATCAGGAACAGTAAATGTGCTGTTTCAGGCATATACATCAATAGGAACAATGAAAATCGCATGCAGAAATGAGGATAGATATGGAAGTAGATGTTATGAAGAGAATTCCTGTCAGAGAGCAGGATCCAAAGGTACGTGCTACAAACTTCGATGAGGTTTGTCTGGGATACAACAAAGAAGAAGCAATGGCAGAGGCAACACGCTGCCTGCAGTGTAAGAATCCACGCTGCGTTCAGGGATGTCCGGTTAATATTGACATTCCGGGATTCATCAAAGAAGTTGGAGAGGATAATGTTGCCGGTGCTTACAAGGTGATCAGCAAATATTCCGCCCTCCCTGCTGTCTGTGGTCGTGTATGTCCACAGGAGAGCCAGTGTGAGTCTAAGTGTGTACGCGGCATCAAGGGTGATGCCGTATCCATCGGTAAGCTGGAGCGTTATGTGGCTGATACTGCAAGAGAGCAGGGAATCAAGCCGGAAGCAGCTGTCGAGAAGAAGGGCAAGAAGGTTGCCGTGATCGGTTCCGGTCCTGCAGGACTTACCTGTGCCGGTGATCTGGCAAAGCTTGGCTACGATGTAACAATCTTTGAGGCACTTCATAAGGCCGGTGGTGTTCTTTCTTACGGAATCCCTGAGTTCCGTCTGCCAAAGGATCGTGTTGTTGCAGCTGAGGTTGAGAACGTAAAGGCACTTGGTGTTAAGATCGAGACGAACGTGGTTATCGGTAAGGCAACAACGATCGACGAGCTTCTGAATGACGAGGGCTTTGATGCCGTATTCGTTGGCTCCGGAGCAGGACTCCCTAGATTCATGGGTATTCCGGGTGAGAATGCAAACGGCGTATTCTCTGCGAATGAGTACCTGACAAGAAGTAATCTGATGAAAGCATTTGATGATAAGTATGATACACCGATCATCGCCGGCAAGAAGGTTGCTGTCGTTGGTGGTGGTAATGTAGCAATGGATGCAGCAAGAACAGCACTCCGTCTGGGCGCTGAGGTTCATATCGTATATCGACGCAGTGAGGAAGAGCTTCCTGCCAGAGTCGAGGAAGTACATCATGCAAAGGAAGAGGGAATCGTATTTGATCTCCTCACCAATCCAACCGAGATTCTTGTTGACGAGAACGGAAGTGTTAAGGGCATGACATGTATCCGCATGGAGCTTGGAGAGCCGGATGATTCCGGAAGAAGAAGACCGGTTGAGATCGCAGGCTCTGAGTTCACCCTTGACGTAGATACCGTTATCATGTCCTTAGGTACCAGCCCGAATCCACTGATCTCTTCTACCACAAAGGGGCTTGAGATCAACAAGAGAAAATGTATCATTGCAGAGGAGGAGAACGGTCAGACCACGAAGGAAGGCGTATATGCCGGTGGTGATGCGGTAACAGGTGCAGCAACCGTAATTCTTGCAATGGGTGCCGGTAAGGCAGCTGCAAAGGGAATTGATGAGTTCCTGAGCAAATAATGAAATATAGTTCCGTGGCTGAGTAAGCTTTGATCTACTTGAAATGGAATATAACAATATGGACTCCCGGTTACCGGAAATGGTGACCGGGAGTCCATATTGTTATATTCCGGGATAATTGCAATTTTAGGGTGTGGATCCGGATCTTGCTTTAAACATGGTTTGAAACCGGCAGTGCGTCAGATGATTTTATGGGAATTACAATAATGGTTTCAAATGTATAATCTTTTGTAAAGCAAGAATACGTTCCGTCATATTTTTTGACCAGTGATCTCACATTGGTAAGGCCATATCCATGATAAAGTTCGTGGGTACTTTGACTGGCAGGTGATGATTTCAGCTTTGGTTGACATGTATTTTTGATATGAATAATAAATTCCAATTTCGTAGTAAAAAGTTCTGTATATATTTTTCTGGGGTGGGGAGAGGGGATTCCTCTGGTTGCATTCAGACTATTATCTAACAAATTTCCAATGATAATACATAGATCATAATCGTCTGTCGGGATGCGGGAAGGGATGATCTGTATCTTTGTATCGAACTGAATGTTTTCATTCTGCGCAATCGTCATATAATTGCTTACAAAAGCATCAATCACTAAGTTGCCAGTGTTGATGCGGCTATAGTTTTGCTCCAGATGGTCAAGAGCGTTTTGAATATAAGAGATTACATCTGTATAATGTTGTGCTTCGATACAGTTTTGGATATAAAAAAAGTGTTTTTTTGTATCGTGCAACAAACTTCGCGTATTACGGTAAGCGGATGAGAGCTGTTGATATTTTGTTGTTTGAAAATCTACCTGTTTGGAGAGCTCCCGCTCTTTTTCTTTTAATGTGGCGACTTGTATTACATTGTCCAATAAATAATAATTTACAATATTTAAGGATAATAAACAGATCAGGACGGTGATATAATATGCATCTGCGATGGCATTTCCGGAAGATAAAAAACATTGTATTATGACAATTAAAATAATAAAGGATAAAAATGGTGTTAATATGATCAACAGATTATAAGAAACACTTTGGCTTTTGTATTTCTTATGCCATAATTGACGAAACAGAAAACAAAAAAACCAAATACAAAATTGTGAAATAAATGAGAGCTGTATATCAGAGATTAAAGCTGCCGTATGAGGGAAACATATGGATAGAAAAAAATAAGTCAGCATTTCCCCAAGACCACAAATCAACTGAAAACTGACTGAGACAAATAATCTATTACGAAATGTGCAATATGGATAGAGGTACGTGAGAATAACGGTAGTCAGACATCCTATGGTGATCAAAAGCAATGGTTTCGCCATGGTTTGGTTCGATATAAGCAGTCTGTTCGCGTTATATAAAATAATCTCGACAAATAGGAAACAGGAAAAAACAAGGGATTTTGGTAACTGTTTTTTAGGACTGCTTAAAAATAAATTCAGATATAAATATAATAGAGCGATGTCTATCACAGATGAAATGATATCAAATACCATGGTTACCTCCGTATATTATCATATGTTTTGTAAATAGGTCGCTAATCTCGCGTGCTTGTCTTCGGCTTAATGGCAGTTCGGTGCCGTTGGTGAGAATCAGTTTGGTATCACAAATATAGTGAATAAAGTCCATATTTACTAAGAACCCCCGACAAGGCGTAACAAAGCCATGGGGACTTAACGTCTGTTTCCATTGGAGCAGTGTCCCATGACTTTGTATCGTATGGTCAGTCAGAACAAAATCCAGACGGTTTTTTTCGTATTTTACAGCTTTTATATATAGAATGTTTTGTATATTTACGAGTTCTTTTTCTTCGCCGGCAGGAACAATGATTTTTTTACTCTGTGACTGTCTGTAGGATTGTAAGATTTTATTTAGGATCATGACAATGTCCGGATAAGTCAATGGCTTTTGTAAATACCAAAATGCCCGTACATTGAAGCTGTCCTGCATATATTGTGGATAGTGGCTTACAAAAATAATGCACACATCTTCCATATCGATTTCACGAACTCTGGCGGCGGTTTCAATACCGCTAAGACCGGGCATTTCGACATCAAGAAACAGGATTTGAAAACAAGGTGTTTTGTTAATGGTCTGTAGTAAGTCATTTCCTGAAGAAAAACAAGTGATGTCAAATTCTATATCATAGTTCATTTCATAGTGCTTCATATAATCGTTTAAGATTCGGATATCCTCTTTTTCGTCATCACAAATTCCGACTTGCAGCAGCATAAGCATTCTCCTTTTTATTTTGTATTTTACTTATTATAACACCAACGGCGGTGATTGTGACACAAAACGATAAAGTCGTCAACAATATATACCAATTTAAGAGAAAAGCAATGGTATATATGAGGATGATACAAACATAAACAATGTGAGCACGTTTTTTTAAGTAAACGCGTCTTGTTTGAGATATCGGTCGATGTCGTGTGTCTGCAGGAGCATAGAGAAACAAACAAATCATGGAAATTATCCAACAAGAACAGACAATAAGCGGATAAGAATGCATAAAAGGAACAATATATATGCATAAAAGATAACAGAAAATGGATAATATCATACAGCTCATAGGAGTAGAGGCATGCCATCCGCCAGAAAAACTTCGTAAAAAATAAAAGAATAAAAGAAAAAGCAAACACACAGGTAGTCTATGTACGATAATAGCAAAGAGTATAAACGCTGTAGTGAACAGTAATTGATTGCAAATATAAGAAAACAAATAGGTATAAATTTCACTTTCTTGTTTTGAAATTTGATGAGATTCATACAATATAGATGTCGTAACCGAACTTACGCGTTGTGTTATAAACATAAAAGATACCTCCAAAATAAAATATATATATTATAGTACAAAGATTGTTTTCTTGACAATATGAGAATTGAGTGGTTAAAAAAATGGATTAAGTGGCTGAATGAATACCGTTTAATCCGTATTTTTGACCACTTAATCTAATTTTTTATTTTCTAGAAAAATATATGATATTATCACATTGTCTGTATGGAGAAGTATCCATAAATTATTACGAGGAAAGGAGAAGTTATGAGAGCGAAAATTTATCGTTTCATATCAAAACATGGTTCAATACTGTGTGCATTAGCAATACTTGTTGCACCTATTGCATGTGAACAGTGTAGAGTGTTGTTTTATGAACCGGTTGAACCCAAAGGATTGGACATGTTTATAAAAGAGCATAAAAATAATTTTAAAGAAAATGAAAAGCTACTGTAGGGAAGTTTGGTTTTATATTACAAAATTAAAAAATACAAGAAAGAGGTAAGATATTATGAGAAAAATAAGAAATACAATAGTTGCAACAATGTTATTCGCAAGTATTATGTTATGTTCTGCAAATGTAAATGCAGCGGCAAGGGTGAATGGAACATGTGGAAGCGCCGGGGTTGGGGGGATAAGCACCATAGGTCAACATAAAGCTCAGGGGTATACTTTTCAATCAGGAAATACAGGTTCAGTAAAAGCTGATTGCACATGTACATATAGAGATGTAAGTGCAGGTAAGACAAGAACGATGACAGGTTCTTCATCAGGAACAGCAAGTGCTGAGAAAAGTTTTACTGTTTATGAAGAAGATTATATGAAATCATTAGTGACAAAGCATTCTGCTGTTATAGGAGCTTATAAATGGGGGCCAAGCAATGAAACTACGACAAAAGCTACTTGTTAGTATACTTGTATTCACATCTATCTTCATGTGTGGATGTTCAAAGGATGTGCAAAAGCAGCAAAAAACAGCTGAGAAGGCAGATATTAAGGAACGTCTGGTTTCCGCATCATCATCGGATATTGTCTGGACTATATCCGATGATGTCGATGTGAATGAAACGTATTTGAAATATTTCAACGAAAAATTAAAGGAAGACGGATATAATTTTCGTCTCAAATTTCAATATTTAAAGGAAGATGAGTATGATCGTGAGATTCGTCAGGTGTTAAAGGATGGATCAACGGATATTGCATTAGCAGGTCAAAATACAGATGAAAGAAACTATGTGACAGAATTATGCCGGGATAATCTTTTGATGTGTTTAGACGGACAGATGAATGATAAAAGCGAATTATATGGTGCTTTTGAAGATCCTCTGTGGAAATCGGTGGAGGTGGACGGCCGGGTTTATACGGTGCCAAACGGTATTTTTGCAGACGGAAAATACTGCATTGTCTTTAATAAAGATGTACTTGGGAAAAAGGCAGCCAATTTTAATGGAGATATTTTATCGGTCAACCAATATTTATCCAAAAATAAAACGGACAAGGATAAGCTTTTATTTGATCTATCTCTCGAAGATTTTGCCGGTATTTTGGGTGGAAATATTGATTACGGCATGTATTTTGACGGGAAAAAAGAAACCATATCAACGGTATTTGAAAATTCCAAGATATATCAACTGGAAAAACTGTTTTATGATCTGAATAAAGCCGGGCAGATCAATGAGCTTTGTGCTTTTCACCAAAACAGCGGTGACCGGGACAAGATAAAAGAGCTGATTAAAAAGAAAGAGTTTACGATTTTGTTGACAAAGAGAACGGAGACCGTGGATTCTTTAGACGGCGTATCCGTTTATGATCTGGATTTTACGGTAAATTTTGAACGGAATGGTGGAACGACGGGGATTTGTGAAAAAAGTAAAAAGAAAGAAAATGCGTTACAGTTATTAACCTTATTGTATACCAGAGACGATTATACAAGGCTCCTGCTGTATGGAAAAGAGGGGAAGGATTATACCGTAGAAAACGGAAGAGTTGTCAGTGATAAAGGTGTCAGTCACAGCTTAGCGGATGTACTGGGGCTGTTCCGGGGCTCCCTGCCGACAGAAGAGGAGACCGTTTACTACAAAAACATCAGACAACAAAAGGAGAAACTGTATCGTTCTAAAAAATGTCAGACTTCAAAGTTTGCCGGGTTTCAACTGGATTTTAAAAATTTTAAGGATGTAAGCACTTATGCAGATGCGGGAAAAGAATATTATGATATCTGGAAAGAGAGTACGTTTTCGGAGGAATATGAGATGGCAAAAAAAACAGTAGCCGGGAAGCAAAAGAAACTGCTAAAGGAAGTGAAGAGACAATATGAAACATGGAAAAAGAATATCTAAGGAATCCCTGCTTGTTTGTGGGGTGTGTCTTGCACTTGCGGCGGCAGTTGTTTGGGTTATTTTCTTTTTGAGCAGAACAGGGAGTGACACAAAATCATTCATGCAAGAGTGGTTTTGTGATGCTTCCTTTTCCAGAGCATTGTATGGGGACAAGGGGCTGTTTGAATATGGGGACAAGGGAATTGTTTATATCGATGCAAAAACCAGGAAGGAAACCCCTATTTGTCAAAAGATTGGCTGCCAACATAATAATGCGGATTGTGACGGATGGATTGAGAGTATCAGTCGTCTATTGGTCTTTTTTGACGGGGAATATCTTTACTATCTGGGAAATCAGGATGAGGGAGATGATTGGAAAAGTTTGGATCTGGTTCGCTGCAATCCGGATGGAACAAATCGCATGCTTTTGCATACTTTTCGGGAGATGCAATCTGCGACAGCGGTATGTTGCCGGGATGGGCGTCTGTACGTAGCATATCGCAATGGATATGACATGAAAGCCAGGGAAGAAAAGATCAATGTGGAGGCGGGCATTCGTGTTTATGATTTTGAAAAGGACACAGAAAAAACGCTTTATCATTCTACCAGTGTTGACAACAATATAACATCACTGGATGTGAGGGATGGCATGGTTTGTTTTTCTCACACGTTCTGTGATCTGAGCGAAAAGGAGATTATAGAAAAGAAAGACGATGTAAAATTGAAGCATACCTTCACTTATCTGGAATTTCTGAAAGGAAAAGAAAACAGAATTCTTTCAAAAAATCCTACTTCCGCCATGCTGGGTGTAGCAATGGGAAAGGATGTTATTGTATTTTCCGATGAGAAGGGCATAGAAAAATATAATATAGAAACGAAAAAAACAGAATGCATTTATGCCGCAAGTCAGACAAATATGGTAAGAGCCATCGGACTTGAGGATGTGGCCTTTTTTGCAGTTTCTGATGATAAAACCCAGAAGAACACCTATTATCAGATGGAGAATTTTGGCAAGCCGAAAAAAATGGGCACCTCGTCAGATCTCATTTTCCAGATGTCCAAAGATTCAGTTTACGGAATGAACAAGGATGGAATGGTGTACCGAACAAACGATTTAGCCAAAATTGCGGGGAGTTGATGTCATGTTCCGGAGCGAATGCAGGAGAGTCCTGAATAAAAAAAGAAGTGCAGTAGTTTTGTTGTCTCTTTTTGTGTGCGTCATTTATACCTTGCTAAGGGGGGACGGTGTGGGAGGAGATTTTTCCGGAAACGCATATAAAAATATGATCCACGATGTAAAAAATATGGATATGAATACATTGGAAAAGTTTGCGGAAAAGAAAGATTTCGAAAAAAACGGACTGTATACAAATTCCTATAAAGCAGAGGATGCATTATACAATATCATATACAAACAGGCACAATATAGTAACAGCTATAAAGAATATGTGGCTTCTGTATTGGATCGACAGGAAAATGGAATTTCTATTTTTGTAAAAGGTAAGTATTCCAAAAGATTACAACAAAAAATTAAAGCAGATTTTTCCGGATTCAGGAACGTAAAAGAAAAGGAAATTGATGCGTACGGGATGGAGCGGCTGCTTCAGGCAGACTGCTTTGAAATCATGATGTTTGGTATGATCTTCCTGTTAGCCTATATCCTGCTGATACCTGAAAAAAATGAAGGGATTCTGAGGTTTTATTTTGCCATGCCAAATGGAAGAAACCGGCTTGGTTTTGTAAAATATGGTGTGGGTTGTTTTTATGCAGGGATCATATCGGTCGTATTTTATGGGGTAAAATGTCTTATTCTATCTTCTTTATATGGTCTTGGAAATCTTCGTGCGAAGGTACAAAGCTTTTATATGTTTCAGGGATTTCCGCCAAATATATCGGGAGGGAAATTTCTGATCGGATATGGATGCTATAAAATTTTGGTGGGAATTTTATTTTTCAGTATTTTTTATGCATTGACCCTTTTGTGGAAAAAAAGAAATATCGCATTTACCATGATAGCGGGGATTTTTTTTCTGGAAGGTTATTTCTGGTTCCATATTCGGGATAACAGCTGGCTGTATCTGATGCGCAGGATTAATTTGATACAGTTTATGGATATCAGAAATATATTAGCACAGTATTCCTGTGTGAATGTATGGAATGTGCCGGTCCATACCTATCTTGTGCTGGTCCTGGTCTGTGTGTTGCTTATTATTTCGTCAGGCGTGTCCGGGTTCCTTTTATATCCGGTCTTTGCCGGAGAAAATGGAAGGACACTGGAGATTGCCGGAAAGACAAGTTTTTGCTGGAACCTGCCATCGAAAATGGAACTTTTATTCTATGAGATAAAAAAATACTGGGTTTGTGAAAAGGGATGGATGCTGCTTCTTGCGGTATTGTGTGCGGGTTATTTTATTTCCGGGATACAGGTACAAAATGCAGGAGATGTTGACAAACTTTACTATGAAAAATATATGATGGAAATTCAGGGGAAAACGGTGCCGGAAGCAAAAAAGTATATGCAGGACATATTAAAAGAAATTCAAGAATGGAAAACGGATTTGGAGAGTGACAAGACGTTTTCCCAGGAATATATCTCCATCCTTGAAATCGGTGTGAAAAGAGAAAAAGGAGCCCAAAAAGCATATAAAAAGGTACTTTTGCAGGAGAAAAAGAAGGCAGATCATATTTTATATGAGAAGGGATACAGGCTGGCACTTGGCATGGGGAAGGAAGCATTTGCCTTTCATTTTATCGAAATTTTTTCAGCCATAGCGATAGCCATTTTTGCCTTCTGCGTTTATGGAGTAGACAACAAAATGGAGAGAAGACTTTTGCTGTATTCTACCTATTCTGGGAAAAATGCACTGATTCGATCCAAATGCAGGATGATCATTTTCTGGAGCATCTTTTTGATGGGAAGCCTGTATGGCAGTTGGATCTACAGTGTCTCTCGTAATTATTCGATCCATCATTTAAACTTTCATTGGAACTGCGTTGCGGGAAATGCTCTGTTTGGAATCATTCAGACAAAGATCGGCGTTATTTTGTTTGGATTTTATGGATTACACTTACTAGCGTTAATTTTTCTTGGTATGGTGGTTGGAAATCTGACGATGAGAGAGGACAGCATATGAAAAAAATAGTTGCAAAAGATCTGGTTAAGGAGTACAACAAAAAAACAGTATTATCCCATGTGAATATCGAAATGCAGGGTGGCGTTTATGGGCTGCTGGGGCCGAACGGAGCCGGAAAAAGCACCTTGATCGGTATCATGGTGGATGGCATTCAGAATTATAGCGGCGAGATTTTGTACGGAAATGAGAACATAAAAAAGCTTGGAAAAGATTATAGAAAAAGAGTGGGGTATGTGCCGCAAAAGCAGGGATTGTATGAAGAGTTTTCTGTTTTAGAATGTATGAATTATATTGCAGTATTAAAGGGACTGAAAAAACGGGAGGTCCGGGAAGAAATCACTTATTTGCTGGAAAGACTGCACATTCTGGATGTCGCCAGTCGAAAGATATCAACCCTGTCCGGTGGAATGAAACAGAGGGTGCTTATGGTACAGGCATTGCTCGGAGATCCGGATTTTATCATATTAGATGAGCCGACGGTAGGCCTTGATCCGGTAGAAAGATATGATTTTCGAAATTTTGTCAGGGAGCTTTCCAAAACGTGTACCATTTTATATGCAACACATGTGGTAAGTGATATTGAAGACATTGCAAAAGAGGTTATCCTGATCAAATCGGGAGAGATCCTTGTGCAGGATACGGTTGAAAATCTTATTTCGGATCTGGAAAAGAAAAAGAAAAATATTCGTAATCTGGAGGATGTCTTTGTGTATTATACGAAGGGGGAAAGGGAGATCGCTTTCGATAGATAATTTTCCACCAACTGATGCTATGGATTGTTATTGTTTCAAACAGGCAAAACATGTATAATGGTCTTGGCAAAGAAATTTAGAAAGTCAGAATTGATAGAGAAAGCGGGGAAATAGATGTGACGCGGGGACAGGAGCAAAGTATTGAGCAGCGGCTGGAGGAGAGAGTATACCTTTCCATGCTCTATGATTTTTATGGTGCATTATTAAAAGAAAATAACAGGCGTATTTTTGAGGCATATATTCAGGAGGATTATTCAATCTCAGAGATTGCAGGGGAGATGGAGATTTCCAGACAGGCAGTACATGATGCGGTGAAGCGGATCACGAAGCAGTTAAAGGGCTACGAGGAAAAGCTTGGACTTCTGGAGCGTTTTGAACAGCAGAGAAGTGAGATGAGACGACTGCATGAATGTCTGCAGGAGATGAATATTTCCGAGACGGATCCAAGGGGGCAGGAAATATTTCAGATCCTTTCCAAGATCATTGAAGAATAGAAGGATGGCAGAATAAAAATTACAGAATAACCGTCATGCTGTGTTATCTGTGACAGATAGTTACAAAAGGAGCTTCGTATGTATTTTGAATATGGAGAGAAAGAAATTTCTTATCTGAAGGGAAAGGATCAGAAATTAAAGGAAGTGATCGAGCAGATCGGTCCCATAAAACGGACAGTGGATACGGATCTGTTTTCGTCGATCGTGTATCATATTATCGGGCAGCAGATCTCGACAAAGGCACAGGAGACGATCTGGAGAAGGACGCTTGAACGGGTTGGAGAGGTGAACGCAGAGAACATCTGCAGGATGGATATTGAACAGCTTCAGTCGCTAGGAATTTCTTTTCGAAAAGCAGAATATATTGAAGATTTTGCAAAGAATGTATCGGATGGCAGCTTTGATCTGGAGAATATACGGAATCTTTCGGATGAGGATGCGATCCGTTCACTCAGCAGTTTAAAGGGGATCGGCGTCTGGACAGCGGAAATGCTTCTTTTGTTCTGTCTGCAGAGACCGAATGTATTCAGTTATGATGATCTGGCGATCCGGCGCGGGCTTCGGATGGTATATCACCACCGTAAGATTGACCGGAAATTATTTGAAAAATACCGCCGCAGATTTACACCGTATTGCAGCGTGGCAAGTCTGTATTTTTGGGCGGTATCGGGAGGCGCGATCCCGGGGATGCGGGATTATGCACCGGCCCAAGGCAAAAGAAAATACTAGGGGGCGATACAATGTTAATCATATACAGAACAAATAATTCGATAGAGGCGGATGCGATTTGCAGCAATCTGTCAGAACATGGAATTGCGTGCGATTGCAGCCGGAATGATTCCTTTCATGCCGTATCCGGTGTGAATCATGTTATGTTTGAAATCAGTGTGTCGGAGGACATGGAGCAGCAGGCACGGGATGTGATCCGCGAGCAGTCCGGTGAATATAAAAGCACGAAGGCGGGAAGCAGAAGGCACAGCATGGCAAGGATCGTGGCGATCATTTCGCTGGTTGTCATTGTGCTTGGACTTGCAGCAAGCATTATCAGTGCCGTGATGTAGAAGCCAAGGAAACGGTCGAGATGAAGCCGGGCACAGACGATGTCTACAATAAATTAAAATAATTTACCAGACGTTTAATGTTTAAAAATAAAAAACGTCAAGAAAAATACTTGACAAAATCGAAACGATTGTGTATACTAGCCATTGTGTTGTGAAAGCAGACTTTGAAATGGAGGTATTATATGGCATTTGATAGTTTATCCGAAAAGCTGCAGAATGTTTTTAAGAACCTCCGTAGCAAGGGACGTTTGACGGAGGAGGATGTTAAGGCAGCTTTAAAGGAAGTTAAGATGGCTCTTCTGGAGGCAGATGTTAACTTTAAAGTAGTCAAGAACTTCGTCAAGACAGTGCAGGAGCGGGCAGTCGGACAGGATGTGATGAACAGCCTGACGCCGGGGCAGATGGTGATCAAGCTTGTGAATGAAGAGCTTGTCAGTCTCATGGGAAGCGAAACCACTGAGATTGCATTGAAGCCATCCAATGAGATAACCATCATTATGATGTGTGGTCTTCAGGGTGCCGGTAAGACAACGACGACCGCCAAGATTGCCGGAAAGCTGAAGCAGAAGGGACGTTGTCCGTTGCTGGCAGCCTGTGATATTTATCGTCCGGCAGCGATCGAGCAGTTGAAGGTCAATGGTGAGAAGCAGGGCGTTGAGGTATTCGCAATGGGTACCAGCCACAAGCCGGTTGACATTGCGAAGGCAGCGATCGAGCATGCAGCAGCACATAATGAGAACGTGGTCATTCTGGATACGGCAGGACGTCTTCATGTGGATGAGGATATGATGGGCGAGCTGCAGGAGATCAAGGAGAACATTGATATCGATCAGACAATCCTCGTTGTGGATTCCATGACAGGACAGGATGCAGTTAATGTTGCCAAGACCTTCGATGAGAAGATTCAGATTGACGGTGTTATCCTGACAAAGTTAGATGGTGATACCCGAGGTGGTGCGGCACTCTCCATTCGTGCAGTGACAGGACGTCCGATCCTGTATGTCGGCATGGGAGAGAAGCTGTCAGATCTGGAGCAGTTTTATCCGGATCGTATGGCATCCCGTATTCTTGGTATGGGCGATGTGCTTACATTGATCGAGAAAGCTGAGGCTGAGATCGATCAGGACAAGGCAAGGGAGATGGAGAAGAAGTTCCGTAAGGCGGAGTTTGACTTCAATGATTTTCTGGAGCAGATCGGTCAGATGAAGAAGATGGGCGGTATCAAAAGCATTCTTGGTATGATGCCGGGAATGGGACTTCCGACCGACTTAGACATTGATGATGATGTGTTTAAGGGCACAGAGGCGATCATTTATTCCATGACACCGGAGGAACGGGGCAATCCGGCCCTGATCAATCCATCCCGTAAGAAGCGTATCGCAAAAGGTGCAGGTGTAGATATCTCAGAGGTCAACAAGCTGATCAAACAGTTTGAACAGTCCCGTAAGATGATGAAACAGATGTCGGGAATGATGTCCGGCAAGGGCAAGAAAAAGGGGCGTTTTGGCGGCGGAATGCCAAAGCTTCCGTTTGGATTTTAAGATGCATTCAGATTCCGGTCACACCGGGGTTTGTATATAAATAGTACATGTAAGATTAGGAGGTGAAAAACATGGCAGTAAAGATCAGATTAAGAAGAATGGGTAAGAAGAAAGCACCTTTCTATAGAGTAGTAGTTGCTGATTCCAGATCTCCAAGAGATGGTAAGTTTATCGATGAGATCGGTACCTATGATCCAAATCAGGACCCAAGCGTTTTCAAGTTTGATGAGGAAAAGGCTAAGCAGTGGTTGGCAAATGGTGCTAAGCCGACGGAGACAGTTGGAAAGCTGTTAAAGCAGGCTGGAATCGAGTAATTTTTTTGACCAGTGAGGATGTGTAGAATATGAAAGAATTAGTGGAAGTTCTCGCACAGGCACTTGTGGATCACCCGGAAGAGGTTGAGGTCGCAGAGACTGAGACAGAGAATGAAATCCTATTGGAACTTAAAGTTGCTTCTGATGACATGGGTAAGGTTATCGGAAAGCAGGGACGTATTGCAAAGGCAATTCGCACAGTAGTGAAGGCTGCCGCTTACAATACGGACAAAAAGATTACTGTAGAAATCGGACAGTAGGTTCGTGGAAGACGCCTGTACATGGTTATGTACAGGTGTATTTTTCTTTATAGCTGAAATATATAGAATCAATGACGGAAAGGTATTGTTTGTATGGAAGATTATTTTAGAGTAGGTGTCATTGCCAATACCCACGGGATCCGAGGAGAGGTCAAGGTATTTCCGACCACAGAGGATCCGAAACGTTTTAAGGGAATGAAGGAGATCATTCTGGATACCGGAAATGAGAAAAAGGTGTTGGAGGTTGCTTCCGCACGTTTTTTTAAGAACATGGTCATTTTGAAATTTAAGGGAATTGATTCGATCAATGACATTGAAAAATATAAAGGCAGAGATCTTCTGGTCACCAGAGAAAATGCGATTCCGCTGGAAGAGGGCGAGTATTATATTGCCGATATTCTCGGTGCAACCGTGGTGACAGAGGATGGGGAGACATTCGGTGTATTAAAGGATGTACTGACAACAGGAGCCAATGATGTTTATGTGGTAGAGCATGAAGGGAAGGAAGTGCTGCTTCCGGTGATTCCGGATTGTGTACTGTCCCGAAATATGGACACTAAAGTTGTGACGGTTCATATTATGGAAGGACTGTTGTAAATTGTCAGATCAATCAGACATGAGAAATGAGGATAGGTAAATGAACTTTCATGTAATGACTTTGTTTCCGGAAATGATCGAACGTGCAATGAATGAGAGCATTACCGGCAGGGCGATCAAGGCAGGATATATATCGGTAGATGCCGTGAATATCCGTGATTTTGCGAATAACAAGCATAACCGCGTGGATGATTATCCCTATGGCGGCGGAGCCGGAATGGTGATGCAGGCAGAGCCTGTGTATCGCTGTTATGAGAGTATCTGTCATTCGATCGGAAATGAACGCCCGAGGGTGGTCTTTATGACACCGCAGGGAAGAACCTTCAATCAGAAGATTGCAGAGGAGTTATCGCAGGAGGAGGATCTGGTTCTGCTCTGTGGTCATTATGAAGGAATTGACGAGCGTGTTCTGGAAAAGATCGTGACCGATAATGTGTCGATCGGCGATTATGTCCTGACTGGCGGAGAGCTTCCGGCGCTTGTCGTGATGGACACGATCTCGAGACTGGTGCCCGGGGTACTTAACAACGGAATGTCTGCGGTCAAGGAATCATTCTCGGATAATCTGTTAGAATATCCGCAGTATACAAGACCGGAGGAATGGATGGGGGAGAAGGTGCCACCTGTCCTGCTTTCGGGACACCACAAGAATATCGCCGCCTGGTACCGGGAGCAGTCAATTCTTCGGACAGCGAAGAACAGACCGGATCTTCTGGAGAAAGCAGAGCTGACGGAGAAGGAAAGAGACTGGCTGTATAAGCAGCAGGAAAGGAAATGATGACAGCATGAGCAGCAAGATAGCGAAAGTAACCATATTGATCATAGCAGTGGCACTGATTCTGGTGGAGGTGGCGCCAAGATGGCAGCTGAGGGCAGCCAATGATGAGGATATGACGACGACAGAGATCTCTGTGGACAATGGAACAGGCGATGATCCGGACAATGCACCGGAGCAGGAAAAGCCGGCAGTAACACCAAAGTCTGCCCAAACAGCAGCTCCGGCAAAGAAAGAACCTGCAAAGCCGAAGGCAGACGATTCCGGAAAGGGAAAAGCAGCAGATGCCGGAAAGAGTCAGGTGGCAAAGAACCGGAAACATGCCGCAAAGCATAAAAATAAAAAGCACCATCCGGCAGCTCCGACACCGGTACCGACTTACCGCCCGATCGAGGGAAATGTACAGATGTACAATATACAGTATCTGTCGCAGATCCAGAAGCTGAAAGATGCCAACAAACGGATCACAGATAAGCGTCAGGAACTGATCACAAAGACGCAGTCACTGACCGTCAGACAGGCATATCTCGAGAAAATGCGCCGTACTATTGGAAGCAATACCATGGCAGTCAAGGTGGCGGCAACCGGATCTGCAGTATCGAAGGTGGTATCTGCTGCCGCAGTACAGGGGCTTGATTCTACGGTCGATCAGGTGGTCTATCAGGGATATATTTTGTGTAACCCAGATTATTTTGATGTGCTGACAGTTTCCGGCATGGACACGTTTTTTGAGGAGAATGAGACTTTTGACCTGGGACTTTATCTGGATAAGGAGATCAATCAGTGCGGGCGCAAGCTCAGGAATCTGAAGAAGCCGGTACATCATATCCGTTCAAAATACGAAAAGATTCATACCCGGTATGTCAAAGGAATCAGGAAGCATAATCCGGTAATCTTTAATCCGTATGACTTAACGGTCAGAAGTGGTGTGACAAAATCGCAGATGCGTAAAATGTTAGAGGGAAGTGAGTTAGTTACGCTTGCTCCGGTGTTTGTGAAGGCAGAACATAAATACGGGGTCAATGCGGTTGGCCTGGCATCCATCGCCGCACTCGAAAGTGCGTGGGGAACATCAAGAAGAGCCAGACAGGATCATAATTTTACCGGTTTTGGTGTGGACTCGGATGATGCACAGGGCATCAATGCAGCCAGTGATCAGGCGAATATTATGAGAACCGCAAAATGGCTTGCCAAAAGCTATCTTACACAGGATGGCATTTATTATGATGGAACCGGACTGATGGAGATCAATCACCACTATTCCGCATCTTTTACCTGGGCATGGAAGGTAGAGCATTGTACAAAGCAGATGTTTGAAAATCTGCAGTAACAGGAGGTACCATGTCATGAAGCTTTGGAGAGGAAAAGCCGTTTTCGCGGCAGAACTTGTATTTATTATGGTGGTATGCAGCATTACAGGCTGTGTATCACCCTTTTCAGATAAAGAGAAGGGTGCAGAGCCGCTCTCAATATCCGGTTTTGCGTTTGATACCACTTACACGGTCACGCTTTATCAGGGTGGAAGCCGGAAGCTGTTAGATCATTGTGTTTCACTCTGTACAGATTATGAAAAGCTGCTCAGCACTACGAGGAAAGACAGTGAATTATATCAGATCAATAAGGTCAGCAGGGAAGCAGCTGAGAGCGGAGAGGTTGATGGAAGTGTTTCCATAAAGATTTCAGATCGGATGCATGATATTCTTCAAAAAGGACTTTACTACTGCAAGCTGTCGGACGGAAATTTTGATATCTCGATCGATCCGGTCAGTAGTTTGTGGGATTTTTCCTCCGGGAAAGGTACAGTGCCGGATGCACAGAAGATCAAAGAGGCATTGAAGTATGTGGATTACCACAACATTCGTTTAAAAAAGCATATGCTGATCTTTCAGAAATCCGGTATGGAACTGGATCTTGGCGGAATTGCGAAAGGATATATCGCCGATCAGATCAGGGAGTATCTGACAGAGAATGGCGTTACAGGTGCGGTCATTGATCTGGGAGGAAACATTCTGTGCATCGGTGGAAAGAATAAGGGGGACGATTTCCGGATTGGGATAAGACAGCCGTTTGCTGACCGGGAAGAGACGGTCGCCGTGGTCGATATCAATGGGAAGTCCGTTGTTTCCTCCGGTATTTATGAGCGGTATATTAAGACAGACGAGGGGACGATGTACCATCATATTTTAGATCCGAAGACGGGTTATTCCTATGATAATAATCTCCTCGGTGTGTCCATAATATCGGACAGATCTGTTGATGGAGACGGACTTTCGACAACGGCATTTACACTGGGGCTTTCCGAGGGAATGGATTTGATCGATTCGCTCGATGATGTGGAAGCAGTATTTATTACTAAAGACGAAAAGCTCCATTATTCGAAGAATTTTAAGAAGTATCTTGAGGAAGAGTGACACATAACGTGCTGCAGGTTTCAGTTAAGTGGAAGCCCGCAGCACTTTTTTGGAGGAGACAGAGGGATTTTGGAAAGTGGCAGAGGAATATTGGAATCCCGGGATGCATATAGATAGACAAACAGCAAACCATGCAATGCCCGGTCGGCATGTACCAGTGCATTGCCAATGTATTCCGGGAGGTAGCCATGGAGGAATTTCAGGTATATACAGACATCGCCAGCCGAACCAATGGCGAGATTTATTTGGGAGTGTGCGGTCCGGTCCGCACCGGCAAATCGACATTTATCAAGCGTTTTATGGAGCTTTTGGTGCTTCCGTCGATCACGGATGAGCATGACCGGCAAAGAGCGGTGGATGAACTGCCACAGTCGGCAGACGGCAAAACCATTATGACAACAGAGCCGAAGTTTATTCCGAAGGAAGCGGTCGGTGTGCGGCTGATGGGAGATAATGAGGTGAAGATGCGTCTTATTGACTGCGTCGGCTATATTGTGGATGGGGTCAATGGTCTGACGGAGGATGGCGAGGAGCGGATGGTCATGACGCCATGGTCGAAGGAGCCGATGCCATTTACACGGGCGGCAGAATTTGGAACGCAGAAGGTGATCCACGATCATTCCACGGTGGGCGTTGTCGTTACGACCGACGGCAGTATTACGGAGTTAGACAGGGATGCTTATCTGGAGGCGGAGGGGAGAACGATCCGCGAACTCAAGGACATTGGAAAAGCTTTTGTGGTACTGGTTAATTCAACGCATCCCTACAGCGAAGAAACGGTAAATATCGTAAATGAGATCAAAGACAGCTATGATGTGGAGGCAATGGCGATCAACGCCAGCCAGCTTCGCAAGGAGGACATTCTGGCGATCATGGAGCGGATACTTCAGTCTTTCCCGGTCACGCAGATCGCATTTCATCTGCCGAAATGGGTGGAAATGCTGCCAAATGACCATTGGCTCAAATCAGAGCTTTTTGAGAAGGTGCGGGAGATTTTAGGGAAGATTGCAAGGATCAGCGATGTTACCAGAGAACATTTTCAGGTGGACAGTGACATGATCAAAGAGTTTCATATCCGCAAGATCGGTATGGAAAACGGAAAGGTCTTTATTGATACACTGTTTGACGATTCCAGATATTATCAGATCTTAAGTGAGCTCGTTGGCACAGAGATTCCGGGAGAATACCAGCTGATCCGGCTGTTAAAGGAATATGCTGCACAGAAGGAAGAGATCGGGAAGATCGGTCAGGCATGGCAGGAGGTTCATCAGAAGGGTTACGGAGTGATCACACCGACTACAGATGAGATTACGATCGAGGAGCCGGAGTTGATCCACCATGGTAATAAATATGGTGTAAAGCTTAAGGCGGTCAGCCCGTCTATACATATGATCCGTGCCAATATTGAGACAGAGATCGCTCCGATCGTTGGAACTCAGGAACAGGCAAAGGATCTTCTTGAGTATATTGCCGGTCAGGCGGGACCGGATAAGGACGGGATCTGGGATACCAATATTTTCGGAAAGACCGTGCGCCAGCTTGTCGATGAGGGGATGAGCGGAAAGGTCAATAAGCTTACGCAGGAAAGCCAGCTCAAGTTGCAGGAGACGATCCAGAAGGTGATCAACGACAGCAACGGTGGTCTTGTCTGCATCATCATTTAGTGATGACGGAGCGAAGTATTTTATTTTCAAAGGATGTCACAGATCATATCCGTTCACAGGGTATTATATAGTTTCTGAAATTTAATGTTTGCAGCATATGCGTTCATTGATTTTTCATACAAATACGGTACAATATTGCCATGAAAAAAGAATTTGGCGGGTTGTGCCGTATTTGTAATGTATAGGAAATGCTTGTAACGTAGTGTGAACCAAGGGCAAAACGCCGGTTTTGCCCTTTTTACCAGACAGAAGGCCTGTCGTTTAATATTTGGAAATAATGAGGTGATATTGTGGAAGATACACAGCTTACATATTATGGTGGATATTATGAGCCCTTGAAACAGTTGGAGCAGGAGGTACTTGGCTGGTTGAATGAGAGGGTGGACGAGCTTGACGGAAAGCATCAGGAAAGACCGGTGGAGCATATCCGCAGCCGTATCAAGACGGCAGAGGGGGTGCAGGAGAAGCTGGAACGAAAGGGCTATGATAATGATGTGGAAACAGCGTTTACACATCTTTCCGATCTGATCGGTTTCAGACTGGTAACACATTTCGTGGGGGATGTGTACGAACTGGTAAAGTCCATGAAATCGGACACACGTTACCGTGTCGTTAAGGAAAAGGATTATATCGCATTGCCAAAGCCGAACGGATACCGCAGCTATCATGTGATCCTGGAGTGTCCGTTTCCGGAGGCACCGGATGGTGTGCTTCGTGTAGAGATACAGCTTCGGACGATCGCAATGGACTGCTGGGCGAGTCTGGAGCATGAGATGCGTTACAAGAAAGGAATTACCAATACCGCACTGATCGAAAAGGAGTTGAAGCGCTGTGCCGGGGAGATGGCATCGACGGATCTGTCGATGCAGACACTTCGGGATATGATACGTCAGTAGCAGACCGGGTATGCGTGGGCGTGATAAAACAAAGATGATAGGCTGAAATGCGCAAAGGGAAACAGCATTTTTAATTTTGTGCCGGACAGAATTAAGGAGGATGACAATGAAGATATTATATGCAGAGGACGAATTGGGACTGTCGATGGCAGTGGCGGAGGTTTTGAAGATGGAGGGCTTTGAGGTGACGTCGGTCATGGACGGACTGTCGGCGGATGAAATCCTTCAGAAGGAACATTTTGATATGGTGGTGCTTGACATCATGATGCCGGGCATGGAGGGAACACAGGTGGCAGAGAATATGCGCAAAAGATCCGATTATACGCCGGTGCTTCTGCTGACAGCCAAGGCAGAAACGGAGGATCGGATCGATGGACTCAACAAGGGCGCGGATGATTATCTGGCAAAGCCGTTTGCCATGGGAGAGCTGGTGGCGCGCGTCAAGGCGATGATCCGGAGAAACCGTGATTATCAGCAGACAGTATTAAATCTTGCCAATGTCACACTGGATCTGGAGAGCAACGAGCTTTCTGCACGATCAGGCAGCCTGATATTAAGTGTAAAGGAGGCGAAGCTTCTGGCGCTGTTTCTGGAAAAGGAGTCGGTCAGCTATTCTGTAGAGGATATTGCCGGTCAGGTGTTTCAGGGGGAGGTAAGCCCCGAGGAAATCACCCTTTACATGGCATATCTGAACAATAAACTGATTCAGATCCACGGCAATCTGCAGCTTGTCATGAAGGATGACCGGATCTGCATGGAACGAAAGGAGGAATCTGATTGAAGAAATTAAGATGGCGTCTTGTAAAAATTGTATTTTTTTCCGTGGTTGTTGTTTTTGCAATTATGAATCTGATCCTGATGGTGAGTCTCAGAACATATAATAACAGTCAGGCAGATCAGATGACGAGGATCATCAGTGAAAATAACGGAACTGTTCCCAAAATGAAGGATTACGACGAAAACAGCAGCAATAAGCAGCTCTTCCGGAACAGCTTTTATGAATTTAATGAGGAATCGGCATACCGGACAAGATATTTCAGTGTGTCCATAAATGCGGACAGACAGATTAAGTCTGTGGATATGGATCACGTTGCCGCTATTGATGAGAAAAAAGCAGTGCGGATGACAAAGCTTGTGTTGTTTTCACCGAAGGAAGTAGGGAATATTGGAAATTACCGGTTTCGCAAGGAATATACCAATGGCGTTGTCAGTGATATTATTTTTCTGGACTGCAAGGAGAGTCAGGAATTTTACCGGCTGGTTGTAACACTTACCATTAGTGTTTCTGTTCTTTTGACATTGCTGATCACGATTATTTTTATTATCGCATCCAAGCGTGTGGTGCGCCCGTTTGAGGTAAACTCCCAAAGGCAGAAGCAGTTTATCACAGATGCCAGCCATGAGCTTAAGACGCCGCTTGCGATCATATCCGCCAATGCGGAGGTGCTGCAGTATAAGGGTGAGCAGAATGAATGGCTTCAGAATATTGTTGAGCAGGCAAAGCGAATGGGAAAACTGATCAACCAGCTTCTTGTTCTGGCGAAGTTAGATGAGGTGCAGGAGAATAATGAGCGGCAGGAAATCGATATGAAGGAGCTGGTCGAGAAAGCAGTAGAACCGTTTCATGAGGTGCTTGAGCAGAAGGATGTGATGCTTTCGGTGGAAGCAGAGGACGGTCTTATCGTGCGGGCAAACCGCGAACAGATCGAACAGCTTGTTACGATACTGATGGACAATGCCTCGAAATACGTCAGTGAACATGGAAGCATTGTCTGGAAGCTTGGAAAGAATCACAAGGGGGTTACGTTCTCTGTTGCTAATACCACAGAGGAGGATAAGATTGATACAGCACGGTTATTTGACCGGTTCTATCGCAATGACAGCTCCCGCTCCTCTAAGACAGGTGGTCACGGGATCGGACTTTCTATAGCCAAAAAGATCGTGGATGCGCATAAGGGAAGTATTGCGGCGAAATCAGAGGGAAACACGGTTATTTTTTCGGGGATGATTCCATAAATGCATTTATGGTTTGACAAGAAATCGGCATACTGCTATAATTCTTTTGTAATATATGTGTAACATTTAGAATGAATATTTAACATTCTTTGATAGAAATGAGGAATAACATGTACCGAAAGAATATAAAATGGATCGCAGCAGTACTGGCCGCGGTGCTTGTCACTGGTGGCGCAGCGACGATCCATGCAGGCACGGTGGCAACCGAGAAGCCGATGGCGGGCATCAATCTCAGTCTGGACAAGTACAGCGATGCTGTTCTTGCAGAGCAGGAGAAGGAGGAGACCGCAGAGAAGAATATGGAGGTTACGGCAGAGCAGGTATCTGTTAAGAACACATCCACAACGGTTTCTGAGGAGACAACAGACAGCTCTGACAAGAAAACGACCAAGAAGAAGGAAAGTCATCTCAAGCTGAATCTCAAGTATGACAGACTTGGTGTTGCAGATGTGGATTCTTACCTGAATGTCAGAAATAAGCCGGGCGAGAGTGCAAAGGTGATCGGCAAGATGACGAAGCATTCCGGCTGTAATATTTATACGATCAATAAGGGCTGGGCGAAGATCGTGTCCGGCAAGGTGAAAGGCTATGTTAAGGCGAGTTATCTGGCAAAGGATCATGAGGCAGAGGAACTTGCCAAAAAGATCGCCAATCTTCGAATCTCTGTGAATACAGAGACGTTAAATGTACGTTATCTTCCTTCAACGGATGCAGGGATCTATGATCAGATTTCCGAGGAGGATGAGTATGATATTTATAAAAAGAATCTGACAAAGAGCTGGCTGAAGAATTATATTGCCAAGCACTGCAAGAAGTCCGATCTTAAGAATATTAATACCGGGAAGATGTACAACAATCTGAAGAACTGGATGTGCATCAGCATTGATAATGAGAAAGCATTTGTCAGCAAGGATTTCGTTAAGGTGACGTTTAATCTTGACCGAGCCGTATCGATCAAGTCATCCGGGATCGCTTCTAAGACATCCTCTGACAATAGTTCCTCAAGCAACCTGTCATCCATGGTAAATTATGCGATGCAGTTCCTTGGAAACCCATATGTCTGGGGAGGGACAAGCCTGACAAACGGAACGGATTGTTCCGGATTTGTGATGAGAATTTATGAGCATTTTGGGTATTCTCTTCCGAGAACTTCTGCCGCACAGGCAGGAGCAACCAGGACAGTAAGCTCCGGTGATGTTCGTCCGGGAGATCTGTTCTTCTACGGAAGTGGCGGGGTAAGCCATGTTGCAATGTATATTGGCAATGGTCAGATCATCCATGCAAGTAACCCGCGTACCGGTATTAAGATCTCATCGGCTTATTACCGTACACCGATCAAGATCGGACGCGTGATCAGTTAAAGGGCAGAATGCTGCCGGTGTGGCAGTGATTTTGAGCGGCAAAGGATAAATACAGAGACTGTTCTGCAAAAGAAAATTGGCAGAACAGTTTTTTTGTGGTATGATTACACCAAAATCCAGAATGGAGGCTTGGAATGGAGATAGCGATTATTGTACTTGTGGTACTGATACTGATCGGCGTTAAGGCGTATGTTGATCAGCGCAATTATAAGAAGCGGCTGCGGACAAGGCTGCTGCGGGAATGGGGCAGACCTTCCGAGGACGAGTACGGCATTGAGAAGCTTCAGACAGTGGCAGAATATTTCCGGGCACATGAAAACGATCAGTCGATCGATGATATCACCTGGAATGATCTTGATATGGATACGGTGTATCAACAGATGAATCATACGAAGTCCGCGATGGGACAGGAATATCTGTATGCATTGCTGCACAATCCGCAGGTTGATGCAGAGAGCTTAAAGGAAAGAGAACGGCTGATCTCTTTTTTTATGGAGAATGAGAAGGCGCGTTTTGATCTGCAGCAGGAATTTGCGGCGATCGGTAAGGGCGGTAACTTTTCGGTGTACGGTTATCTGGACAGAGTGGGAATGCTGCAGAAGGAGAATGGGATTAGTTCAGTGATCCAGATGCTTGCGTTTGTGGGGGGTGTGATTTCCTGTTTTTTCGTGCCGGATATTATGATCATGCCAACCGCAGTGGTCGCAGCGATCAATATGGTGACCTATTATAAGAGAAAGGCACAGATGGAGACGTTTTACCGGCTGTTTGCCTTTATCGTAAAGATGGTTCGTTTTTCCGAAGCGGTGGCTTCCTTAAATATCCCTGAGACAGAGGTTTATTTTCAGAGACTGAAGGAGGAAGCAGGTAGATTTCGCCATTTCTGCAGAGGAAGCTGGCTGGTAGTGGGTGGCGGTAATATGGAAGGTAATATCACAGATATCCTGATGGATTATGTCCGTCTGCTGACGCATGTTGATATTATTAAGTTCCAGTCAATGGCAAGAGAGGTGCTTCGCCTTCGGGATGACTTAAATGTGATGTATGAGACGGTCGGTTATCTGGACAGTATGCTTGCGGCTGCCTCTTACCGCGAGATGATGGGAGAATGGTGTGAGCCACAGCTTACACGGGCGAAGGACCGTCAGTTTTATCTGGAGGCGGACGAGCTGTATCATCCGCTTCTGACCGATCCGGTCAAGAATACGATCCATACGCACCGCAATGTACTTCTGACCGGCTCCAACGCATCCGGAAAGTCAACCTTTATCAAGACGGTGGCGATTAATGCGATCCTGGCACAGACGATCCATACAGTGCTTGCGGACAGCTACCGGGCGAATTTCTTCCGGATTTATTCCTCCATGGCACTGCGTGATGATATTATGAGCAGCGAGAGCTATTATATGGTGGAGATCCGTTCGTTAAAGCGGATCGTGGATCAGTCAAAGTGTCAGGGCGAACCGGTGCTTTGCTTTATTGACGAGGTTCTTCGCGGAACGAATACGGTGGAGCGTATTGCGGCATCCACTGAGATCCTTGAGCTTCTCGCCGCACAGAACGCTTTCTGTTTTGCGGCGACACATGATATTGAATTGACAGAGCTTTTGAAGAAGCAGTATGATAATTATCATTTCGAGGAACAGGTGGAGGAGGATGACGTAATCTTTGATTACCGTCTCCGTGAAGGCAAAGCGATGACGCGCAATGCGATCAAGCTTCTGCATATGATCGGCTATGATCCAAAAATCGTTGAGCGGGCGCAGGAACGCGTGGAGTATTTTGTGGAGCACGGAAGCTGGCAGATGCAATAGATACGATGATTTCGGGAGGATGACAATGACAAGGATAACAATGTATACAGATGGTGCGGCGAGAGGCAATCCGGACGGACCGGGCGGCTACGGCACAATACTGTCCTTTGTGGATTCCAAGGGGCAGGAGCATATCAGAGAGCTGTCAGCGGGCTATCAGAAGACAACAAACAACCGCATGGAAATGATGGCGGTGATCGCCGGGCTTGAGGCACTCAACAGACCGTGCGAGATTACGGTGTACTCCGACAGCCAGTATGTGGTAAAGGCATTTAACGAGCACTGGCTGGATGGCTGGATCAAAAAGGGCTGGAAACGCGGCAAGAACGAGCCGGTCAAAAATGTTGATCTGTGGAAGAGAATGCTTGCGGCGAAGGAACCGCATCAGGTTTCCTTTCAGTGGGTCAAGGGACATAACGGACATCCGCAGAATGAGCGCTGCGATGAGCTGGCAACAACGGCAGCCGACGGAACCGGTCTTTTGGTTGATGAGGGACTGGAGCAATAGGATCGCTTATAGTCAGAAGAATCCGGCAGAAAGGCAGAGGAAACGGCGGAAAAGCGGAACGAGCTGACTGGAAGGCGGAATGAACCGGCGATATTTCCGAAAAAATACCGGGATAGAATATTCATGGTAAAATACGGCAAGAATACATAACAAATTCAGAAAGGAATGGTTATGTATGAAAGGAAAAGTATTTCGTTATATTACCGTATGCAGTCTGTTTCTGGCACTGTTTGCGCTTGCCAATTTCTACTGTTATCAGTCTGCAATGAATCAGTTTGAGAAGATGCAGGAGGATCATGAGGCACGGGTTGGCGAGCAGGTGCAGGTGTATGTGGACAATGAGATGGCAGACCGTATGGCACAGATGGAAAAGTCTGTCCGGGAAACGGTACAGACGCAAAATGTCCAGAATACACTGACGGAAAATACCGTGTATCAGGTGCAGAGTCACAATGCGTTGACCAACGAGACAGTGACCGAATACCGGAAGCTGCCGGACGAGCTGGTGGGCTGTGACCGGAAACTGGTACAGCAGTTTTGCAGTAAATATAAGGATAGTCATATGTCCGCAAAGGAATTTCTCGACGGGCTGCAGAGTGTCAGTCTGATCTCCTTTTCGCCGGAACGGCTGACAATCTGTAAGAATTTCGATGTCTCCAAGGTAAAGTTTCGTTATTACCTGATCTCCGATGGGACAGAGGTGATCGCCTATTACGGTGATATGAAGACGGTCTATGAACACACAGGGATCAAGATTTCTTCGCTCTCAGCAAAGGAGCGAAAACAGCTTAAGAAGGGGATTGAAGTTAAGGATGAGGAAGAGTTATATGGAATATTAGAAAATTATTCCAGTTAACAGACAATACAACAAGAGAAACGGAGAGAAAGATGCAGGAGGATATCATTGTGATCGGAGCCGGGGCATCCGGCATGATGGCAGCAATCACGGCTGCGGTAAACGGGGGACAGGTTCTGATCTTAGAACAGCTTTCCCAGCCGGGGAAGAAGCTGTATGCTACGGGAAATGGCAAATGCAATTATACAAACCGGTATCAGGAGATGGAATGCTATCGGGGAGAGGATCGCTCATTTATTGAAAGAGCACTGGGGCATTTCTCCTGTGACGATACACTGCGCGAATTTCGCAGAATGGGTATTTTGCCGCAGGAGCGGGATGGCTATTATTATCCGGTATCCGGACAGGCTTCCTCGGTGGTGGATGCTCTGGTGCGTCAGCTTAAGCTTCTCGGGGTAAAGCTTCACACTGAAGAACATGTGCACCGGATCATACCGCCGGAAAACGGACAGAAAGGCTATCAGGTCAGGACAGACAAGAGAACTTATCAGGCGCGTTGTGTGATACTTGCCGTGGGAGGAAAGGCAGCTCCGGTTCATGGAACAAGGGGCGATGGCTATGCGATGGCAAAGCAGCTTGGACTTAACGTCTTAACACCGCTTCCGGCACTGACCTCATGTGTGTTAAAAGGAGATTTTGCGAAGGAATGGGCAAAGATCCGTGTGAAAGGCAGAGTTTCTTTATACAATAAGGCAGGAGAGCTTCTGGCGCAGGATCAGGGTGAGCTTCAGCTTGTGTCCTACGGACTTTCGGGGATTCCGTTCTTTCAGGTGAGCCGTTATGCGGCAAGAGCGTTGGAGACAGGCGATAAGCCATATCTGTTGCTGGATATTCTGCCGGATTATTCGATGGAAGAGGTAGGGCAGGAACTCACACGCAGACGGGAAGCCTTTGCGGACTATCCGGCGGAGCAGGTGCTGGAGGGGATGGTTCATAAGGTGCTTGGGCGTGTCCTTTTAAAAAGCCTTGGCATGAATCCGAAGACACGGGTCGTCGAATGGAGCGAGCGGGATATTCAACGGATCGCAGACCGATTTAAGAACTGGAAGACAGGCATTGCGGAGGTAAGCGGCTTTGATTTTGCGCAGGTAACGACCGGCGGCGTGCTGACCGGACAGCTTGATCCCGACACGATGGAGGTAAAGGATCATCCGGGCTTATATATGACGGGCGAACTGCTGGACGTTGATGGAATCTGTGGAGGATATAATCTGCAGTGGGCATGGACAAGTGGTTATCTGGCAGGCAGGGCGGCAGCAGGATGTGTCCGATAAAACGGACAGTTCCAAAACACGGACACTGATCGGTGGATGAGTGGATCAATACGAAGAGAACAGATAGAAATGAGGATGAAATGATAAAGTTATCACAGATAAAACTCCCTCTGGAAACAATCTGCCGGGAGGTGCCGGCAGAATATGTAAAGCAGGGAGTGATCCGGGAGAAAGAATTATCCCTGGTAAGGAGCGCGGCAGCCGGAAGGCTTCGTGTTCGTGAGGACAATATGAAGGATTTTCGGATCCTGCGGCGATCAATGGATGCGAGAAAGAAGCATCAGATGCAGTATATTTATCAGGTGACATTTAAGCTCCCTCATGAGGATAAGGTACTCAAACAATACGGCAAAAACGATGCCGTGCGTGTGAAGGAGACGGCAGAGACAACCGGAGAAAACGTGCAGAAAAACGGGACAGGACGCATCGGGAACGGGATGGGATTACGCCCGGTGATCGTCGGCATGGGACCTGCAGGTATTTTTGCAGCACTGGAGCTTGCCAGACAGGGATTGGAACCGATCGTTCTGGAGCGTGGCTGTGAGGTGGCAAAGCGTCAGCAAAAGGTGTCCGAATTTTGGGACACCGGGAAGCTGGACGATAACTGCAATGTTCAGTTTGGCGAGGGCGGAGCAGGAACCTTTTCGGATGGAAAGCTGAATACACTCGTCAAGGATCCGACAGGACGAGGACGCCGGGTGATGCAGATATTTGTTGATCATGGAGCACCGTCGGAGATTTTGTATCTGCAAAAGCCTCATATCGGAACGGATCTTCTCGGGGAGGTTGTACAGAATATCCGTCGTCATATTATTGAACTGGGTGGTGAGGTACGGTTTGAGACAAAGCTTGTGCGTGCTGTCTGGGAGAATGAGATCTTAAAGGAGATTGTCTGTGAGCACAGCGGCAGACAGGAGACGATCCCCTGTGATACACTGATCCTGGCAACGGGACACAGTGCGAGGGATACTGTAACAGAGCTGTATCAGTCGGGTCTTTTTATGGAGGCAAAGCCGTTTGCGGTCGGCGTGCGTGTGGAGCATCCACAGGAAATGATCGGACAGAATCAGTACGGAGATTTTTATACGAAGCTGCCGGCAGCCGATTACAAGCTTACTTATAATACGAAGGACAAGCGGGGCGTATATTCCTTCTGTATGTGTCCGGGCGGGTATATCGTCAATGCGTCCTCGGAACCGGGGCGGCTTGCCGTGAACGGAATGAGTAACCATGCCAGAGAAGGACGAAACGCCAACAGTGCGATCGTTGTGACGGTAGATCCGTCTGATTTTGGAGGAACGGATCCGCTTTCGGGCATTGCGTTCCAGCGCAAATGGGAAGAGGCAGCGTATAACACCGGACAGGGAAAGGTTCCGGTGCAGCTTTTCGCAGACTTTTGTGTAAACCGTAAAAGCACCGGGATCGGAGCAGTGATCCCGTCGATCCGGGGGCAATATGCGCTGGCAAACGTCAGAGAGACATTACCGAAATTTATCGGTGATTCCATTGAGGAGAGCTTTGGTTATTTCGACCGGCGCATTCATGGATTTGCCAGGGAGGACGCCATTCTGGCGGGAATTGAGAGCCGGACCTCATCGCCGGTGCGGATACGACGTGACGAGTCACTGCAGTCGAACATCCGTGGAATATATCCGTGCGGAGAGGGCGCAGGGTACGCCGGAGGGATCACATCGGCGGCGATGGACGGACTCCGGGTTGCACAGGAGATCATCCGGTGTCTGGAATCATAAATAAACAGGAGGAAATAGAGATACTATGGACGAAAAGGGAATTCAGAGAATCAATGAACTGGCACACAAGGCAAAGGCAGAGGGGCTGACTGCGGCAGAGATGGCAGAACAGAAGAAGCTTCGTATGAAGTTTCTTGCAGATATCCGTGCCAATGTCAGATCACAGCTGAATAATATTTCTGTGATCGAAAAGGACGGAAGCATTACAGATCTGGGTGAAACGATCGGAAAGAAGAAGCCGATCCGCATGGAGGATGCGGAATGACAAAGGAGGAAGCCAGAAAGCAGATGCGCAGAATGCGCCGGGACATGACGCCTCAGGAAAGAAGCCGGCAGAATGAAAGTATTCGAAGACAGATCCTTGCAGATCCGGTCTGGAAGGAGGTTTCGTGGTTTTATCCGTTTGTATCCTATGGAACAGAGGTGGATACGACCGGGCTCATCCGGGAGGTGCTTGCACATCCGGTGCAGGGAAGACGCATCAATGTGGCAGTACCGCGGGTCAACGGGAAGGATATGGAGTTTTATCAGATCCGTTCCATGGAGGAGCTGTGTCCCGGTTATCAGGGCATTTTGGAACCGGCACTGCATTGTCCGCCGGTAGAAGCGAAAGAAGGTCTGATGCTTCTGCCGGGGCTTGCTTTTGACCGGAAAGGACACCGTGTCGGCTATGGCGGCGGATATTATGATCGATATCTGGCAAAATACCGGACAGAAAAGCTTCATCGATATGCTGTGGCATACGACTTCCAGATCGTTGACAACATCGAGAGTGAGGCTCACGATATCGCACCTGACAGGATCATCACTTCACAGAACAAACACAATTAAAACATCTTTTCTTCATAATCACATCACAAATGAAACATAAATCGCTGTTAGAATAAAGCCATAAGATGATGCAAGGGATAAATGCAGACAGCAATCCGTGTCATCAGCAAGCGAACATCACACATAAGATAGTTTGAGAGAAGAGGAATGAAGGGAGCGATTGTGATGAGAAAACAGGATTTAGGAAAGGTAGCAGCATATGCTGTTGTATTTGGACTGGTAGGCGGCATTACATTTGAGGGCGTTAATTATACGGCAGGTCGTCTGACCGGCAATGCAGCGGTAGAGAGCACAGCATCTCCGGCAAGCAAGCTAAAGACGACATCGACCTCTGCATCGGGCAGTGACGAGACATCAGGAACCGTTTCGGGTGTGGCTGCTAACGTACTTCCGTCGATCGTAGCGATCGATGTAACCGTACAGGAGCAGACACAGGATGTTTTCGGCAGAACCTATTCACAGGAGGGTTCCGGAAGCGGTTCCGGTATCATTGTGGCGCAGGATGATAACAATCTTTACATCGCAACGAACAACCATGTTGTGAAGGATGCGACAAGCGTATCGGTTAAGTTTAACGACGACAGTGTTTACACCGCAAGTGTAAAGGGAACCGATACGGATTCGGATCTGGCAGTTGTTGAGATCCCGATGAAGGATCTGTCTTCCGATACAAAGAATAATATCAAGGTTGCAACGCTTGGTGATTCCACAAAGGTAAAGATCGGTGAGCAGTCTATCGCGATCGGTAATGCACTCGGCTATGGTACTTCTGTAACGGTTGGCTACATCAGTGCCGTAGACAGAGAGGTTGCTTCTGAGGATGTGAACATGAAGCTTCTGCAGACCGATGCAGCGATCAATCCCGGTAACAGCGGTGGTGCTCTTGTTGATGATGAGGGCAAGGTGATCGGTATCAACTCTTCAAAATATTCAGACACCTCCGTAGAGGGTATGGGCTTTGCCATTCCAATCTCAACAGCAATTCCGATCATCAATGATATTATTGATGCACAGCAGGTATCTGAGGATGAACAGGCATATCTTGGCATTAAAGGAACCGATGTGTCCAGCGAGCTCTCCCAGTATTATAATATGCCGGAGGGTATCTATGTAGGCAAGGTCACACAGGATTCTCCTGCCGGAAAAGCAGGGATCAAGACCGGTGATGTGATCGTGAAATTTAACGGTACAGAGACAACAACGATGGATGGACTGAAGGATCGTCTGGGGCGCTGTAAAGCAGGTGACACGGTCGAGGTGGTCGTAAAGAGAGCCGACAACGGTGATTACAAAGAGGTTACCGTGAAGGTGAAGCTTGGCAAGAAGTCTGATTCGACGGATGAAGACAGCAGTGACAGCAGCCAGAGCAATGATCAGAGTGGTTCCCAGAGCAGTGGCGGCAATAATTCCCAGAATGGAAATAACAGCCGGAACGGATCTCAGGACAATGACAACAGCCAGAGTGGAAATGGATATAGTAACTGGTGGGGGTCGTTCTTTAACTAGAACGGACCGGTTGATTCACGGCAGACTGCTGCACCCACAGTATTGGTAAGCTGCCAAATCACAACATTAAGTTTCCTGCATACCATATTTATAAATTGTTTGTGCAAAAGAGGACATCGAAGGAGGTGTCCTCTTTTTCGTACAGAAAGGGCAGGTATTTATGAAACGTATCTGGAAAAAGGCACTCTGTGTCGGTATGACAGCAGTTATGACTGCGGGAACATTGTCGGGCTGTGGCAAGCAGGAAAAAGAGCTGACAACAATACGGCTCAATGAAGTGGCACACTCTATCTTTTATGCGCCACAGTATGTGGCAATTGAGAAGGGATACTTTGAGGATGAGGGGATTGCGCTTGAGCTTACAAACGGCATGGGAGCGGATAACGTAATGACAGCGGTTGTGTCGGGAGAGGCGGACATAGGCTTTATGGGATCAGAGTCCTCCATCTATGTTTATCAGGAGGGGGCAAAGGATTACATTGTGAATTTTGCACAGCTTACCAACCGTGCCGGCAATTTTCTGGTTGCAAAATCAGCAGATGACTCGTTTAAATGGGAAAAGCTGAAAGGAAAAACAGTGCTTGGCGGCAGGGACGGAGGTATGCCGGAAATGATCTTTGAGTATGTTCTGAAGAAAAACGGCATTGATCCAAAGAAGGATTTAACCATTGTCAAAAACATTGATTTTGGCCTGACTGCGCAGGCATATGCATCCGGGCAGGGAGATTATACGGTTGAGTTTGAGCCGTTTGCAGCATCTCTGGAGGCAGACAAAAAGGGTGTTGTTGTTGCATCATTAGGTGAGGCGAGCGGCGATGTGCCATACACGGCATATTCCGCCAAGAAAAGCTATATGAAGGAGCACAAAAAGGAGCTTCTCGCCTTTACAAGAGCAGTGCAGAAGGGGATGGACTTTGTGCAGAGCCACACTCCGGAGGAGATTGCAAAGGTGATTGCACCACAGTTCCCGGAAACGGATGAAAAGGCGCTTGTTACTGTCGTAAAACGTTATTATGATCAGGGAACCTGGAAGGAGAATCTGGTCTTTGAGAAAGCAAGTTTTGAACTTCTGCAGGATATCTTACAGGATGCCGGTGTGTTGAAGAACCGTCTTTCCTACGATGACCTTGTAGATACGGCACTGGCAAAGGAAGCTGCCGGCAAATAAGAAACATGCACAAAAACAGGTCAGTCTTGCCAGAAAGCCGCAAATGCGTTATAATAACAGGTACGAAAAAAATGTGTAAAAGAACAGGAATGAGAGTATTATGCAGAAAAAATACACAAACGAGATTCTGAATCTTCTCCGGAGCATGCAGAATATCGACTATATTACCCCGGATGAGATACCTCAGATCGATCTGTATATGGATCAGGTAACAACGTTTATGGATGAACATCTGCGTTCCTCCAAGCGTTTTGAGGAGGATAAGATACTCACGAAGACGATGATCAATAATTATACCAAGAATAATCTGCTGCCGCCGCCGGTCAAGAAGAAATACTCCAGTGAGCATATGCTGATGTTGATCTATATTTATTATCTTAAGAACTTTTTGTCGATCAACGATATTCAGAGTATATTAAATCCGCTGTCTGACCGCTTTTTCGGGAGCACGGACGGACTTTCAATGAGTGACATCTACAAAGAGATCGTTGATCTCGAGCAGGAGAATATCAATTCCCAGGTCAGAGATATCATACGCAAGCTGAAGAAGTCCGGTGAAGCTTTTGAGGATGTGGAGGATCCGGAGGACAAAAAGCTTCTGACTACATTTGCATTTATCTGCATGCTAAGCTTTGATGTATGGGTGAAGAAATCGGTCATTGAGAATATCATCGACGATACGCTCGGCAGCAAGAAAGAGAAATAGGCATGAAAGCCATGTGGTGGTTTGAAGGCGCTGCATCGGTTTTATAATATGCCGTTTTATATGGTTCTATCAAAACATCGGAAGGTGCCAGTCACTTTCCGGTGTTTTTTGCATATAGTAGTAAGAAGGAGTCTGGTACAGCGAAGTGTCACGAACAGACATACAACGCTACGCTTCGTAATACCGGAGAATGGAGCAGACACATGGAACGAAAATACCGTGTCAGACCGGTGAAGCATAAGCATGAAAAAAGAATGAAAGCAACGCCCTCCGGACAGGATCCGGTGATATCCCGTAAGCTGTCAGGAGTGATGCGGCTGCCGGAGGACATTCTGGTGAAGGCTCCGGTCGTAACGAGCTATGGCAGATACCGGGTATGTATTGAAAATTACCGCAGTATATTAGAATATCAGGAGGAACAGATCCGGATCCAGACAAAGACCGGAAAGATACGCATCGCCGGAAAGTGTCTGGGAATTGCGTATTACCGGGAGGAATGCATGTGTGTTGTGGGTGAGATTCATTCCATAGAATATCAGTTGTGACAGGAAATATGCCGCAGACGATTCAAAAATGGAGGAACAGAGATGATACATAGAATAATGACTTGGTGTGCCGGGTATGTCTTGGTACGTCTGCCGGGAGCACAGGCAGAGCGCTTTGTCAATATCTGCCGGGCAAAGGGGATTGTCTGGTGGGGACTTCGGTGGCAGCAGGATCAGCGGATGGTGTATGGATATCTTCGCAGAAGTGATTACTATAAGCTTCGTCCAATCGCTGCCAAGACGGGTGTATTTCCGCTGGTGCGGGAAAGGATCGGCGGCTATTTCTGGCTGCGAAGAGGAATGGCGCGGGCAAGCTTCTGGTGCGGTCTTTTGTGCTTTCTGGGAATCCTGTTTTTCATGTCCGGACGGATCTGGGGGATCGAGGTGTCCGGTCAGTCCTACCACACGAGGGAGAGTATCCTTAAATATCTGGAGTCGGAGAATGTCTACGGAGGAATGTCCGGCAGCGGGATTTCCTGCGGGGAGCTTGAGACAAAGCTTCGAAAGAAATATCCGGATGTTGGCTGGGTATCGGTAGAAAAATCAGGGAGCAAGCTTTATGTGCGGCTCGATGAGGTGCTTCTGCAGAAAAAGAAAACGAACAAAACGCCGAAAAGTCTTGTGGCACAGGAGGATGGAACCGTGCTCAGCATTGTGACAAGAACAGGTACGGCAAAGGTCAGGGCGGGAGATACGGTCAGGAAGGGACAGAAGCTGATCTCCGAGAAGGTAAAGATCATCGGTGATAACGAGGAGGTTGTGCAGAAGCGGCACGTCAGGGCTGCGGGCACAGTCGTAGTGCAGTCGGTGCAGCATTACGAGGATGAGCTGCCGGTTCCGTATCGGAAACAGAAGCTGACCGGAAAACAGCGGACTTTATATCAGATTTGCATTGGAAATCATAATCTTTTTGTATATAACCCGTTAAAAAGTTTGGAAAGTTACGAAAAGTATGATATAATCCGAGAAGGTGGGCGACTATGCCCTTTTCTGTCATGCCGTTTTCCGGTACTTGTCTGGAAAAAGACTTTCCGTGAGGTATGTGCAGAGAACGGACGTTATTCGCCGGAGGAGGCAGCCGGGATACTGCAGGATCGGTTTGATTATTATCGGTTACAGATGAGAGACAATGGCTGCTATGATCTGGAAGGAGAGCTTTCGGTAAAGGAGCGTAATGGGAGCTTCTACGGAACGGCTACGATCATTTATTCCAGAAAGCAGACGCAGTATCGATAGAGAGGCGAACTCATGGATTATCAGTATTTGGAGGAATTATAGTACATGTCGATTATGGAGACAGTTATAGAGATACCTGCCGAACATGAGAAAAACATATTTGGCAGCTTTGACGCTTACATCAAAAAGATCGAGAGAAACTTAAATGTAACGATGGTTGCCAGAGACGGCAGCTTAAAGCTGGTGGGAGAGGCAGCAAGCGTAAAGACGGCAGAGAGCATTCTGATGCAGCTTCTGGAGCTTTCCCGCAGGGGCAATACGATCACGGAGCAGAATGTGGATTATGCTCTGGCACTTTCCATGGAGCATCGTGAATCAGAGCTGGTGGAGATCGATTCGGACATTGTTTGCCGGACGATCCAGGGAAAGCCGATCAAGCCCAAGACGACCGGACAGAAGAAATACGTGGACCAGATTCGCAAGAAAATGATCGTGTTTGGCGTGGGACCGGCGGGAACCGGAAAGACATATCTTGCGATGGCAATGGCGATCGAGGCATTTAAACGTGATGAGGTCAGCCGCATTATTCTGACAAGACCGGCGATCGAGGCGGGAGAAAAACTCGGATTTCTGCCGGGTGATCTGCAGAGCAAGGTGGATCCTTATCTGCGTCCGCTCTATGATGCACTGCATCAGATCATGGGAGTGGACAGCTATCTGCGCAATGTGGAAAAGGGGCTTATTGAGGTAGCTCCGTTAGCATATATGAGAGGACGTACGCTGGATAACTCATTTATCATTCTGGATGAGGCACAGAATACGACACCGGCACAGATGAAGATGTTTCTGACACGAATCGGATTTGGCTCCAAGGTAGTTGTGACCGGAGATCAGACGCAGAAGGATCTTCCGTCCGGAACGGCTTCCGGACTGGATCAGGCAATCAATGTCCTGAAGAACGTGGAGGATATCGGATTTTCTTTCCTGGATAATAAGGATGTTGTTCGTCATCCGCTGGTACAGCAGATCGTCAGTGCGTATGACGACTATGAGAAGAAGCAGGCACGCAGAGAAGCAAGAAAGAAGGAGCAGGGGGCACGGCATGGAAAGGAAAAATGAATCGAAAATGTTTTCCGCAGTGATGTATCTGTCACTGGTACTTGGAGCGTTGATATGCGCCGGAATTAATCGAATGAGCATTCCGGGGATGATGGTTCAGGTGTGCTACAGCCTGATCCTCGGTGTTGTATTTATGACACTTCTGCATGCAGGACAGGACATGCTTTGGCAGCAGATTCCGGAGAAGTTGATCTATCTTTTTTCCTTTTCGGTGGCACTGTGTCTGATCGGTGTCGCATCCCGTTATCATGTGGGAATGTTTATACTTCTGCCGCTTGCAGTTGTGAGTCGGCTCGACAAGCTTGAGATCAAGGTGGTGACGTTTGGAACACTTATGATGACTTATTTGTGCAATGCGGCGTTTGTCAATAATGATCTTGGACAGATGGTATATTATCTGATCATGGCGGTTGCATTTCTGATGATCGTGTCTATGCTGCAGAGCAGGGAGGAGCTGCCATATGCCGCAGTGATCCTGACAGCACTCTGCCTTGCGCTGTTTGTGATCCGCTGTCGTTTTCAGGGCAGTGAGATGTTCATGCAGAGATATTATCTGATCCTGGAGCTTGGAAGTCTGGTATTTCTGGCACTGTTTTGTGCAATCTTACAGCTTTTTACCGTACATGAGCCGGAGGAGGAAGTGCATGAGGCACCGGCACAGGAACTCGATATGATGGCATATCTGCAGGATGATTTTCCGCTGATCCGCAAGCTGAAGGAGAACGATGCACTGTACCGTCATTCCTGTGAGATCAGCAGGCTTTCCGAGATGGCAGCGAAGGAGATGGGATTTAAAGATGGTCTTGCGGCAGCTGGAGGAATGTTTCATGAGGCGGGACGCCTTTTAGTACCGGATAACTATATGGAGGGCAATGATGCGCTGGCGCAGACCTATGGATTCTCGGAGGAGTTAGTGGCAGTGATTCGTCAGCATAATACAGGAAGTGAGATTCCGAAGAGTCCGGAAGCAGCCATTGTAATGCTCAGTGATTGTATTTTATCAACGGGTGAGTATCTTCAGGAAAACGGCAAACGCAGTGCGATCACAGACGAAAAGCTTGTTATGAGTATTTTTGCCAATCGGATGGAAAAGGGAAGTCTGGCGCAGGCAGGACTGACACAGGAGCAGATAGAACGGCTGAGAACATTTTATGTTGCACATGCGTTTGAATAGAGAGACAGATTGAGGGAGGAATTTGATCAATTATGACAATTTGTTTTGAGAATGAAACAGATCAGGAACTGGATTTTGATTATGAGAATATTTTGGAAAAGGTGATCCGGCAGGCGGCAGAGCAGGAGAAATGCCCCTATGAGTTTGAGGTCAATGTAACATTTACCGACAACGATTCGATCCGTGAGATCAACCGGGAGTTTCGGGAGCTTGACGTTCCGACGGATGTTCTTTCTTTCCCGATGGTGGATTATCCGGCACCGGCAGACTTTTCGGAGTTGGAGGAGGAAAATGCTTCGGCAGAGTATTTCCACCCGGAAACGGGAGAACTGATCCTCGGAGATATTGTGATCTCTGTGGAACGCGCCAGAATGCAGGCTGAGGAGTATGGACATTCTCTGAAGAGAGAGATCTGTTTTCTGACGGCGCACAGCATGCTTCATCTGTTCGGCTATGACCATATCGAGGATGAGGAGCGGGTGGAGATGGAACAGCGTCAGGAGCAGATCCTTCAGGCACTCGGCATCATACGCGAGTAGACAAAGATTTAATATACAGGAAAATACCTGCGGTTCCGGTGCCACAGGAGTTGGAAAGGCTTGGTTATCACAATGGAAACAACAAATAAAAAACTGACCGCTGCCGGCGGTTTCTTAAAACAGGGAAGTATTTTGGCTGTGGCATCGATCCTGGTGCGAATGATCGGTCTGTTGTATCGCATTCCAATGGCGAATATTATCGGTCCGGAGGGAAACGGTATTTATTCGTCTGCATACGAGATCTACAATATTCTGCTGATCATATCCTCTTACGGTATGCCGATGGCAGTCTCCAAGATGGTATCTGCCAAGTGTGTTGAGAAGAGGTATAAGGAAGCATATCATATTTTTCGTTGTTCCATGATATTTTCGCTCTGTACCGGTGGTGCGGCAGCACTGTTTGTATTCTTCGGTGCAGACTGGCTCGAGAAGAATTTCTTTAAGAGCTTTTACGGAATTGCGATCCCGCTTCGGATTCTGGCACCGACTATATTTGTAGTGGCTATCATGGGTACACTCCGTGGTTTGTTCCAGGGAAGAAAGACGATGATGCCGACAGCGATCTCCCAGATCTTTGAGCAGATCGTAAATGCGATCGTCAGTGTGTCTGCGGCATTCTTTATGATGCGTGCGCACAGCGCTTCCGCAAAATTCTCCGCATGGGGAGCAGCCGGCGGTACACTCGGTACCAGCATGGGCGCGTTGATGGCACTGATCTTTCTGGTATTTGTATATCTGATCTACCGTCCGGTCATGAAGAAGCAGCAGAGAAGAGATCATGTTTCCGAAGCAATGTCTGTGGGAGAGACCTACAAGCTGATCCTTTGGACTGCCATCCCGATCATTCTGAGCCAGACGGTATATCAGCTCAGCGGTATCATTGATGTATCCCTGATCAACTGGGTATTGCCAACGAGAGGTATTACCGGTACACAGATCAGTACATGGCAGGGAATCTACAGCACACAGTACAGAACGCTTGTGAGTGTGCCGATCGCCGTATCGACCGCCATTGCATCTTCGATGGTGCCAAGTCTTGTAGCGTCTTATATTGGCAAGGATAAGTATGCGGTACACCGCAAGGTCAATCTTGCTGTGAAGTTTAATATGATCATTGCATTTCCATCGGCTGTCGGTATGGCAGTGCTTGCCGTGCCGATCATTCATTCCATTTATCCGTCCATGGATTATAAGATGGGTTCCATGATGATGATCATCGGTTCCAGCTGTATTATTTTCTATGCACTGTCAACCGTGACAAGCGGTGTGTTACAGAGTATCGACCAGATGCGCCTGCCGGTATGGCATTCCCTGATCTCTCTGATCGTGCATGTGATCTTGGTATGGTTTCTGATGCGCTTTACCGGACTTGGTGTATATGCCCTTGTCATCGGTAACGTCACATATCCGTTGTTAGTATGTGTGTTAAACGGCTATTCCGTCAGCGTACATCTCGGCTTCAAGCAGGAGGTTACGAAATGCTTTTGCGTGCCGTTTCTGGCATCGGCTGCTATGGGGGTTATCACCTTCCTGGTATTTAAGCTGTTCCATCTGCTGACACGAAGCAATATCATTTCCCTGCTGCCGGCACTGATTGCAGCGGTATGTGTTTATTTTGTACTGATCCTGAAAATGAAGGGACTTACCAGAGATGAATTATATGAATTTCCGTTTGGAAGGAAGATGTCTGTTGTTGCAGATAAACTGCATCTGCTGGCAGACGAAGAAGCGTAACCGTTGATCAAAGACAGTTTGATTGAAAGAAAAGAGGTTTCGTAAAATGCAGAGAATCACACGAGAGGCAATTCGCCGCATGGCATCCTCAGAAACGGTATATTACCGCGGAATGCGTTATTATGCAGCGCATGCGGTAAGTGATGTGACCTGGAATGAGAACAATGGTCAGTATCGAAGTGTGGTACATGGAGGAAACCAGTATGTCGTGACGATACAGGTGTCTGAAGATGGAGAGTGGCTTTATACCTGCAACTGTCCGTCGCATGTTAAGCAAAAGGGAGCCTGTAAGCATGTTGTGGCAACACTTTTATTTATTGCGGATTACCAGCAGCGGGAGAACGTAAAGGAGCATCTGGATACCAGGGATAAAACTGCTTATCAGATTATTGAATATTTCCAGAAAAGAGAATTTCGCAGACTCAGTCCGACCTATTATCATCTGGGACTCCGTATTACGATCCCGTCGCTTTTAAGGAAGCAGAATGCCAAGGCATATTTAAGCCTGTACGCCGGCTCCGAGAAAATGTATAAGGTGACAAACACCAAGAAGTTTATCGCGGATTATTACGAGGAGAAGGACATTCGTCTTGGAAAGCAGTTTTACTTTATTCCGGGAGAATGTGCCTTTGATGAGGCGTCCGCCAATGTGATGTCCTATCTGACCGAGATTTACGAGATTCAGGAGACGCTCGGTAAGACTTATTATTCCAATCTGTTCAGCAGACAGGAGATGGTCTTATCACAGAATATGCTGGTGAAGCTTTTGCATCTGGCAAAGGGACTGGAATGCCAGCTGAGTTTGTTTGGCAAAGACGCAGGGACTGCGCAGATCGTGGAAGGACGCCCGGAGATTTCTCTCGACATGAAGATGGATGAGGAAGGATTGACGCTTGCCCAGGAGGGCGAGGATAAGCTGTATGCGCTGTCAGAGGACGGTTCGATCCTTTATTACCGGAAAGACATTTATCTGCCGGAGCGGGATTATATCTGCAATCTTCTGCCGTTTTATTCCAGTCTGTTCCGGTCGCAGGAGGGACAGATCGATTTCCGCGGCGAAAACAAAAAGCGTTTTATCGAGAAGGTTTTGCCGGTCATTAAAAAGTCCATGCAGGTACAGGTGCCGGAACAGCTTCGGGAAAGCTATATTGTAGAGGCACTGCAGCCGGAGCTCTATCTTGATATCAGCCAGATGCGCAAGAAGTATTACGTTTCTGCAAGGCTGGAGTTTTGCTACGGGAAGTATCATGTGAATCCGTTGCAGGAGGAGTTTACGTCAGACGATATCATTCTTGTCCGTGACAAGGAGGAAGAGGAGCGGCTGATCAGCATTCTTTACGGACTGAATTTTCAGGTGCAGGGAGACTGCTTTTTACTGAAAAATGAAAACGATATTTTTGAACTGATGACAGAACGGATCAGCGAGCTGACCGATCATTTTAAGGTATTTTATTCCAAAGAATATAAAAGCCACGGCATTCGCAAAATGGGAACGATGTCCGCCAATATCCGGCTGGATACGGATATTAATCTGTTAGAGATCGATCTTGGCTATGCGCAGATCCCGCAGGAGGAGCTGGAGGCATTCTTTCGCTCGGTTCAGTTGAAACGGAAGTATTTCCGGTTAAAGGACGGCTCATTTATTGATCTGACAAGAGATGATCCGCAGCTTCATTCGTTGCGCTGGATGTTGGATAACGATCAGGAATACTCCGGCAGCAAGTTGAAGTTTCATAAGAGTACGGCAATGTTTTTAGAGAAGATGCTGCCGCGGGGAAGCCGTCTGCAGAGACAGGAGGCTTATGAAAGACTTTTGCAGGATCTGAAGCATCCGGAGCAGGCAAGCTGGGAGATACCGGAGACCGTGACGGCTTCTCTGCGGCCGTATCAGGTGGTGGGATATCAGTGGCTTAAGACGCTGGCGCACTATGGCATGGGAGGAATCCTTGCAGACGATATGGGTCTTGGTAAGACACTGCAGGCGATCGTCTATATCTGCTCCTTCCCGGGACAAAAGACGCTGATCGTCTGTCCGACATCGTTAGCCTATAACTGGCAGGATGAGTTTCAGAAGTTTGCACCGTCGATCCGTACCTGCATTGTGCAGGGAACGCCGGAGGAGAGAGAGGAACTCATTGCCGGACGGCAGGGCGATTACGATGTGTGGATCACAACATATCCGCTGATACGGAAGGACACCAAAAGCTACCAGCAGCAAAAGTATGATCACATCTTTCTGGATGAGGCGCAATTTATCAAGAATCCGTCCTCTCTGGGCGCAAAGGCAGTCAAGAGCATTCCGGCAGACAACCGGTTTGCACTGACCGGTACGCCGATCGAGAATGCGCTTTCCGAACTGTGGTCGATCTTTGATTTTATTATGCCGGGCTTTTTTATGAAGTATTCAAGGTTTGCCGATGCCTATGAAAAACCGATATTAAAGGAGCACGACCAGAATAGGATGAAGGAGCTTCGGACCAGGATACAGCCGTTTGTCCTGCGTCGTATGAAGAAGGAAGTCTTAAAGGAGCTGCCGGATAAGATTGAGACAAAGCGTATGGCAGAGATGACAGCAAAACAGAAAAAGATATATCTGTCGTATCTGTCAAGGATTCAGGAGGAGATGAAGGGCGTCGGCACCTTTGAGGCTGCAGGTGGCAGAATGCAGGTTCTTGCGGCGTTGACGAGATTGCGCCAGATCTGCTGTCATCCGGGTACCTTCATTGAAAACTATCATGGTGGCAGCGGCAAGCTGGATCTTCTGCTGGAGCAGCTTCCGGACATCCTCAACGGCGGTCACAGCGTGATCATCTTTTCGCAGTTCACCTCGATGCTCAATATCATTGCGCAGGAGCTTACCAAGCAGGGAATCGCCTATCATTATCTGGCAGGTGCCACGAAGCCGGAGCAGCGTAAGGAATACGTCAAAAGCTTTAACCAGGGAAGGGTCAAGGTATTTTTGATCTCTCTCAAGGCGGGAGGAACCGGACTGAACTTAACCGGTGCAGACACCGTGATCCACTTTGATCCATGGTGGAATCCGGCGGTGGAAGAGCAGGCGACAGACCGTGCATACCGGATTGGTCAGAAGAAGAAGGTACAGGTGATCAAACTGATCATGAAGGATTCGATCGAAGAAAAGATCGATGCCCTGCAGACCCGCAAGAAGCTTTTATCCGAAAATGTAATCGAGGCGGGTGAGGTATTTGTAAACCAGCTTACGATGGAAGAGCTGATGGAGCTGTTTCAGATAGAATAACAGTAATCGGTGTCATGGCTGCTGCAAAGAGGACGGATTCCCTAAGTGGCGATTCATTTTTCTATTTATTTTTAAAATTAGGGGTTGTCTTGGCGGAAATGTTATGATATGATAGTGTGGTTGTGAGTAGAGATATTCCTCTGTTACGGTTGCGGACAGCACATAAGTATTAAGAATGTCGAAAATAAAAGGAGGTCACATCATGAACGATATTATTAAGGCAATTGAAGACGAGCAGTTGAAGGAAGTTGCAGATTTCCGTGTCGGAGATACTGTAAAGGTTTATGCAAAGGTTATCGAGGGTAGCCGTGAGCGTATCCAGGTTTACGAGGGAACAGTTCTGAAGAGACAGAACGGTGGTGCCAGAGAGACATTCACAGTTAGAAAGTTCTCTAACGGTGTAGGTGTTGAGAAGACCTGGCCGCTTCATTCCCCAATTATCGACAAGATCGAGGTTGTACGAAAAGGTAAGGCAAGACGTGCTAAACTGTTCTATCTTCGTGACAGAGTAGGTAAGGCTGCAAAGGTAAAAGAGCTTGTAAAATAATTATTATGATGCAAGGGTCAAATGACCTTTTGTACCTAATATCATTATTATTCTTGCAGCAGAAAGGAGTTTCCGTTTTCAATGGAAGCTCCTTTTTTCGTGATATAGGAAAATGTTCGTAATGTAGTGTGACGCAGGGAAATGCTTGTTTTGTCATTTTTGGGCGTTATGATCCTTGTTATGGGAAAGGAGAAAAGAATGTATTCATTTGATAGCAGAGTAAGATACAGTGAGCTGGCGGAGAACGGTAAATTAAGCCCGGACGGGATTGTCAATTATCTGCAGGACTGCACCTGTTTCGAGTCAGAGGAATTAGGTGTCGGAATGGATACCGTTTACGGCAGACAGAAAATGTGGGTGTTGAATTTCTGGCAGATCGTGATCGACCGTTATCCGGATATGGGCGAGCATATTAAGATCGCGACACAGGCATGCGGCAGCGAGAAGATGTTTGGCTATCGTAACTTTCTGATCTATGGCGAGGACGGCAAGGCTGCGGTTCAGGCATATTCTATCTGGACGCTGTTAGACCGGGTAAAGATGCGTCCCTGCATGGTAAGTCCGGAGGATATTGATCTGTATGGCATCGCAGATCCGCTTCCGTTGGAAAAGGTCTCCCGGAAGATTCCGGTTCCAAAGGAGGGCGGGCAGGAACAGAAGGCATTTGTGGTACAGGAGTATCATCTGGATACGAATCACCACGTCAATAACGGGCAGTATGTCCGCATGGCGACAGCATATCTGCCGGAAACGTTTGTGATCCGTGAGCTGCGTGTGGAGTATCGTAGTCAGGCGATGCTTGGAGATACGATCCGGCCGGTGCGTTATGAGATGCCGGACGGCTATCTGGTTGCACTGCAGGATTCTGCGGGGAAAGCATATTGTGTTGTCCGATTTATGGGATAGAACTGCGGTTGTGAAGAGTTTGTGAAAACCGCCGGAAACCTTGAGTTTTGGCGGGTGGTATGCTAGTATTAGTTAGAGAACGATTAAGAGGAGGACGAAATTATGTGGTGTCCAAAGTGTAAGACAGAGTACAGAGACGGGATCACCGTCTGTGCAGATTGCGGAACCGAGCTTGTAGAAGGAACGGCAGCCGATTTTGAAACGGTTGATATCTGCAATCTCAAGGACGAGCAGATGGCAGACCGTTTTGTGGAGTATCTGGAATATTCCAAGGTAAAGGGTGCTCTGAAGAAGTACGATGAGGAGACAGACAGCTATAAAGTGACTGTCCCGGAGAAGATGGCGAAAAAGGCGGAGCGTCTTTTTGAGGGTTTTCTGACCGCTGTGGAGGAGGATATCGAGCAGCAGAAGGAAGAAGCACGCAGACAGGAGCTTGAGAAGAAAACTGCTGATGAGGATGCAGATGCAGATGCTTCCGATGAGACAGAGGATGACAGCGAAGAGGAAAAAGTTCTTGCAGGGAGTGATTCAGAGGATGAGGAAGAGACCTCAGAGCCGGAAGAGTATGACTGGGATGCAGAGGATGAAGCATCTGATCCGAATTACAATCCGTTTGCAGAGGACAATGAGGAGCTGAAGTTGGGAGAAGATGATGACGAGGAGGATACAGCCAGAGATCTTTTATACGAGTCCACTAAAGAGTATGTGACCAAAGAGGATGCGTACAAAGATATGTTATTCTCCGGTCTGACATTTATTATCTTCGGTATTATCGGAGAAGCATACCTGCTGTTATGTAAGCTGGATATCATTCCGATCAAGTATAATGTTGTAGTCCTTTGGGGACTTGCACTGATGTTTTTACTGTTTTTGATCGGCGGTATTGTTTCTGTTGTAAAGTCTGCAAGAATTAAGACAGAGATTCCGATCGAAAAGGAAAAGACAGAAAAGATCCTTGCATGGATGAGCGAGAACCTGACAAAGGAGATCGCTGAGAAGTGGACCAATCCGGAGGTGTCTCAGGCAGAGAATGATCTGGTGGTTATGGCACATATCCGCAGCAATCTGGTGAAGCAGTATCCGGAGGAGGATCCGGCATACCTGGATATGATCAGTGAGCAGTATTTCACCGATCATATCCAGCCTGACGAGGAAGAGACAGAGGAAGAGGTCTAAGATCCGGATATAGAAAGAAGAACGAAGAGAGTGTTCGAAAGGGCAACTCAATAAGGTATTTTAAAATAACGGCATAGTCGTAACTACCGGCTATGCCGTTATTACGATTTTGTCGTTTCTGGTTTGAAAAAGAAAATCCGTCTATTGACAAAATGAGAGGTTGATTGGATAAATATACATAAAATAACGTGTAGAAGAAAATCTATATGTGAAAGAAAGTTCTGCAATTGAAATAGATGAACGGGGATTCGCGCGGAAATTAGATGGGAATGAACGGGGATTTGCGTAGAAATTAGACGAAAATGAATGGGGATTTGCGTAAAAATTGGCTTTACATGAACGGGGATTTGCGTTATACTCACAGCAGAGAGGAGGAATTATATATGAGCAGACCGGTTTTTAAACGGAAAATATATAATGAAATTCTTGAGTGGAAGGTAAATCGAAGTGATAAATACGCTCTTTTAATTAAAGGTGCTAGACGAGTAGGAAAGTCGACGATTGCAGAAGAATTTGCAAAAAATGAGTTTAAATCATATATTTTAATTGATTTTGCCAATACCAGCAGGGCGATTATAGATTTATTTGATGATATGTATGACTTAGACTTTTTCTTTTTGCAATTGCAGCAGTTCACAGGAGTCAGATTATATAAAAACGAGTCAGTAATCATTTTTGATGAAGTTCAACTGTTTCCAAAAGCCAGACAGGCAATTAAATATCTTGTTGCAGATGGAAGGTATAAGTATATCGAAACAGGCTCGTTATTATCCATCAAAAAGAATACAAAGGATATTCTGATCCCCAGTGAAGAACACAAAATATCAATGTATCCGATGGATTTTGAGGAGTTTCTGTGGGCAATCGGAGATGAGATGTCAGCCGAAACAATTCAAATTCTTTTAAAGAATAAAAAGTCGGCAGGAAATGCAATGCATAGAAGCTTAATGCGTGTGTTTAGACTGTATATGCTTATTGGTGGAATGCCACAGGCAATAGAAACCTATATAGAAAAAAACAACTTACAATTGGTTGATGAAACCAAAAGAGAAATCATAGAATTATATGATGAAGATTTTGTGAAAATAGATGGAACGGGACTTGCGGAGGATATTTATAATGCAATACCTGCTAATCTCAGCGGAAATGCATCAAGGTATATTGTGTCGAGTGCAAGAGCGGGAACCAGATCTGAGCAGGTACGGGAGCTGATTCCGGATATGCTTAGCTCATATACCGTAAACATTGCATATCATGCCAATAATCCCGGTGTAGGAATGGCATTAGAAAAGGATGTGGGACGGTATAAATTGTTTACTTCTGATGTGGGATTATTTATTACATTAGTATTCAAAGACAAAAATTATACAGAAAACATTATTTATAATAAATTACTTTCGGATAAGTTGGAGGTAAATCTGGGATACGTATATGAAAATATTGTAGCACAGATGTTGATCGCCAAAGGGAATAATTTGTTTTATTATACGATGGAAAGTCCGAGCTCAAACCATTTGTACGAGATTGATTTTTTGATCTCGATGGGAGATAAAATATGTCCGATTGAGGTGAAATCAGGAAATTACAGAGTGCATAAATCATTAGATGTATTTTGTGACAAATTTAGCAGTCGTGTAGGGGACAAATATGTTGTTCATACAAAGGATTATAAATGGGAAAATGGAATTAATTATCTACCGGTGTATATGGTGCCATTTTTGTAAAGGCTTCAGAAGTTAAAAAGGGCAAAACCAGCGTTTTGCTCTCCAAGAATTGCTTCGCAATTCTCGTTGGCATCACATACGTTACAAGTATTTTCCCAGATATTAAAAAGTGCTGAACCATAGGTTAAAACCTGTGACTCAGCACTTTTTGTTATCGGTATTTACGGACAGGTGAACCGGATCAGTTCTTTTTAAATTCCAGAAGCTCCAGTCCTTCGTTATCTTCGAGAACCATGCGGATCATCCAGTCATTGACAAAGAGGAGCAGTGGGTTGCCCTTCATATCCTTGACTGCCTTGACATTGTTCATACGTTTCAGCTTCGTGACATCCGTGGTCGGATCGCCCACCCAGCGGATATATTCATACGGCAGGGACTCCAGACGGATCTCACAGCCGTATTCGTTTTCCAGACGGTACTTTAATACATCGAACTGAAGTACACCGACAACGCCTACGATAATCTCGGACATTCCGGCTGTAAATTCCTGAAAGATCTGAATAGCACCCTCCTGTGCGATCTGGGTGATTCCCTTGACGAACTGCTTTCGTTTCATGGAATTAAGCTGAACTACACGACAGAAATGCTCAGGAGCGAAGGTTGGGATTCCTTCATACTCAAACTTGCTGCCCGGCATTGTGATCGTGTCGCCGATGGAGAAAATGCCCGGGTCAAAGACTCCGATCACATCTCCGGCATATGCCTCTGAAATTACCTGACGATCCTGTGCCATGATCTGCTGTGGCTGGGAGAGCTTCAGCTTACGTTTGCTCTGTACATGATACACATCCTTATCGGCCTCAAATTTACCGGAACAGATTCGCATAAATGCAATTCGGTCGCGGTGAGCCTTATTCATGTTTGCCTGAATCTTAAAGACAAACGCAGAAAACGGAGAGGTAACCGGATCAATGTCGCCCTCGTTGGAGTGGCGTGGCAGAGGCGGTGTTGTCATCTGCAAAAAGTAATTCAGAAAGGTTTCTACACCGAAGGTGGTCAGTGCGGAACCGAAAAATACAGGAGAAAGTTCGCCGTTCTGAACCTGCTTAAGATCCAGCGGATCGCTGGCACCGTCTAACAGTTCGATCTCTTCCAGAAGCTGATCGTACAGATCATCCCCGGCAAGCTCCCTGAGTGCCGGATCGTCAATGGAGTAATCGGTCTCAGCGGCTGCCTTGGCACCACCGGTTGCTACAGACTGGAAGGAGCGGACGGTCTTGGCATCGCGGTCGTAAATTCCCTTAAAACGTTTACCGGAACCGATGGGCCAGTTGACCGGACAGGTGCGGATACCGAGTACGGTTTCAATATCATCCAGAAGCTCAAACGAATCCTTGGCGTCGCGGTCCATTTTGTTGATAAAGGTAAAGATTGGAATGTGACGCATTACACAAACCTTAAACAGCTTGATCGTTTGTGCCTCCACACCCTTGGAAGCATCGATCACCATTACGGCGGAATCCGCAGCCATCAATGTACGGTAGGTATCCTCGGAAAAGTCCTGATGTCCCGGTGTATCCAGAATATTGATGCAATAATCGTTATAATTAAACTGCAGAACGGAAGAAGTAACGGAGATACCACGTTCCTTCTCAATCTCCATCCAGTCAGATACGGCATATTTGGAATTTGCCTTTCCCTTTACAGAACCGGCGGTATTGATCGCCCCTCCGTATAACAGAAACTTCTCCGTCAATGTCGTTTTACCGGCATCCGGGTGGGAGATGATCGCAAAGGTTCTTCGTTTCTCAATCTGTTTTCTTAAATCATTTTCTGACATGTTGATCCTCCGATATATTCTAATAATATGATGCAAGGGTTAAAGGCTGATAGCAATGTACGTTTACATATAAATTGCTATCCGGTGGCCAGACATCATGTACTGTAATTAAAAGTGTCCAAACAGTACGATTATACGATATATTGATGGCTGTTTCAAGGGGCAAAGTAGGCATGGAGGCATCTTTCCGGAAAAGCAAGGTGTGAAAAATTAAATTTCCATAGAAAATGCGATTGACACCTGCGAGACATGCATTATATAATTCAGGTCACTGAATTTATCCTTGTTATTGAGGAACTGAGGTTGCTTCAAAATATATGTCAAAGCCGGTCACGGAGAAGAGTGTTTCAAGGCAGATCACGCTGGTTTCATCACCTGTTGATATATAGGAAAAATGCAAGAGAGAAAATCTTATAAATGTGAAACAATTGAAAATGCAAATTGTAAATGAGCCAGACGCATAGACGTAGAGCGGATCCGAAAAGAAAGAGGATTGGTTCTGCGGTTTTTAGTTATGACGATACGTTTGCAGAGCCTTTTTTATATAAGGATGAGAACAGATTGACTGACCGGAGGGATGCAAATACATATAAAGAAATTTATCCGGAAGCAGTCAGAGAAAATGCACTTGCCGTGTTAGAACCAACATTTCTGCAAGGAGAACAGATCAGTAAATGGTGCAATGGAGCGGCAGAGGATAAGGCACTTATCCCAAACAGATATGTAGGAGATCCGAGAAGCAGCCAATATGTCGAGACGAATTTGAAAGAGGCAGACAGACGGATTGCAATGGATATTGTAAATAGCTTTGGAAAGTAGGTAATGATAATTATGAGCAAATATGATCCTTTATGGAAGTGGATCAATAAGAATAAAAGAGGAGGCTTAAAACATGGAATTAGTAAGCGATTACATGAGTGACAATACACTGCGCCACGCATTGAATGAATTAACAAGAAAAACATTCTTCTTCGATTTTGAAGACTGGGTGACAGGGGGATATTTTGAGGGAGACTATATTCCATATTCATTTATTGAGGATGGAAAAATAATTTCCAATGTATCCGCAAACAGGATGACTTTTCTTCAGAATGGTGTAGAGAGAAATTACATACAGATCGGTACAGTCATGACCGATGAGACATATCGCAGACAGGGCTTGGCAAGAAAATTGATCGAGCATGTGGTGAAACAGTACAAGGATAGTTGTGACGGATTTTATCTGTTTGCCAATCTGGATGCGTTAGACTTTTATGATAAGTGCGGATTTGCAAGGGAAACGGAGTATCGGTATAAGGTCAAAGAGGATTTTTGCAGGGGCAGGTCCAAGGGAGAGTGTTTTGTTCCGGTAAATACTGCAGATGTACAGATGAAGCAGAAATATATGGATATGATCCGGCACAGTGCAGCAAATTCTTCTATGGAGCAGATCAACAAATTTGGTTTGCAGATGTTTTACACCGCAGATATGGAAAATGTTTATTATGCAAAAGATATGGATTGCTTTATTGTTGCCGAGACAGAGGAGAATACACTGCTTTTGCAGAGTATCGTATGTGAAAATAAGGTGGCACTTTCGGATGTTTTGCAGAGAGTGAGTGGGGAATATCGTCAATGCCAGCTTGGTTTCGTGCCGGATCTGAAGGATATGGATATGTGTGTGGCAGAGAAATATGATGGAGCCGACGATTACAGGCTGTTTTATTTCGGTGAGCAGCTTAAAAGTATTGAGAAAGAAAAACTTTATTTTCCGGAACTTACACATGCATAAAGACGGGAGATAAATAAAAACTCTTGACAAATAAACGACCGTTTACTATTATTGAAATGTGAACGGTCGTTTATTCTTTGCTTGGAGGAGATTAGCATGCGTAATAGAAAAGAAGAAATATTAACTGTGGCGTTGCATTTGTTTGCCAGAGATGGTTATGAGGCTGTTTCAGTCAGCAAGATAGCCGGAGAACTGGATATGACAAAAGGGGCATTATATCGTCATTATAAAAGCAAAAGAGATATTTTTGAGTGTATTGTAAATCGGATGGAACAGCAGGATGGTGAACAGGCATCCGATTATGATATGCCGGAAGAGGATAAGGAGAGAATGCCTGAAAAATATGAGGAAGTATCACTGGATGATTTTGTAAAATACAGTAAGTCTATGTTTGAATATTGGACAGAGGATGATTTTGCATCATCTTTTCGGAAGATGCTGACAATAGAGCAGTTTCGCAGCGAAGAAATGCAGAATTTGTACCAGCAGTATCTTGTGGCAGGACCGGCTTCCTATGTGAAAGATTTATTTGAGAGTATGGGAATGATAGATGCCAAAGAGAAAGCTGACAGATTTTATGCAGTTATGTATTTCTATTACAGTATTTATGATGGCACAGATGACAAATCAAGGGTAAAAGAGGAATTTGTATCAGCAGTAAATAGTATGGTACAGGAGTTGAAAGAAAGGAAATTTATATCATGAAGAATAATATAGTAATTCGTTTAGAAGAAAAAGCGACTATCGTGAGGTGGAAAATCTGGTACGAGACAGCTTTTGGAATGTGTATCGCCCAGGTTGTCTGGAGCATTATGTACTCCATCAGCTTCGCAACGATCCGGCATTTGTTCCAG